>Ga0065711_1029734_pt1 | contig 35038 bp, 17 predicted proteins | sample Hoacrofraction12_FD_59098 | JGI IMG/M metagenome (GOLD analysis project Ga0065711, IMG submission 59098) | Hoatzin crop microbial communities from Cojedes, Venezuela - Epithelial fraction 12 v2 (version 2) | ecosystem: Host-associated > Birds > Digestive system > Esophagus > Crop | place... | reverse complement strand
GACAGGACAAGGGGCAATGGGCACAAACTGAAGCACAGGAAGTTCCGTCTGAACATGAGGAAGAACTTGTTCCCTCTGAGGGTGACGGAGCACTGGAACAGGCTGCCCAGGGAGGTTGTGGAGTCTCCTTCTCTGGAGATATTCAAGACCCACCTGGACAAGGTCCTCTGCTGCCTGCTGTAGGTGACCCTGCTTCAGCAGGAGGGTTGGACTAGATGATCGCCAGAGGTCCCTTCCAAACCCTACCATTCTGTGATTCTGTGATTCTGTGAATGGGACTGTATTCCCTCAGCTTGGCTGCTCTGTGTCATAAAAGTTAATGGAAAAACAATATGTGGGTTTAGAGGAATATTGCCAGTTTGGAGACTTGTTGGAGTAGTACCACAGGAAGACTGCTTGTCTCAAAATTAGGAGAATAATAAAGGGCCACCAGAAGTATAAGAAATGGAGGTTGTGCATTATGCATCCAAAGAGGCAAATGTTAGTATATTACATATGAAAACAATAACATGGATGTGAACTGACAGTACAGCTATAAATAGAATCATAGAATCCTTTAGGTTGGAGGAAACCTTCAAGATCATCCAGTCCAACCATTAACCTAACACCACTAAACCATGTCCCTAAGCTCTGCATCTATATGTCTTTTAAATACCTCCAGAGATGGTGCCTCAATGATAGCACATAATTCCTAACCCCACATAAACAAAGATTTTCAAATACTTAGAGTTATCTATAAATACTCCAGTCATTTTTCATCTTCATACTTGGGGATTTTTAGGTAATAAAGTATTTTGTAGCATACCTCTCCCTTTTGAGACTTCATAGTTGCACACCTGAACTGGTTAGCATTTGCTTCCAGGAGCAGATTCGAAAATTAAAGCAATTGCATTTAAATTCTCTAATAAGAATTTTCTGTCTCAAAAAGCCTTGCAGCCTAGACCAGTATATTAATTTGTTTCCAATGAATGAAAGCTTGACTTAATACTTATATGAATTTTCATTCCTGATTAAAGATTTGAAGTAGGCAAGTCTTGATTTTCTACATAGCTCTGCCTGGCTGTATCCTTTGCATAGGGCATCAGGCCTTTCACAGGTGTGCCCATATGAAACATGTTGCTCATCCAGAATTCAACTTAAAAGCTTCATAATTCTCTATGGCACATCAGTACCATAGGTAGTAACTGTTTCCACACAGCTAACAAACAATGGCTTTGTTTTTGAGTTAAATGAGAAGGTTATGATCAGGGGATCTGAGCACCAAGGGTTGCCCTAAGAGGCACACCCCTACAAGTAATTCCACCTGTCATTTTAAAGGGGGAAGCACAGACAGCCACATTTCTAGGTTTTGGATATTTCTTTGGGTTGTAAGCAGTAATCTCTACTCAAAGCTGTGAAACACAGATTAGATTTTCTGATGGCTTTCTGGACAGCAGCTGTCCGTAACACCAGTGCTTCCCTAACTGTCTAGGGTTTGGCTTCTAGTCTTCTCTCTCCTCACAGATGCTCAGGCGTGACAGTTAATAATGACAGTTATAGCTTCTGCAAGAATGCTATTAAACAAATGGCATTTTAAATTCATATTTCTTTTAGGACCAAACATTTCAGCTTACTTAGCAAACAGTCTAGGGAACTGACCTTTGTGAATGCTTTGGATGCCTTTTGTAACATTCCAGAGATGACAAAAACTGCTGTTATTGCAACTATTATTTCTGTGGTGGTTTTCTTTTCCTTTGTTCTTTGTATTAATGTATTTTCTCCACTAAAGAATGTGGCTGGTAGTTAAGTGATTTTATTGTCATAGATTTTTGCCAATGTAAGGCACTGTGATACCTTGCTTTTCCTCCCCAGTTTTTCTAGGAAGTTTGTACGTACAAATAAGCACACAAATAGGCGTGTGCTTTCTCCACAAAATGGAAATAATAAAAGAATAAAAAACAATGTTGTATTGTTTTATAATGAAATACCAAGCATAGGTAATGTGACAGGCCAGCAAAAGGAATGAAAAGTTTATCCCCCTAGAATCTATCACACATTAAAGCATTTACTGTAGTTTAGGAACAGAATCCAATGCCCCTTTCACAAGGACATGAGGAGAGCCCAGACCAGTGATAAATGCACTTGTACTGGCTAGTGAAAGCTAGAGTCAGGCATTTTCAGAACAGGGGTGGGAGAGTGCAGATAAAAAGGAGTCAAATAGCATGCCTTTTATCAAGCTTATGCTGTTATTTGCTTGGGTATGGTGATTGCAGTGTGGGGAGGAAGAAAGTGGAAAGTGACATTTAATTAATTCCCCTCCAAGGAGAAGACAACAACAATCTGCTTTAACTATGATAGGAGCTAACTCATTGATCAGGATTCCTATCAAGGTTTGGATCAAATAACTAGATCTGTTTCTTTTTTTTTTCCAGGCCCTCCCTTCTCCTGCTCTCTTAACACACAGACCATGTACTCCACTTCTTTACAAATCATGATGACTTCCCACTCTCCCAGCCTGCTGAGAGTATCGAGTCTGCACAAAAAAGAAGTCAGAATCTGCTGATATTTTAAAACAGTGGATGATGACACGTGGTTATTTATCAGCTACTATAGAAAACAAACAGAAATATTGAACACATTTTGTATTTGGAAGCCTTAATGATTAAGTGAATACCTTAAATATCCACATGTCCTATGGGAGTAAAAGAGCCATCAAACTATTTCAAGCTTGTGAAGAGAAGAAAGTAATCGTGTTTCTGCTACCTCACATGGCTGCTTGCATAATTTCTCACATAGTACTCGTATAGTGAATAAAAGGTGGACCTTGGCTCAGACAATTAGTAATAAAAAAAGGAAGATTGAAAAGGGTGATAGAACACAATAGAGGATACTTCATGACTGCAGAGAAAGAGCCAGGAGCTATTAGGCACAAACCCAAATACGTTTCAGATAAAGTTTGAAGACTTGTGAAAATGGAACATTACAGAAGAAACAGGTTAGAAGAAAGGAAAGACTAGAACAAGAACATAATACACTTACTTCTGCTTTTTGGCGATTTTTTGTTTTGATTTCCTCTAGTTGCTTTTTTTCCTTTGGAGGTTTGTAGGTGCTTGAAGGAGCCTATATTAAAAGGCAATAGTCTCCACAGTATGGGGTATAAAACATTCCAAGCAACACAATCTTGCAGGAAAAAAACAAATTCACTTTTACTGTAGAACAGCTGCAGTTATTTTTTAAATATTGATTCTTTTCTATTAGAGCCAGTATAGAAGACATGGACAGATTCCAATTAGCTGGAACTACCCAGGCTTTTCAGTCCTGTCCAATGTAATATAAGCCCTGGACAAAAGACCAGAAGGAAAGAAAAATCTGAAACTGGTACAAGAAAGGCTAACGAAATAATAAATCCTATAGGCCCTATCGAGGGGAAAAAGAATTTTCCAGAAGGGGAAAAGTTCTGTTTGGCATCTCATGAACTTCAGCTCCACAGCACTGACAGCCAGATAGGGCAGCTGAATAAAGTTAAGCTGTGGAGCTCTTTGGCACGGTGTGTGGTGGTAGTGAGAAGTTACAGGGACTCCAAGGAAGTTTAGGGGAGAGAAATCCTTCGAAATTTATTGAATACCCAGGAATTTCATTGTCACTGAGGAAGTCTTTGAGCTGAAATGGTGGGAGACTGAGAAGGCAGTTGCAGAAAGCAGCAGCTATTCTTGTCCTGTCCCCGTAGTCTTCCTAGACATCTGTGTTGGGCCACTGCTGGAGAAAATACACTGGGCAAAATGGGCCTTTGCTCTCGTCTACTACGGCTGGCTTTATGTCCTTGCAAGGGAATACCACTGGAGGTGAGATTAAACGTTTGGAGGTAGAGGACTGAGAGAGCCCTCCTAGCATTGGTCAAAGATGTGGGAAAGCAGTCACATGCCTGAAAGTGCTACAGATGAAATGACCAGGAAAGATTTATCACCTGGCTGTCATATGGATCAACAGGAGACCAGGGGTTTGAATTCGGCTGACACTTCTGGGGGATTTCAATATTTGCTTGAGCAATAAACTTTGCCCAGAAGCAAACTCTGAAAAAAGACCGGATGTCTCCTTCCTATGTGGGTGAGATAGTCTGACAGTGTACTGGACATCTGCTTAAATATTTATTTTGCTAAAAATGTTCTAGCTTAATTAGAAATTACAGAAAACATTGAGGAATTAATGGGAAACATCTGTAATCTGTATTGTACTGGAGGTCAGTTTAGGGAATGTGAGGATCCCATCTAGCTTTATTGGACTATATAAAGAGCTATGCTTCAAAAAACTCATGGATCTGATGTACTTTCCACTGTCTTTGCTATTTGACATCATTATCTATGGGCAAAACAAATGCACAAACAGAAGAAGCTGGCAATTAAATGCACTGGTGAGACTGCTCAAGTATTTTTGTGAGCATTTTAAGTGAAGTAGAACTGAAAGTATTTCCCAGCAATATCTAAGAATTTTTATTATGCTTTTACGGATGGAGAAATTAAAGCCCAGAGGATTTGCAAAGAGTTGCACAGGCAGTGTGTATCAGTTTATTTCACTCTTCTTCCTAGTCATGTGCTTTACCTGCAAAACTGTACTCATCTGCCAGTGTAAGCTGCAAATCTCTCTTCAGAAAGTGCTGGGCTTATTCGAAGTAATTTAAGGAGGAGACTTTTCAATCAATCAGCTCTGTTTCAAAAATGATCTTAGCCTTGTAATTTAGCCCTCAGATACCATGGTGATGAGTATCAGTCAGACAGACAGATAGACAATACAGCAATTACCCAGTTGCCAGAAGAGGATGAATAAGTCACTGTAAGTAAATTGTAAATTTCAGCAATAGAGAGATCAAAAAGGCCAAACTATACCTACTTAATCCTAATGTGAAAAAAGGGGGCTGCGGGTAAGTGACACCAACCTTGCTTTTCCTCTCCAGCCCGTGGTCAGGCTCACCTACGCTTTCTGGATATCCTGCTACCACAGGGATTTATTTTAGGGAGTACGTACCACAAAAAGTTTAAGGAAGAACAAAATGAATAATCACTTGAACTTTGGGAGTCATCACTCTTTTTTTAAAGTTACTGTCATAAGATTGACAAGGGCAAGCTAATGCAATGCTATTTTATTAAGAGCTTCTACTTTTATACATAACAAGATCATAAAGATAAATATATTGTTGGGTCTATATATTTGCAAACAAAATCCTCTCTATTGGCCAAATAAATTCACCCATTAATTTAAACTCATGAAACACAGCTGAAGTAATATGGAAAACGTCTAAAAAATACACTAAATGTGGCTGAATGGTGTTACAATAACATGTCAGTGCAGCCTTTTTATTTTTTAACTACGTTATTGGTCTACAGAAAATCTAAAAATAAAATAATTGCATAATCTTATTATTCTAGCACAGAGGTGATAGTAAAAGAAGTGATTTTATTTGTAACTCAAGGCCAAGATATCAAAGGAAGTTAAATGAGTCCAAATAATTTTGCATGTTATCAGGTTTAAGCACCTGTCTCCATTTGCTTCCTTTGCAAACTTCAAGCTAAGCACTCATTTTCTTTGTAGACTTGTATTTATGAATGTGTGTACGCATATGTGCATGCTTGTGTATGCATTCATGTGCTTGTGTGCAAAGGACAATAGAGATAAGAATGTATAATCTTTAGACTAAATATTTAGAGTGAAAAGTTTCATTATTAAATTTCAGAATTAAAGTGTTTTTCCTTTCCACTTAATGCCCCTCATTTCTGATGAATGTTCATGATGATGAATGATTATCCTAACCTTCTAGGCCTATGTGACTCCAGTGAAACTTTCCAAGGACAGTGGAGAGTCCCATCTCAATATAGATCACTGAGCAAGACAACTACCCTGCCTTCTGCCATAACCCCCATCTCCAGTCCTCTCCTGGAAAGCAGCAGGTGTTCAGTGTTACAGGACAGCAGTGCTATCCCAGCTCCCAAGCTCAAGGTATGTGATACGTCTCAGCTTGCTTTGCGTTTTGTCTCTACTATAGAATATAATGCAACCTAGCAGAGAGAAGTACCTAAAATAATAATCCTATTAATCATAATGAACTGATTTCACCAGAGGGATGCAATAACTTATCAGTAGTCATTGCTCAAAATCCAGACGCCTCCACAGGTATTCATACAGCTGTTTCAAAGTTGAGCAGTAACTACGCCTGTAGTTACCGTGACTACAATAGTCCCTGCTAATATGCCACATGACAAGTTCTTTGACACGTGCATGAGAAAGAAGTGATATCTCATAAACCTAACAATTTTGTGAGAAAATGGATGAAAACGTTTCTATAGCAGATTATGGAATGTAATCTGGAAGAGCTTTATTTCCATGCATTTCTCTCAATTACATCTAACTCTCCTCCATACAGCAGCCAAAACTATGGCCTGCTCTCACTTTGCTAACTCTTTCTTGCCTTCTGGGCTGATTTTCAGTCTCTGTTCACTTCAGGATCTGAAATGGTGATACTGGCAACAATATGGCAAATTAAAGTGAAGTTTAATTTGCTGAGATAGGTACAGAACTGAGCACAACATATGTCACTACTACACTGATGGTTTTAGATTCACATAAGCTTTTAAATTTGCAGACTTGGCCAGAATGTAAACTGAATTTAGTATAATCCTAACAACATAAATGAATTTCAGTAAATGCTTCCGCATTAAAGCAAATTTATTCTAAGAGGGGCTGCACAGCATAAAGGTACTAAAATGACAGCAATATGACTCATTCCTATACTGATTAAGTAGTTATTAAATGCAGTTTTTCAGAGCCTGGTATTAAGCTGTTTCAATGTAAAATCCCATTAACTGTATAACACACTACCATTACATTGCGCTGCTGTCCTAAGATGTAAATGGTTTCTGAGAGCATTCAACACAAGTATTATTTAAAACCTGAAGTGCTAATACAAGGTGGCACATAATGCCCAAAACTTTGAATTCCAAGCTCACCTCTCACTGCATTTAAATATAGACTATTTTGGAGTCTTTATTAAGTTAGTCATAGCAGCTTGATCCCAAATCCCGTTTGCCTTAACCCAGTGAGACAGCTTAAAACCAGTTGTGCCTCTCCGATTTGTACCACTGTAACTGAATCACAATCTTAGACAATGAGTAAAATAAAAGCATAGTATTTAAAAGATAAATATAGTCTCATTTATAGGTGAGCAATAAATTAATCTGAAAAACCTGAATTTTAGACAATCAACAGTAATACAAATAGAAAGGAATAAAATTCCACCCTCAAAGAGGAGCTGCAAACCTAGAGTCCGTCTCACCTCCGGTGAAATTGCTTTGCCATTTATTACAATGAGAGCTCATCTATAAAAAATCTGTCTAAGTTTATAAAAAATTTTCATTTGAATGTTCTTTTCTTACCTGCTTCACTGCATTATCCAAATCAAACAGCTTACAAATCCAAGGACTGCCAGAAACACTTGTATCAATGCTGTCATCAGTTTGTACCTATTGTATAGTTCTACCACCAAAAGTCACAAAACAACTACAGGAACCAACCTTTCCCCTTTCCCTTGTTTGGCTTACAATTTGCTTACACAACATTCACTGAAATGAAAGAAATGAGTTTGGGTTTTTTTTAGAAATCTGATCTTCAGTAACACAGAATATTACAAAAATCCTTGTTGATCTGTCAATAGTTGTAGATTTTCCACCATTATTTTTAAAGAGACTATGGACTCCCCTATCAAGATTTTGTGCATAAGCATACATAAAACTTAGTATCTCTAAAAGCATAAAAAAACTCACAGGTGGCCTCTTTTCCAGTACAGGTATTGGCCGAGGTATAGGAATGGCACGTGGTTTGGGTACAGTCAAATTAAATTTCTTTGGCTGAGTGACCGTCGAAGTCTTGACAGTGGTAGTAGGATTACTTAATTTATCTGTGAGCTGTTCAACCAGTTGCTGTACTTTTGGCTGCCATCTTCAAACAAAAACAGATTTTTCAATTTTATTTCATTTCTTTCTTTCATACAAACTTACATGCAGTATATGAGGTTGGCATTGGTGCAAATTCTGTAAGGCTTTCAGCCATTCAATTTTAATAAAATTGACCTATGAATCTGTATTCATGATTTGCTTGGACTGGGTTACTTCACCTCTTGATAGATGCTAGTCCATTCAGACTACTAGTAGCGAACTAGCCACAGTTTTTACTGAATAAGCAGCGATGTCGCCAGTCCGTTTCACAGCAGTACCAGACTAGGGATCAGAAAAGCAGCTGTCACAAACTCAGTGCATATTTAACATACTTAGATGAAGAGACTATGAACAAACAGTGGTCTGAGTATTGCCACTTTTACCAACTGACAGAGCACACATAAATCAATCTCATAGCACCGGCAGTTCTAATAAAAAAAAATAGAAAGGTGTAAGGAGTTTGGTGAAATAGCAAATGAACCCTCAGTGAACCCTGTGGGGCAGTCACGACGATTTTGATTTCTCGGTGTTTGGATTTTGGCTTGTATGAAGGTTCAGACTTCTTCCAAGGAATGGCAGGAAGAGTCAGAATTCAAGGTGAGACACAAACAAGTGATCACAGGGCTAATTATGGTGACAGCTTCATGTCAGTTATTCCTCTTCTATATGCGTTCTATCCTTAGGTATTGCACATGCAATGGAGCTTACCCAGAACATAAAAAGCAGCTGACTATACAAATTTACAGTACATTTTAGATTTACATGTTACAATGTAAAAGGCCATTAAAAATGGAATGTAAAATGTTACATTTTACATTTACATTATGTAATTTTTACATTACATAGAGTACAAATTTACAGCTTATGTGACTGTTACCTTAGCTAGGACTGTCATTATGCGATGAGGCTTGCAAGTAACTTCTGCAAGTAATGCAGCGCCATTAAATTAAATAGGACTCTTTATGTTAACCTCATTGACATTAGAAAGAGGAACACAAAGACATATTTAAAAGAATTTAAGCTAGTGAACTAATTAAACTGATCAATGCATCCCGAGCCCCCTTGAAGGAAGTTTTAAACCAAATAACCAAATATGCTCTTTAACATTTGTGTACAACTTATATTTACTACTTCTATGCAAAACACGTGCGTTACCTTGAATGTAATTGGCTGTGAAGGACAGCTCCAATAAGCTTAGTGTTAATGAAACTAGCAATAAATTAAGCATCTGACTGCATGCATATGTGTATATAAAAACTGCGTGGATATGTGTGTCTCTCTATACATCTCTATCTGTATCTTTATACTATTGGAAGCGTATGTTATAATTAGAAATACTACACTGGAATATATTGAGTCAAATTCTGCCTTCAGATATATCCCTGCAGTTCCTGTAGAACTGAGTGGAATTTGGAGTACTGCAAGCCAAATCTATACTATGCATTGCTAATTTGGCATACTCTACATAGTATGAAAGAATGAAATCTGTTGACTTTGATATGACTGTTGGAACTAGATGCAAACTCTTTTTCAGCTGACATTGTTTGTAACATATTTTTGTCTAACAGTGTTTGCCATCATCTGGGTTAACCCGTACCACAGTGAGGAGGATGTGTGACTGCAGTCACATAGGTGTACCAATGCTAGCTCTAATTTATCTGTCCTGGGTAAAAACAGGAGTGAAACAGTAGGCTGCAGAGCTACTGTTCCCTCGCATGAAAACGCTCCAGTTTGGCAAGGGTACTCATGCTACTGTACCACCACCTAACCAATGTGTGGACACAATTGGCACCTCAGAGCATTTAAACTGTTAAATGGTGCTGCAATTGTGTAACTAAATAATAATTTTAAAACACTTGTTTACATGCTTATCTGATTTGCTCAAAAGGGATTTTATGACCATTGGCTTAAACAGGTCTGTGCATAAAGCCAAACTCAGGGAAGTCAAACATCTTTTTTCATACACTTAATGTCACACAGATGTTGAAGTGACTTACGAGGCATAAGTCTAACTCTGTAAGATATTTTGAACCTTCTATTTTTGTCTTCAGAGTATGATGTTTGATCTACTCAGGGGCACTGAGAAACACATGTACAACAGCTGTGAAGGGATTTTTCTATGAGAGAACCCTGCCTCTGGGTAAGTAAAAGGGATTACTGTAGTCTCATGACGACAAGAAGGGTTCCGAGTGACTTCAATAGGAGAAACACTTTAACAGCAAATTGAACTTCCAGGGGAAGCTTTCCCCAGCATTTAAACTTTGATGTGGCCACAGGCTACTTAAGTACTGCTTACCTTAGCAGTGGATCAATCCAGTTCTCTTTTACATACAGTGAATCGTAGAACCGGCTCCATTCATCTTTTATCCATGTGTTCAAATACAAGGCATTGAAGAAGAATCTAAGAAACTAACAATAAGTGATTGCTTTTAAATATGAATACTGAAGGTATGAGGTATATAAGCCTACAAAAAGATAGTTGCTTTTACTACAAACGCTGCGAAGAACTTGCTTGTATTTTACCCTGTAATTACAATCATAGGTGCTGGATATTTGTAGATTCTTCGTAGTTCTGTTAGGACAGCCCCACGTCTTTCAGTCCTGTTTTGTGAAACACTAATAGATACTAAAATATTTTTAGTGGCCTAAAAAAACATCTAGAGACTACAACATGGGGATGGCTTGATGCATCTTTAATCTGCTTCAAACATTGTGAAACAAAAGTTTTTATTCAAAGTTAATTACTACTGCAATACACTGATTTTAGTGTAATTGTACAATAGCGTTTCAGAGTCTAATATATGCACAATCAACTCCTGCTTATCTATATCTATATCTACATCTACATCTATATCTATATCTATATCTATATCTATATCTATATCTATATCTATATCTATATCTATATCTCTAATCTATATCTATATCTATATCTATATCTATATCTATATCTATCTCAGGCCTGACACTGCACCTGAATTGTTTAAGTTCCTTTAGGCTCCCTGGGAACTGGGCAGGGAGAACTGCTGAGAACTATAGTAACTGCTATACAATATGGTTTCTTCTTTTACTGAAATATAATTAATTGGCATATTCCTATTAAACTAGAAGACTGAAATTTGGCACACTTACACACTGTAGGGCTCTACATGCTGGAGAAATAGCAACTAACATTTGAACTGCTGTTTCCCACTGGAGTTCACCAGAAGGTCAGGAGCCTTTCTTTAAAACTTCAACTGCTCAAATGGCCTTTTGAAACAGACTCTTGAAAAACGGCACTCAGATTCAGTGTGTATCATTTACAGCAACATAAATTCCAACTTGAACCTGAACTTTTTAATTAAAATTCTTGGAAATGAAAGTACAAGCAAGTACCATGCTGAAATAATCCCAATAATAGGAAAAGGCATGCTAAATAATATAGACTGCTGTGTGCAGTCACTTGAGAAGCTTCAAATGGAGACTGCAGAGCTTATTGGTTCAGACTTGGCATCAGCCCGTTCTTGGGTTGGTTTCCACAGAGCCATATAGGTCTTTGTATTGAGTTTTTAATTCTGGAGGACTACCAAAAAGCTTCTTAATTCACATGTGCTGCCAGGCTCAAGGTGGATCAGAGCTTTGTGAATAATTCAGCTGTAAAGAATTCAGATTTGACTCAAGGTGTTAGCTGCAGATGTTCAACAGGTGTGCAAAGCCTGCTACTTGAATGCCATAGTCTTGATGTGACCATTTCCAGGGAATTAACCTGTAAATTTAGTCTTATTTTCATCTATTGTGTTTTTGGTAGAGTCAAAAGACTGATCAACAACTGAGGGACTACATGAATATTATCCCCTTGGATTCCCATTCTTGCCTAGAAACTACTGCTCTTCCCCAAAACTGCAGATGCTGGTATATCAACACATCATCCAAAAGAAGATATGTCATCCCTAAAAGCACGACTATAAACTGGGTGTTGAATTGTGAAGAATTTGATATTTTGGTGCTTCCAGATTCAGTGGAGTTTGCTAAGTATATGGTAAGGCATGCATTTCATCCCATTGGTCTAGAAACTCATTCATTCTCCTTATGGAGAATATTTCTCTGTAGTGCATGCATGTTGGATTACATTTTTCACCTAACATAGTAATTTGTACTTATGCAATGTATAAATAAAATGCTAGAAGTCCAGACAGAGTTCATACTCTCCAACAAAACTGATGAACTGTAGATACACTACTTCTACCAGTTATCGTAGCGAAATTTTACATCCACATATCCCAGCTGTACATATGATTATAGACCCAGAGAACATGTCACCTGCCAAAGTACTCTTACCTTATGGAAGGCCCCAACTATACACAAAGTTTATAAAAAATGTGTTTTTAAACCCCTGTAAGCAAGTGTGTACACAGTGGTAGATTGAACATGAGCTGATCTACTTAAAATGAGGCAGACTCTGAGGGGTGAAGCTAGTTTCACATTTCTAGGAGAGCTCACAGAAGTTGTTGATCTGCAGGTGGTGATTTCTAAATTCTCCAGTTTTCTTTCACTAGTTTTCATTTAGCTGAATTCCTTCCTCTGCATCCTCAGTATTCCTCTTTTATAGCCTACTCCATCCTCAGAGGCTTCAGTCAGTTGTCTACTACGTCGCCACATGAAACTAAGCCTCTGAACTGTTGTTTCAGCTCTCCCTGACTGATCTTCTCCATCTAGGTCTTCTAGATGCTATAACTATCTTTTACAAAGTATTTGCAACTCAACTATCTCTTCAAGGCAGATGAAACTATAATAAAGGCATACAGTTAGTGATTTCTAGCTGTGGTATCTAACAGCTGGCTATTACGCTTTGAAGCTTTCTACTGCAACACCAGTTATGTACTGGTTATTAACATTTCACACTGATTAAGACAAATGGGTAATTATGTGACTGATAAATGCTATGATGTTCTCCTGTGAGGTACAGAGAATGGTTAACTCTGTAATCAGATATCAATACTGTGATGCATATTTTAGTAGTTTTAGTCACAGTCCCCAGAGAAATGCTATGATAATGATATGCCCCCATTATGCATCCTGCTAGACAGGCTTTGAATGCTGCCCTGGAGCGGGTAGTCAGGCAATCAGAGATTGCATATGGCAATGCAGGATTACCAGACATCATTTCTGACCAGAGTTTTCCTGGGCCAAAGTCCACAATCTTGGTTTTGATAATCTATATCACAGACGGTGAATGTGGGCAGAATAATACCTGTGAAGCCACAGCACATTTCTTCTCTTAACAATAGAAACTTTTGTGTTTTGTGAACAGAATTAGTAGGAAAAATCTCTTATATCTCTGTTTTGTCTTTGGCCACATGTGACATAGGTGACAACTCCAATATCAGCAGTCGTTGCTTTTATAGCAGCAAAATGCCTCTTGAGGTTCTCACAGATTTCTGTTTGGACGTTACCAGCATCTGTCTCCCTAGAGAAGTCACTGGACAGTCATTTTGGTAACAGCATTATTCTGCTTACTCCTCTGTCTTGAGTGTTCCAAGAGTTTCACTACTCACAGAGCTTGATAACTAAGATTCATCTCCCTTCTAGAAGTGGTGGAATTACACCAGAAATTAATTGTACCCATTTTTACTATTTTCCTGTACTCTGGCTGCAGTAAGACAAGTGTGTATAATTAAAGACTGTCTTGTAATGCATTTTTACAGGTGGGCTGAATTAATACCTTGCTTTTGGGAATTTGAACATGCCCTGCTAATATTCTTAATGTACTTTTACACAGTGGGATTGTATAGATTTCTGAAAGGCAAATAAAAAATGGGATGTTTCCTCATCTGGTATTATGTTTACATTCACATAATTGTTTGCAGAGTTGATATCCTTATATTCACAACACACGCTTTTGACTCTTGAGTTAAGGAAGTAACTGCAAGAAACAGCAGGTTCTGTTTCTCCACATAGATCAGCCACTACCTGACAATGAAACTATTTTGGCTGTACACACCCACAGCTATTTGCTGTAGTAGCAAATGCAATCAAGGAGGTTCCTGTCCACTCCTCTCTTTATCTGTTGATTCTTTCCCTTGTATTATAGTTCAGTTACTCAGCTATGCCACCTCAATGACCTGTAGGATTGTACCTTTCAACTGCAACAGAGAAATCAAGTGGAAGGCAAGAAGCTCTTAAGAAGGCTTTCCTATGAAGAAATTGTAATGGGCAACTCTACTTTGAGGATCCTGAGGTAAAGGTGTAGAGAAAAGCATCCCAGCATGCTCTCAGGTCCTCCTGCCATTGTATGGTCCAACTTGGACTTTCTTTACCCCCATGTCCACCATGAGGCTGAACTTGTCCTACTATTCCTATCTCATCATAATAGCAATTACAATATCCAGTTCTTATATAGTGATTTTCCTTTGCAGGTCTCAGAAGTTCTTTATGAAGAGCTTCGCTGCTGTTAGAAGCAATCAGAACATGAAACAGAACAAGATGCGTTCTTGAATGCTAGCAACAAAACACTAGTTACTTTACATTTTTTTAAAGGCAGTTATGAAATTATAAAGCTGTTTACTTCAACTTTTTATTTCAACCGTGTATTCTCTCTAACACACAAACGTTTAAATTTTACAACAAATATAAAAGAATAACATGTATGAATAATAGAACAGAAAAATAGGCTTGAGCTAGCAATGCATAGCTAAGTTCATAAAAGAACAATCACACTAAAGTTACAGAATTGGGTTTTGTCCTATGGTTCTGTAATTATACAACCATAAAGAATTTTTGCATGTATACTTAACATTACAGAATGAGGAGTTATGATTCTCTGTTCAAGCATGTGAACATGTGTTAGTGAGGTAGCATTATTATTCTCCCTGGATATATTGCCTAATGAAAATATTTGAATGTGCATCAATCATAGGGAAACACTGTGACTTTGATGTGAATGGATTCCATCATGTAGTCCTTCAAGAGAAGGTCTACACACACAAATTGACTTTACTCAACTGCATAGTCCATCTTATTTCATGAAGACTACTCATTTGAGTAAGGTTTATCTGCATGATTAAGAAAATTCCATTCAGCCTGTGATAGGCAGAAAATTTTCTTTTTTAATTGAAGCAAATCTATTCTAAGTAAATGTACGTGAATAATTTTTCTGTATCTATCTCAACTGAACTCAGAGACAATAGTCATCAGGCCAAATCTACAGGTCAGCACCCTGAAGGAGAATCCCAAATTTCTGACAACTTCTGTTGCTAAGGCTGCAGATCCGCCTTCTGCTCGTTTTGTCTCTGTTGCTGGGGGGACCAAATGCTGCTTCTAAATCCTCTGCTGCAGGTGCATTAATATAATCTAGCATCACTTTGGAGACAAAGAACCTCTTCTAATGCACGAGAAGGAAACATAGGTACCATGGTGATGAGGATCTCGTAAGATACTTAAACGAAGAAAGTTACATCTAGAGGAAGAAAAGTAGCAGGTGCAGACCATCGCATAATACAGCACTTCCCTATCAGAAAAGAGTTATTCCAGACAATGAAGGAGAAATTATCTGAAATAGAACATCAGGGCACTGACGCTTAAGCCATGTAAAGCTAGGTGAACGGAATCAACAAGAGAGAACTGGCATGAAGTGGGAAAATTGTGTTGCTAGCTGAATGAGCTCAAGATGCATCCAATCCGGTGGCTTATGCCTAAGATGTTTACCAAAGGAGGGGCTGGGAGAGCATTTTAGACAGAGTGATTTGTCTGTCTACCAGATTATGATAATTCTTCCAGCCACTTCTCTGTTCTTTCTGACAGTTAATGAAATGTGTCATTTTTGTCTCTGAATGGAATTAATAAAAACCATTCCATAGTAAGTCCATCAAAACAAAGTGAATAGAGTGTTTCTAAAACATTATGCAGATACCCTAACCTACCGTCTCGCTACATATTACAAAGCAACTGTACTCATTAAAAAGACACTGGCATCCACATGAACAGTCAAAATAATCAGTATAAGGATAAACCTTAGTGTTTTGAGTATGAATTACTAAAATTTGCCTCTCTCTTGAATTCCACTTTTAGTATTCAAACACCGTGTTTGAACTACGCTTTGAAACATCTTCATGATTGAAATTTACATATGCTGTGTCACCAGTAGTTTAATTTTTAGCCTGTTTTCCTAAGAAAACAGGGCTTATGAGAAAGCATTGCCACTCACTTTATCTCTCTGCCCCTCTTTACAACATAGCTTTTAAGGTAATCATCACTTTCAACCATTTTGAAAGAGAAGCATTAGATATTTATATTTCTACAAATTTAATGAAAATTAGCAAACAAATAGTGGAGTGAACCCCAGATTTGTGACTCCAGAGAGGAATAGGCTGGCAGAACTCTGTTGTCATGCTTTCTATTTGGCTGCAATGGCTTGGTCAATCGCACATACGTTGTAACTGGGTAATTGGTACATGCGTAGCTCCAAAAAAGCAATTGTTTTTTGGGAAGGAGAAAAAGCCATGGAAGGATAATAGGCTTTATAATTGAAGTGGTAGTGGGTTGCTCAGGCAAAAAAGAACACTATCAGCAGGAACTGCAAGTTTCAACAGATTCACTGCGTATGGGAAAAACCTCTGCTGCCAAGAGTCAAAGAAAGTGAGCAGAGCCAAGAATGAGTATGCAAGTTGGAGGGACAACTGTAAATCATACGAACTGTAAATCATGTGATTATTCTACCTTCTCAAATTATATAAAATACATTTTAAATTAATCTCTGACTGAACATGAGACAGTCACTGCCTAGGCGTAGAAATTAAAGTTTTTTGTGATAACAAAATACTAATTTAATTTCTGAATTTAAACAGAAAATAACACTAAGTCCTCAATTTAAATTATCCTGAAAGTTGAGAAAAGTCATCTGATTAATGAAACACAATGAAGAGATCATTAATTATTTTTTAAAATATTCTGTACTTTTATTACCTTTTGCATTTTTGCAGTGTCCAGAGATTTCACAATTCTGCTGAAGTGCTGAAGACCGAGCTCTTCTAGTTGAAAAGTAGCCAGGTAGCAAATAACTATCAAAAGATACATACATTTAAAACACATCAGGAAATTCTAATAAACCTATACCCTGTACTCAGCATATTCTGAGATTTAGACTGTTACTTTAATTTTAAACAGTCTTCAATATTGTTTATCTAACTGAGCAATGCTTGACAATGAGAAGTTGTAATATGAAGTTATAATGTTAACCCTATGTTCTCTATTAGCATCGTGACTCTATGCTATGGTTCATATAAATCAGTTATCTCTTTCGTGAGTCAGATCCAAGCTAGTGCAAATATACATATTTTATGGAATTTTAACAGCTGAGGATCTGGCCACTTACACAAAAAATGTAAAACAATTGTAGCTCTCTCAAGTCATTCACAGAGGTCTTTCTGGTGCCTGCAAATATCTGTCTGCAAAACTGGGAGATCTACCATACCAGCGTTGGGAATCCTGTATGCTGAAGGTAAGATCTTGCCATGATTTCACAGTCATTTCAGTATGCCAACATCACCACTAAAATAAGCAGTTCTGTCAATTCCTAATTGCTTCTTCTCATCCCCTCCTTTTACTTCCTGCTGTTTCTTCTCTTGGGCAAGTTCAGTCACCCACACAGCCAAGTTAAAAAAGGTGGTGAATTTTAACCTGAAGCACTTTCTTGATCAGTTCACTGAACGGCCGCTAAACACAAGTTCTAACTCAAGAGAAGATATGACATAGGGGTGAGGGTGAGTAGCCAGTGATGAGAAAAAGAGTGGCTTGTTCCTTTGGATAGTAGTATCAGATTATACAACAACTATCTGTATATTCCATCTGTGAAATTCTGTGTTAGTCTGGCAATAAGGCAGGGAGAAGAAGAGTCAGATGGCTCCTGAGAGACGTGACTGAAAAGTTTCTGACAGTATTACATTGTTGGAAACAGCTGTCTTTTAGTGTAACCAAAATTTTCAGTGCAAGCAACTTATTCTGAGAAAATTTTATGTGAACAGGAGACATAAAAGAAAGCTTGATAGTGAATTTTTCAACATACTCTGTTCTTAATGTTTTCAGAGAGGATAGCTCTTATACTTCTGTTCCAAAATCATAGTTTATCATGATAACAATATTGTACATAACAAAAATTTTAAATGTAAAATACAATTCTTTTTTTTTTTTGCAAGTGACCATTTTGCAGAAAGTGTTGTAATCTCTGTTTTTATTGTGTATTAGAATAAAACCAAGTTTTTAAATTGTGAAATTCTCTGGGGAATACAAATCTGATTCTTACACCCCTCTCTGGCAAGTATGCAGTTTGATACAGGAAGAGGCACAGTCAGTGCTCTGAGATTTTTGCAGACCTGTAAAGTTCATGAGCTCCTGTATCAGCTTTCCTTTGACCATATTCACTTTGATCAGCCAGGCTTCACTGGCACTGCAGTATTTTAGCTGCCACCAAATGGTAATGATAAAATCAGTAAATTCTGAGCAATGGGCTGTAGCCAACTCAGTGTATCGTTAGGCTTCAATCTTGTGCTTTAGCATAGCAACATATTTAAGCAGTCTTAGCAGAATATACATTTATCTCCTACAAGCTTTATTAAATTCAAATCTGCTCACACATAGCAACAGCCTTTATAAGCAGCTTTGATCATTTAAGTGTCAATGCAGCTTGGCAAAGGCAACCACAATCAGCTTAAAAAAAAGTAAGCCAATGACCTTAGACTTTCAACTTGTTGATAAAGGAAAATTTTCCGGGGCCTACTGCCTGCCTATGATTAATGGAGGCTTTTGAGTGGACCGGTCCTGACAATCCAATTATAGCAACACTCAGCTTAAAGGTATAATTTATGTGCCCCAGACACTGAAAAACATGGCTTTGGAGAAATGGAGACAACGAAGCATTACCATTTAGAATAAACTCAATATACTATTAATTTAATCCTTGACAGTTTAGGTGCCCTTTCATTTATTATTTGATTTAGATTTCTGTACCTTTCCAGATTGTGACAGAAGCAACCAGAATTGCCATAAAAACTGAATAGCTTTTAAAACATAAAGTGTAGATATGTTAGATATGTTTTTTGTATTTTTCAACCATTTTGAATTAAATTGACTGGACTTTTCAAAGTACCCACACAGCTTCAGAAGATATCTGACTTAGAGAACTAAAGCCAGCGCGATTTGTGATTCCAACTTATTTAGGGACTTAATAAATCAACCTCAGTATATGTGTATTAAAATGCATAGCATAAAAATATTTTTTACGTTACTTTTTAATGTACTCCTCAATGCCTGAAATAACTTTGGGCATAGTAACTACTCTGATTAACTACCTCAAGCTACCAGATATAGTTGTATTGTAACTGTTTCTAACCAAGTAACTAACAAAAGGAAATTAATAAAGTAATTGACCTCACTCATAGAGACAGCCAGAAGTCTATGTTATTGTGATGGTCAGTAATGAAGAAACCCATGTATGGGCAGAGACAATCATATCTTCATACTGTGAGACATGCCGTGTTTCTCAGCAGACAGAGCTTTGTTATAGAATTTCAATATCTGAAAGGCAGAGGTACCAGGTTGCACAGAAGAGAATAAAGGGAAATCACTAAAGAACATTTTTTAAAGTGATGGTTAAACTTCCAAGATACTTCTCCCAGTCACCGATGCTATTTTCCATCTGCATGTTACCTAATATGCAGGCATATTCTGCAAAATTTTCTTAAGGTAAAATTCCAGTTAACACCTGTGAAAGTCCAGACTAAATAACAATTTCAGTATTTAGGCTTTATATTATAAGGCCAACGGAAAAGGTCCTGTATTTCATACTGCACTGAGCACAATGACAATGCTTCACGTGTAGTATAATATTAAGACTGGCATTAGTAAAATAATAGTTTTTTTAAGTTTTGTGGTAAACATATTTGTTGTTTTAAAGAAAACTTACCTATATAAAGATTACGCTCAGAAACCAGGCAGTATTTCCCATCCCGAACAAAAAAGGCATTGACTACTACATCCAATAAGGATTTATATGCTATGCATCCAGCTAGTGTATCCAACACAAATTTTTCCTCTGTCACGTTAAGAGTCTATAGAGATACAAAATTAATAACGATTAATGTATTCTGGAAAGAAAATGTTAGTTGTGTACAAAATAAGTACAATCATTTTGAAGTAATTGGAAAACATGAATAATGAACAGCAGTGCCTTTGGTAGGGCTGACACACTTCTAATACTATCAAATATGGGCAGTGCATACAAATGAATGGCCCTTGTTAAGTAAAACGTAACCTTCCCCAATGTGAAACCTTCAGTTTATCTGCTGACATACACATTTAGTTAAAAGGCCTTGATGTGTAAATGTCAACAGCTAATACAAAGAAAATTTGAAGTTTCTGAGCCAGGAGCAATGATTAGCTTGGTCAACAGTATGAGAAAGTTTCAGGAAGAATTTGCTTTTCCAGTAGGAAACTTGTTTTTTGTAGGTGAAGTCTGTGCTACTTCGGAACACTAAATCGAGGGGAGAAGCTGGACAGGGATTATGGAAATGACTCTTAACTGGTACTGTAACCTAATATTGAAGAATATGACTATTTTAAACTAAACCTGTGAGTGCCAGGATTCTTGTTAATGGAGACTGTGTGTTTCTTATCCAGCTGTGCTCTTGGTCACTCACAATGTTCATGCAATACCATAAGAGAACAGAAGAAGGAGGGTCACTGCACACCATTTGGATCCCACCTCATAATCCCTTTAAAAAGTCTGAACACTCCTGAACTTCTCAGTTTCACTCATAATAAATAACCTATGGAATATCTGTTACTGCATGATAAACTTCTAGTGTGAACCACCTTTAAATACTGTAATAAAATCTGAGGCCCAGAACAGTTTGTTATTACATGAATTGAAAAAGAACAGCCACACTATGACAAAATGACAAACAATAATGATTCTTTGACTTAAGAAGGTTAGCCAAGAAGCCAAGAAAAAAGTTAAGGGCATCGTCTGAAAACATGTAGTCCACATTTGATATATGATCTCTCCCACAGCTCTGAGATGTGACAACAATTGAACTGCAATAATATATCAGATCAGAGGTTCACCTTGCCTAGTAGGCTATCTGCTAGCATCTTGATCACTTTATTTCCCTAATGTGATTCATTTCTAGTTTAAAAGTGTTATCAGAGGCTGCTGGAAGGAACTGTGTGAGTCTTCTGATGTATGACACTATATAGGGCTTTCAGACTGAGCAAATACAAGGCAAAACTTTAAAATTACAGTTCTAATTTTTAAATGTAAAAAAATGATGCAGAAGCATTCCAAGTATATTTTCTCAGGCTGTCATTCAGAGTAAGCATAATTCTTTTTCAGGACTCCAGCTGAAAAGCCAAGTTTCATGCCTTACAATTTGTGCATCATCACCAGGAAAAAATAGTGCCTCCACAAAATTGTCTCCATATCCATATATATCTATATATGCATATATACACACACATGGATGCAGGCAAAATGACACCTACATACATCCTGGTAATTTCTTTACTGCCATTGGGATGACACTAATACATCTGACTCCCTCTGTAGCAGAACTGTAATAGACAACATTACTAATGATACACATACAGAAACAGAAACAGAATCAAGCTCAGTTTGTGGTTTTTAGGTCCTTAAGGCTAATAATAGTTAAAATGATAGAAAAAACTTTATTTCTATAATGGAAGTAATCAGATATGACTCTGAATACATTCTGTGACCCAGATATGTTGGGTGAGAAGAAACAGAGTGTAACAAAACTAATCACTGCATGGAGACATGGAAGCTTCACAAGTCTGCTGGGCAGCACTAGAGACTGAGCGCATATTAGCAGGATATCACCTACATTTTTAATCAAGGATCTAGAGAAAGAAGAACCAACAGGTTGTGGTTGAGATGTGAGAAAGATAAAGAGGAATGCATTTGGGAAAATGGAGCCAACTAGAGTGAGGTGGCAAAGAAGAAGCACAGAGAAAGGAGGAAAAGGAAGGTAAGGGGAAACAGGAGATACAGATGAGCTTAGATGGAGGATGGACACAATGGAAGAGCAGGGGAAAGGGACTGAAAACATCTGAAAATATGCAAAAAAAAAATTTGCTGGGAAGCATGGACTCTATCTTGCTAAACACTGAGAATTCTTGTGAGGCACAGAGTCCATTCCAAATATATCTTTTCTGGATGAAGATTTATGGGAGTTCTTTCATAAAACTGACAAAGAAAATCCAGAAATCTAACCCACCACCAAATGTTCAAATATATATCCCATATTTGATATGGGATATCTGAGAATTCACCACAAAAGGCAAAAGCAAACTTAAATACCTGGATGGCAAAGTGAGAGAGGATGACATATTCCAATAAAAGCAGGACTATGACATTTTGAATCTAAAACAATTGGTCCCCTTGAACAAATGCTGTTGTTCATGAACAGATCAATCTGGAGACAACAGCAGCTCTGATGATAAAGTCCATAGTAAAATTGGACAAGCTCACTGGAAACAAGCCCAACAAAAATTCTCAAAACTGTCTCTGCTAGAATGCTAGAATATAAATTGTTTCCAAGATCTTTACTTGATTAGAATCTTTGCATTCACCTTCTGAGTACTTTGCTGTATCATACATGTATAAAGTGCTACAACAAACCAGTGCTTTTCAAGTGTACTTTGGAGAGATGACCAAAAGTAGATACCAACAAGCTGTGCCCACATCATATCTCCTATTCAGTTCAGGAAACAGCATAAAAATGCAAGTGTGTATTTACATTTACTCTACTTCTTTTACTGTCCTGAGTTAGCAAGTCAGTCAGAAGTTAGTTGTTACGACAAACACAAAAATAAATGCTTACTCTTGCTTAATTCCTGAGCAAGAAAGTACGTAACCAACATGGCCTCGAGCTAAGTAAGCCACAAGGTGACAGGAGGTGCAGCCTGGGGACAACTGTGCCCCAGAACATAGTACTGATTGGTAGTTCTGTGGAACACAGGCCAAAAAGTCTTGTCTTGAAATAATATCATTTGAATCTGCTATCAATTACAAGTGGTACTAAATGTTCTGTTTCTGCATATAAAAATTGAGAATAGTTAAGCAGCCTGCAGCTGTGTTATCTAAGGAAGTGATCTCATCAGAACTCATAATAAACCCAACAAGACTGGGCAGATCAGTACTTGGATAAGAAATCTCAAAGGTGAGCCAGTTGTTGGTTAAACTCTGCTGATAATTCAGTGAATCAAAAACCAACCCAATGCTTTAAAACAGTAAGGAAACTCTTTGCATAAAAAGTGCATTGTGTCCTCAACAGAATATTTATAGTTTATCTGTATATCTGAAATCATAACTGGTTTGGGAAAATAGTATGTTGGGTAGGTGTCACTTCTAGCGCTGATTCCTAAGCGCATTCTTTCTGTGTGACTTTATGTTGCATTTTATGTCAGTGGGATGTATTACAGAAATGGGTCACATGGTCCTGAAACAGTACAATATGATGACAGATTGTACATTTATAGCACCTTTTGTATGAGGTTCTCAAAACCCTTCACTCACATTAATTGTGTTAAATGAGATTCCTTTTGGCTAATATTATTTTGCAAATGCAGGAACCACAGTATGGAGCAGCTGAGAGATCTGCCCCAGGCAACACACTAAGTCATTGGTGGCAGCGAGAAAAGAATTAATAAATCCTAATTTGTCAGCCTTTTTTCTGTCCATCAGACCATCTTCTTACCTTTTCAAGTATACTTTACCTCATGTATTTCTCTGAAAAAAACTAGCAGTTAGCAATGATTGCAAGTATGTTGCGTGAGTCGTTCAGCATGAGGAAAGCCAGATAACTTACACATGCAGCTATCATCTTCTGTTGCACTGAATATTGAAATTTATCAGAAGACAAAATAGATCTTGACCAGTATGCCTACTCTATGCTCGGGAAACAACCTCTCTGTCTCTAATGTTGCAGCTTGTTCTTTTTTGTTTTGTTGTGTCAAGCATAGTCAGTTTATGGTAGATGAATACTGGATGGTCCTATATTTTTAATGTTTGGAAGCCTATATATGACTGTGTTGACCAATGGCTGCACTGGATATAAGTAAAATACCGTTATATATGTTCACAATGTCATTCTCATACAAATATCTGAAAGTGTTCTCTCTGTGGCATTGAATTTCAGCTTTTTCTGATTTCCAAATGCTTAAGTAGATCCTGTCTGAAATTATCCTGAATGATCCTGTGAAAAAAATGCGACTCTTGTCTGAGTATGTGCTGACTGGCGTTATTTCCCCCTGTTGAGAAATCCCTAATGCCCTTAGCCTGCTTCCATGGACATGGAGAAGAGACTGTGTAAGAAAGCTTAAGCATAGGACTTTGTACACAAACAACTTTCAACATGTTAGTACAAGAAATAGCATGAGTTAAATGAAGAAGTAAAAAAAGCAAGCTTTGCCACTGTGGGTGTATGGTAATAAGGATGGTTACAATGGGACCTGTTTAAGGGCCAGCGAGATCTGAAAAGGATGGATAAGGAGAGAAAGAAGAGCTCTTGTTTCTGGAGAGAGGAAAGGGAAGGAACATCAGCCATGCCCTCTTTAAGACTTCTCAGGAGAAGGATTTAGTTTAAGGTGAAACAAAGATTTTAGAAAGAAGATAATATTTGATGAAAAGATAAAATAGATTTCACCTCCTCAGAGAACTGAGTAACAGTATGTACTGAACTTCTCTACTTCTAGGCAGAATATGCACACTTTGCAGATGCAGTCTGATTAATTTATAGTGCTTCAGATATCAGTGCTAGTCCTCTCCAAGGGTCTAATCAAAATGCTGCGGAAATGAAAGAAAATATTCCTATTGACTTCACGGGGTTTTGAATCAGTCACCAGAACCCAGTCCTCTTTCCCTCTGAAGTCAGTGAAAATGCTTCCAGTAATTTCAATGGGAGAAAAAAACCGGGATGTTTGGATATAAGCAGAAGAATGTCCTGCTTCTACTATTTACAGTCTATGTTGCAGTCAGAAGCTAGTATTTTCATCTTCATGTGATAATGCTGACCATCTTGAAGATGTACAGTTAATGTTACTTTTCCCTTGTACTTAATATTCAATCTCATAGGCAGCACATCACAAAAATTCCGTCCTTTCCTTAGAAATATCCTAACATACTTTTATGTCAGTGACTAATAATACAAATTAGACTTGTGTAATTTAGTTGGATTTTTTTCACCACATGTATCAAAATAATTTTGCATTCCATTATTTTCAGATTTAAAACTAAATCTATGACTTTTGACATTTGGGGATTTTACTCACAGTGGAGTGGGCATGTGTGAGACACAGCTGAAACAACACAAATGAGAACTATGAAGAGTTATGCCAAATTACACCATGTTCTTGCAAAATGGAAAGCTCAAACACATATTGCTATCAACACGAGATGGATAAAGGAGTAAAATAGTGAATTTGGGGTGGCAGTTCTGATTTTACAGGAGTAAGCTTTTTTTAATGCAATTTGTAAAGGTCAATACGATGGGTATGATCCTGCAACTCTAATAGAAGCAAATAATTCCACTGAAAATAAAGTGAATTATTTGCATAGAGAAAGGTACAAACATTGCCTGGTAACTTCTGTGTTAAAATCTGTCTCTTGGCATCACAGCAAAAGCTTGATTCTAACAGTCACAAGGAAGAAAAAATGCTTGGGATGCTTCAGGTAGGTACAAAACTTAATCTTTTTTTCAAAATGAACAGATGCGGTCCATTTCTATAAATGGCCTGACGAAAAAATATCTTTATGTACAATATACACTGGATGAAGGATCACTCTGGATATGGATAATTTTGATAGATTTAATTGAAGAATACTTAATAAAAAGAAGGGGGTTTAGTATACAAGAAGGAAGATATTATCTGGAGGGCATCAGTCTGATGAAAGGACTATTAAAAAGCATTTAGGAAGATAAACAAGGAGAAGTAGCCGGGGCATTCAAATGAAGAACAATACAAATAGAGATGTAAATGTGAATGTGAATACTAATAATTTAAAGAACAGAGACAGACTTATAGAATTATTTTAAATTAATGTGTTATTAAGGATAATCCAAATCGAATTCTGTTTTAATAGCAACAAGGTCACAACATTGAAGCAAAGGCATTTATTTGCACTTATTATTTGTTTTTAGGAGGTTTGAGGGGCATAATAGGATTCTTGGTGATTAAAGGTGAAGGCTTGTTTGTTGTAACTAGGAATAACCCATCATATTACTAATGAACCTACGTTCTTCTTGAAAATATCTGCAGCAAAAAACAAATCCAATATCATGTTATAAACATCATAACTTACAATAAACATGAAGATTATAAAAACAATTAATTACAAGTCCAAGTGTAGTTTTCTTCCTAGTAGAAAATCAAGTCTGATCATTCACCGAGAACAACAAATAGAAATTCTTTTTGTGATTTAAGATTCACATGTTGCAGAAATACAATGTAGGAGGTTAACACAGAATCTCCTCTAGACTAATTTTGATCATAACATTCTAATTAGAGGAAACCAGGTTATTTATCTCCCACTATTGAAGGACTAAAAATCCTTACCATATTTCATTTGTATTTCTCTGAAAAAAATGAGGCTAATAATCAGAGAGCTTCTGTAACTTCACTTGTATATAGAAATGTGAATTAAGAGTTGGAAGATAATAACTGAGACAGGAGCATATCTGTCTCTCTTCCTGAGTGGCCTTGTAGAGATTACGTTCTCTCTTGACACCTTGGGTTTTTTTAAACACTATTAACTACCTGACACTCGGCAATTTATTTATCCATTTCCATCACACCAAAAGAAGATTGTATCTTTATACATACAGTGGTTCAGACAGACCTGGACTACTGTCAGAGTAATTGTTTACCTCTGCTCTTTAAAATTCACTTTCTACTTCTTTAGTACTAATTTTCCAATCCCCTATTTGTATATTGAAATACTGAGTAGCTGCAAGGTGCAATAAGTGAAAAAGAAAAATGTATCCCAAAGGTTATTTGGATATGTTATCTGCTTGATCTACCTCAATTACAAAAAATACAGGGAAAGATGGGTGCTTTTTCAAAGCAGTACATGAGGATCAGATGTGCGGCCGCTGTTACTGTAAATGGACTGTGTAAAGCTAAATCGAACTCACTGTTAGAAGAACATAACTCTTGATAGCAGTATCTAATGCCATCATTTCTCTATAAATAAAGATGGCCAACTACTTATCTTATTTACACCAATATATGCACAGAATAATGCTTCTGACTTTGGGCAGTCACTCTGGAATATACTTGGAAGCAGATTGTACACCCAAATGTTTTCCAAACAGATTTTTATCTCGAAGCTTGAGACGAGATTCCATACAATGAGAGAATATCTTCAGATGGGAACACTGATATTTAAATAAAATTATGAAGATCCACTAAGGAAAAAAAAAAAAATCACGAGGTTACTTCTGCTCCTGTTGATGTTAATGGCTACCCTCCCATGCTATTCAAGAGGAACAAGATGAGAGTGGCTCACATGGTCTGATATAAGGAACTGATATTTGACAGAAAGTTGTCAAATTTTCAGGTTTCTAACTAGCTATTTGGAAACAGTAAATAGCTGAAAATCAAATGCAGGGAGACAGCTAGGGATGTATTTTCAAAGTGGCACACAGGGGTCAAGCAGTGCCTTAAAAATTTGGCCTTTTGGTTTCCTAATGAAAATCCATGCACATTTTGCCAAGTGAAAAATATCCATTTGCATGTGTTTTGTGTGAATTTATATTGCAGCAGTAAGCTTCCCAGAAGATTCTGTGTGCCCATACCATGCCCAGCCCAGGGCAAGCAGAGCTCTCGCTACGACACAGGATGAGGCTGGGACAAGCCATGCTGGTCAGTCAAACTGATAGAAGAGCGTCTGTCTCGCCTACCTGCTCTGTGACATCTGCCTCTTGTGGGCTTCAGTTTGAAGGGATAGAGAGCGATTTCTGATGTGATTTAGGTACAGTAGAGACTGGAACCGAATGTGCAAGAACTTTGAGGTGAGCAGAACAATACCAGAGGCGAGCAGAGCTTGCTGGACAGTGACCATAGCACTGGAATCAACAACTTGAAGAGATGCAACTGGGACAGGTTAAGTAAGAGACCTGGGCAAGTAAGCTTGAGAGGGTGACTAAGAGAGAGGACAGGGATAGAAAGATGGTGGAGCCTAAAACAGAACCCAGTTTATCTTTCTCTTCCATTTGCCCAGTATTTGGCTCACAGAGCACTCCAAACCTCTATAGTACAGCCATTTTCCAACCATTGTGAACTGCCAAAACATAAACATTTCTACATAGTCTTTATGAAAGAGCAAAAAATACTATTATTATTTCACACAATCATGTATCTTGGGTTTTGTTTTAATTACTTACCTAACCTTACATGTAAGTAAAATTAGAGCATCTAGGAATTAAGAAGAAAATCTAGCTGAAGCATTATGACACAAACCTCTCGATTGTATCACCTTTGCAGCAGCACAGTGAAACCAGCGGAAGTGCTGTGTTGGATTTTGAGCACAATTTTCAGCACAGTCTGATTCCATACTTAGTAAAAGATCTAATATGGAAATCTACCAGTTAATTGTGCTATCATTTGCAAAGCAAGTTATTCACAGTGGCTGGTATATTTTCACCCTACGGCTTCGACCCTTTGGATTTTATGCCTCTCTCTTTTTTTATACATTCATATTGTAAAGTCCTTCATTTTAACATATATTTGCCTTCCCATTTTCACTTATTTTCCTGTACCTTACTTTGCCCGCCATTTTTACTAATTTAATTTACAAGGATTCCCTCAAGAATGGTCTTATGTCCCTGGCAGACAGCTGACAGGGGTATTTTGATCAAGACAGATTGTGCTTTCCAGATGCACTCCCTTATGACTAAATCCAACTTCCTTTCATAACACATTCACATTTATCATGTACACAAATAAGAACCCTAAACTACAGTCTAAAACGCGGGCCTCTCTCTGTGACATTTCCTTGTAGCTGTTGTCAGCTTAATTTCAGCAATGCTAGAACAGAACTCCAGCGGTCTCATGCTACTTCTTTCCTGAATTATTGGTACTATTGCCACTCTGCCTGTCAGTCAGGCCCATAACTTCAGAGGTCATTTTTCTCTCCAGGATATCATAACCAGTCTATGTGCTCATCTTCTTCACTCTTTTTGAACAGCAGGCTTCAAGTAGTATTTACCTATCACTTCATAGCTAAAAATCTAAGGTAGTGTCTCAACATTTTCTATTTTATTGTAATAAATATCTCTTTCCTGGGTTTAACTAATGCAATCTTTCTCTAGCAAATCAACTAGCAAATCAGCATCCGCAATGCTATTGTTAAGATAATTTTGCTAGTCCTTTTGACCCACTTACTCCACCTAGCATCTTACAGTTGATTCAAGTACGTGAAACACAAGCTGCCTATCTTTGCTATCAACACGGTTCACAGCTCAGTTCCATTCTACCTGTTTTCTCTTATTCTTTACTGATGTCACCCCCCATTTCTGATCTGCCAAGGATGCCCATCTCCTTGTTTGATTTATTAAATTTCCAAACAAGTCAGTTTATTTACTTCTGATCAGCTCCTACAAGCATTTATATTGCTCTTCAAAACCTACTTGATTCTGACAGAGATTTTGCTCTGCAAAATGTTCTTTGCTATCTGCTCCTTGCAGTTCAGGTGAGAATGTGTGGCTGTCAGAGGAAAGACTCATCTCCAGGAAGTGGAACTTGACAATACTGGCATCTGTAGTGGCTCATGCAGACTGGCAGAGACACTACTGGGGTGCTGAACTCCCTTGAACATATTCTGGAATGACCTGTGCGTGCTGTCTTTTTATTTTGAGAGAAAAAATCTAGCGCAAAATTGTCGGTTTCACTAGGAACAACAACAAACAGCTGGAAAATATACTAACAAGCATATTTTATTTAGGTCACCAACAGGTTATCAAAGAACTAAACAAGACACCTCAGGTATCATATTAGAATGAGTATAAAACATCCAAATACAATAAAAATATGTAATATGAATGAAACATACAGTGTTGATAATGACTGGAACCTGACTGTGCTGTTAAGGGATGGAAAACTAATTAACCAATTAGAAAAGTCTAATAGAATAGAAGATACTGATGACTTGTAGAAAAGTCAAGTCTGACACACTGCATACCTAAGTAAGTAAACAAATATAAAGAGAGCTGTGTCTTGCAATTATTTAGATTTGTGCTCTTGTAGTCTGACCCTCCTGATTTTTGTCTGGTTAGTAGTACACGCTCCTAGCTTTGCTATTTGTCATGCTGCTAGCATGAGACATACAGGCTTGATTCTAGTCTGTAATTTAAAGTGATGGCATTAATCAGGATACAAACTGGAGGAAGTTTCTGCATGGGTCGGTTAATATTGGCTAACCGGTAAGTGGCCAAGCCTGGAAATCATGTATACAAAAATGCAACAATATTTTTAGGATAATATGTCTATTATGAAACAGAAAAGAAAGAAGTGAAGTGAATTTTCCATGATGAATTATAATGACCCATTTGGTACTGAAACAAAGCTGAATTTTGCATAAGCATAGGTCTTACTTTTTACTTTCTTGGAAAAATTCACAGCAAACATACTACGTAGTAAGTGAACTGAAACTATCCCAGAGAAAGATTTCTGCCTTATGTTTGGCATCAGCTATCCTCCCTGTCCTTCCCCTTTTGAAAGGGTTTATTATGAAACTTAAGATTCATGTTTCTCAAATGGAGTTACTGCTTCTTTTGTCTTTGTATCACCTTTCCTGGGCTGAGAAGAACAATGATCTGAATATTAATTTTTACAAGTATTTATTTTGGCAGCAGTGGCAGCCGAATTTACCCGCTCACTGCCCAGTGAAATATGATTATTTTGAAGCTGGATCAGTTCCCTGATGTAATTCAGCATACAAATGCACCAAGAGCTATGCCAGTACTACAAGGCAGGAGGGCAGTGGCAGAAACTAGGGGCCTGAGTGGAAACTGTTTAAGAAAGCAAACACCGAAGAAATGTGCATGGATCCACTGCCTCTGATTTTCATATCACAGCTCCATAGTCTTATATTCTTGTAGACATTTGTGCTTATGCAAAATCAATGTAAAAGGCTACCTAACTGGAATAGCAGTGTTTTAGACCTTATTGTCAGAAGTGGAAATGAGCACTTGAGCTGTAGCTTACTTTGCCCGCCATTTTTACTAATTTAATTTACAAGGATTCCCTCAAGAATCGGCAGTGATTCCACGGCAGTGTGGAATCAGGGCTCAATGTAGTTTGGTAATACACAGCACGCACAGACAACAGCAGTCTAAATGGTATTACTGACTTCCCTTCGTGATTTGCTAAAGCTGATTCAATCCAGTAGCTGTATTAGCACAAGTCAGGGCAGCACTGACAAAGAGATGGGAAGAGGTGACAGACTTATGAGGAAAGGATGGAAAAAGCTTCAGCCAGTATAGCTACACACTGGCAAATCTTGGTCTGGTTACTTGAAGTATTAGATTAAAATCAGGTAGTAGATTTGCTTCACTTGGCTTCTATCCCACGATTCCGATGGTCACCTATGTCCTTAAAGCAAGAATACCTGATCCTGTGAGTCAGCTTCTGAACTGCATTGATGTGTACAAAATGGGTGCTGCTGACAGAAACTTCCATTTGGAAGGAGAAAAGGAGACAGGAAACCACAAAACAGCTCCGTCAGAAGTGGAAGAGAAGCTTTTCCTATCATTGTCAGATCCGTTTTAGGAAGTTGTTGCTTTCCCCATCTTTTGTTGCTACCAAAACCGTTACTCCATGACTCTGATCTTTACTTCCTTGTTTTCTGGTGATAACCATAAGAAATTTGGACTTTACTCATGAATGGAAAATGTCACTGTAAGAAAAATCTACGGAAGTTACAACATGTTAGAAAACAGATATCTTTATATTTAAAATCACATATTAAAACAAAATAAGCTATGTAAGATGAACTGAAACTTAATATACCTGCAACGTCTTAGCTGATTCATTCAAGAAATCCTCCACGCTCTGACTTTCAGGGTTAAAATTGTTAAGCTGTTGGACTATTATTGCAATATGTTTTCCAATATGTTTTCCATGGCTGACCATCTTCACCATGGCGAATCCTATAAATATAGTAAATCATTAATTTTTCATGCCTCCTTCAGCTGTAGCATAATGTATGTTGATAGGCTTGTAGAGAAGATATACTGCAGTAATGTAGAAGAGAACATTTAGGTCAAGCTTTCAAAATCACAGTTATTCGGAACAGCTAACATGAGAAATGAGAATACAGTACAAACATCAATAAAACAGAAGACATAATTACATATTTCTTATTCTGCAGATGTCTCAAAAGATCCTTAGGATGATACCTAAAATGGTTTCTGTATCAGGTTATTTGATGAAATATAATGAAAGATAAACTAGAGCAAAGCATGAATTTTTGCATGTGTGCTGTGCAGGTCCTATTTAATACATTGTTCTTCCCAGTGAGATGCAACTGAAAGCAAAATTTTAGTTGTAAATCTTGTCACATGTTGCTATTAGCGACCCATTTTTCCAAAATAACAAAAGAGTAGGAGCAGAGAGGAATCAAGGAAGCACTGAGACAGTGTTGGTCAGCAAGCTGGGCAGTGATCGCAACACATCAGTAGTCTAGGCTACCGTCGTGGTTTTTGAAGGCACAGCAGTCGGGTACTTTTTATGCTTAATGCTTTGTTTGTGAAATCCCTGGATTATACCTATATGGAATGATGTCTTACTCATATGCATGAGAGTTTGCAGAACTGGCTACCTCGAATTTAATGTTCATGTGACAAGAAGTATAATTCATTTGTTCATACATATGCACATGTTGTTGTGCACGAAAGACCAATGATAGTAATGGTCAGGGCTGAAAGTCATTAATCCGGTTTAGCAATGGGAAAAAATGAGCACAGAAGTCATTTTCCATAGTGAAAATAAAAATATGTTTTTGAAAATAGTTCTTGCGTTTCACATATCATCATATTCTGATGTTAGAAAAGAATGCTTGATCAAGAGGATTCATTCCCACTGTGGTAAAGGTAATTCATTTATTGTTTTAAAAGGATATAATGACATTTCCAGATACAATGTTTTTGTACTCTGCCTTTCAGCACTATCATATTCAATAATAATTAAATAATAATAATAATTAAAAAATGGAATAAACAGCACTTTAAATTACTAATCTCAAACACCTGAAAAAAAAGAGTTTGTCTGGGATTATGTTCGACATAAGCATTTAGTTACCTGGTATGATCAAAACAAAATGTCCAATTAAAAAAAAAAAGTCCAGCAAAACAGGGCTAGATCATGACAAGGGATGTCAAATAAAAAAAAAAGGTGCTACTGAATCTCTGTCACAGGGGGAATCACTGTTTGTCCACTCCTCTGAGATTCATGATCTGTTTCTCAGTATGTGCCAAGGTTCTTACACTCACAAGGGATTCTGGAGATTTGGGAAAGAGAAATACCTCTGCACTCATTCAGGCTAAATCATCATTCAGGCTCCAACAGCTCTCTCAGTGACAAATATCTTTTCTTCTGGCATAGCAAAAATGAGTTCGAGATCTGATGCTCTGTACATGCTGATATTCACCCCTCCCCTCCAAATACCAATCACTAAAACCAAAAACTGGAATATGGAAACTAAGACACAGTTGAGAACTAACACCTTGAGAACTCTGGACATACAGAGGTTCTTAAGAAAAAGAGCTTAATTTGTGATTGTATTTAAACAAACTACTATTATTATCATCAGTATTTTAAAACATACACAACAGGAATAAAATGCTTTCCGTTATGACATGCACCCTTTTTTCCACACAGCCATTTAGGAAAATATTCTAATTGCTACATATAAAAATGATATAAATTTATACTATGTACAAAATAGTAGAAATTTTCTTCCATTATCAGAGACAGAATTTCAGTTAAAGGAGGTAAAAACCTGGCTCAGCCCCATTTTACAGTGGAGCTTGGAGATACTTTGAATGCAATTACATAGGATAAGACTGGCCACAATCGTAGGGACTAGTTTTGATGACCTGAAAGATTCCTTCAGGTTTTACATTTGGTCCTATACTCCCAGCCTAGAAAGACACTGATTGCATTTCCCCTGGTGAAACCTGCCCTCCTTCAGGAGAGGGCTGAGCTAAGCCTCCCAGCAAAATTCAGTCAGATCGAGTAGCTACTGCTCAAAATGGAAGAGGTGTTTCTCTCAGCTGTGTGCTAGACGAAGAGCCACCGAGCACGGGGTACAGTTGTCCCACCGGTGACATCCCGCCATTCTCGTTCCTCATCCTGGACTGTCCTGCATCGCTGACTGTCGCCTGGGCATAGCAGAGAGCCGTTCCGGGCGCAGTTCCTCTTTGCAGCAGATTCCTCCATTCAGGCAGCAAAACATCAGATGGAAATCATTCACCCTGAGCAGCCAGGGCCTGGATCTTGCGTTCATTTTTAATTTGCATGTATTTCGATGTTCTGCATACCTACTAGAAGTATTTTCTTTGACATGGTATTTTGTGTGTGTGTAAATATCTTGCGGAACTTCACCATTAAATACTCAGTGTACAAAACCTTCTACAACAAGTAAGTTGTATTAAATTTACGAGACAGGGGAGCCAAAGGACACCAAGGCTGGCGACTTGCCCAGAATCACAACAGTTAATGCAAACTCAGGGGACACAGCCCAACGCTCCTGCGCTACAGCAGAACACAGGCCCCGTTCGGGGATCTTTCCGACTGTCTTCACAGACACCTAAGACACGAGTGAGGTGGTTCTGAGCCTGCCCAGGGCACCGGGCCCTTTCACACACCGAGCACGTCCCCCGTTTTTGTTTCCGAAGGCCCGACAACACCCCGCGCCCCCGGGAGGCCGCCGCCGCCTGAGGCAAACGCGCGAGAGCCCAGCGGCCCCTCGCCCCGCGGGCGGCCCCTCCGCCCGGCGCTGCCCGCTCCGTACCTGGCTGTCCCCGCCGGAG
>Ga0065711_1002872_pt1 | contig 35039 bp, 29 predicted proteins | sample Hoacrofraction12_FD_59098 | JGI IMG/M metagenome (GOLD analysis project Ga0065711, IMG submission 59098) | Hoatzin crop microbial communities from Cojedes, Venezuela - Epithelial fraction 12 v2 (version 2) | ecosystem: Host-associated > Birds > Digestive system > Esophagus > Crop | place... | reverse complement strand
TCTCTGTCTGCTTTAAGCTCCAGTGCTTTAGTCTATGCCTTTTTTTCCCCCATCCTAAAGATATCGCATGTCATTTCACTTGCTTTTGCCAGCTTCCATCTCCTTTTCATCTCTGGAGTGGGTGGCTAATTTTTGCTGACTGCATTTCCTTTCCTCTCTACATCGTTTCTTAATCTCCTGCAACCTGGTCTAGCCCTTTATTTTGACCTAGGCTGAGACACCTTCTTCAGCTTCTTCCAGCTGACCGTAAGCTTCCCGGTTCCATGATTGTCATCCTACTTATCCTTCTGCTTCCTATACTTAACCTGATACTTTATCCTTGCTCTGTTTTCTTCTTTCTTGGCATTTGCCTTTCTCTCCTACTGTTTGCCGACATCAGGAAGCCTTTCTTTGTCCTCAGTCTTTCATTTCTGCCTAAGCTTCCCCTAAGTGCATCAGTCCCTCCTGATGTTGTGTAAACATCCTCTTCTGCTTTATTCTCTTGAATGTTTCCTTGTGTCTTGTCCACTTTTTCACTGTGCGCTGCTCTGGGCTTCAGGATGGATGGTAACTGCGTGTAGGGAGCTGCCATCACCAACATTTCCCATACTGACACTTGTTAGTTATCTATTCTTGTAGGAACTGCCATCATCAGACCCTGCTGCCCCTCAGCTGCAGAGAGTGCCCCTGGTTACAAATGTCTTTCTTAGATGCCCCTGCCTCACTCCTGGGCTGTTTCTGTGCCTCCACAGGCCAGGTCATCCCTGCTTGGGGAATTGTCAGCGTGTGTTTCCAGTGTTGCGTAAGTGCTCTCAGTCACTGCTGCCTGCAGCGCAAGAAGGAAGCAAGCAATGAAGGGCATGCATGGGAGCTTTTGGCCGTTCCCCTGCGGGTAGATGGAGTACCTCAGTCTCCTGAGGGCTCGCTGCTGGCATTGCTCACTGACTCTCGGCTTCTCCCTAAGCTATACAAGGATGTGGCAGCAGTCCCATGCGTCTTCTCTGAGGCCTTAATACATCAGCTCCGGGCTGCAGCTCTCCCGTCAGCTGGTAGATAAACTTTACATGTTGACATCCATCTCCTCCTTGGGAGTGTGAGAAACTTGAGTGTTTGGGCCATTTTTCTCTGCACCTCCCACAAGGAGCAATTTCTTTCAGTGCTACATGCCAGCCCTGGCAGGAACTGTGTGATTTGGATCCACTCCTTCATGCATCTCTAGAGTTTGGCAGAGCAAGCAGCAATAACTGGGCACCAGTGCACAACAGGTTGGGCCAGGCACTGACTTTCAAAGAGGAGGTGTCATGTGACTGAAATTGGGAGGGGGGTGAGTTATTCTGCATTAGGATTGTTGTGAACTCAGGATCTGGCCCCTGGGCTGACCTGCTGTAGCAGTGGAGTGTGGCCATCCCTAAAATATCTCATCCTTACCTGTGAACTTGCCACAGAAGCCGTGAATCGTCACGCCACTGTGTTAGGGTCTCTACAAAGCATAAGGATACTACATTTGAGCCTTCAGCCCCATCATGCTGTATTTTCCCTTGTGGCTGTAGTCTATGAAAAAAGCCAACTTCTGCCACATCCATGCTTACATACACTGAGGAGTATTGCACCCTAGCACCTGAAACAGATGGACATTTCATTTTGTGTACGTGGGGAGAAGGATGCTATGATAAAATGCAGTAGCTCCCTCTTCAAGCAATGCCAAGGCATATGACACTCATGTTTTTGTCTTTTAGCTGAGGTGGAAGGGCTGCAGGTTACCGTGCCTGAGAAGAAGAAGGTGGCCATGTTGTTTCAGCCTGCTCTGCTTCGCTGCCATTTCTCTACTTCTTCCACCCAACCAGCTGTGGTACAGTGGAGGTTTAAATCTTACTGCCAGGACCGGATGGGAGAAGCTTTGGGTATGGCGACTTCTGGGTTACAAACGATGAGCAAGAGGAACCTGGACTGGGATCCCTACCTGGACTGTGTGGACAGCAGGAGGACAGTCCGTGTTGTGGCCTCCAAACAAGGATCTGCTGTCACTATAGGGGACTTCTATAAGGAAAGAGATGTCAGCATTGTCCACGGTAACTCTCCTACGCCGGTGATGCTTGGTGGGGGTTGGAATGGACCCTTAGCAATTTGGAATACCTGAGGCTGGCAGTAACTGTGCAGATAACTCCCTTAGAAAAGGCAACTGAAGGGAGCTGTCGTATGTCAGACATTTAGGATTCAACCAGCCAACCCTAGACCCAAAGGTCATTGCCTTTGTTGCTTCCCTGCATCAAAGTCAATGTAGGTCTCCAACCTTGATACAATATTCTTTTCTCTTTGATAAAGTGAAGGTTTTTATTCCTGGCTTCTGCATATTGCTCCGTGTGTAGATTTTCCTTAACAAAAGGATGCAAGAGAGGTCTGAATTCAGTCTCTGCAGGCTAGTTTTTTCTTCCTTGCAAACTCCACTGATTTTTTTTTCCCAGTTCCGAAATACCAAAATTATGCTACACCTCATGTTTGCTCAACTGTGGACTTCACCAGCCAACCCTGTCATGAGCCTAAACCCACACAGCCTTGGGCAGTGTGAAAGGAAGCGATTTCCATGGGGTGAAGTCAGGTTGGGTGGAGATGGGGTGCGGCAGGGTCCTTAGGCACATGGTCTAGAAGGCTGTGTGAGAAACCTTGTCCTTCAAAGTACAAGGCTTCTGCTTGACTTGAGAGGCCACTAGCCAGAAGTGGAGGCTCCTTGGTGTGGAGAGCAAGTGATCAGCCTCAGCAAGGGGGGAGTGTTTTCCTTTGTCTCCGTGTAACCTCTTTGGTTGATGACTGAAGTGCTATAGAGGAGACACTGCCTAAGCCCTTCTTGCACGGCACAAATACTGTTGGGAGCCCAGGCCATAGGTGATAGGAAGGACAGAGAGTAACGTTAGTTACCCCTTCTGTTCTCGGTATGTGCAGAGTGAGCTGCCTCTGCGGCATTAACTGGTCTTCCCATTTACAGCCACGGAGCCCTGAGCCTGTTGTTTTTTCCTGAATACTGTGATGTTCTGGGTAAGGTTAACCCCCCTTCTGAGTAAGGAAATGAAATGGATTTGAGACACTGAGACGGACCCAGTGCTTTCAACACTGCATTCTTCCTATAGTTGTTGGAGGGAAAGTCTGACTTTTCCTTTTTGCCTTCCAGATGCAGACCTTCAGATTGGGAAGCTGATGTGGGGAGACAGTGGGCTCTATTACTGCCTTATTATCACACCGGACGATGTGGAGGGCAAAAATGAAGAATCAGTGGAGCTGCTTGTGCTTGGTAAGCCCTCTTGGCACATTGCTTTTTCAGCAGAGAGCTGATGTATCTTTCCTTCTGCTCTCTTGCTCTCTCTACGTATCTGTGCACCATATTACTATGGGTGTAAGATCTATGTAAAACAGTCCCTGCAGTACCTTCACCATTGCCTTGCACCTTGTGCAGCCGTTCACACCTAGGCAAAGTGGGTGGCAAATGCTACCAAACCAGAATAGTAATATTTACACCCACATTGCTCACACGTTACACAGGCGTAAATGACTACAGAAAGTGCAGGGCTGTGGAAAGTCAGAACCCTTGTTTTTAAAGCATATAACAATAAACTTGCAGCAAAGTGAACACTTGAGAGAGAGTCTTTTAAAAATAGACACCCAGAAGACATCAAATCGTATGCTTTTTGCAGTCTTTTAACATTCCCTTCATCCCACTCTTCTGACCTGTGAGGATGTCAAGAAGTACCATGTTTATCTGCTGGAGTGTGTCAGTTTGGGAGATTTTTCTGTGTGTCTAATTATACTTGTCCAGTTAGAGGTGCAGTTTCACCATCACCATAATCAAGTGTAAGCTGGTGCTCCCACTAAAAGGACCTGTCCTCTCTGCGATGTGCATGCTTGGCTCTGTTAAGCTCCTTTGAGCAATGTGGTGAGGAGGATCAGTTTCTGTCCTCTTTGCAGGGTTAGCTTTCAGTGATGGCTTCCACAGTCCAGCTCACTGTAAAGGTCAAAAAAGCACCCATACCAGCTATGGGAGAAAATGGGCATTTCGGGGGATATCTGTTGACACTGCCTTGAGCCAGCTGCAGTACTTCACCCCTAGACTGCCCCAGGAGAGTAAGATGAGTTTTTCCCAACTTAAGACCTGCTGACACCAGTGCTTGTCTGGTCAGCATACTGGCGTGATTCTTGGGTGTACAGATTCTGTACATCCTGTGAAGGAAATGTTGAAAAACTTGGGTCTGTAGTGTGTAGGTGATCTGTAGAGGCATATGATAGAACATGTCTGTCAAGTGCCCTTGCTCTCATGGCTAAGGTCAGAGTTTAATTAGCATTTATATTTGGAGCCGTAGTTATCACAGACTAAACCAGATTGAACGAGTGACTATAACAGTGCCATCACCTCCCCTCACTCCTTCAGATATCAGTCAAGCAATGGACAAGTGGAGAATGGGTCCCTCCAGAGAAGTGTCTTACCTCTGTCTAAATCCACAGCGTGACTGTGTATCGTATGCTAGTTAATAACCAGCCCAATACTGACCTGTGTTAGTTCAGGTGAGGTTATCTCTGCCAGGTGGCAGTTATAGCTGTTACGTAGCCTCTCCAGAGGAGCTGTCTGTGGCTGCGTGGTGATGGACTGCTGAATTTTGTCCCTTCTTCACCTTCCTGTCCAGGATTTGGTGTCTTCTCTGATGTGTGTCTACAGCTGTGCACAGACACCAGTGATGAAACAGTGCCATGGTAACAGGAAGAAACTGTTTTTCAGTGTGTACAGAAGACTATGCAGGGGGAAAATAAAGAAATGCCCTCCTCCGAAACTAGCTTGATGATGTCCCCAGCCCCAGTTCATTGTGGTTGTATTGGAAGGAAACACGTAGCTTAGGCTGCATTACCTTGACTGCCTCTGCTTTTCTGTTCACTGCAGCCTGTGGGTCTGACCTTGTGCTTTGCGCAGCACTCCGCCAAGTCTGGCAGCAGCATGAAAGCATACTTGTCGTGGGCATACTTTGTTCTGCCTCATGCTGTTTGGCGCAGCTTGTGTGTATTTCTTTTCCTGGGTAGTGTGTATGGAGGCAACATTCCGGCTTTCGGAGAGATTCCAGGTTACCTACCCATTTTCCTTCTTTCCCCTTCCCGTTTTTTCCTTCTTTCCCCTTCCCGTTTTTTCCTTTCTTTTCCTTTACCTCTCCACATTGATGGATAAAGGACGAAGCAGTCAGTGGTGAAAATACCGTTTCTTAATATTCCAGCATCTTCTGGGACGTTTTTTATTCCGTCCCACTGCTTGGCGAGAGACATCAAGTACAAATGTAGATCAGAGTGATTCCACAGTCCTAACGGACGTATGGTAAAAGAGTTCTGTTTGCTGTTTTGATGTTTGCTGCTTTTTGGGTGGAACCCAGATTCGCTGTTAGAGCAGTTGGAGCAGCGGTGGGATAGACACTGCGATTCCCAAAGCACGTTGCTGTTTGCTCCCTGCTGACAATGGTCTTTCAAATACAGTTTCCATTGCGTATTTTGGGGCTGCTGTGTGATTTAATAATGGATTAGATTTTTGAATAGAGCAGAGGTTCTACCTACTGATGTTGTCAGTGGAGGAAGACAGAAAAATCAGAATGGAAATGGGAAAATATTCCTTCTAGTGTTTTCATATGAATCCCAAGATGAAAGGTGTGTTTAGGTTAGAGAAGGATGCTGGTGGACAGGGCAGTTGAATATCACGTAGCGACCTTGAAAGGTCCGAGGGGCAAAAATGGTAGATAACTAATAGCATCAATGGATTAATGGAGATTTACTTAGCCAGAAGTGGAGGATCCTGCTTTTATACAGTGAATTGCACCATTAAAAATTGGTCAAAAGCTGCTTTATCACAACCTGGAGCAAAATCCAAAACCTGAGCAAATTACAGCATTCGTTTTTTCTTGGGCAAGCAATCACAGAGACTTCCAGTGAAGTCTTAAGTAGCCGGTCAGTCTGGGTCATGATGGGGTTGCAAGTGGAGTTTTGTCACCTGGATGTAACATGTTGATGCACAAAGCAGCTGGACTACTCTAGGTAGCATCAAAGAATCCCATGTGCTGTCTTCATTTCAGGCCTATTTCAGAAAAGCATATAAGCATTTATTTATATCCATTTGTGCTCAGCAAAGATGATAGGATTTATAAAGCATACCTGATGTTAAGCACGTGCTTACGTGCTTTGCTGAAAAGACCATTCAGTAGGTCTTGCTTAGTCAGGGACTTCAACCTTCTCTAGCGGAATCAGTACAGGCAAGGGAAGAGGGACAATAACCTCTTCAGAAACACAGGAGGTTGGCTGGTAGTAAGCCTCCTTCAGAGTAAGGAAAGAATTTAAATTAAAAACTACTATTAGACTTTTAGTAAATACATGTATTTTGGTGGCATTTGGAATCTCTGAATGGGGTCTAATATGCTGGCAACTCTGAACTCTGCTTCAGCTGGGGCAGGACTAGACTAGTACAGGGCTTAGCAATTCCACAACAGGAGTCAAGCGATGCTCTCTCTAGTAAAACACCTGTGTTGTACTAGAAATGTGGAACCCTTTGCTGACATTACAGCTGGGCTAGTGAATCCATTTGTAACTTTATACATTTTTATTTTCTAGAACTATTGTGATTGAATCAAAAAGACTGAATCCTAAATTTAAGAAAGGCTACATTTCTATCTTAGTAGCTAGCAGCTGAGTGTCCTGATTCTTGAAATGTAGACAGTGCTATTAATCAAGTTGTTATTCGTAGCCCCTGTGCTCTGCTTTTTATATGAGAGTGTCAGTGAACTTCAGTAAAGTCATTCATTGCAGCCTTTGTTGAAGGGAACTGCAAGTGTACCAGAGCAGTGTATGCAGGGTGCCTGGAGTAACCTTCAGATCAGAAGTACAGGGCAGTGTCAGCAGATACCCCATCCTAGCTGCACATGACCACACCTCACATCTAGAAGCAGTCTAGCTTAATTGCATGGGATTGCTTATAACCCAGTAAGCCTTTCTGAGAGCCAGCGTTTACTAGCCAGGTGCAGAGTCCTGTGAAAGCAGCTATACTGCTCCCTTCCCAAGCTGGTACAGCTGTAAAGCAGTGGCTGGTAGGTATAGCTAGGCACAGCTGGCTACCCTGAAATGCGTAGATCTGTGCAAGCTTGGCAATGTTTGCATTACGGGATTTTTACGTAGCTTAGACGTGCTGCACGAAATGGTGGCTTTATTCCCAAGGTCGTGTCAAGTTCCTGAAAGAGGCGGGAAAGTGATCCCGTAATCCCAGTTGTTGGTTTGATACTTTGGTTAGGGATCCATGTGCTTTGCTAGACAGTTACTGCCTCTTTTTTTTTTTTCCATCCAGTTTGGCAGCTAATACTACATAAATTATATATTAGTGAAATATTATTTGATAGTTAATCTTGTAGAAGCTTCAGCTTCCACTGTTGTTATGCTTTAAATAACGACGACTAGCACTTGACGTTTTTGTAATTTCCAAAGTCAGCTGGCACTTAACATAGGTAAACTGACGTCTTTGGTAGTTCATATTACCAGCCAATATCGATATAGCCTAAACGCAAAATTTATGAAGTCTAACACCTATAGGTTGGAAAGAATGTAGATACATATACACACAGCATATTGCACAGTAATTAATGTGCTAATAGAGACATGCGTTGGCTTTCAGAGAGGATAAATCTCTACTGGGATGTGTGTGTATGGAGTGCAATGCTAATAAGACAGTTCTTACTCGGCAAAATGACTCAATAGCTGGTATAAATATAGCCAGGTTTGGAGTCTCTTGTGTGCCAGGGGAGACTGTGTTATAAAAGTTGATGTGGTTTCAGAGACAGTAAAGTTCTTGGCCAAATTTTCCCTGACAAGACGATGGTTTTAGGATTTTGCTCTGTTTTGCTGAAAAGCTGCCAGTAGCATCGGCGCCAGTACTTGGTCACAGCAGTTGGCAGAGATGTCAGTGCTGTTGGCCATGTGTCGGGGAGGAGAGGGCCAGATCTCAGCCAAAGAGGTGTCTGTAAAGCAACTTCATGGCGAGGGCTCTGCAACCTTGAGCTGCGCCTGCGTGACCGAAGGCAGGTAATGCCAGCAGGCGAAGGAAGTGATCGGCACGGGAGCCCTCTGCTTAAAAGAGCCGGGAAGGCGATGCCAGGAAGGCCGCTGCTGTCCGCCCACCCCCAAAACGTTCTGTTCTCACTAGGCACTGCTGCCCTGCCCCGGGCCACTGTGCTGCTGCCTTTGTAATCTGGGTCCAATCCCCCTCGTCCTAGCCTGGACTAGTCCTAGTTATTTATTTCACACCATTTAGAAATGCTACTTGTTGCCAAGGTTTTTTTACCCCTCTTTTCCTCCTTATTTGCCAGCGACAGCCACACGCTGCTCACAAAGGAGACTGGCATGATTAAAAGACCTCCCTTACTAAGGTAGCCATAGCAACAGCCTCCTTGGAGGTCTTTGTTGGCTGCTGAAACTTTGATCTCCAAGAAGGGCTGCTGCTGTTTCTCCCTCCAATTGAAGAGGAGGACGGGAAGAAAGGATAAAGTTTACTCTGAGCAGAGGGAGCACGGAACAACTCATTGCAGAGCCATACTCTCCCAATAAATCTCACAGCAGCTTCCTTGTAAATCAGATACTTTTCCAAGGGCCACACTTCCTCTCCTGTCCTTTCCAGCCTTCCCTCGGGGCAGCATCCTGTGCCAGGGGCCTCTTGCTGTGGCATGGCTTGGCAAATTTTTCCGCTGCTAGGGAAGAAATAGTTCCTTCTGTAGCTGCTGCCTCCTGTGGTCCCGCTGCTGCAGGTAGGGCTGCAGAGGCAGCCCCCAACAGGGAAACCAACTTAGTTCCCATATTTACCCAATATTTATCACATTTATGCAATTTCCAGTATTTACCATGTTCCTGTATTTACCCAGTGGCCATGTGCCTGACTGCACCTGCGCGTACTTTATTCATGTCATCACTTCTTTTCAGCTGCACCACTTACCCTAATTATTTTTGTGTCTCTTCTCTGCAGACTCTATGCTAATTGTCTGCTTGACTCCAGGTCCTCCCTGATCTGCTGCTGTTTGCTGTCTCGCTCTGTCACCCGCCTGCCTCCTGTGCATTAACTCCTGCCCTCGCTCGCCTCCTCCGTACCTCTGCACCTTCTGGAGCCGCTCCGCACCCCCTGGCTTTTTCTCTCCCATTCCTACTCCTGCCCTCTCCCGCTGTGCTCTGCCAGTGCAGACGGGGGGCTTGCGGGGCTCCCTCGCACCTGGAGGCCGGCTTGGCCCTGGGATGTGCGAGGAGCCCCATGAGAGGCCGCTGCGGGTGGGCAGAGCCCCACAGCAGCACGGTGGAAACAGAGGCAGGATCGTGTCCCAGATCCATGCTGGAACGAGGACAAGCTCCTAGCTCCAGCAGAGCCGCCCGGGACAACCCCGATAAACGGGGCCATCGCCTGTTGCCTCTTTCCCCCGGGGGTGTCTGCTGGGGCTGGGTGGTGAGAGTCCGCACGGAGGACATGCAGCCCTCGCGAGTGGGGCTGCGGAGCTGCCGTGTCTCGGAGCCCTGCCATCCCCTTGCTCAGGTGGGCAGGGACGCCGGCCAGGGGTGGTGTGGCTGGATGGTCTCTGGGCAGGACGTTTTACAAAGTTGTTTTTTCCCCACCAGCTGCTGTCTAGCCCCAGCCCTCCACCTTAAAGTTTCCTTTGGAAAAAGCAAGAGGGAAGTGAGGTGAGCTGAACACCCATGGACGGAGCTGGGTGGGCGCCGGCCGTGGGTGCCGTGGCCGCCTCCTGGCTGATGTTTCAGCCACGGGTCCCACAGGAGGCCTTGCTGGCTGACACCCTGCCCTCTCTGCCGTGGCTTCGGGCACCATGCGACCCGCCGCCGTGCCGTCCCGGCTCCCCTCCGACAGCTACTGCTGCAGAGGGCAGGCAGGCGAGGGTCAGCGGCAGCCCTTGCCCCCGAGAGCCGCCCTGGGCCCCTGCCCGCTGGCCGGCTGCCGGGGTGGTTTTGCTCCACTTGTTGCTGGCAGCGGTGGCGGGAGGAGGAAAGTCGCCTTTCAGTGAGGGGCAGTGGCGGGGAGCCTCCCGTTGCTGTGGCAACTGCGGGGCCACCATGGCGGCCAGCAGCCCCGGCCTGCTGGCTTCACCCGCTGAGGGGGAAGCTCAGGGTGTGGGAAGGGTTATCAGCAAATTAATTCAGCCCGGTGCAGGGAGGGGGAAGAGCCAGTGGGCTGGCAGCTGCTGGGGGCATGGCAGTCCAGAGGTGGGCTCTGTGCTTGCTGGCGGTCACCTGGGTTCAGGCTGAGCCGCGGTGGCTTTGCTGCTGCCTCAGGCCCTCCCGGGCTTTGGGCATCCCCCGCCCATGGCTCTGGGGCCCCCGGGGCTGTGCGGCCCCGCTGGTGGGGCAGAGGGAGGAGATTTCCCACACAGATACTCAGCAGAGCAGCGTGAGGCCACACAAGCAGGGTGATCCTTGACTGCCTGTGGGCAGCACAGAGGAACTACTTTGGCTGTCTTTGTAACGAGTTACCAAGTTCTCAGGCACTGTTATTTTTGAGGGATTCTTCTTCCCACTTTAATCAGGATCAGGAGGTACCATAAGAACCAGCACTAGTAGGGTTCAAGGCGCTTCGAGTCAGTTCAAAATAAAACAGGCACCTATTTGAACTCATGAGATGGAGTTTCTGCTCTTTGCAGGTGTCACTCCCTGACCTCTGGTACCACAAATCCCAGCCTTAAATTAGGGCTAAATAGCTATATACCTCTGGCTATTTGTCCATTGGTGTCTGCTCTCGAACTAGGGCTGCACGTGGGCTTCTGAGGAGATAATAACATGGCATGCATGCTGCATGCCTGTGTCTGCTTATGTGTTCTGTGTGTGTGTGGTTCATGTGTACGTTGTTTGCGTACACACATGCGCACAGACGTGCACACACATGGCCTATGCAAGAATTGCATATTTTTTTGTGCATGCTGGGGAAATAAGGAATGTATTTAATATGCACATGAATCAGAATGTAAATCTACCATACTGTGACACAAGGCATACATTTGGTGCCTGTGTTTGGAGCCTGCTTATGGCACCGAAGACTTAAGCCACACACATGTTGTGAATGTGCCTTGTGAGGAGAAAGCATACCTGAGCACTTGCCCATAACAAGCTAGCTGTGAGGAGTTTGGACACTTGATCCTTCTAGAAAATGGACTGCAAAGAATGTCATGAAACTCTTTGTGTATGTGGATGAAAATGTTGCAGTAGACTGATGGCCAGAGTCCTCCTTCAAAGCAGTAAAAGAGAAACAATTATCTGAAGGATCGCCATTGTATCTTTTGCTAAGGCTTCAGGAGCACTTCATCATGATGGCGTTACTGCGAGTACGGGACAGCTTTGATGGGTTGCAACTGGTTGCAAAGCACTGACTGCATTCAGAGTATGTTTATTATGGCTCTAGCAGGCATCCTTGTGGGTTTTTGATCTCTACAGAACCTCTGCTGAAGCACTGAGAACAAACGGACAGTGGGAATTTGATTATAACATGCTTCAAGGACAGACTAGAGGCCAAGAAACTTGGGATCCAGTTCATCATTGTGTCCGAGTGCTGCTTAGTGCAGGACCTGAAGGGCATGTGGGGAGGTTAAAGGTAGCTTTCTACCACTTTTGCACTGGCTTACCCGTAGCTGCTTCTGTTATATCTACAATGTATGTTTCTCTTCAGAGTGCAGCTCTCCTACCTTATGCATGTCTTAAAAAAAACCCTAGCATGATCCTGGTGCTATCTAGAAGAGCACGCAGCACAGCTGCACGTAGGGCTGTCTGCCGATGCACAGGTGTGTGTAAGTTATAGCTGAACACCGTGCAGGATGTTTGCTGTGTACTAGAAATATCCCAGTTATTCAGTGCCAAAATAAATAGGCACCAAGCTGCTTTTGGGCTTGGATTTTGTTTGTATTCAATTATAAATTAGAAGTTGACTTGCCTTTTTTTAATTTTCCTTCTACAAGGTGATTCCACATATTTCTACATGAATCCTTCCCTGGTTGGTTTGCTTTGCATGAGAGTTGGCCTTATATCACACAATCTCACCAAATTGCTCTTGCATCTTGAAATAAGTAGCACATCCTCACAGTCGTGCTTCAAGGCTCCTTTCCTGGAGCTGTCTCTGCAGTTGCAGAGCCCCACACAGAGAGCACTACCCACGGGTGTTGGATGCGTGTGGCTGACTTGTCAAGGGCCTTGGGTTAAAGATATTTCACACCCATCCAAACTACATCAGTACATTTTTAAAGTAAACAAAATCTTTCTGTTTGAGGGCTGTTGTGCATTTCCAGGAGCTTTTTGCATGTGTAGAGTGTAACTCCAGAAAGATGTTAACGTGTAACCACGCTAAGGGGACCTCCCTCTTGTCATTTTGTGCCTAGATGGGAGAAGCTCTGTTTCAGATTCTTTCCTCCACAGCTCTGCTGATAAAGATAAAATTCAAGGACACAGAAATGGCAGAAGTGCAGAGGCAGACACCAGGCATGGAGCAGGATGACATCTATGGTTGATAGGAATTCACTTAACAGAGTGCAAGTGGGCTGATGAGGAAGGGGACTGGAGGCTGAGGCAGGGGCTGGGGAGTGTGTTTTTCTTGCAGTAACCTCTCTCCTTATTCTCCTCCTTCTGTCTTTTCTAGGCAGGACAGGGCTGCTTGCTGATCTCTTGCCCAGTTTTGCTGTGGAGATTATGCCAGGTATTCAGTCATTTCACCCTTCAATCGCCTGGTCCTCTGTCATCTTTTCTGTTCATTCTTCTGCAGCATCTTTATGTGGTGTATGTTTCAGTCTTATGTGTGTTTTATCTGGGGATAAAAAGAGAAAAGCATGTTGCTTACTGAGAGAGTGTGTTGGGTTGAGATCTGAAAGAGCTGATGCTGGGACTTGGGGGAGGAATGGCTGTACTGGGAGCCGACATACAGAGATGGTCAATGTCATGCCAGGAATGCATGCAGAAATGCCAGCGCTGTTCATAGGAAGTTTTATGTCAAGCTCTCTGCTCTCCCCTCTGCTAGCACACAGGTAACGCTGCTCCAGCCTGCGAGACCTCGGCAGCCTCGTGTGCCCGTATGGCTTTTTACGTCAGCTGCTCTCGTGCAGGAGTAACTTCCGCTCCCCAGACCCTATCCTGCGGGTACCGTTACAGCCATCACCACAGATGGTAGCACAGGAGGTGCTAGAAATAGAGCACTGGTTAGCAACCCATCAGTGGCACAGCCCATCTTGTGCTGCATGGCCAGGGCATGATCTAGGTAGCAGCAGGTGGTTGGACCAGACATGAAAGCTCTGTGCCCATGATAAATCCCTTGCTAGCCAAACTAATGAGAGCCACCAGCTCTGTCACTGCTTGCAGAGCAGAGACTGTGCAGCAGATTGTCCTTGAAAGGGAAAAACTGTGGGAACATTTAGCCCTTGAGTCATCTGATCATCCCCTGACAGTGCCCAAAGAGTGTTTCTTTCACACGTTTGTGCAAAAATGCAACTCCACATAAACGTGTGAAGCTATTTTCAAGTCTGTCCCAGAGATGGAAACAGAGAAGGCAGACACTCCCCCACCTCCAGTGTCACCCGAAGCTTCCTGGAAGTTCAGCATGGCAGGAGAGGGATTGGGCTTTTCAGCATTGATGGAAGTTGATTCTCTGTTACCTAACACTTTTTTTCCCCCTGCTATTTACCATTTTATTGAATGGGTATAAAATTCTTGTGTATTGGCCTGGTAGCTTTCTGGTACCGTCACTGCATGGGTATAAATAACAAGAAAGCGTAAAAAGGATCAGCAAACCACATTTCAGCTGTTAGCATTGCCTGTTATCTGAATAAACCAAAGCAGATGCTCCTGCAGGCACAAAACAGTAGTTTCCAGACAGCGAGGACACAGCTTGGTAGTCCTTTGAATCTCAGGGCTACATAGTTGTATCTGAAACTGGTTGAATCCCAGTTTCATGCATAAAGGAGGAACCAGCAGGCTCTTCTGCTGTTTTCCTAACCTTGTGAGAGAAGCAAATGGGTCTGACTTTCTGTGAAGTAAAATCCCTCTTGATTCCCCTCCCTATGGGTCCCTGTGACTGGGACACTGATTTCAAACATCTGCTCCTGGTGCTGAGTGAGTACCTTGCAATGTACATACTAACCTGACATCCTTTTGTTCTCCTAGAATGTTTTCAGATAGACCACAGATGGTCTTATAAAGGACTTGCTGTTTGGGTTTTTGCTCTACCTGGCTTTTATCCTTTCTGGAGTGGTTGTGAACTGTTCACTAATAGCTTTGGAGATCTGACATCTGAACTTTGTTGCATAGCTGTGGCTGGCCACCTCTGTTGCGTGATACTATTTCACCAGCTTCTCTGTATCAGTGATGGATATAGAGAGCAAGATGACAAAAGAAAAAGCCACCGAGCTGCTGCCCTGCTCAGATTGGCATAGTTTAGGAAGTACAGGACTGGAAAGGACAGTGTCTCGTTATCTTGCTTGCTATCCCGAGCGCCATGTAATTTCATCCTTCCCGTAAGCTTAGCAAGCTGAAGAGTAATCTGGGTTTGGCCTTTCTCTCTCTCTCATTGTATCGCTTTCTTTGATGTGTTTCTTCTAACTTCCATCTACGTTACTCATAGCCTGTTCATGCCCGTTTATGTAAGACCTTTACAATACCTACTTTTCCTCCTAGCACTTGTCCTCCTAGCATATTCACAGGCAGCAGCTACGTCTGCTCTCAGCCTTCTTTTTAGTAGACTAGTGCAGCAAGCTTCAGCTCTCCTGCTGCAAGGCAGGCTGTTGAGTTCCTTCATTGCCTTGAATCCCTGCTTTGCAGCAGCTCCAACCTGAATTCATCTTTTCTTGTACAAAGCTGACCAGAGCTGTATAACGTCAGGAACTTCAGATGAAGTTATATGGAGGCCTTGTATGATGGCATTAATAATTTCTGTAACGTTGCTGGAAATTCCTCCTCTACTGGGTGTAGGATTACATTCACCATTTTTGTTGCTGTATTGCATGACTGGTTACAGTTGTCTTCTGATGAAATAGTGTACTTTCTTTTCTTTTTCAGTTGTTTTCAGCTAATGAAGTCCTGCTCAGGGCAGAAATTGTTCTTAATCTTTGAACGTGTGACCTTGAAAGTATTACTGCGTACCTTGAAATTCAGTATATTGCTGCATTTCATGTTTCTTATTGTAGGCCCAAGGACAACTGGCCCTTTCTATAACACATCCTAGTCTTCATCTTTAGTGACAATGCTTCTCTACCTCTTACCCTCAAGCTACATTAACACATTCTTATTTTCTGTGTCAAGGTCATTCATGAAAATATTAAATAAGATGGCTCCTAGAACCAGCACTTGAGGAACTGTGTCAGGAATCTCAGCTCTTACTTTTCCATTCATGAATGCTTCCCTGCAGCCATTTCCTTATTCGTTAGCTGAATTTTTCTCAGCATATTGTAACTTCACAAAAAAAAAAAATAAAATTCCCCAAGGACCAAAATTATCTACAAATTTAAATCAAATTTATCTGTTTCAGCCAAAAAAAGAAATTAAATGTTTTATATTTTTTGAATGTTTTACTTGACACTTCTGAAATGAAGTGTTTTGATTTGTAAATGCCACATATTTCACTGACATTTTTTAAAGGAAATTGTAAGTTCTAAATTAAAAATGGCTTTAAAAAAAGGGAATTATTTGTAAAAGAGTTAAGGAAAACTCTAACGAAGCAAAGGCTTTTACTTTTGTTCAAACAGAGTGCTGTGGATTAATAGAAAATGACACTTCTTATTTTTGCATTTTATTAAGAACTAGAAAAAACTTCTGTTTTGATTGTTTCAGTCGGATCATATTTACTCGACTTTTCAGCTTAGCGACGCAGGTGAGAGGTGCACTGTTTTTGCAGTGTGATTCTGTACTCACATTGCATCTTGTATCAATACTTCTTAATCTTGAATAATATCGTACCAGGAGGCCCCTTAGTGAATGCTGGACTTCTGTTCAGAAACAGTGGTCTGCTGCTTATTTTTCTCTGGGGCGGAGGTGAACTCTACCCTGCTGCAAAGCAGCCCCACCCTTTCTTTTTCTACTTTCTTACCATCTTTCCAAGGTGCTTGAATAACCACCTGGGTCCATCTTTCCCCGCAGATTTTCCCTTGCCAGTGGTCTGACTGCTAGATAGGCTGGTGCATCTCTAACGTAAAACCAGCTCCGGGCCTCCTGCACGTTCCGCATATTGAAATTTCTTGGTCTGGATGTGTTCACTGACTGTTCCCTTAATTCAGGGAATTGCCTTGTGGCGGCAGGCGCAGCCTGGTGCACGCAGTCCCCTGTGAAGTGCGCGGTGGCTGGATGCAGAGCTGGGAGCTGCCCTGGCGTGGACTGAGTGCGTGCTCCCACCACGGCTGCTGCCGCTGCGGGTTTCCCAGCAGGAAAGTTTGAGAAGCATTTTCTCGCTCACCTTCCCATTCAAACCCCATCCCTTTTTTTGTAGACCAGTTCTTCTCTGCTGTCCCTTTCAGGGTATTTTTCAGCCATTCCGTTTTGGGGCCTAGCAGACATCATCTGAAGCTTCAGTAGGGGGATGGGGGGGAAAATGTGGTTGTTAGGTTTCCTGGCTGGCTGCAGCGCCTGAATAGGATGTTCGTTCAGCACATTGAAAAGAATAATTGCGTGCGTGGGCCTAGTTGCGAAGGGGCAGGCCTGGCTCATTTACTAGGCTATTTATAGCATGCTTTTCACCATCGTTTCTCCCATTAAAACTAGAATGTGGGTAAGGAACAAACACACAAGCGGGGCATGAACGTGGCTGGGAAGAACAAGTCTTTGATGAGATCCAAATGCTAATGGAGCATGTCCTGGGCCATTCATACAGGTCCGCTCTGGGGCGAAGGGTTTCTTTGCTGGGGAACCAGAGCTGCTGCCCTCTCTGCTGCTCGCCTCTCGGCCAGCCAGAGACGTCACAAGAAGGGACCATATTTCTGTAGCTCCATTTCTCACTGTCGTGTGCCATTTCCACTTTGACGCAGAGGGGGACAGTCCTAGACCTGCAGGGAGTCCATTTCTATTATTCACCTATCTGTTCTGCCCCTATGCTCTCCCCTGGGAGGATGTTGCTGACATTCCCTTCCACAGTGATTGCAATCCTGTGTGTATCACCCTTTCTCCCCTTGTTTTTCAGAGTGGGTCTTCGTGGGCCTGGTGATCCTGGGCACATTCCTGTTCTTCCTCCTGGTGGGGATCTGCTGGTGCCAGTGCTGCCCACACAGCTGCTGCTGTTACGTCCGCTGCCCCTGCTGTCCTGAGTCCTGCTGCTGCCCGCGGGCGCGTGAGTGACCCTGTCCGAGCCTCGTTCAAATCTTCTCCTGCACTGCTTCTGCTCCCTGGCAGAACAGGAAGAGAATCTGCTAATATTGCTTTCTTTGCCCTGAGCACTTTGCTTGACTAAAGAACTAGTTCTTAGGGGGTGAAGCAACTGACCTATTGCTCAATGGTTGAGTGCTCAAAATTAATTACAAATGTAATTCCCTGAGCCCTCCCTGCCTTAGCAGCTGTGCCTCCTTCTCCAAAGTGTCATGCTCCTCTTCCAAAGTTGTTGTCGTGTCAGTGAATGTTGCGGGTCAGAGGTGAGAGCATCCAGGGAGGTTTCCTCCTGGCAATGCAAAGCAGCTGCCCTCTACAACAGTGCAAAATCCTTGCAACCCGGCAAGTTTCCTGGTCAGGCTTAGGCAGATCTGTCAAGTTTCATGAGCCCCATCCTTGCTACTGGAGTCATCAGTTGTTTTTAAAGCTGAACTGCTGCTAAATTATGGCAGCGGTAACGCCGGCTGTAACAGTGTATGTCCTTCCGTTGCTGGGCATGTTGCAGTGCTCCTCTGACCCGACACGTGCATTTTTTTAACTCCTCTCAGTGCTCTTTGAGTCTTACAGAAATTTAGATTGGTCCTTGTTTCATTTGTCCACTTGTGTCCTGCTGTGTTGTCACCAATGTTGGTGATGTGCAGGTTTCAGCCGTGTGCTGTGTGGGTCTGTGGGAGGCTGGTGTGATGCTGACTGCTGTTCTTTTTCTTTTTCAGTGTATGTAGCAGGCAAGGCAGCAAAAGCTGGGTACCCTCCTGCAGTCTCCTCTATGCCAGGTCCATACTACATCCCCAGTGTTCCTGTAACTGGTGTCCCGTCTCCTGCTGTGCTGATGGATAAGTCGCACCCCCCTCCCTTAGCCCCGAGTGACTCCAGCGGAGGAAGCCAAAATGGTAATTTGCAGTGCCAGGCACAACATTCAGTTCTCTTACTGGGAGCAGAGCTGGGAAAGGGAGGAATGATTGTCACTGGTTGAATGGTATGAACAGAAGAAACACAGGGAAACTGTATTTTAATCCTGGCTCTGATAATGACATTTTCATCCCTTAGAGCTACATGGTCTTCTCTAGTGCCATCGGCACATCATTGCCAGTTTGAGGGTGTCTAATTTGGTCAGCAGGGAATGGGAAGCCAAGTTCGTGCCCTAGACCCCTCCCATTACTGCTGCAAACCCTGATTTGCAAGGGAGAAAAGGATGAAGATGACTTTAGGGGAGCAGAGACAGTGGCCATTTTCCCCTTAGAGCTGATGTCTTACAAGCTGCTCTCTGTCTGTAAACTGTTCTTCCTACCCTGTGCAGGGCACTGTTTGCCCTCTGGCAGCAGTTTTTGCTGCAATGTGTTTTACTGTCCCCGTGGCATTTTGGGCACAGGAATATGCTCCCTCGACATTTCTGCCCGAGAGCATTTGGGGCTGGAGCCCTCCCCTGCCTTACAGAAGTCAGTAGGTCACTTTTTTTGTTCAGCCTTTGCATTCGTGATGGGTGAATGATAAAAGGCTGCTAACTAGAAAGTTGTGGATCAGAGTATCGGTGTGATGACTCTGTCTTGGTGAGGATCACTTCTCCTGCTGCGAAGGAAGCTGCCATCAAGGAAGAAGAGGGTAGCTGCTCAGCCACATGCGAGCATTTCGGGATCAGAGTGGCTGTCTAAATTCAGACGTGCTGCAGCAGAAGGGCCTTTCACCAGTGTAGTCACCAAACTTATGCAGTGTGTTTCCCATTGATGCAGGCGCATGTCTGATTTCAAAGCACCACACTAATTATCAATTGTTAAATTTGCTCATGACAAAATGTTGATAAGACACTTCTGAAAAGATCAAGTAGTGTAATCAAATAATTAAGCTTTTGGGACAACCCTACACATCCTTCCGCTGCCACAGTCAGTATATTAACCTTTCTGGAATTAGAAAAAGTATATTCCTTCAACAATCATACTTTTTTTCCCCCCACTGAAATCAAAACAGAGCTCTGGAATGAAGCATTTTGAAATATGAAATAAATCAATCACTGATCCAAAGCAGGACGTATCCAATTCAAAAACCTTTGTCAGAAAATGATGAACGACAGCCCGGTGCTTTAATTTGTTTCTCCTGTGAAAAATGTCACTGCATATAGAGCATGGTATTGGCCATGGGAACTCAGGGGGTTTTTTAAGAGTCAGATCACAGCCCAATCTCTTCTCTGCTGTGCATAACTAGCGGAGCACAAATGCAGAATGAAAAACTGTGGATGCGTTTGGTAACCAAATTCAATGGCTCTTAGCATACCGTGTTCAGTACACAGAAAGATGCATTTACTGTATAATCCAAATCAGCTGGCTGGGCTTAATCCCTGAACTCAGGACTTGACAGGAAGTACTATGTGTTGCAAATGCAATGATTATTACAGAGTTTTAACTGTTGTGGCAAGACAACAGAGGTTCTTAAGCTTTTTCTGTTTCTGATTAATATTTTTTGCAGTAATATGGACAAACCCTTAGTCTGAATCATGCACCTGTTGTGCAGGGAGCTGTGCAAAAAGGGTATTACTTGAACTGTGGAGCTAAGGAAGGGTGATACCCTGCACCCTGTTCCTTTTCTCTTAAGGTCCTCCACAATGCCAGAATATCTCCTAATTACAGGCTGCAGAAGAGAAAACATTATGTGGCTGTTCCAAGCTACTTACTTGCTGGTTGGCCAGACAGCAGGCTAAACAAAACAGGTAGTGGTGGAGTTTATAATGAAGGCCTTTTTGCAGAAGGAGCACTAATTATGGTCTCTGTGTCCTCCACACAGCCAGCATAGGTCTGATTTGAAACTTGGTATCTTTGATACTTGAACCATTCTGTCAAGTTTATTTAAAAAAATGGGATCAGAAGTGCTAGGGGACAGAGACTGGAGGATTCTTTAATTCTGGCTGCCGGGCTAAGAGGGACATCCTTTGCCCTAGATTCTTTCTGTGCTTGTAAATGACCCCTGTGAGGTGGTCTAGCGAGCAAACTCAGGCATGAGGACATTTAGAAAATTTGTCTAGGGTTACATATAAGCCATGTGACAAAGCTCCAGTGAAGCCCAGGGACTCCATCCTAAACTTAGGGCTGAACAGGGAAAATGATAAACTTTCAGCTCTTATTTAGAAGAGTGTTGGTAACACGTAAGTTAACATGTCTGCTCTGTTTATTTCAAATGCAGTAATTACCTCGGAACTCTTGCATAGATTCCTTAAACAGTGTACATGGGGAAGCTTTTGATCCGAGAGCTGGAATCCTGAACTTTAATATGGAAAGTGTCTAAGTATAAGAAATCATTTACTTCCTAACCACACTTGTCTGAAAAAAAATAGTAGCGCTGTCCTTCCTGGGGAGGGAAACGGCTTACAGTTTTGGCTAACTTGGTTCCACCTACAGAAGAATAAAAAAAGTGTCCACATTTAAACACAAATTAAACATTAGAAATTTTTTAACTGTTCAGGAGGAAAAAGTTGGTCTAACAGGGAAGAATGTTCCATTCCCTTTGACTTCAATGAAAGGTTCTGGACAAATAAATGGTTAACGTCTCTGCATCTTCATTGCCTTATAATTAAGATAGGCGTAAAAATATTCAGACCTTATTAGAGGGTTATGGCAATTTACAGATGATGAAGGGCGTGAGGAGGAAGCAATAATATCTTTGGTTCTCACACGAAGGAATAATAAAGAGATTTAATAAGTTGAACATGCAATATCATTGCAAGAAGTGTTTAATAAATAAACGCAGAGACAAAATATGCTTTATCTATAATGGAAAATACTTTTTATGAGCTCTTCACGGTCATCTTTGCAGATTTAATTCCTAAGTTAATTTCTAGATGCTTGCAGAATTAAGCAAGAAATTAATTTGCCTTTTGATACACAGCTGCAATAGCAAGTTGAGCATGAAGCTAGCGTGAAGCCTAGCTAATTCTCCATCAGTTCCAGGAGCTATAGATGTTGCCCGCATAGATACTTGGCACAGCCCTGCGTGAGTATTGGCTCTGGGGAGACAGTCTGGAAGCTGATTTTTCAGGTTGCCCAAAGGTCGTTAGTAGGTCAGAGTCATTCCCATCTGATGGTTGTTTTCTGGCCTGTGTATAAATGAGGTGGTAACTTAGCTGAGCTCCTAGTAGACACTTTAGAGGAAAGAATAGCTAGAGGCCTCTTTCCTAGCGAGGTACCGGACAAAGGTCAGCCATGATGGTGAGGTGAAGTGGAGGACTCGCCTTGCTGTTGCTCATGCAGCACAGCAGGAGTCATCGCTTCAGAGGCCAGTCAGTCCAGCCCTTCTTCATAGCAGCAGTCTTACTTCAGGAGACGTGATGGTCTTCTGCTTTGGAAGGCAGAGGCAGGGTTCCTTGTGTTCTGTAAATCACTATGTGCATTTGCGGTCATTGTGCACATATTTGTGGGGATAATAAAACACAGTGAAACTCCAGACTGCTGTCAGCTGAGGTATCTGGAGACACGGTGAAAGCAGGACCCTGATAGACCCGTACTATATTTTAACATCTAATACCTTTCCCAAGTACAGATACACAAGGTAATATTTCAAGATGTAGTTACTTACCTTACATGTGTACAGTAAAAACCCACAGTAAAGCACTTTCCTCCTGAAGCAATTTGCAGGATTATTACAGGAATCATTCTACCCATTTCTATGGCACAGCCATTTCTGAAGTAGAGCACGGTTATTTAATAGCGCACAGATACATGCACAGCAGTTTAGGACAGAAGGTGCCTAAGAATACCTCTGCCAAGTCCTTGTTCAGCCCACACAGTGCATACTATGCAACGTACTACCGAACCCATATGTTAGTAGCTTGATGTATCAGGGTGTGGGATAAAACAGAACAGGTTGGCTCAAAACCACCGTCCAAGTACTTAAATCGTGCCACAAGAGCAGTGCTCCTGCAACACTGCAGTCAGTGTTCACACAGGGGAGCGTATTAACCCCATGCAAGGCAGACAGGTTCTGTTTTGTAGTGCGAAGTGAATTGTCCTCGCAACAGTTTTCTAATGAGCCTGCATTTGAGAGTTGTAGTCCTTTTTTTGTACTTAGACCTATGTTTCTGTCAATCTTCAACTAGCCCCAAGCTGAGCCCTTAAATAATCTTGTATAAAAGCCTATTTTCTTCAAAGTTCTGATAAGTGGAGTTCTCTTCTTGCTGACTATAGACCTGCCTTGAGGTAGTCGGGCTGCTCGCAGGGTTAGCAGGTAAAGCGTGCATGGAGCCAGCCTGCCGGAGTTAGAGCTGCTGTGGCTCCAGGTGTGTAAGGGCTTTTTTTCTACACGCAGGAATGTGGAAAAGCCAAAAAGCTATCCAGACTTCCCCTGCAAATAGAGTAATCCCAGGAGTCGAGCACTTAATGTATGTGTAAGACATACCTTTTCTGTAAAATAAAGAATGTAAAGAATGTCAAAGCAGGCAGTTTCACAGTTACCCAGTGACCTGATTGGCCCCATCATTGGATTCAGTATAAATCTTACAGCAGGGGGATGTGCTTTGTGGGGCTTTCTGTGTTTCCTTCTGTATTCTTTGGAGCTTCGCCTACCACATGCTCGTCAACCTGTGTGAGCAGAATTCATAGGGATGGGAGGGTGGAGTGGTCCTGCAGAGTGACAGCTCCCAAATGCTCAGCCACCTGCTTCCCCTGCAGACTGGGAACTTAGAGCCCCTGCTGCATAGAGGAAGCCTGATCTGGGACTGCTTCTCCCGTACCATGACGAATCTTTCCTGTAGTGCTGAGGAAGGGGAAATGAGTGCTACTTTTCTCTCTGCCATCCTCTGTGGGAGGTGGAATCACTCTGTGGCAGTGACACCACTTGATGCATTTGGTTGTACAGATTGGGCATTTCCAAACCATTTTTGCTGTTACTGCAAACTTCATAAATGATGCAGCTGCTCACAACTTCTCATCCCACGTTACAGACAAATTTCTTCTGAAGCAAGGACTGACTCACTCTGTTTTGGAAGACACAGCCTACCTGCCTGCAGACGTGAACTCAACTATAGAAGCAATATTGTCAGAAAGTCTCCCTGGATTTAAATATATTTTCCTCTAATACTTTTCTTTTCTCCCTAGCAGTGCGCAAAGGGTACAGGATCCAGACTGACAAGGAAAGGGACTCCATGAAAGTGCTGTACTATGTCGAGAAAGAACTGGCTCAGTTTGACCCAGCTAGGAGGATGCGAGAACGATGTGAGGAACAAGCATGGTTTGATATCCCCCCACCCCCACCTGAAAAAGGCTTTGCAAATTCATAGTTAAATATTCACTGGCTTTGCTTTAGAGCCAGCCTCTAGGATATGATGTCCAGGATATGGTACTTGGGGCAGATAAAGTCTAGATTTTAGGCATCCACAGTTGTGTTCTGATTTTAAAGGTCTGCTGCTTACCTAATCATCCTTAATTAGAAGAAACAAGGTGTGGGAGACTTAAATGCTCGTGAAAATTGTCTGCTTGGATAATCAAACTTTTGGATCATCAACATCTGAAAAGCAAAGTCCACACTCAAGCATTCTGCAGCCTGTGGTGTGATAACAGCTGGGATACTGTTCTTACAGTTTCCTTATGTCTTACAGTGTGGTGCCTGTAAATTCCTAGCATGGCAAAATAGGAGAGGGATGATTTTACTGAAGCATGTTTTGTGGGCTGCAGTGACCACAGTGTGGTTTGGAGAGGCTGTTGCCCTGAAGAAGGAGCAGGGACTATAAGAAAGATTCAAGACACCAGGGGATTCTCAGGTTTTGTGATGCTGGTCAACATAAGATCAGAGGTTGTACGCGCATCAGTATTGACAGCTCGGCAGGCAGACAGCTTCAAGTGAAGGGGAGGAGGGTGGTGAATCGGGACGTGATACAAACTCAGAACTGAGCTTCTGTGGGGAGCTCCTCACTGTCTTCCAGTAGCCTCTTGCGAGCTGTATTTCCCTAAATAAAGGCAGATCTTTAACGGGTGTCAGAATACAAACCCAGGTGAGGATCTTTCTGCATTAGGAGGCAGAGGTGCAGTGGTGGGACAAAGTGTGTGCATGAGGAGAGCTTGCGGTGCTGCTCTTTGTCCCGTAGCTGTTCTGTGCAGAGGACAGCAGCAGGGTGGGGGCTCGGTTCCTCCCAGCAGCACCCGACTCATGCAGAGCTAACCCACATTAGGCTCATTTGTAGAGGCTCATTTAAAACAGACACAAGAGATCCTGCAAATCAATGAAGGTAAGGGCTTTAGGGAATGACACTACATCAAAGCTCTGTACAGATTAGGCATAACTAACAAATTATATGTTCTTCTAAAACAGTCATTGCTGAGCACACTTTATTCTCCACCCACAAGATTTACTATAAAAAGACCTCTCCAGATTGGTATGTCAGGCCTCCAGATGTCAGTGTGCTTGACAGGGTAGAGACTGACAGTGATTCAGACAGTCTCTTACTTTTTTCTTAATCATTTTTTGAGGGGGTTGTTTTTGTTTTAGCTGGGAAAGTCAGGCCAAATCCAGAGCCAGCCTGTCTCACACCAGGAAAGGGGGGGGGAGGTGGCACAACTGCTGTGATGATGTTCCACCAAGTGCGGTGCCCACCTCACGAGGACGGAGAGCTCACGAGTTACTGAAGCAGGGCTGAGGGGGAGCTTTCTGCACGAAGGCTGGACTCAGTTTATCTGAACACAGGCGTCTGATGCCATTTGCGATACTCTTAGGATATCCCACCTGGCTGCCCGCTACCAGTTCAGAAGACCTGTAGGTCTAGCAGCAGCTCTATGTCCAATCTGAGCCCCAGGAGTCTTGGGCAAGATCAGTCAAGGGTTTGGAGAAGGGCCTTGGATTCCATTTTGATTCCTTTATAATGGAGGGCAGCTCAGCTTCTTTCTGTAAAAGCTGCAGCTAGGCTTACCACAGCCTTCCTGTCCTCTCCTCCCCTCTCACACATACTATTGGGAGATGCCTGTCTCATTTCTTCCCTGCAACCTCCCCTGCAGATAACAACACGATCTCTGAACTCAGCTCTTTGCATGAGGAGGACTTGAACTTCCGTCAGCCCTACCGCCAGGCGCGAAGGAAACCTCTGCCTCCAGCGGGGGACCTGGACAGCGATGCTGAGTACTGGGCAGGAGTGATGGGCGGGGGCAGCACCTCGAGATCGCAGGCTGTCTCCGATTACAGAGATGAGCGGGACAGTTTCCGGCACAGGTGAGGAGTGCTGTGCTGGGAGGCAGCTTTATATGGCAAAGTCGTAAAGAAAGGAGAAGGGACAGATGGACTGGTAGCTCTTCTCCATTTTCTGCTGCTGTGGTTCTGCTTAGCAGGGCAGTGGCATTAGAGAGAAACATGAAAACTGGAGATGTCATTAAATGAGGTCAGAATGAGTCTGATTCCCACAAGTCTGCTGAAGACTACCCAGCTGGGCAAAGCTAGGTACCAGCCCCATTCCAGGTGGGATGTAAAAATGAGATCAGTAGGAAGCCAAGCCACCCTTCCCAAAGTGCTCTCTTGAGATTTGTACCTGGTCCCTCCAGCACTTCTCAGTGCTGGTGCGCTTACTAGGAGTCACACCCTGGTGCTTTGGTGCAGCAAGAGCCGTACTCCAGGCCTAAAGGACTGGCACTCTGGTGCCTAGAAGAGAAGACATCACATCCTTCCCTTGCATACCAGCAGCCCAGTCTCTCAAAAGCAGTGGCAGGGATTTCCTTCCCTCAGCAGTGGGCTATTGTGCTAGTTCACTCCCTTAAACCTGCTTCAAGATTGCGCTCCTGGGAGTTCTGTAGCCAGGTTCTTGGGTTCTCCCAGCAGGACATACACATACAAGCTTTAGTGCCAAGGAGAAGCAAGCCCAGCCCTGCATACTGGAGGACAAGGGAGGTGCACTCTGGGGTTGGTCTTAGGTAACATTAGGCATGTAGAGTCCAAGCTATCTGCACTAAGGTGCCTTTGCAGTCAGCAGAGAGAAGCAGGGATTTGGAGGATGTGACACATCTCTTCCTACAGAAGATGATAAAAACAGGTCAGATGATTCATGCCCCCAGAGTGCCTGTTTCGCTCCATTGTCTGCGAAGGCAGCCGAGGGGATGAGTGCAGCTGAATCCTGCCCTCTGATGCTACCTCTTTCCTCCTCCAGCCAGCAGAGATCCAAGTCCGAGATGTTGTCCCGTAAGAGTTTCTCTGTGGGAGTGCCGGCCGTCTCTATGGACGAGCTGGCAGCCTTTGCGGAGTCCTACAGCCAGCGGACCCGGCGGGCAGACAGCCAGGAAACGCGGTGTTTCGAGCGCTCAGAGTCGCACGGTGGCCGCGGCGGAGGGCTGCCCCACCAGGATAGCTCCATGGAGGAGTATTACACCAAGCGTAGCAGAGGGAACCGAGAGCCACTGACGGACTCGGATCGGGGCTGGTCGTACAGCCCACCCCGGAGACGGGCCCACGAGGAGAAGCACCTGCCCAGGCTGGTGAGCCGGACGCCCGGAGGGAGCCAGAAATACGATCACTCCTACCTCAGCAGCGTCTTGGAGAGGAAGTCCCGGAGCTACGATGAGAGCGGTGACCATAGTGAAACCCCCTCAAAGCTGAGCTCACAGCCCAGCCAGAGAGGAGCGGGAACATACTACGCCTGGTCACCACCCTCCACCTACAAAGCCGAGAAGTCGCAGCAGCAGCCGCAGCAGCCGCCACCACCGCCGCAGCAGGATGAAGGGGAGGACAGCCTGCCCCCCTACAGCGAAAGGGAGCTGAGCCGAGGCCCTTCGTACAGGGCCAGGGAGCAGGCCTACCTCAACGCCTCCGACAAGAAGAGGAAAAAGGACCCCAAGAAAACGGTGGGGCCATGTCTGGTGTTCCTGATCCAAACGGGCTGAGCGGGGAGCCACCAGGCAGGGGTTACTAACCAGAGTTCAGGGGCAGGGGAACTCTCCGGGAGGGTATAGCCTGCGAGTGTGGGGAACCCCAGATCAGGGCAGCCACTGTGGGCGTAGGAGGCCAGCTCCTACACAGGACTCTGTGATGGAGGGGAGAGGCGGAGGTGGCTGGGACTGGGGAGGTAAGGGATTTTTTTAGCATCTGTGGCCTGGTGATCCAAGGAAGTGGGAGTTTATCTAGGGAGGATCATGGTAGGGAAGGGAACTTATCCAGGGCTTACAGAAACTACAGGGCACTGCTTTGGCCCTGATCCTTGTTCAGGAAGGGCTGAGAGGTTCTGTTCTTCTGGACTGGGATACGGCTAGTAGCAAGGCCTGGTGTGAGAGACCTCAGGTCTTTCTGAAAGGGGTGAGATGACAGACTCCTGTGGGTGCATGCCCATGAGCATGTGTATGGGCTATGCATGCGAAAGGCGTTCCTTGCTCAGGATACCAGCAAGTGCAAAACATCCTGCCGCAGTCTGACCAGGAGTGATGAGTGTGTGGTTGTTGGGGAAGGGGAGCTGGCTGAAGCCTGTTGTGTGGTGGAGACCTCGTCACTAGAGCAGCTTGGCTGTTAGGCCTGAGCTGAAGTGGCATGTGTGAGAGAGGAAAGGCGTGGGAGCAGACAAGGCTGTTGCTATTTGGTTGTGTCTCTGTCAAAGCTACATCTGCCTCTTTGTCCGTTCCGTGGGTGCGTCCCTGTTGACATTTCTCTTCTCTCTTTCAGAATGATTTCCCAACGAGGATGTCCCTCGTGGTTTGAAGTTGTTGTGGACATGTCAGGTTGATGGGCTGGATACTGTGAGGTGACTGTGGTGGAAAAGATGCAGAGCAAGAAGCAAGACAGGCCTCCATGAACCTTTGCAGCCATCGCCATGGACTCTTTGTTTGAATTGTTTGTTTCTTCGAGGGAGTAGAAGCTATCGTAAGAGATGGAGTCCCATGAACAGCGCTCGATCTCAGAGGCTCTGGGAGTCTGCCAGGAAAATGAGGCCAGGGCTGTCTTTGGCACCCTTCTTTCCAGTGCCCTCCATTCTGCACTGGAAGGCAGTCACATCCCTGCTGTCCCTGTAGCCCTGAACTACAAGCGAGGCTGCCTTTGTGCCTCTTGCCATGTCTGATGTGCAGAGAGAGGCCTGTGTGCATACCTCTTGCTCTCTCTGTCTCCTCAGTTTTCTGTTTGGATTAAATATTGTCTCCATACTCAGAGCCTTTTCTGTATCATCCCCGTGCTGGGAGGAGGCCTGGTTCTTACAGCTGCAGACTGCCTCCAGCTGATCAGGCCCCAAAATCCTGAAAGAAAATCTGCATCCTTTCAGACACTATAGAAAAGGACTGATGAGGTGTCACTTTGGCAAGGGCTGAACAGAGAGAGTGAGAGACAATTATGTTCAATATATTTAGTTCTGTTCATTGTGTGATGAGAGTTGCAGGTGAGATTGATGTATTGTTTTGAAAGTGGATCAAAGTAGCTTTTATTGTGATGAGAGCATGATGTGTTTTTTCCCCCATCCCCAACTGTGATTTGTTTTCATACAGTTGCATTTTCTTGCAGCTGAGCTGTGACCCTGGCGTGCATCAAGCTAGAATATCTGCTCCACCATATCATAAGCAGTGCTCTAGCCTTGCTGGCGCTCTGCTTCCAGCACCACCAGACATCTCTGCCCAATGAGTGGCCTTTTTGTTTTCAAGAAGCAAAAAGGGAAAAGTCTCAGTGAGAGGGCAGCTGCAGATCTTCATTCTGTGCTACTGGTATTACTCCTTTCTGGTCATTGTTCCCAGACATTGAAGAGAGCTATAACAGCAGTGGAGAAAGAACTAACACTGTGGATCAACACAAGCTTTGAAAGTCACCTTTTTCACTTACAACCATTTCATTCGCTTCAGTTGTGACATGGTTTCAGTAGCTGTTGTCTGAGGAACAGCTGAATTTAGAAGTGAGTGCTTCACACCATCTGGAAGCCTGACGTTCAGGTTTTCATAGGGTATAATGCAGTCATTTCTTTAATTTTTGGCTGTTAAAATCATGATGTGAAGGAAGATGATGGGAACATTTTGAAGTCCAGCATCTTGATCCCTATTAGGCCTAGAAACAACTTAGTGCGCTATTGTGTTATGGACATCGTTAGCCTCTGAAATGCCATCTCTGTTGTTTCTCTGGAAATCTGGGGAGCTGTCTGACGTCAGGTGCTCACTCTGTCAGTGAGCACGAGATTTATTAATATCACTGCAGTTCTCCATAAAAAAGACAGATTCATTTCTGTGTTACTCCTTTGCTGTATTAGTTCACCCGGAATGGTCAGGGGAGAGGAAGGATAATCTCCATAGGTTTGATGACAGTGCAGTTTTCATGCTAGAAGGTTAACTGATGAAAGGGTGGCTTTCTTCTCCTCCCAAGCTTCTCTAGTGACGAATGTGGTTTTGGAAATCCCAGTCCTGAGTAATCTTGGCCAGAGAAGGACTAGCTTGCAGGGGCATAAAGTCATGAAGTCACAGAATGGTTTGGGCAGGAAGGGGCCTTTAAAGGTCATTTCCACCCCCCTGCTGTGGGCAGGGACACCTTCCACTAGACCAGGTTGCTCAAAGCCCCATCCAGCCTGGCCTTGAACACTTCTAGGGAGGAGGCGTCCACAGCTTCTCTCGGCAACCTGTTCCTGTGCCTCACCACCCTCAGAGTAAAGAATTTCTTTCTTGTATCTAATCTAAACCTACCCTCTTTCAGTTTAAAGCCATTGCCCCTGGTAAAAAGTCTTTGATTTTCTTATAAGCCCCCTAAGTATTGGAAGGCTCCTGTAAGGTCTCCCCAGAGACTTCTCCAGGCTGAACAGCCCCAACACTCTCAGCCTTTCCTCAGAGGAGAGGCTTTCTTGTCTTTCTTGTGCTGGGGACCCAAGAGCTGGACGCAGGACTCCAGCTGGGGTCTCGCCAGAGCAGAGTAGAGGGGCAGAATCACCTCCCTTGACCTGCTGGCCAGGCTTCTGGTGCAACCCAGGATACAGCTGGCCTTCTGGGCTGCGAGCACACGTTGCTGGCTCAGGCAATTTTCACATACCACTATGCCCGAGTCCTCTGTAGGGCTGCTCTCAATCCGTTCATCCCCCAGCCTGTACTGACGTTGGGGATTGCCCCGACCCAGGTGACTCAGGTGCAGGACCATGCACTTGGCCTTGTTGATTTTCATGAGGTTCACACAGGCCCACTCCTCAAGCCTGTCAGGGTCCCTCTGGATGACATCCCTTCCCTTTAGCAAATCGACTGCACCACCCAGCTTGGTGTTACCTGCAAACTTGCTGAGGGTGCACTCAGTCCCACTGTCTCTGTCATTAATGAAGATATTGAACAGTACTGGTCCCAGTACGGAACCCTGAGGGACACCACTTATTGCTGCTCTCCATATGGACACTGAGCCATTGACTGCAACTTTGGATGCGGCCATCCAGCCACTTCCTTATCCATCGAATAGCCCATCCATCAAACCTGTATCTCCCCAATTTAGCAACAAGGATGTTGCGTGGGACCATGTTAAAGGCCTTACAGAAGTCAAGGTAGATGACATCAGTTGCTCTTCTTATTTGCCAACGCAGTCACTGCACTGTAGAAGGCCTCCAGACAGTCAGGCATAATTCGTCCTTTGCGAAGCCATGCTGGCTGTCTCTAATCACCACCCTGCTATCCATATGCCTTGACGTAGCTTCCAGGAGGATCTGTTCTATGACCTTACTGGGCACAGAGGTGAGGCTGACTGGTCAGTAGTTGTCAGGGTCCTCCTCGTTACCATTTTTTAAAAATGGGTGTGATGTTTCCGTTTTTCCCGTCGCTGGGGAATTTACCTGAGTGCCATGACTTTTTAGATAGGGAGAGTGGCTTAGCAACTACATTTGCAAGCTACATGCCAACTACATCTACTTTTATTATGGCTGGAGAGGCCGTATTTTATTTTCATCTTTTCTCATCTTTAATGTTTGTTCCTAGGAAAATCACAGCAGAGTTAAGAAGCGGTAGGCAGGTGGTTGCTGTCTGAGGTTTCAATGACCTTGAGAAGTCTACAGAGCTACACGACATGTTATTTTAAATTAAATGTTTCCTCCCTGACATCTGATGATACAAGCAGCAAGAAATGTTGATGTTTTGTTAGTCTGAAAATGTTGGGAACCCCTATGCCACGAATTTCAAGGGAATTTAGCCTGCTACCTTTTCCATCGGACATCCAGCAGACCCAGGAAACATTTCACGTAGAAATTTGAAAGTGCATCTGCAACAATGACTGTGTCAGAAAGGGGCCAAGCCAGCAATTTAACAGTCTCTGAATACCTGTATCTTTTAAATCGTACTGAAAGCCAGAGCGTCACGTTCTCCTCCTCATTTCAGTTATATCTGTCTCTTCTCTCAGTCGCTGTGGTTTATTTGATCAAGCCCTCAGGAATGAGTTGTGTGTACTAAAAATACAAGCCTTCCCCTCATTTATTTGAATCAGTTTTGTTTGCTCGATGCTGGTACTTGAGGGCATTTGTACACTATGTGTAGGAAGTTGCCATTTATGTATCTAGCTTATGAATAAGTAGTTGCAAGCTAATTCTCTTAAGAAAACTGTTTTAGTTGTAGAAACAGCTGTTCATAAGGACTGTCCAACATTTCTTTTGAATGCAAGTACTTGGAAAAGTGTTGAAGATGTTATGACTAGTGATTCTAAGAGTTTTACCAGATGATAAAAATGTAAGCCTTAAAAAAACTTGAGCAGGTCTTAATTCCCTAAAGTCAGATCTGGGAAGCACCCAACAGTTGGCTCTGCCTTTGCTCTAAAATTTTAGATTTCATATCTCCCTATACCGATCTGAAGGAATTCTCAGTTGCTGGTGGTGGCTTTCCTCAGGCCATCTTTATTTTTCCCATTAGAAACATGTCTGCAGCAGCACCAAATGGACCAAGTGAAAACCTGAGGGGTGATGTAGAGCATGGCTTCCACCTCTGTAGCTACACAACCCTAATGATCTGTGACTCATGCAACAGAGAGGAGCGAGGAGCCAGAGGCGGATGGAGAGGCCGAGAGAAGCCTCTTGTTTCAGAAAAGAAGTAAGGGTTTGTGTCTGCGCCGCCTCTCAAAACACCTGCAGAATGCTGGCACTGGAAAATAATAAGCCTGATTCTTATGGGGTCTCAAATTATAAATTGTCCAGTGATCAATTTTTATTGCTGGCATAAAATTAAAATCCTTTTCATACAGGATATGGATGTCTGGGTCATGTCAAAGACATGGATGGTTTTGTGGCCTTAAAATGAAGCATCACAATAGTGACTTGCTAAGAAGACAGCCAAGATGATGAGTGAATCCTGTAAAAAAAGAATGAAAAAGAGCCCTTGGAACAACAGCAGGATCAAGCATCAACAGTACATTTGGCTGTGCTGTCAAAAATGTGATCTGGGCTACTGAAAAAAAGTTTTGACATAATGGAATAAGAAAATAAATACCAATGGTATTGACTTCTCAACAATCCTATTACTCCTTTAAAGTACACTAAAAATTCCAGGGGGTGGCTTCAATACGAATCTCCTCAGTCCACTCCATTTGCACTGAAATGGAAAATTAACAAAACTAAGACTTCAAATACTTGCAAACTTTGTGAAACTCCAACATGTATCACCTGAGGCAGGCAGCCAGAATCATTCCAGTCTTCGTGCTGGCATATGCTACAGTGGACTGGAAGTGTGAGCATCCCAGCCTTTGTGGCTGTTACTAGGTCAGAGGTGGACGTGGGCAGCGTGCCCCAGGCCCGCCTCCCCTTCCCTGCCGCCAGCACTGGCAGCTGCCTGTGCCGAGTATCCCCAGGAGCAGTCCCAGCTCCTGCTGTGATGTCTGGGTCTCTCTGTAGCTCACCGAATTGTGGTTTTCATTCTGGCTTGTGACTCTGGGTGCCTGCTGCCCGTGGATCAGCAGTTACGCTGCTCTCCTGACCTTTTCCAGCAAGCCCCCTCCAGGTGGGCAGTACCAGTTCACCTGTAACAGAAATAAGACAAAGGGTTTCGCAATCACCAAGGACACTCTTACGTGCCAGTCCTCTCCAGAGTTACCTAAAACTGGCCAGAGGAATTTGTGGGAGGGAGCAGCACAGAAAGTATCAGGCACTGTAAGATGGAGCTGGCATTTTGCAGGGAGGAGAGAAGGGGCATTTTCAGAGCTTTTTTTTCAGAGAGTTTCAGGAGAGTTAACCACATCTGGACGCCACCGCTGCAGTGTGACCAGCTTCCTCAAGTAACAGCGCGATCTGACATAGCGCAGAAGAGCTTTGCTCGGTCAAGTTGCCAGCCCACTCCTACAGTTCCAAGTTGTCTTGAGCAAAATAACTGCTAACTGTCCACCCACTCGGAGAGGACTATGTCTCTTTTGACCCTGGGTCCCTCCCAAAGCTTCTCTGAAGAGATGCAGGACAGCCCCTGGGCTGTACAAATACAGATCCCCGAGAAGGAGCCATCACAAAACATTTCAAATCAAACCACAGGCTGTTACAGGTACATAAACACACCACCACAGTTGTTTATCTGGGCTATTCTGAAAATAAGGTTAATAACATGGAGATTGTTTTGCTGAGAAATCGCTCGGAGCTATCTTCTATTTTCTCCAGGCAGCTTTCACACCGGGCTGTGGGTGAGGATCTGCTCTGTGTCACTAAGTGCAGGGTTTGGGACACTTGGAAACAGAAGCTAAAGGGGCTTTAGCTCATTGCTTGACTGGGTCCAGGAGCAAAGATACCTTTGGCATAAGCCAGCTGCTGCAGATCTGACCCTGCAACTGCGGAAATCTGTGGTAGAGCATCTCCATCGGGCTATATGGCCACACGCGCTTTCTACAACAGCTGTAATGCTGAAACCACCCTCATCCCCACGTGGGGCTCCTAAAGCCCCTTTCCCATTGCCTGGGAGATCAGAAAAGAGATCCATTAAGTAATGTGACAGGACGGCTATCATTCTGATAAGATCTTAAAAATGCCAGCTGGATTACCAGCATTAGAAACAGAAAAATCTGGAGAATAAAGCTAGCTAGTACTAAAGGAACAAATCTGCCACGATTCCCATATCAATTCCCTTGTGACCTTTATAATTGCTTTTAGACATTTGCCCCTGCCTGTACAGGGGGGGTTTGCCAGGAGAGACCGTCACCTTCTCTCCCTTTGTGCATGTTGTTTTTGTCACACTTGTAATCCCTCTCTGACCCCTCTGCTTTCCTTGGCGATTTCCAGACAACCCTCAGCGTTGCGCCTAGGGGTTGCGGTCGATTTAGATGTAGAGTGAGTGGCATTTTGTAAAATGACATTTTTACCCCCTATAAAAGCAAAACTTACAGAATACACAAAACAAAACCCCAAGCCCTCCAGATATTCTCTTGAGCCCAAGCAGGGATGTTACTGGAAACGTTTTGAAAATTAAAGCAGAACATAATTTCAAAACGAGTAAGTATTGTTTTCAACCCCAAGGCAGCTGCAGTCACAGCTCTGAAGTGCAAACAACAGAAGCAAATGCATTCGGTTGTCATTGTCCTTGGTGAGAGCAGTGGCAGGGAGAAGCAGCATTTCATGAGTCGTAGAAAGCAAGTGGGATTCCAAGATGCTGTTAGTTACATTCCAGTTTAAAAAAGTAAGAATTAAAAGCTGACAGGCTTATTTCAAAAGCAAAACTCAGTTCAAGGAAATGGCAAGGTTTTAATCTCTAATGCCTGGTGGTGGCTCTCCACCACACCTGCTCACTTTATACAGAAAAATACATTTTTTCTGCAAAGCCTCTATTAGTGCTCCAAGAACAACGTGCCCTCTGCGCCCCAAGCACCAAAATGAACTCGGA
>Ga0065711_1029733_pt1 | contig 35041 bp, 17 predicted proteins | sample Hoacrofraction12_FD_59098 | JGI IMG/M metagenome (GOLD analysis project Ga0065711, IMG submission 59098) | Hoatzin crop microbial communities from Cojedes, Venezuela - Epithelial fraction 12 v2 (version 2) | ecosystem: Host-associated > Birds > Digestive system > Esophagus > Crop | place... | reverse complement strand
CAATGGGCACAAACTGAAGCACAGGAAGTTCCGTCTGAACATGAGGAAGAACTTCTTCCCTCTGAGGGTGATGGAGCCCTGGAACAGGCTGCCCAGGGAGGTTGTGGAGTCTCCTTTGGAGATATTGAAGACCCACCTGGACAAGGTCCTGTGCAGCCTACTGTAGATGACCCTGCTTTGGCAGGGGGTTTGGACTTGATGACCCACAGAGGTCCCTTCCAACCCCGAAGATTCTGTGATTCTGTACCTAAAATTTGAAAGAAGGACTCCCTCAGCCTGGTTTGGGCAGGTCTGCACAAATGCATAACTTGTTACACAGTGTATTCCATACTGTTTTTTAAGCATAAAATTCCACCAGGTTCCAGGAACAAAAGTTCTTTTATGGAGTCAGTGCTTTTTGCTTTGAACATAAAGGCTTTAGCACTTACTTAACAGCAGGAGTCTGTTAATTTGCAGCAGTATCTTTATTCCACTGACAAGTGCACATTTCTGATCATGCCTGAAATACCAGTTTAGCTGCCTTTGGTGGCATGTCTTCCTGGAAGCGGTATCAAGAGATGTGATTGTGGCCATGTTTCAACTCCCCATGTCAGACAGCACGACAGGATGAGACTAAGCACCAGAAGACTTTTCATGAGTTCTGCTGATTGAGGAGGTGTGGGAAGGAAAGCAAGTACTTGCTTGCCTTAACTGCTGGCAGAGGGGGCTAGCAGCAGGCATGGGGCTGGCCCAGAGAGGGCAGGAGCTCCCTGGGTTTTGCCATGGCTTCAGCCTTCATAACATGGAGGTCTCTGTGAGGGTTTGCCGTATGTAACAAGCTGCATCATTTAGCCCATTTTCCCAAGTATACTTGTTTTTTGCTAATATTTAAACACATTGTAGAGCAATGGTGCATTCCTGCCCTTGTGCGTTAGTCCTTCATGGGGATCCTTGGGTCACCCCAAGCTCACAGGTACGGGCTGGTTGTAATTTACACTAAACTGTGCAGGAATGTTGCACAGTCTTTTGCAAGGTAGTGATGTTGGGGTTTTGGGTGTAATTGTTTTTTTCCCAGTGCATAGCAACTAAAAGGTCTCATTGAGTTGTCTTTGTAATGAATAGCTTCTGCTTTAGTTTTTCAAACAATATTATTCTTTTAAATCTCATTGTGCTTTCTGCTGTCGACAAACATGCCTAATACATAGTTTTCTGTTTAGATCCCCAAAAGATAAAAAACATAGGAGTTGCCACCACCGACAAGTTGATGTATTCTGCAATGGTGCAATGTCAGTTACTATCGAGGGATTGCTTGTTTTCTACACGGTAAAGAGAAGGTATCTGAATATGTTCTACTACTGGGTGCTTATGAAGGAAAACTTTGTCCCCTTCAACTATCTAGAACTTTGCAGTGGTTTTAATATCTATTCTTTTTTTCCTAACGGAGTCAAATTTAGCTATTCTGGGTTTTCCAATAGCAGTTATTTCCAGTCACATTTAACCGGGAAAATAACTTTTTCTTGGGTCCTTAGGTCATTGGCTCAGTCTGAGTTTCAGGTGTTAAATCTGCTTTTCTTCGTAATAATTGCAAATTTGTAGACATCTGGGAGCCTTTACCAAAGGTCATTCCTATGCTTGTTGAAATCCACTATGCATTTCTTCCACTGAGTTTTCAGTGACTTATCTCCTTCACTGCAAAATCATATTTTAATTCTGACTTCAAAAGCTCGCTGCACAGATCAAAATCAATTTCAGCTTCTGTGGTAGTTGGCCCATGTGAGTATAAAATGGCATGTGATGGTGGAATAACACTGGCTACAGAAAAATAATGTGTTAACCCCTTGCACCATACTCTGTGCTTTTCAAACGGGGGTGGGATTCGCTGGGGTGGAAACACTTTTTCAAAATATTCTTCTCTCATGTTTTCTTACTTCCTGCTTAAAAAGAGAAATCTTCAGGAAGCTGAGAAAAAAGGGAAGATTTTCTAGAGAAACATTGCCTTTTTACTTCAAGAGTATTCACTTTCCAAAGGTTCAGAACTGCACATGGTTTAGAAATGTTTTGCACCTCCCTCCATTTTTGACCAACACTGACAATGTGTTTTCATTGTCTTGCTTTGCAGAGCAAATAAAACTGTCTTCCTCAATGTGCTCTGATGCAAAGAGCAGTGTGAGGAACTATGCAAGGAAATACTTGCTTCACACTTTTAAACAATGCCTTTTTTTCCCCTTTTTTTTTCTGAACAGGGTTGGAGCAAGCTAACTCCACTTCTGTTGGTGGGGAAGATTTCTTGATTATTTTTCTGCCTTTTCATCCTGAGTGTGACCTTCCTGCTCCTGCCATGGAACTGTGACTATGGACCCTCTTCTGTCCCTGTTTCCCTTGCTTTGAAGATAATAATATCTTAATAGTATAGTATATAATAGTATATACTATATATACACTATTAAGATACTATTATATACTACATATTTTACACTAGAGATTGTAAAATCCATTTTGTAGCTCCCAGATCTTTGCTGCGATCTTCATTTTGTCTTTGAGACATCCTTCATGCCTTTGAAATATATTATATTTGCAGAATTGCATATGTTACTTATCTTTCTGGGAGTCCGTTTGGGTACAATGGAGATTAATTCTAGGTGGACGTGTTTGACTCCAGCTGTAGTGGAACCATGCAGAGTTATGGCCTGTAGGAAACAGCATTTTCCTGTCTTCAGTGAAAAAAACCCACTATTCTGAGGAGCTGCTGTTACCTTCGTGTCCCTTTCATCAGAAAGTAAACAAAACTTGCTCCATATTTGTGAAGCCTGTTTCTCTTTTATGTTGTCTTTGCACACCAGGACTTCTTGCCTAAGGTCCAGGAATTAAAAAATTTTCTATTCAGTAGTTAATACTTGATAAAAGCTCTTCCAAATCACTGCTAGAATCTAGATAGGCCAAAGGCTGTAGTCCATCCAGAAGTGACTCAGTATGTCACTCAGAAATGGCCTTGTAAGTGGAAAATCCTCCTAGGATCAATGTTGTCTGGTGGCTGAGGAGCAAATAACACTGAGTTATTTACAGCAGGATTCAGCTGTAAAACGATTTAGCCTAAAACATTGTATAGTATTCAGTCTTGGTTATGGAACAAATGCTGTATGAACAGGGTGAAAACATCTTTACTAATTTTAGCAAAAGATCTTTTTTTTATTTTCCTTCCATGTGGCGGCCTCTTTCAAACACAGTGCTTTTCCCCATGCAGATGCATTTTTAGCCAACTGCTCCAGTCTCCTCTGTTGCTAGTGGACTTCATGCTCTGGTTCTGATTTATTTGGATTGCATGGATGGCATAGACAATCTAAAGGAAGAGGATATGTCATCACATATGTTGCTCAGTGGTGGAATAAGGGGGGTTTATTCTTTCCACTTGGACTGTGATTCATGGATATCACAAAGATAAATTCTGATTGGATCCTCCTTGAGACAAGGTGGAAAAAGAGCAAGAGCTGTAACCTCTTCCTGCAGGCCCAGGAGCTGGCTAGATGTGCAAGAGGTAGAAAGTCTGTTTCAGAGCCAGCTAATAATTTCAGTATTACAAGACTGTAGGTATTTAGGGAATCAGTTTGACAACTCATTCCTTGCTCTTTTCCTGGGGTGATGCAGAAGCTTGCATTCTCCTTAGTCATGGTGGATTTCAGCTCAGTTCTTCACCAAGTCAAATAATAAAGAAGTGACAGTTTGCAGAACTCTTTAGCATCCAAATCAATTTTTGTGAGAATAAACTCTGTTGATGTCTCCACAAGAAAAAAAAGAGACTTGGAGATGAATAAATGCACTGGGAAATTTTTGCAAAATACTGTTTGATCTTCCAACCAATTCTACACAGACCTTTATGATTCTGAGTCAGATTGTGGCTGATATAAAACGCTTGTGTTGTGCCAAATATGTTTTTTTCTTCCTCAGAACCATTGCTGTCATTTCACAGTGAGTAGGAATCTTTTGAAATTTATATGAGTTTGAAGTCGCTGATTATCAGGTGGAGGGATTCTGTTTTGTCTTTTTGGTGTTTCCTGGGTTCATGCTGCTGCTGGAGCTAGCATTTTCTTACCAAAGGTACTGTAGTGATCAGAGCTCTGTTTTAACCATGGAATATAGTAGGAAGTTGTTACCCAGGTAATTAAAGGGGAAAACAAAATGTCCCTTACTATTACTCTAGTTAGCAGACAAATTACTGTCTTTTTAAACTTAAGACTGCGATTTTAGTCAAGGAAAAAGCAATAGGTAGCTTACATTGTCACACAAAATTAATTGCAAAATGTATATATAGAGAGATAGTTATACGATATTTGTTCTGGAAAAAGTACAATGCATTGGTAAATTATTCATTGTCCTGTTCTTACACTTTGTGTACACATAATTTCCGTTATCACTAATTGAGATATGTTTATATTCAATAAAGAGGAGATTCTCAAGAAAGGTAATATAATTTCTTTGTTTTTCATTGAACATGAAAGTGTTTTTTTAAAGAAGATAAATGCATTTGCTTTGCATGTGTCACCAGCAGGTCTGAGTAATTGAGTCATTCCTCACCGCTGTACACTTAGGTCTCTGTTTCTGAAGTTGCTGAAAATGGGACTTTCTGTCTTGAATGACTGAGAACAAAGAAGCTATGAGAGTATCAAAGTCATTAGCTCAGAGGAGGTCTACAGCTCTGCTTGGAAAAGGCAGCAGATATTAAAAACAACCTTTTCCTATTCAGCAAATAGTGGAAGAACACATTCCAACTTTCTTTACGAGTTCTACTATGACAAACACTTGTTTCTGCTGTATACCTTTTCCCCACTGCCTGAGGTACCTGGAAAGCCCTATGCACTCACTATACCTACCCCTCTTATTTGCACGAAGCAAAAATCACATGTAGAGAACCCAGTAAAAAGGTACAAGAGCAATCCTGGCAGCCAAACTGGTCCTTTTCAACAGTTTTTTTTCTTACTAACAGTAGCATTTTCCATGCTGGGGTAATGAAGATTTGAATGCATGGATAGTTTGTAAAGCAATACCTAATTCTGACTTGGCTGGCGAAATGTAAGAAAGAGAATCTGTGAGAAAATGGATTAGCCTTTCTCTGCTTCCTTTACAGATCCACAGTGCTTACAGCTGGGAAAAACTAATAATGTGATATGAGTGACCATGCCTTAAATCAATAGATAGGAGTTTGGGCAAGACTTTTCAGGTCTGAAAGATGACTACCTGGTATAATTTAGCCAGTAAGCCTCTTTTTTTCGAAATGTGATTCATAGGAGATGAAGAGAAGCTTTATAAGTATGCATATTTTCTTCACACTACCTATTTTGTGGGAAGAACTTGTAAAATGACATGATCTGTGTTACACATTTGATAGGTTCTTGGGAATGTTGCTCCTATTTTGGTCCTCTAGTACAGGAAAAATCATGTCTTCCCATCCTTTCAAAATGTAGAAGTTTAGGTTCTTTGTAGTGGAAAGAGACAACAAATTCGATTGATATTAGAAAGTGCTCCAGGACAGTTTGTAGGTCTGTCTGAAGTTATCTTCAAGTTGATTTAGAAAAGAGGTGATAATTCCTTCCCTGCCCCTTAGTATTACCCACAAGCGAAGTAAAAACCATAGGGCTTACCACTAAACTGCCACCCGCTACCTCTGTGTCAAGGAAAGAGATAGTAACAGGGGTAGGAAGACCTCATCTCCTTCTCGCAGCTGCAGGTGGTGTGTTTATTTGCCCTGGCACTGCTTCCCTCTTGTTTAGGGCAAGCACTGGGAGGCAGTGTACCATGGCTCTCAGCATCCCTGTTCAACTCCTGTCTGCTCAAAAGTGAAAGCAGCCCTCCTGCCAGCTGAAAGTGGTCAGAAGGTGATGAGCAGGGGCCAACACCACTGAATGCTTTCTACCTCCCCTGGAAATACCTGTGTCTGGATTTACTCAGAATATGATGTGTCATTGATTCTCTCTTTACTTGAACACCTGGCTCCTGTTCAAGTAGCTTGTAATTTTTTTTCTATAGTCTAACCTTTTGGGATGAAAATTTTTGAGGAAGTTAGTTTTCAAGCTTTGCAAAAAACAGTTTGTAAATCAAGACACAAGGAGTCAATTGTGTGAAAATGCCAAATCCTAAATTACTAGTCTCCACCTCTGCCCAGGATGTTGCCTATAAAGCTAAAATGCTATTGTAGCTTTGCTTCTGACTGCTCAGGTGAGATAAGGCTCGATATGTCCTTCAGTCCATGCTTATCCAGTCTGCTATTTGAAAAAACTTCAGCATCTTGGGAAGATGTATTGTCCATTGGCAGTCCGGTGTCCCTGCCTCAGAGAACAAGAGAGCTGCTAAACATCATGTTTAGATGATAAGGTGCTTTGCTGTCCTGCTTTTCCCTCTCTATCTCCAGCAATTCCTTGTTGGGTAAAAGGAAAGCTGCATACGGTACCTGTCTCTCGTAGTGTTGCAGACATTCCCTTCCAGTTCCAAATCAGTCAAAACTAGACAAAACACTTTTTATATAGACTTATTCCCCTGTCCCTCCTCCTATTCTTTTCAAATATTCTTGCATGCCACTTTCCCCTTCTTGAGTGTGATTTCCAAGTGCCTGCAAGCACAAGTGCAAAGGCAGACTATTTGTAAAAATGCCTTTTCCTGGAGCAGCTGTTGGTTGCTCCTTTGTCTTTCTTTGCTGTGGCCCTCATTTGACTGATAGTCTCTGTATACAGAAAGCAAGCTATGGTTTCTCTTACAAAAATGAGGCTTCTCTAAAGACATTCTTTCCAGATTTTCTTTCTTTCTGAGCTCACTGGGGAAAAGTAGGCAGAAAAAGACTGAGTATTTGAAAAATAAATGTAAATTGGTGAGCTGTCAATGACAGGTGTGCTACATATACATGTAAAAGCCAGGGGTCATTCTCATAAATGCTGTTTCTCCCCCTTAAGTCTAGGATTCATATTCAGTTTCCATTGTTAACTTTCAAACCACTTTGGATGCAAAAAAAAGAGAACATTTTCCTGCTGATTTAATGCTGCCACAGTAAAGAGTGCTCTGTATAGCACTGCAGAGGCTTGCAGTGCTGCCCAGACGGTCTGTCTGTCTTTGTACCTTTGGGATACTTATTTATTTCCTCAGTTTTAACTGCATTTTTTTTTATCTGCATGTTTTAAACATTAATTTGGTGGATTATTAATTTCTAAATGTAACGCTTTTTGTTTAGTATTTCTTTCAAAAGAGAAAAAGTATATTTCTCCATCCAGGGCTAGGTGCTGCCATCTTGCAATAGGACCAGTCTTCAGGGTCCTAACTGCTACCTTCTCCAGGTGGAAACTGGGAAGGAATGGTCTCTTTCACAAGAGTTAAAACAGCTTTGTCATTAAACAGAGACAAGCAGGATGTTAATCTTATTCTGCATAAAATGGAAATTCAACAGAAATGAGAATTAAAAAGCAATGATTTTTCCTGTGCTTTGCTCATAGACTTTCTGGATTTTGTTTGGTTTATTTTTAATATTTAGAATGCTGGAAATAATCTCTAGAATTTCCACATATAATGGTGTTTAAGCAGGTGTGTGAGATCAAAGCAAAAGGGACATGTATTTATTCAGAGTTTTAAGATTTCACAGCCTCTTTCCCCGCCCTCCCCCGCCGTGAGTTTAAGAGGTGGTTACTGAAAACAACAACCAGAAATATGATAGCTACATGTGAATGGATCCCTTTTCGCCAAAAATGAAATTTCAAGAACATGTTACTTGAACCAAGCCTTGAAACCCTGTAGGTGTGGATTCATAATCTGGAGAGAGACTTTTGCCAACTAGTTTTGATAGGCCAAAGGCTTGCTGTTTACTTCTGTCTATCAAGAGATTTTCCAATTGCAGAAATCTTTTGTACTTTTTAGGAAGAAAACAGGTGCTTTGGACATAATTTGTTCTCATGGAAACATTTGTATGAGGGTTTGAAAGACTTGTTCCCGTGTGAGACAGGAGCCATCTCAAAACTGTCATGGTTTTGGGCTACCTAGAGCTTTTCATGAATTTCTCCTAAATGTCTTGGCTTTCCAAACTATTGTTTTTTCAGATTTCTTTTTGTACCATTCTGCACAGACCTGCTCTTGGTAAATTGGTGAAAGCTTACTGCAGTAAATGAAAGAAGGCTTAGTGAGAAACAGACTCTCTTAAATGTAGTAGATTTTGTTTATTAATTAATGAGCACCACGAAAAGAACTACAAAACAGCCTGTGAAAGGTAAATGGATTTATGCTTGAGTCAGAAATATTTGAAAGACATTTTACCTCAGTAGAGAAAGTCTCTCTTTTAATATGTAACTAATCCTTTGAAAAGCGCTGGAAGGACTTTTCATAAGAAGAGAAGAAAATTGCTGAGATTTGAATTGCAAATATTTGCTGCAACCATTGTTTTCCTGAAATATATGTTAAGGTGGTTTCAAATTTTGCCTGTTCCTATTTATTTCCAGGTATGACACATCAGCCTACCCTTCCCCCTACCAAGTCTAAACAATGCAAAATATGTGGGTTTTTTTTGCAAAACATGTATGTTTAGCTATCCTAGGCTATTGAGATTAGAAAACCCAAGGGATGTGGTTGCCGAAACTCAAACAATCATAAATTAGCTCACAGTAGCCAGCAAGAAAAGACAGCTGTAAAACATTTTTCAGAACTATAGATGCTTTATTTGTTCTCACATAATCCCTTTTTGTCACAATTCACATTTATTACACCTGTTCCTTTTAACTACAAATAAAATCTGACAAGCTGCTGTTCTGCTGCTAGATTTTTTTCTTTTTTTGCCAGCGGGCTAGGTATGGCTGATGTTTCCTTCTGTTTGAACCCAGCAATTTCATTCATGTTATATTCAAAGGATCTCATCTTTATTTTCATGATAAATGAATAAGATAGCTAATTTAATCAAGGCAACCAGACTATGTGACATGGGAGCTGAAGTCAGCCTGCTACAACCAGTTTTATTTTGTCAAAGTCAATGGGCAGTCAGGAAACAAGTGGGAGATACTAATTTAATTAATCCCTTACTGGAGAACAGATGATTGATTACGTGTTATTTTAGCTACTACTATTCACAGCCCAGTGGTATTCACTTAAATAACCAGTGATTGAGGTTTAAAGGGGTGAGAACAAGGCTCACTGGGGTAGGAACCTGTATTCCAGAGGAAGAACAGGAATGTGGATATTCACCCCTGTGACCTTCAGGCTGTGTCTTCGTGAGCATTTTGGGTTGGAGTAGGAAGGTGTTTTGGAGAAGTGGCTGCTCCACCTTGGAGGCAATATTGAACCAGGATGGCAGCAGAGACCAACAAAAATTTCTAGTCCTGTTAGAAGCCAGTAGCCATCAAATCTCACCAGACTTGAATCACTAGGGGAGAAGGGGAGATTCTCAAGGAAACATGGGTTTTGTGAAGAAAAAGGTATGAACAGTGATCTGCAGGGTGGAGAGCAGTTATGGTACCAATGCAAGCTGGGTTTACGTGATGAGCCTGGTGCTAATGCCTTCCCACTACCTGACCATTTACAGCTTTTGTGACATGAAATATTTGTTTTCCTTACTGAAGACAAAGTCTGCAAACCATTAGGATAATGACCAGAGGAAAAAGTAAAAATTTGTCAACAATTAAAGTGTTTGCTTTAATGTCAGGAACAGTAAAGGCTCTTTCATTTACATTGCAATGTTAATCCAGCTTCCCAGCCTATACAGTAATTATATGTTGCTTATAACAGAGTCTATTACATAATTGCATATAAATCATAAAATCAAATCCAAAGCAACTGTGTATTTAACCTATAACAAGATGCAACTTACAGTATAAATAAGTCCTGCAATTAAACAGGCAACAATTACTGTCTGTATAAACGGGCTTTTTTGGATACTGAGAAAATGTCAGTTTAATGCATTATCATTTTATTGTTATGCCCTTAATTTTTTGGGACTTTGAGAAGTCTGTTAAGCAGCTTTGGCAAAAATGTATGTGTTAAATAAAGTCCTGTTCTCAGGGACAGTGCAGTAGCTTTCAATCTCCTGCTTCAGATTGTCTCTGCTCCTTTCAGCCTACCTGTACTATGCTTGAAGCAGCTTAATCCAGTGAGAGCAGAGAATGTCCTCAGCTGCTTCACAGATCTTTTAGTCCACTGCTAGTTTTCCATTCAAGGTAGCAATACAACTACTTCTAAGCATGCAGTTATTTTCAGACCTATTTGACTAAAATTGCTATTTATTTAAGGAAGATGAAACCGACTGGTAATTTGTCTTCTGAGTGTAATTGGTAATCTGCTGCTGTATCCCAGCTACAGAGTTGAAATAGTTCTGTTATTTTTTATCTGCTACCCTCAGGATCCAAATTAGCTAGTTAATAGACTGGTCAAAATAACATAAAATTGTTCATAATTGCTTAATCAGATTAAAAATCAGCATATTTAACCCCCAAAAAGCAATTGGGAAGAAATTTAAATATTGTATTATTATCTAATTATATCTAAAAGCATAACCTCCTCATTTTTAGAGAGAGAAGGTATATAATAGATTCATTGTACAAATATAGCTTTATGAGACTATCTGAATGCACAATTGTAATTTCTCAGGTACAAGACTACTGATATTTAGAGACACATTCACTGTCATTAGCAACATATTAGAGGAGTTAAAGCCTGCTGTTAAAGTCTCCTTTTTTTATTGTTGCTTTGCAAATGTAAGCATGCTGTTAATTTTTGAAGTGGTGTACACTTAGTTCTGTTAAACTCGTGTTCTAAGAAATTTTAGTTTCTCTCTAATTATCTTGTTTTCAACTCAATCTCTGCTTTCTAGAGTTAACATTCTTCTTCATCTGTTCAAGTCCGCTACTGAGAATATTTTCTCCTTCTGCATTTTAAATCCTTTAGTACTTCAAATATATATGCCGTCACTGATAATGGAAAATGTAGATTTCCACCATGCATAACAGCCAGACTGAAGCTGTTTGCTTGGCAAAGGGACATTGAGTTAAGGAAATTGGTGTTAACAGCCAAATACCAACAGTTAAAAGCATTCTTATTAGGAGCTAAAAATGATTGACTGAGAGATGGAGCTACCAAGTGTTTACTGGAACGTGTGAAGGTTTATTGACACTGGCACGGTGATGGTCCTATTTGTCTAGACACTTACAAAATCTAGAATGTCTGGACTGTGATTTGTGGGAATCTTTCCCCTTTGTAAAGAGTATTTTGTTCTCAGTGATAGACATGGCCTCCAGTACGCTGCAGTATTCGCCTGGAGCATCAACTGGCTTTGATAGAAACCTGCTAGTCACAAATAACAGGGCAAAACTATTGCCTTTTTTTTTAATTCCCTTTGAGCTAGAGTTCTGGAACGGGGTTTCAGAAGTCTGCTGCCTCCTGTATTCCTTATAATACATCACTTTTCTGATAGTATAATTTCAGATTTTTTTTTTTTAAAGGATGTCTGGGATTGCATTGTCTGGAAGAAAGGGATGTGTATACCTGAGGGAAGAGCATTTCCTAAATTATTGGAGAATATTTTCTGTCCTGGGCACAGATGTTCCTATACGTATCTTCTTCACAAGGTGATAAAATGGTTAACAAATACCAGCAGAAAAATTCCAGAACCCCTTGTTCTTTGCCATTCATAATCTTCCTTGCTTTAAATTCTGCATGCATCCTTCCACTAGTCTTCACCTGCAAAAGACTGATTTAAAAATTTCTGTACAAGAAAAGACTACAACCGTCTACTCTCGCTTGCTATGTAGGTATTGAATACTGTTACTCTGTTCTAAGCCAGACAGTAGTCACCTGATTTCCAGCTTAAATATAGTATCCACGACTGATGAATGTATTGCCAGTGCCTATTAAAGTCAAATCATAATGTCATAGCAATTTTGTCACAAACCAATACAGCTTATTTGACAGTAAACCTTTGACTGTGGAAAACTGTAATGGGGGAGATAGTGCAGTAATGAAGCAATGCAGCCATCATTCTAGGATGTGTGCCTCAAAACAAGACACAATCTAGTCTCGATGGGGCTATGCCTGTAACTTGCTTTCCACTTTGAAATCAGTATGGAGATGTACAACAATATTAGTATAACCATTTTTAAATGTACATAGGCCAGAAAAACAAGAAGTAATTTTCCTGTGATAAATGCACCACTTTCAGAGCTGACCCATTGCTCACCCTACGTTTTGCTGTACTTAGGTGGGACAAACCAGGAGATATTACTAGGTACCCTACTGCATCAGTCTGAAAATCAAACAAATAAACCCCAACAACACAAAAAAAACCCCTACCCTTAGATGATTTAACAGATAAATATCTCTAAATGATGAAAAAATATCATCTTAAGATTTTTTTTTTTTTGTAAGCTCCCAGAAACAGAAGTGAAAGCTGATGATGATTTATGTTGGTTTTATTTGGTTTTGTTTTGGGAAGGTTTTTTTTAGTGCAAATGAATAGAATTTTCTCTTAAACACAAAACCAGGTTTTGGGAGATTGGGTGTTTTCTGGCTGGTTCTCCCTCCCCACAGAACTGGACCCCTTCATTCACCGGAAACATTTTCTGTTGCTGTATTTCAGCCAGGCCTATTCGCCAGTTTTTCCATTATGCATAGACAGGAGAGTGCTCCTGTGCCTGTGAGAGACTTCACCAAGCCTTGGAGAGGCCTTACGTCACAGTGAGTTCCTTTTGCTATAACAAAAGCCGCAAGTACTGAGGAAAGATCATCAGAGAGATTTTTGAAATGGCCACTTCATTACAGCCTCCATTCTTTGAATGACACCTGGTAACACATTGCGCTTTTGCAATTTTGTTGTCAAAATGGATGGTGGTTTGTGGATAGTATATCTCATGGAAATAGATTGCACAGCTCACTGTAGAAGCAGTTAGTCAACAAAATGCACTCTGGCACTTGGTGTAGAGACTGTAATTATTTGACTGGTGGCCAGCTAGGTAGCACTCGGGAGCCATAAATAGTACTTAAAGGTTGCTGTAAAAGCTTTTTAATTTGTTACACCAGAGTTCATTTACATTGTACGCCGTATGTCATGGCAAAAGCACCCTCTCTTTGTAGAACATTATGCGCAACACAATATGTTATAAACACTACTTTTTAATGGCCTCCAGAGTAGCGGTTGATAGCTCATCCAGGAGGCTGTTTAAAGATGAATTTGTTACATGGCTGGAAATCCGAGGTCACTTCGTTTTAGCTAATGAAATGAGTCAAGATTTGCTCTGCATCTCAGATGAGAACATGGCCCATCAACAGTTTAATCTCAATAAAGTGAAGTCATTCATTACAGACTAATGCAGGAGTTCCTACTGTACTCGGAGAACACATCCTATGGTAGCAGAGGAGAAAGGCCTCAGTTTTGAAGGGTGGAAGTCTCTGGATGAACTTGAACCCACTAATGTGAAAAAAGACCAATGCAGCTCCAGTATGTACTGGGGAAAGGTTACCAGCACATATAGGTAACTAGCTGTTGTCCAAGGCTACATGAATGTACTCTATAATTTTGTCACAAGTTCAAGAATCTGAACTGGGGAGAAGGGCAAAGAGAGACTCCCCAAAAATGGAGTGTGTGTTTTCAGGAGAAGATGAAACGAGCTTAACTGGCTTAGCCTGCAAATTGAAGGCTGAGAAGAGACAGGATTATTCTAAATAAATGCATCGGAGAGGATTAAGCATGAGGGAGGAAGAAGAACTCTATAAACTGAAGGACAATGATGATAGGGAAAAAAAAAAAGAGTTTATGCACTGTACATTAGCAAACTTAGTCTGGCAGCTGAATGATTACTAACCATTAGAGGAATAATTCCGCTCCCCGGCCCTTGATGCTGATTATGTGAACAAGATGGTAAATTTAGAGTATGCACCAATGTGATAAAGCACAGGTGGCCGAGTGACAGTTAACACGTAAACCAACAGGGAATCTGAAATATCTCCTTCCTTTATAGTCTGACCACGGATGATTTTTCTGCTTCTCTTGCAAAAGGAATTCCAGTTTATCAAGAACCTCTGGACTCCTTAGTGTCTACTTCAACTTTTGCATCATCTCAAGCCAAATGAGGGAAAGAAGACTTCACTCCAGAAATCTGATCTCTATTGTGTTTCTTTTTTAATATCTGACATGGAGTTTGTGCTTTTATGTTTCTTCTCTTTTCTTTTTCCCCTTTTCCCCTTTCATTTCTAACCTTTTTCTGGCAGAAACTATCTGTTTTTATGTGTCGGTGCAGGGCCGAGACTCGGTTGGAGGTTACCAAAATGCTGATAAGCATCCTTCTTTGCTGTCAATATGTTTCTATGTACTTGTAGACATAGAAACAGTGCTGTCAATGTTTCTATGTACTTGTGGACATAGACAGTACATGTTAGAATTATGGTAAATGACTTTTATTCTCAAGTCAACCCAATTTTCAGGAGATTGGTAACTTTCTGAAGTATCAAGGGTAGAAAGAAAGATTGTTCTTTTAAAAATATTTTAAATTCTTTTTAAAAATATTGTTCTTTTCTAAAAAAGATAATTATGTCCACTCTACATGGCATCATGTGCTTAGTGGTTCTGAGGTCCTTGCAAAGGAATTGCAATCCGACTCATGAAGCTTGTAAACACACTATAGAGTTCAGACAAGCTAAAATCTGTTCCTGAAGTCAACCCGCTCTGTCAGGATGGATATTCTGGTCTCAACGCCTTTTACTTTGTGTTTTAGCCTTCCTGTCACTACTCAGTTGCAAATTTGAGTGTTAGCCACATTATTCTAAGAAATGGCGAGAATATCATTCTCATTTGCCATCTGTGGCACTGAGCAGTATCTCCATGTGAAGAGAACTGGACACTGTCACTGGTGAAGCTGTCACCATGTCACCACTCTCACACAGCTTCATGCTTTTGTGTCTTGCCACCAAAACTCTTTCTAGCTCCTGAGGTGACACCCTCAGCACTTGTTCCTACTGGAGCGGTGCAGCAGGGCCTGCAGAAGTGTGGTGTCTACAGCTGCAGAGGATGAGGCACTGCTGCAGAAAAGAGAGGGGGAGTGTGCAGACCTGAGACAGTGATAGTAAACACCCTGAAGGACCCATGATTGCTGTTCTACAATCTCTCACATTCATTAAACCTTTCCCTTAGAGGGACAGGCTGTCTGCCTTTCCACACCTGAGTAGGAGGCAGAAAAGCAAAGGCTGTTTCTGTCAGCCGTAGTGTCTTCCTGTGGCTAGAGATAGCCCTGCATATGACCCATCCTCTATCGAAGAGTGCCTGTTATAGCTATTAGGACTTTTGTTTCGGATGTTTCTAAAAAAACATTTACCAGATGGCAGAATGAGGACTCCTACCACAATACCTTGCAAGGACTCACTGTGCCTTCAAAGGTAGAAGTGGCTGTGATTATCCTGGTATGTAAAGCAATTTATGCTTGTAAAAATTCCTTCCCTGTGGAAAAGGCTTTTGTTGAAATGCAAGGACTCCCTCCAGGGACGTGTGAGTCTCTTCCAAAGCAGGGAAGTAATTAACTGCCACGATCTCTCACCCATGCTGTGCTGCTCTCAACACTTTGAAAGAGCTTGTTAGATGCACATAACTTACCGTGCTTATCCCGTGTTAAACCCGTCAATTTATAAATCCACCTTTTCAAGCTGAGGATGGATCCAGAGGAGTGAGTCAGTCCTGTGGAGCAGGTGTGGCTTACTGATTTCATTAATTTAGATAATTGCAGCTCTTCTTCAACAGCATCAGTCTCTTCTGTGTCTTATGCAGTAAGTCTCTGGTTTATAAATCTGATCGCTGGGGCTGCCTGATGATTAGTTTTAAAAATTCTTCTCTTTCCCTCGCTCATGTTGACTCTGTCTGACTGCCCACTCGACCAATCAAGTCCAATTTCTGTTCTAATGAGCTTTTGGAGATGTGATGAAGTTTGAATGCCAAGGGCTAGCAAGGAACTACTGTAGTTGCAAACTTTGCTCTGTGATTCTTTCCTTCTCCAAAGCCCTTGCTGTCACAGCAGTGCAAGTGGGAACAGCCCTAAAAAGATTTTGATTGTGTAAGGAGGAACATGCAATCTGTAAAAGTAAATAAATAATTACTGGGAGAATATGAGTGTTAGGTTAGTTAACAGTGATGAAAAGAGAATGTTGCAGTCTGATGTGGGTGAAGCGGAATGGGGCTGAGTGAATTTAGATGAGGTACACAGTTTATCAGATTACTATCTCGGTTTTCACACAGGGCGAAAGAACACTTGCACCTTGATTTCTCTGACAACTTCATCAGTCCTCAAAATTCACAGGCATGTAGACTTTTGATTGATTTATTTTTTAATGAATACTGAAGAAGTCCTGAAATATTATACTTTATCAAAGTTTTCACGTCAGTAATTTAGAATTCTAAGCTGGAAATCCTGTAGAGTCAACAGCTGGAATCTAACTGTTTAAGTAAAAAGATCTGCGTATGCATAACCCAAATGTGTGTTTATTTGTGTATGTAAGATCAAACAATTTAAAAGAAAAGTATGATTTTATGTGAAACTTTTTGAAGCTTTTTGTGCCTTGGAACTCCAGGCTGCAGTAAGAACATGTTCATTCTAACAAGTTTATAATTTTTCACTGCCAGTGCTTCTTATTTGAATTTTTCCTTAGTCTTTTTGTATGGTTTGTAAATCTACTTTGTGGTTTTTAAAGCATTTTCAGAGATATGTCCACATTATCTGTATGCTTGGAATCAGGCAAATCTGTTACATAAATAGAATTCCTAAATTTCTTTTGAGAATTTTAAAAGTAATAGTAATAAAAAAACCCAATAGATATATGGAACACTGTAGCTCAGTGAACTTTCATTTGCATTGTTATTTTGTCTTTTTTAGGGTTATTGTGTCATGCTATAGCAGTGACACAGCCATTCCAGAATTCAGCCTTTAACTTTGTTCTGTTTAAAGGTGAATCTTGCAACTTATTTGAAAACACACAGATATAATCAGAAGAGCTTTAATCTGGTAAAGCAGGTACCAGACCTACGAATATTTTGATCAACATGATTAGCTATTCCCAGAATAAATAAATGACAAGGATTTAACTGTCAGCTGTCTTTACTAAGTGTCTAATTTCCAAGCTAGTGATTTTAGAGGTAAGCACAATGTTCAGAAGCCTACAGACCTGCTTACTAGAAAAAGCACTCCTCCATTTCCATAGATCAAATTCTATATGTGTTGAAACTAGGTGCAGGGGTCCCATTGCAGCATAGTGGATTGTGACTTATGAGGCTGCAGGAAAACTTCCACTGAGGTCTGCAGCTTTGTTTACCCCTGGGGTCTGCTCCAGGCAGTGGTGAGTAGTACGGCCAGGTGAACTGCACCATTATAGTGAGAAACAACAAATCCTGTCAGATGCTTGATCAGCTAATGTTCATCTCGTGGGTGATTTCATAAATGGAGGCCAAGGCCTTTTGCAGATGATATGACAGGAAGCGAGATAATGTGATGTGGCAGATCCTGCATGGAGGAGAATTAGGGTCATCTGGTATGCCCATGAATAATACAACCTTATGCCATAATTAAGCCACTGGATGGAAGCTGTTGAGAAGGATTAGCTACTGATCCATACATTTTATGTTTCTGTTTATTAAAGATAAAGCCTCATGCTAGAGGTTTGGTGTGTTGTGTTTTTTTTTATATTAAGCCCCTTCAAAGCTTTAATTTCCTTTATTTTCTTAGTAGTTGTCTATTTCTTTTTATGTCTTTATCTCTGTTAGGAGAAAAGAAGGAATTCTGGAAGGTAGTCTGGCTTTAGAAGCTGACCTATGAGGAGGACAGAGATCTATAGAATTGAACCGTAATTTCTGTGATTCATTGCAACACCATACCCAAGGGGAAGTATGTCACTCTTTTTCAGGGAAAAGTGGAGAAATCTCGTTTTTCAAGTATATGGAGTTGATCGTGTGTACTTTATTTTTAAATAGTGATATTCCCCATAAAAAATGGGCACTCCTGCTGAAATATTCTATCTTCAGAAAACTCGATTTTCTATCAGTACACAGCTATGACTGAAAAATGTCACCTGCCAAAATTCTAGAAGGAGAGACAGAGTTATGAAATAATTCTGTAGAAGGAAGTTTTAGACTGAAAGTCAGAGTGGACATGAACTTTCAGACCCCTATTAGAAGTCAGCTTTGATAGAGGAGAGAGGGGAACAGGCAGAACCAGGTTACATTCAATTATTCAATTCATTTCTATCACTGGTTATTTCAAATCTTCAAGCTGGTGCTTAGGAACAAAAGGTTGGGGCAACCACCTGTCTCAAAAGTGTGCCAGTGAAAATAAAACCATCAATTAATATCAAAGGCAGACTTCTCATCTGCCCCAGAAAGTGAAAAAAAAGCAAAGGTATGAAAGCCTGTGAGCAGATTCCTGGAAGTTTAAGGTGTGTTTGAAACTGATCTGGGTTTTTCTAGCTAAAGAAAAATCATCCTGCTTCTCTCTCTTTACTTTTCTGTGCTGTTTGTTTGCTCTCAGCAAATCTCCCAGTTCATTTCCAAGCTAGACTGGTCAGCTTTATCAGTTTGATACTTGCCTGGTCCTTTGCAGTTCGCATGGTACTTGAGTGAAGCTGAATGTCTTTGAAGACCACCTCTCCAAAATTCAGAAGATGGTTATTTCAGCACATTTAGCCTGGAGATGATCTTCCTCCCATCTTGGGCAAAAATAGAAGAAGAAAAAAATAAACCAGAAACTGTGTGAAACAATTCTTGAGGGCTACATCAGATCACTGCCAGGTTCCTAGAAAGTTACGTACTTTCTACTTTCCTACAGTGGGTAGGACCGAAGGCCCATCTGCTCCATGGACAAAACCAGGACATAGTACCCCCTTGTTTGTCTGTGAAGGGATTAAAGGTTTGTCTATATTATGGTGTAGTTTTCCCTTCAGATATTGCTTAGGTATTGCTGGGCAGATTCACCATCTGGGAAAGAGTCCTTCTTGTCACCTGCTAGAAGGAAGTCTTTGGAATATGAACACACCACAAGGCTCTTCTACTGGGAAAACCACTCTTAGAACCAAAGCTGTTACAAATGATCTCACATGCCGTGTAGATTTCACCAAGAACAAGCAATAGGCACAAAATGCAAGACTTCAGAATTTGGAAAGAAATACTAAAATCGTGTCTGCTGAAAGCATTTGTATCTCTCGGTGTCTCCAGTTCAGAAAACAGATCATTCATATTTATGAGGAGTAATTTGTATCTATTCATAATTAGCTTGTGTAATATTAATTCTCTCAGTGCAGAAGTAAAATATTCAAAATCAAAATCAAGTGGCCATAATAAAAACATTTGTAATAGACATACACACACTGCACTCAGTAAACAATTATCGGGTCCTTTTGCAAGATGGTGGCACCCACTTCAGACACACTGGTGCTGTTCAGAGAAGGGAACCTGGTCCTGTCTCCCACTTGCCTCTCATCCCACACTGCAGGGGCTCATCTAATCTGGAGTCTTGAGCCACAAGATCAGTAGATGATTTTCCAGTGGATATAAGTTCAAGGTTCAGCTGTTTCTGAAGAAAGCCTTTCCCTTTCCTGGATTCTTCTTAAAATTACTTGGCATCCAAATGTCTCTTAGTGTGCTCTGGAGTCCACTTTTTCCAGGATACGCAGGCTGAGAGATTCTGGGATCAGAGGAAAGGACAATTTTAAGAATAAGCAAGCAGGTACACTTCAACTTTTGCATCCGCTCCTCCCGCTGCCTATAGTGTAATGCCTGTGTTCTGCCGTGATCACTGTTTCCAAGCACTACAGCTACTAAGAGTGCTTTCCAACAGACGAACTTCTTTCCCCACCCTGGTCATTGTGGGCAGTCAATGACCTTTAACAGATGAATGCCTGAGAAAGTGCTGTATGAACTTTTTCCCCTTCAGTAAAATCAAATTCAGAGGAATAACTGCTGCATTAAGCTTTAACCAATGTTTTTAATAACAAATTTACTTTTTTTTTTTTGGTTATTACACCCAATGGCACCAATGAGAGGAATGCACTGTTTTGAGCTATTAACAGTTCATACTTTTTTTAACTTTTTTTAAAAACTTTTTTGAACTATTGTTGTTTTAACATTAGTTTTATCTCACCTCTACCCAAGTCATGGATTTGGCCCTGGAAAGATAGGTAATTATATCAGACTGTATGAGCTTAGAAATTTGTGGATATGCAGTGTGTGTTGTACACGTTGTAAGAATGGGTGTCTCCAGGTGTGGGTTACTGCACTGTGCGCAAGGAGGTGCACTTATGAGTACGATCCAGGTGGGATGGATGGCAGAGTTTGCCATGGTGTTTTTTTCTGGAGAGTTTCTCTGCAGATGCTGTGAGTTCACAGCACTCTTTAGATGTAGAAATACAATTCTGTACTCCTACCATTCTTGGCAAGAACAAAAATTGTGGGGCATGGCAGGTGGAGAGAATGCCTCAGCAATGACTTTGTTTGAATGTCTATGTACACCCATTTTTAGATGAGCTTTCGTGTACACCTTAAAAGATCTCAGTATATGAAAGCACACTTTCAAACAACTGAAGGCAGATGGCCCCAAAAGGAAGGTCCTTATAAATCCATATGGACCATCGGAAAGCTAAGGCCGCTTGATTGCTTCTAGTGGAGTCAGTGGCTAAGTGGGAAAGGAAATGGAGATTCCAAATTTTCAGTAACAGTAAAATGACACAGAGTGGAAGTTCATCTGGCAAGGGGGTTTTATACCCAGAACAGAGGAAACATTCGCAGAGGACTCTATTTTTGAGAATCAGGGTGATGCACTGAGGTAGCTACAGTCTGAGACCTGCAAAATTTCTCTTAACAATCAAAACTACTTTATTTTTAAACTCTTACAACTATGAGCTTAAGCTTGTGTTTCAGGCACTCTCCTCCTAGCCTGCGGCATGGCAAGGTAATCTGCTTGACATTTTCTTCTGGGAGCTGCTGTCTGTTTTCCTGTACACAGTCTCCAAAGAACCAGCTTTTGATATGGGGACAAACCTCTTTTCCTTATACATCTGTTCTTCTCTGGGATTCCATTCAAATCGAATTTCTCCTTCTCTGCTTAGGGATATTCAGAATAGAGTTTCTGAATTACTGGAATGAAAATATCAATTGTCATATTTCCCTAACAGATTAATGGTTACCAGTTTATAAATGCTACTGATGTCCCTTGTGTGTTGATAGATAGTAAACAAAAACCTTTACTGAATGCAACTGCAAAGCATAAGGACTGATTTTGTAGTTAAATGGACTGTAAATGGGTAACTGATCCACAGTAAATGCAGTGTTGTATACTATGTTAGTGGGACAGGTTTTAAGAAGAAAATGCAGCAAGAAAATGTTGATTGATTAAAGTTTTTAAAGAATCTGGATATGTTGTGAGAACTTTTGTCAAGAAAGGTTTCTCTTGGCTGCAGGATGTGAAAAATGTTTTGAAAAGGAATACAGCTCAGTAGAAACCTCCTAGTAATTTTTCTCATCAGCTTTGTAGCAGTATCATGTTTTACTTCCCACTATGCCACTATGTCACATATCTTATGCTTTTGGTTATTCCAGACCAGTTCTATTACAAATGTTCTTATTCTCTGAATAAATAAATATTCAGCAGCGGAGAGAAAAAAGCTGCAGGAATCCTGCAATCTTCTGGTAGTGACTGGATATGTCCTCTACGTCTTCATATGAAAGGCACACACACACACACACACACACACACACACACACACACACACTTCTTTGAAGGAGGAGGAATTCAGACATCCAAGCTTTGGTCATCTGGTAAAAATCCATGTTTCCTCTGCAGATTGAGAGGCATCTCCAAAAACATATTCAGAGTAGGAGCCTGAGTTTTTTGCTGAACTTCCTGGCTGCTGGAGGTGCCTCTATCCCCAGGGACTAAAGGCAGGTTTGATTAACCTGCTCAGTTAAGTTCCTGAAGTCAGATGGATTCAATCTTCTTTTTACACCGCACCTACTGTGGGAGAGCATGAGCCTCCGATCTATAGACAGAATTCGATATCTCACTTTCTTGTTTAAAGAAGCAAGCCTATTGATATCAGTAGGAGCAGGGCACACATATCTCTGGATTTTAAAATTTGCTGGGTAGTGCTAACATCAGAGCAAACGACAATCTTCTGTCTCCTCCAATTTTTGTTCATCTATGAACTGTCTTTATGAAGTGAATGTAAATTCATTGTGGAAATATATGTTCCTCATTATTTCTTTTTCTCATTGAAATGCTGAAACATTAAGCTGCCTATTTCATCTGACTTCCATAGATACCTTTTAGTTGCTGCTGTATCTTGCTAATCCTCCTCTTTATTAACATTATGTTTGTTTGTGTTTTCTCTGGACCTCCTTGTGGCTCTCCTCCTTGGCTAATAACAGTTTGAGAATCCACAAACCAGCAGAACTCTTCCTGCCTCGTAGAGTCTTGTGCATGGCTGTCTGCTGCCAATGCATGTGCAATTATCCATTGCCGAAGCACTAACAGAGAAAAGCTGCCTGGGGTTATTAACTCAGGCATTGCTTCAACTCCTGTGTTAATTTAAATGTAGATGTTGCATTGAAGGCCCTGAAGCTGTGCTGGCAATCCTTGTTTTGTGAAATAATTCATTCAAATATTTGTTGTTATTGTTTTTCAGGGACAGTGGTGATGTCGGTTATCAGGTTAGGTAATTAAACTGCTGTCAGCTCTCCAGAAATATTGGATTGTTAAGAAGTGAGTTGGACTACACTTATGATTTGCAACAAGAAAGAAAAGTGCAGACACTCTGTTACCCTTGTCAGCAATGAGCGTCTCAGTGAGGCAGAAGGTCTTGTTTCTGAGATAATGGGTTTCCCTATCAAACATAGCTGTTACTAGTGGAAAGTGAGGAATGGATTTCTTAACACTAGGGAAGACTTGTGCTTTTAAAATGTTATTTTGATCTAGTGTGAGTAGAGATTTTACATGAAAGTGTCCAGTGAAATCAAACTTTCACCCATAAAAATTCGAAAAGGTTTTATTTTGATAAAATAGGGATAGTGAAATTTTGTGTCGACTTTGTGTGCACTTGCACAAAAATAGAAATGTGTATAATCATCTAAGCATTTCACATAGAGAGGCTGTTTTTTATAACATGAAAAGTAGTTTTGGAAATTGTAAAAATGAGGCATTATTACATTTTTTTTAATGATGCTTTAAAAACAATCAGAATGGCTTCTAAAACATTTTGCCAGGAGGAAAGCTGAATATTTTTGTTATGTAAGAAGTTGGAAGTTTCTGTCTTATACTCTATCTTGCAGCAACTTATCTAATAGGATGAATAATATGTTCAAGATGAGACTAGAAACTTCTGGGTAATACAGAAACTGTGTTAAGATATCATGAATTTTAGTCCATAACCACTATAAACAGAAAGCTTTTTCTTTCCTCTAAGCACTTGCTGAGGCATTTATCTGCCTGGCAGAATCTTTTCTAATATTTTTCCCTTCTGTTTTAGACTGGTCCCAACCAAAATTCTATAGATAAACACGCAGGAGATGTGGGGCAGCCCAAACCCCAGGCTCAAATTTTGCAGCTGGGTTTGCAGTGCTTAGAAACAATAGACCTTGGGCTAAACACCCAGAATATTGGAAACGTGATTTCAGTGAAAGCTCATCCCTAGTTATTGTTTGATGTCAGCTTCACTCAGAATTTTGTCTCTTCTTTTGATCCTTTTGGTGCTCCGAGTTGAAAAACTCACTGCAGAATCACCAATTTGGCTAAAACTTCCTCTAAGGTGGCTGTTAATTTTAACTGGTAGATGCAACCGTAAATCACCAGGAAAAACAATACTTTAAAGAATCAGAATGCATCAGCATCTATCATTAGTTCTTCTACATCACTGAATTAGCAGCCAACTCCAGCTACCTCAGGCAGATCAATCATACTGTTAACAGGTTCCCATGACACCATCCCACAGCAACCAGTCTCTATCCATTATATCCTGTACAAAATATCACCAACTCTTCCATTCTCTTCATACTAATCCCCAGATGGTTAGCACACCAATATCTCTGGAACACTCTGCCAAGAACAAAGAGGGACTCCACTAGCGTCAGGGCTGTTTTCAAGTGTCTAGACAGTCATCACTGGCTTGTCTCACTGCATATAAATTGGTTTGGAAAAAGAGAGACAGTCTTTCCTCCCAGGCAATCAACACGGCAAAGTCCATCATGGTCTGACTGGTAGTGAATGTGAGACTATCCTGTCCATTGCCACTCTCAAAACATTTATATGAGATTATGGTCATATCACATCTGGCCACTTAGGGAATATGCAATAAGCTAAACCATTTCCCTTGCAGATGACAGATGGGACTCGGGGAGGAGGGACTAATGAATATCACAAAGAGCTCTCCACAAATATCCTTACATCTTATTGATGCTAGAGCTAAAGCTGCTATAGCTTGAAATATAGGGAAAGTTGTTTCTGAAAGTATTAGGGAAGCAATATGGAGGGAGTAAGAAATTTTCACCTTAAATAAACAAACAAAAAAAGAATTTAATAAATTTTCTAAGCCTCACAAATAGGGAGAGTTGAACAGTCTCTTGAAAGAGTTTGAGGACTCTAGAAAATACTCACATATCCTTGGGTTGCTATCGAGATCAACAGACACAGAAGGGAGGAGTTATTGGATGGCATATCCATTTTATTCATCAGCAGGAAGAGAGGTTCTCCAAAGTCATGGGTCCTAAGTCTGTATGGACTGATCTAATGGGGAATGAGTGAATGACTGAAAGCAATTACCCTGTGCAGCACCAAGGTATCAATGAATATTTACATAGTATGAAAGTACATTTACATCAGCTGGGGCTTGGACTCTGTATGTGTCAGTGGAGAGTGGATAATGTTACTCCAGTACTCAGAAAGCTTATGCCATGGACACTATGGCTTAGGACCCTCTATTTTGACATGCAAACACTGCTTACTGTCTGAACCATCAAACTGATGCACTGTTAAGCAGCAAAAGCATTGCAGTCTTCCTTCTCCCTTGTTGATATTGCTAGTCTCCATCTCGTGTTTAGTCATCTGGGATGCAGTCTCTTTCCAAGAACCAAGTCACACTGAATAACCGGGGTGTAGCTACCACTTTTGCAGCCTCAAGGACATCTACAGCCTGAATGAGGCCTTGTGATCAAATTGACAAAGCAGGTTATAAAGTGGATTGCTTCTATATTCTCACTGAAAATCAACGTACAACTCTTCACTCCACTGGAAGGTAGTAAGTCACTGGATTCACTGAAATAAACATTCATGTCCACGAGCTGAATCTTACCTGGAGTTCCCCAGGTCTGGTGGTGGTCTGCTTGGTTTTTGCAAGGAAGGATGAAAAGCCTGAACTCTGATCCTCTAGAGACAGAAAAACTGATTTTTTTCATGGATCTTGGAGCAATTTTTGTTTAATTTTCATACTGAAATCATCTGGGTTCTGCAGAAGCAGTTCCTCCTTGCCTCTCACCCAAAGGCTGGAGTTCAGATCTGATGGCTGTTTTAGCTGAGGCTTGCAGCCTTGCCCTCAGCAAATATAGTTCAAGTTCAAAATGTATTTGCTCCTCTGGAGTCTGCTGGAATGGAAGAGCTCCAACTCAGAAAGTTGCCTGCAGCTTTAGAGAAACTTTGATGTTGAATGATATGGGTTTTAAATGGGAGATAGATGGTGTTGCTGGAATATCTTTTGTTGTACATCTACTATGGGGTGGGCATCTCTGGGACTAGGTGATTAGGAGTGTCTGGACATGTTATACTGAAGTTATATCAAACCAGATCTCAACCTGAAGAAATTCTGTTCACATGTATGTTTTCTCCTGGCAAATGAATGTCATCACCAAGACAAAAACCAGTATAAAGTTTGGAGGGAAGGTTAACATGTAAGGAAGAGGGTCCATCTATTTACACTCTGCAGATGTCATGTCAATTAATGCTGCTGAAGTTAAATTCACAGTAAATGGATCTTGGGTCTTCGCTAATGCAACACTTCTTGAAGTTTTAGCCATTCAGTTTTATCTGAGCAAATGCAGGCTCAAACCATGTGAATCATCTCTGAGTTTTTAAAAAGCAGATTTATTTAAAAAAAATGAAAGGTAAATGACTTTGGATGGCAAACTGGATCAGGAGAGCTAAATAAAGAAAAAATATTGTTACAGTGACAGTAATATTAGCTGCCACAAACAAAATCAGTCAATAAAAGCACTTTGGAAAGTTAAAAAGCCAAATGAATGAATAAACCTCTCCCTAAATTCAATATTCTCTTGTATAAGATATTAGCACTTGGACTAAAATCACCTCCTGAGTATAGTATTTTTTTCTGTTCTATCAGCAGTCTCTCTCTTCCACCTAGTAAATTCATTTATTTGTTCAAAACTGTAGTGTGTTGCTGCACTTTCCAATACACGTATATAAGATAATGCACCCTTCATCCACCCTAAGTCTCTCATTCCACAGGTTATTGATTTAGCCATACTCCTGTAAAAACAATGTAAAGACATACTGCTGCTTTTCTCTGACTGAGGTGACCAAAGCCGCCCTCGCTTGTTGAAATCTGCCTCTGATAATGAGGGCATTGGGGACTATGTTTGCACGTGGCCAAGCATGGAGCCTTTGTTGAGAGTCACTTGCCCACCATCCCACCACCTCACAGTTAAGGTTATGCTCTGACGCAGGCTCAGTCCAAGCTGCAGAGGCTTTCTGAAGGCGGAAAAGCCAATCTTTTTCTGTAGACCCAAGAAGTTCATCACTAAGAACAGGTAGAGGCAGGCAAGAGCTCTTTACCAGCAAATCTACCCCAACTTGCCTTTTTCTAAGCAGCTGAGGTAATGAACATGAACAGTGTCTTGTCTGACAGTCAGGAACATGGGTAAAGAAAAATACCCCAGCGATTGGAATGCTTATTTGGTTTAGGGTCCTGTGTTTCTTTTAGGAGCGTTGAAATCCCACATAATCTACCAGTTCTGTGAAGAGTTAACATTGTCTACATGAAGATTTTCTATCATAACAATGTGGAGGGATGTATGTGACCCCTCATGTTGCCAATTACTCTATCCAGGACTGTGAGTCAGCCAGCTCATCTCCTTTCTTGAGTAAAGCCTCCTAAGTTTCATTACCCTTAACTCCTGGTCTGCAGGAGGTTGAGAGGTCTGTACTTTCATGCACTTTTGAATGTACTTGGCTCAACAAGGCTTACCCTGCACTTTCTGTCTGCAAGACGTGCTTGAATTTTAAGCAAAGTTCGACCTAATTGTTTGGGACATTTTGACCTTACCTTCCAGGCAAGAAGGCAGGGCAGTGATCCAGGCTTCCTCCACCTCCAGGGAGTGTTTCCGTGGCTCAGTGTGTCAGAAAGTAAATTCAGAGAGGACTCCCAGCATCCTGGTAACAGATATTGAAGCTGTTTCTGTGGGGAATCTTACTTTTGTGAGCACACAGACTCTGCCTGTGCCATCCAGCCAACCTCACCTGCTATTTGCAGACTTCCGTGATAAATCTCTGATTTACAAACTCTTTGAAAGTCACTTAAAATTATCACAAATGTCCAGGAAGAAGTAAGAGCAGAACAGTCCCTGGTTGGCATCTGTGGTTTGCCTTTTCCAGAGACAAACATGTAACCAGAATGTTTAAGAACTATCTGCTATATCTTCTGGGGGCAGGAGGGAAAGCAGGAAAGACAAGAGGCCTTGGCAATTTGCTTTTCCTTCTCGACACAACCTGTTTCATAACTCTTACAAGACAAAATTCAAAAGAAGCCACATACAACAGGTTGGCTTTTGACTGAGTAGAAGGAGCAGCAGCTGGTCCTCTGGCACATACCAAATGCCCTGATGCCCCAGTCCTTCACAACCAAGGAGACATGCTACTTTCTCTTCATTTATTAGTGTGTCTCCTTTCCTGGATTCAGTGCCACATCAGCCCATTCCTGCAGCAACCCAGCAAACAAAGGAGAACTGTCTGCAGTTCACTTCTAGCTACCAGATAGTACCAAATTTGATGATTTCTTGTTTGTTTATTTTCACTGACAAGGACATCTGTTTACTAGAACTCATCTCCAGCTTTAGTGAACATCAAAAGGGATGTCTGACTGCAGCTGGATTTAGATGGTAGAAAGCCCTTCAAGTGACTATTTAAATTTCTTTTTCTCTCCCGTATCCCCAATCCCCAAATAGAAATGGGTTAATTTTAAATGCATTCCAGCTTTTGTAAATTATTTTATTGTGACTGTCCTAACTTGTGTTTCAGGATCCCCTTTGGCATTAAGTGTAACATTTATTTTTTTTAAAAAAAAGGCAGAAAAGAACATCTATCCTAAAATATTTGCATGTGTCTTTTTTCTTCATTAAGGTAGGTACCTGCAGAGGTGGGGGAAAGCCAGTATATTGGGGGGCGTTCTTCTTTGTTATTCCTCTCCTCCTAATACCAGCCAGCATACACTTAATCTCAGGAAGATCTGATTTAGGAGTACCGTGCTTTCATGTTGTATGCCTGTATGACTGTTTACTTAGTTGTGAGTTGATTGATTAGGAAATAAGTGCTTTTCAAGTTGACAGTATAAATAATGAAACTTCATTAGTGATATATGTGACACATTTAACAATGCTAACTTTCTGTACTGCTCTGTGTAATTCACTTGCCTTTTCCAGTAGGCTGTAAACAATAGAAGGTTTGAGGGAAATCGCTATTTTGTTGGCTTTTTAAAAGGCAATGGAAAGGAATCAGGAATTTAGGACTATTTCCAGAGTGCCACCTAGTGGAAATTGAATTGAAGCCACAATAAAATTGAACTCGGTACAGCGTTGGAGAGTATGTCTTAATACACAGAACTGTCTCTATTTTCCTCTACAGCTGAACACAGGCAGCTGCCAATGGCTTTTATGCAGTTTAGTGATAACTGAAAAACTTTATTTATTCCTTGTCTATTTGTATTTAAAAATATACACATGGTAGAAATAATGCTTTCAGCTTTTTGGAAAAATAAATGTCTGGCCTGAGCCCAGACTTAAGATTGGATCTAATCAGTTTGTGTTCTCATACCTCAAAATCTTTGTCATTAAATCTTGATTTCATTTTCATTCATTTAATTAAAATATAGACCTTTACATTTTAAATGGTGATATATATAACTTTAAGACCACTGTTATAAAAGAGGCTTTAAAACTGAAGAGCTTCAAAAAATCTTTGTTGATGTCTTGTTGCTTCGAGGTGTGGTTTTATCACAGGTGGTGCTTGGTGCTCCTTAGCAAAGCCACAGCTCATGTGGTCCTGTGTTTATAGCAGACCTATTGCTACCCTTAAAGCAAGTTTCTGCTTACACTTAATATCTCATTGCACAGGATCAAAAAAAAATGGGGTATTTAAAAAGACCTCAATTCTGCTGTTGCTGCTGATGCCAGTTTTGCAAGTGTGGTTCCAGTTTTGATGGGGGAAATACCAGGAACACACCAAATTCTTTTTGCCTGAAGGTGTTTTGGAGGTAAGCAGGGTTTGGCTGGGGCAGGCTGGCGTGGCTAGAGGGTAGGGGAAGTGGGCAGACCAGCCTGCCCCCTGAGAAGGGGGTTTGAGTTCTTAAAATAACAATTTCTGCTTCTACAATTTACTCTGTGACAATTTCTGTCGAAGGGTGTTGGTGCTGTGCTGGGAGCGTCCACTAGCTTTGTTAGTTTGGGAAAGATTTACAGCAATATAAATTCTGAGAAGTACATTTTGCACCAGATGTTTCTGTGGTCTTTCTAGTCAAAAGCAAGAAAATGAAGTCTGCTTCACTTTCATTTGTACTTGTTTCTTAACTCTTCTCTTCTTCAAATTTCTCTTCTACCTATGGAATACTGCAGGGAAAAACTTATGTCAAAGAAGAGCTGTAGTTACTGTCACAATGACTGGTGTTTGGATTTAGAAATGTTTCAGTAAGCATGTCGTCTGGGTGGGCTGTGTGCGTCTTTGAGAGAGTTGTTTTTTTTTTATCTATGATAAAAGTAATATTTACATTGTGGAGACTAAATGTAGTGTATTGCTGTGACCATTTGGTATACAACACTGCTAAGATTATTGATCTAAACATGAGATAATAAGAGCAGAATGACCAGAAAACTCTGATGATAAAAGCAATGTGAAACTGAGGTCGAAGGTGTTTGTTTGTTTTTTGTTTTTTTTTTTAATTCCTTCTGAGTATTGCATAAGCTGTGAAGGAGAAGATTCTTACAGTAGCATCAGTGAGTGATTAGCAGGGAAAAGGAGCAGGAATGATGTGGTGTGCGAAATACTGCTTCTTGCCCACTTCGGCCAAGCTCTGCTTTTACCTTTCTTGGGTAAAGTAAACTGCAAAATTATGTAGAGACCACCCTCGCAACCTGCATGGTTGCAAAGCCAAAGGAAGAAAAATTTGTCAAAGCTCTTGTTGGCAATACAGGGTTAGAAACAGGGGTGGAAAGGGAAGGAGTGAAAAGGAGGTACTTGAGTATGTTGGTACAAGGTAGGCAAGGCTGTGTCCTCTAATGAGGTCAAGTAAGTAGGCTGAGTGTTGTCTGCATGAGAGGATATTTTCAGCTTTACAGGTAGGTATTTCCCTACAATTCAGGGCTCCTAAATTCTTCTGAGAAGAACATATCAATAATCTGTTTGGAGGCATAGTGTAGGAGATATCTTCCTCCAGTGGTATTGTTTTCTGAAAGAGAAGCTCAAGCCTAGTTACTTCATATTTTTGTGGTTCTTTGTACTGTATAGAGCGGGTTTGAGATGTGTGTGACTGAAATCTGGAAGGAAAGAAATGGACTGGAATGGCAGCCGTGAATGGTGCAGACCTGTATCCATGAGATACAAGCAATAAGGATCGTGATCTGAGAGTAACGCATTGGATCCTACTTCCATGACTTACGTGCCTGTATGCAAATGACTGCAGGTGTCTACCATGAATAACTTCCATGTCACAAAGTAATCAGTAAAGTTGCACTTTTCCTGCGTGTTTTTTTTTTCCTGTTTCACTTCTGCTTTCCCCACTGAGGTTGATTCACTCTGCTGCATTTTCAAACAGATGCGTTAGATCCTTTCTGGATGAGTTTTGAAACCAGCTTGTTAGAAAAATCTTTTCAGTGTTCACTCTTCTTGCCAAATCACTCCTACTTGGATCTTACCATGTTCTTGAAGGAGCTGTGAAGGCTGACAGACAGAAGCCTTGTAGAACCAGGAGCTTCATGCCCCAGAAAACAAGGAGAAATTTGGAGTTTTAGCTTAGTGACAAACAGTTCCTCAAACTCTGGAAGATGCTTTGGTGTTTGACTCAAAGTATTTGATTTTTTTTTTTTTTTCTTCTATGGAAAGAAAACATCCTAAATAATCTCTGGAGATGTCTCCAGATGATTAGTTGTGGGCATTTTCACTCCCTCTGAGTCCAGTTTTATTCCACTCATGGGAACCATTTATACAAGCAGAACACCATGCTTGCGCTTGAATTATTTTTGTTTAGCTAATATCTCTGAAATATTTTTGTAACTTTAAAATATGTGACTTGCACAAAATACATGTGCGAGTACAGTGTGATAAAAAGGTTTATGTGTCATTTTTGCATCTTAAACTAGCTGAGCAGGACAGGAGACACTTTCTATTGCATCAGATGTTCTTATCTTCCCCCTTCACCTCATTTGTCACTGTCACAGTGCAGAAGAGTGCTACCTCACTAACAATTGAGCCTGGGAGTCCACTTGCATTTCTCAACATATTGCTTCTAACATCATATTTTCACCAGCCTTTATGAAGGTTTTTTTTCCTTTTTCATACTTCAGTGGTCAACACAGTATTTAAGAATTTGTTACTGACTGCAGTTCTTCATAGTTGTTGTTAGAGTGATGAGTTCAGGCAAAAGCACTGTGAAGTTAATGAAAGTCTTTGCACTGATTTTTCATACTTTTCACTGTCTGTGCTATGTATTAATTTCAATGGACATAGGATCAATCCGCTTAGAATGTTCTCTAAGATTAGCCATAAGTGGAAATCAGGTACCATGGAAACAAAAGGCTTAAACAGAAGCTATAGACAACAATCATCTCATTGCAGATGAATTTACTTAGTTGACTTTTATACAAACATAAATATAAGGAGAGGCATATTAATCTAGGTGTTAATGTAAGGGTTGTATCTTTTTAATTACTCTAGAGCGTGTAAGAAATTTAGTCTGGTAAATATTTCATTAGCAACTGTAATAAAATATTGATTCCAATTTTCTCCATTAATCCATATTACTTTGATTCTGTACTTTTTTCACTTTTAATGATTAAGCAGAAACTTTCAGTGGATATTTCCCCCTCTAACCACCCCAGAATGGGGAAAAAAAGATCACTGTAGAAACACAATTTCCATCATATATCCGCCCCTCATGCCATCGCTTCTGATCCAGTTAGTTACACATCATATCATAACCTCTGGTTTTATTTTGTTTTTTAGACATTAATATAAACTAAACAGTTAATCTCTTCCTGAAGAAAACCTTCCCCCATACTTTCAAGCCTCCGGAAAGACTGTTCATAACATGAGCTAATGAGCACACAGTAATATTTCTGAATGGATGCTATGCAAAAGAATCCCAAACTCTTTTTTTTTATGGGGAAGACCGAAGCATTTGCATTTCAGAGAGATGCTGACCTATTTTGGTGAAGTTGGAAGCTTGAAAGAAAATCCAAAGCAACAGCTAGAGACAAGGGAGGATACAGAAGAAGTTAAAATATCAAAAGTCTTGTTCCTTTGCCTGTTACCTTGTAAGCATAGTTATGCAGTAAGGTTAACAACCAAGACAACTAATGTATTCTCATACAAATCTTTCCAATAATAAATATTTTTTTCTTTAAAGCAGCTGAAGTCAAAGCAATGCTTTGGCTAGATATACTAACCATTTACCACTATTTGTAATTATAACTATGTGTTTAATCTCATGATATTTTCAGCAGTACTTTAGCACAAAATCTCTGATGACTTCCAATTTCTTTTCTTCTAGAAAGTCAGGGTACAAGATGGTTCTACCAATTCCTTTGTGGCAACTGTGTAATTGCATGTTAATAAATATGTAATGCATAAACACAAGTTAAATACTGAGTAAACGCCTGGAAAATGTATAAATGTATATACAGCTTGATCTTAGAAATTCTGGTGAAAATGGCCAGTGGTAGTTTCCTTGCAGTTGATTTCCTTGGAAGTATTGGGCTTGTTCTTTAATTCCTCTCAGTGCTGAAGAAACCTGCTGGCTGAAGAAACGTCCTAGCATCAAGTATTTGCAGTAGAAGCATCATAAATGTGGAAGCAAAGGTATTAAATATACCAAAGTCTAACTGGTAGACTTTTTGCACAGTGTTTATGGCACACTCCTGGTCGTCAAACCAGTAGTAGTAGTTAATGCCCAATGTAGCAGCTAATTTCTGCCACATGGTGTTTGTCTGAGAAATTAGCCTGGGAGCGAGCCAACCAGTATTGCAGTTTCATCAACTTTGCAGCTCTATTAGTTTGAAGTCAGGAGTTCAGACATGGCCTTGACAAGCATATGATTCTGTGCTGCACTGCCTGTCCAGGGAAGCTGTTCAGTTTTTCTATATTTAACAGATGAAAATGTCTCCAGAGTTCACCAAACACATACTACTCAAGATATCATAAGCTGCAGCTGGCAGCTGTGCACTCCCTAGTTCAAGGTGAATGGGACACTAATTAGTAAGTATACAGGGTTAGCAGCACATGCAACACCCACTTTTTTGAGAAGGAAAATGAATTAATAGTCAAGAGAAGGAGGGCCCTTCTCCACCTGCCTCCAGCTCTGCTGTGGCTCTCTTTCCTGCATCTACCCACTGGATTCCAGGGCAACTGCTGGGGAGAGCTCCTGCAGACACAGCTGTGAGCACCAGGGGAGCCTTTCAGGGCTGGCTGGTGTAGGGGAGAGCCAGGTCACCCTTGGAGGACGTTGGGTTCAGCTTCTGCATTGCTTTGTCCCCTTCCAACCACTTCAGACACTGTGAAAGACTGATAATGCAGCAGGCTCCAAAAATATTCGGTAGGCTCAGGTTATGGGAACTATATTAATTGCAGTAAAAAGTAGCAGAGAGGAACATCTGGCTGACAAGTAACCCCTCTTCTCGTGTCAGCAGAAATTGAGGATAGAAGAGCAGATAGGACTGAAAATTGCTGGAACACCAAGTTGAATAATAACCAGGAAACAATCCTTCTTTAAGTGGGAAAGAGCAAGATTAATGTGCATTTTGCCAAGAGATAACACTTTTGCAATTGCTATTAAGTATGTAGAAGTCCCTAATTCAAAATACAGATAATTTACTGTGAATCTTTCTGCTGATTGCCGTAACTCTTGGCTGTAAATTTAATAGCCACCAGAAAAATTCAATTCCATGTATGTAGAATCACACCCTTCTCAAATCTTTTCTTATTTCCAACTGCCATTCTTTCAGGACTCAGAATTACACTTCTTTGGGTAGGAATTTCACCTGTAAAAGTTTGAATTATCCAAGATAAACCTGGGGGATAAAATTAAAAGCCAAGTTTGATGAGGTTGGTTTTTAACTTCCTTGCCCTTTGGCTATCAGAGACATTGGTTCTTTACATGGCTTTAAGTCTGCCAGCCCATATTCCTAGTAAATCCAGAATTAGTAATTCTGTGTTCACAGAGATCTCAAACTAATTTTTCTTAGAGACTTTTGAAAATGTAGGTTACACAAACTCATCTGTGGTTCAATAGCTTTGCTGTCTCATCCTATATCTGAGCTTTTCATTTTTACCCAGTTCATTCTCCACTGTCTTCCTCCCACTACAGTGTATTCTTAGTTTGCAGTCAGGCATTTGCATCAAATGGGAGGGAAGGTGAAAGCTTCATGCATCACAGAAGGAGCAAGTTACTCAGATATTAAAGCAGTAGTAAGTCTAACCAAAAGAATGGTATGTTTATCTGGGAATATTCAGGGAAAGGTACAGAAATTCACAAGCTGAGGTTCTGTAGGTATGGAGAAAAGTGAAGCTGCCTCACAGTGGGGGGGGGGGAAATAAGACAGTAATGAGTAAGGAATGCAGCT
>Ga0065711_1029732_pt1 | contig 35044 bp, 16 predicted proteins | sample Hoacrofraction12_FD_59098 | JGI IMG/M metagenome (GOLD analysis project Ga0065711, IMG submission 59098) | Hoatzin crop microbial communities from Cojedes, Venezuela - Epithelial fraction 12 v2 (version 2) | ecosystem: Host-associated > Birds > Digestive system > Esophagus > Crop | place... | reverse complement strand
TTTTTTTTTTTTTTTTTTTTTTTTTTTTTTTTTTTTTTTTTTTTTTTTAATTCTCCCCCATGCCCTGGGCTCACTCAAACCCCAGTTGCTGCTGAAACTAACTAAACACTTGGGCTATTCAAACTCGGGTCAAAATGGAGATTTTGAGTTTACTCATCTGAGGTCATTTCTAACACCTACTTTTTTCCATTGTGTTCCTGGCTGAGATACATACATGTCCGTCTTAGAGGCTAATCTGTCACCTATACCTCAGTATATATATCTTAGAATGATTCATAACTAATGCAAACTTCTGCTGACTCTACAGATGTGCAACTGACATTTCGACTGCTTGTGCTTGTGGCAGGAGGATTTTTGATTTTGGGGTGTCTACCATTCTGTTGCTGTGCCTGTTTGCAGAGAAGGTAAGCATGACCAGACCAAACTGATGATGTACTGCTTCTAAACGTAGAAAATACGGACAACTGATATGTTTGAAGTCAGTGAGGGGAGAAAAGACTGGGAAAAAAGGCACGAAACTCGTGTGCAAACATAAATGAACCCTGCTATTTTCAAGCTACATAAAACAGAGTCAATTTGGCTTAAAGAAAAAAAATTTGTTAGTGCCCTAGTACTCTTTCTAAAGACCCAGTTAGAAAGGACTTGGACTTGATCTTGCTTGCCTTGCTTGGGAAGTTGCCTGTAAAACATGAAGGTACACTGCTTGCAAGTTAGAAAAGAAGTCTGTACCTAAAGCCCTGAATGGAGCTTGAACAGTGGTGCCCGAACTTGAGTTCAGCTCTGCAGGAGGCAGATCCTCTCCTGGGCCAATATGCTGAGATATGGAAGACCAGGCTTTGCTCCCTTGACTCTCCACTTAACTTCCCCCATTTTCTGCCCCTGTTCCCCACCAAAGGCTAGTATATCCATACATGTCAAAGGAATTTGGTTTCCACTCTTTTCCTGTTTGGCAGCGAGGCAACACCAACAACTGCCGGTTATGAGCAAAAAAGGTTGCGAGTGAGACTTGGAGCAAACCAAGCTGTCAGGCAGCCTGCAACACTGCAGACAGCCCATCCAGTTCAACCCAGAGCAGGTTTTTGGGAGACAGTGTCCTGAGTGCAAAGAAAACACAGAATGTCAGTAAAAAAGCAAAGTTTTGCGGAAAAGTAAATTTCACTCTGTAATGTAAGCACAAACAAGTGTTAGCCTTAGCTCTTAAAAATCATGGGGAGAAGGGAGACAAAAATGGTTCTTTTATCACTGTCCTCGAAGGCACTTCTACAAGAGTGACATTGCCTATGGTAAACAATGGACTGCTGCACGGGAAATGACGTGTGCAAGCAGCAATCAATTATCTGAGAGATAATAAGGAAGAAATGAATGAGAAAAAGCAGTTTATAAAGAAGAACAGGTAGAAATGTGTCTGTGTGGGATAGACCTAGAGTTATGCTGTAAGACAGAGAAGGAAAGAACAAAGTAGTAGCCTGAATAGAGTAAGAGAGATGATCTGGGACCGTGCTTGGGAGAAAAGCAAATTGATGCTCTAATGCTGCTAATGTGCAGTGTGGGTTTTTTGAATGTATAGGGCACATTACAGCCTGTGAGTGCTATGCAAGCAGTTTAGCGTTTGATTTTGTGAAGAGTTTCGGCATGTGTATATATTCTTATGATAATGGGAAAATGTAAGCTCCACAAAATCAAAATCATTAAACAAAGATGGAATGTAATAGCATAACTGTGCTTTATTTTTCAAAGGTGGTAGATTTTATTGAATGGCTTATGCTATAGCTTAATTAATATGACAGAAATGTCTTTTTTGTGAAGATCTTTCCCCCCCCCCAAGTGTTAAACTTTCACTTTACTAAGATATTAGTAGTCTGTGTGGGATCATATATGTGCACGTACACACACACATAGACTTTACTAATGCAGCTGCTTGGCAGATGGCTATTTGCTATGGAGTTCCACGTTTAGACAAAACCTGCTGTGAAAATCTCCACATTACATCTTACGCTGTGCTCGACAGCTGATGTTCAGCATACAGATAGCTGCACTGAGTCATCATGACTCTGAAAACAGGAGGCAAAGAATTAACATGAAATGATCATAAATTTTCTGGAAAATGAATTAATATATGTGTTCGTTTTGAGACAATTCACATTAATGTCTAAATGATCATTTCTGTGTTTTTTCATAGCCAATGACACTAGGAATATTGCTGTTCAGCTATGACTGGGGTTTTGCTTTGGCTTTTAATGCAGTGATTAACCAGATGCTAAATGGTTTTAATTTCCAACATCATATATTTGAGTTCTAGGGAAGGAGCAATCCTATAATGTTGTAACTTTGAATTTTACCAGTTTTAGAGACAGTTGATAGAGGATATGACTTTGAAAAGCATTCCTTTAATGAGCCTAAAACCTTCTCTCTGGGTGGAAATTCTTTTGTTCTCAGCATTGTACGGTCACTGTTGAGAGGGTCCTACGTACAATGCCAAAATGGTACTGCAGTGGACGTGCACACAAGTAAAAATTGTTCTCTAGAGCTGTCAAAAAATAAGAGGGCTTTTGCTGATGATATTTGGTGTAATTGATTAGTTCCACTGTGCCTCTTCTAGAGCAAATTCCAAGGTTTCCCATACAAGTCCGTATTTATATTAAAAAAAAAAAAAAAAAAGAAGAGTGAGTGAGAAACAGACACCAAACCTGGGTGATTGGCTCTGGAAAGCTTTCACAGCCACTTGTGCTATGTAGCTTAGGGGTGGCTGTTTGTCAAGAGATGCCCAGGACTAGGAGAGCAGAGGAAATTCCATACTGTGGCCAGACTAAGAACATGTAGGAGCAAGAAATTCCTGTAACATTGATGAGGGAGCTGAGTACTCCTCCCTTTGCCACCCTTGATCAGCACTAGTCATTTCTCAAGCCAAGAGGCTTTGTTACTTCCGCATCCCTGCTGTTGAACTGTGTATTTGCTTCCTTCCACGCCGGAAGCACAATCTACACGTGCCTGTTTGCTGGTAATCGGCAGTTTCTCTTGTGTGCTATCAATATAATGTCTATCTTCTTGAGCTGTGTTCTCTGATGCTTTTGCCATGTCCGTAACTGTGCTATGCTGTCTTATTTCTCTCAATTTTGTTAGTCTTCATTAACAACCACATGCAATGATGGGTAGGTTAACACACCAAAGGTTAGGAAAATGCAGGTGCACTTAACTAGTGCTGTATTTGAGTAATACTGTGTAGATTTTTTAAAATAGAGTAAGAATTAGAAAAGTCTTCATTTTCTTCGACTGAATTCCTAGTATAGCTGTGGGAAGCAAGCCATAGAACTTGGTTGACTGATTACTGGAGAAATTTCTGATCATGGTTGCATTGTATGAATCAGAACGTGACCTGAAATTCATGAAGAAAATGTAAGAGATGGGGAAAGCTTATTGAAATCCTTTTCCTAGCCTTAAGCTGTCTATGTTCTAGTGGTGAAATCTCATGGTGGCCCCTGAAATCAACTGTAGCTTTGCATTTTTTGTCACTGGAGCTAGAATTTCACAGCTAAAGTCTAGGTGATCTTCTCCAAATTCCTTCTTTGGAAGTCAACCAATTTCAGCTATTGTTTTAATATGTTGCAGTCAATGTTTCAATCCTTTACGAAGGGCAAACAAGGAAGTACAGAAAATTGTGTGGAAGAAAAGAGCATGCAGAGAAGATGTTTGTGGCCTTTTACAGGATTGACTTAAGAACAACTCTAAGGACCATAAGAACAAAGAAAAAGGTAAACTAACCTTGGAGTATTCTTTTGTTCTTTCATTTTAGGGTTGTTATCCAATTCTGTGTAGAATACTAAACATATGCAGTACTAAATGCCTGTTTATTCCCAGTCCAATAAACTTCGTCAAAAGGCACTGTCTATCAGGGATCACCTTCAGTTTCTGTTGTGAGAAAAGTAACAAGTCTGCAAGAATCTGATAGCCATCCTGGGATGCTAAATGATAGCAGAGCAAGCCATGGACAATATTACAGTCCTAGGTTTAAGTCCTCTGCCATTTCAGTGTTGCTTATCCCATGTGCAAACTGTGTTGCATGGGGAAGTGGAAAAGCAAAGTAAGATTTCACTATTTTCAGGAGACGCAGATCATTTACAGGCAATGAGAAATCTATCCTTCTGTATGGACAGGGGTGTTTTATAGCTGACGTGGTCACATAGCTCTATATCTTGACCTTCTTCCTCAATGCTGAAGAGCAGTTGACTACTGAAATTGTGATGTGAGAGTGAAATGCTATTTTACTTCAGATGAGCACGCCAAATTATCACCTACTAATGCTGACAATGAGATAAAAAGAAGAGTCAATGAAGTCATAGACAAGAAGGAAATACTTTGGGGAGAGTGCTGATTGGCAAAAATGTAAAGATGTCTCTGAATCTAGTTATACTGATGTTCAGTGGTTTTTTTTCCCTTTAGTGTGGAGTAACATCCACAAGAACTTGAAGACCTCAAGCAGAAGGACACCAGGAGCACTTGAGTATGCCCTAGAAAATGAGATGTTTTGTTTTGGTATCAAAGTAATACAGTGTTGTCAACCCTTGATAATGCTATTGATTTTGTAATAGAAGGTCTTCATTTCTAATTCTTCATGCTCTTTCCATATCTCCTGTAACACTGAAAGGCAGAACTGCTTATGGAAATCCTGATTAATAAAGCCAGTCTTCTTTTATCAACGTAGCATCCCTGTGGAGGGATACAAAGATACCTGTTAAGTGCCAGTCAGTTTAGAGGTCAGTCTTAGAATATTATCTGGATTAAGAAGAGAGTGTTGTCATTAATTAAATTGGTAGCGAGTGGCAAGCTTACTCTGTTTCAGTATTGAATGGCACTATAGCACAGCAGTGCTAGTCTTACTGGGGAGAATGGCTAATTCCTTACTAGGCTGCAGAGGACTTGGGAAATCTGTTGTTGGGCTGTTGCTTTAAAGATACGCTTGGCAAAAATACAAAGTACTTGAGGAAACTGTGGTAGCGTTTTCTCTGGCGTTATTTCTCTCCATGATGTATCACTGCACCACAGAACTTTGATCTTTGGGTGACCTGTCTCCCAAAGCAGGTGATTTCGAAATGCAATTTCTTTGCATATCCCTGTAGTGTAAAAAAAAAAAAAAACCCAAACATACATGTACCGGTTTTCAGCAGCTGAGTGCAAAGTAAAAGTAAGCACCTAAAAGAATGTCAGTAGAAATCAGTATCACCCATAATAATGCAATCACTGGTCATTTTTCTTTGGGTCTGTGAAATCCATGTAGCAGAATTTCCAAGAGCTACAAGTGGGAGGAATGGAGCTTTGCTCCTAAGCTGGAAAGAGAGTAAATGTTGTGAGTTGTTCTTAGAAACTCTGTGTACTTTCAGGATTCCCCATTTAATAAATTTTTTTAGTTTGATCAGTCCTTAGAAAGGCATCACGTAAAATCCAACTATAATAGAGATGGAATATGCACATAGGCCATCTCATGAAACTGCCAGAGTACTTACTGATGGTCAGACATAACCATATGCAGGAGCTTTAAAGCCTGATATTGCAGTCATTGCCAGTGGCATTGTATTACAGATCATTTGGTTATAATTTTGTAAGCAAGTCATTATGATGCTTTTGATGTGGAGCAGCAGAATGGTGGAGACTGAATAAGGCTCTGTTTGCCTTCCAAATCTGATGTGTAATTGCTGTTTCTTGATAGAATGTTTCTGAATGGTGAAGTATGTATATAGGCATTTTGACAAAGATAAAAACAGTTTCCTGCCACGTGAATTTAGGGGCACTGTCACAGCTGAAATGTGCAATAGACAAACCACACATAGAACCTCATGGCTGATCGTGATTATGGAGAGCAAGCTGTGCTCTGGAGAAAGTAAGGCTTTCATATGGTGCTTCATGATTTGGATTTGAAGGGTAATAAATTCCTTCTGTTTCCATGTCATTGACAGCACAACTGCTTTCAATGTCACATAACGTTCTGACAAAGGGACATCTACTGATAAAACAACTGTATTTAACAGTAAGCAATCAATGCATCTGCAGTACCTGTATGTGGCAGTACCAGAACAAAATGAGCACAAGCAAAATACATGCGCTGTAAGAGGAGGAGGTGAGATGAAAAAGACACAGCAATCGTTATATTCCACCTAGTGGGACAGTGGTCAAGAGCGTAGTGCTTGGATTTGGGCCCTGTCCCTTTTCCATGTAGCAGCTTAATTTTAAAGATGTTCCAAAAAGCTGGAAGTTTTGCTTTTCAGTTGGAGAAGACAAAAGCTCTGATTTAAAATTTTAATTTCTATAGTAGCTTGACAGTTCATTGAATCAATAACTGTCAAGCATGGGTATTACATGAATAACTGCCATCTAAATGCCTAAAATGTCATAATAGCTATTTCATTATTATTGAAGGTCAAGATTGTCACCTTAGGGTCAAATCACAGATGTTCATTCACAGGCCTGTGTGTGATGCTAACTGTACTGACACTGGGCACAGTGATCACAAAATGATGGAGTTTTCGATTCTCGGAGAAGTAAGGAGAGGGGTTAGCAGAACCGCCACCTTGGACTTCCGGAGGGTAGATTTTGCCCTGTTCAGGATGCTGGTTTAGAGAGTCCCTTGGGAGGCAATCCTGAAGGGCAGAAGGGTCCAGAAAAGCTGGATACTCTTCAAGGAGGAAGTTTTAAAGGTGCAGGAGCAGGCTGTCCCTATGTGCTGAAAGACGAGCTGGCAGGGAAGATGACCAGCCTGGCTGAACAGAGAGCTTGATCTGGAACTCAGGAAGAAAAGGATAGTTTATGTCCTTCAGAAGAAGGGGCAGGCCACTCAGGAGGACTACAAGGATATCGTGAGGTTATGCAGGGAGAAAGTTAGAATAGCCAAAGCCCAGCTAGAACTTAGCCTGGCTACAGCCATAAAAGACAATAAAAAAATGTTTCTGTAAATCCATTAGCAACAAAAGGAGGACTAAGGAGAATCTCCATCCTCTGTTAGATGCAGGGGGAAACTTAGTGACAAAGGGTGAGGAAAAGGCTGAGTTTGCCTGCATTGCCTCAGTCTTTAACAGTGATGGAAGTTGTTCTCTGCACACGCAGCCCCCTGAGCAAGAAGACCGGGATGGAGAGCAGAAGGAAAGCCCCAAAATCCAAGGGGAAATGGTCAGTGACCTGCTATACCACATAGACACACACAAGTCTATGGGACTGGATGGGATCCACCCAGTGGTGCTGAAGGAGCTGGCAGATGTGCTCGCCAAGCCATATTCCATCATCTGTCAGCAGTCCTGGCTAACTGGCGAGGTCCCAGTTGACTGGAGTTTAGCTAATGTGACGCCAATCTACAAGAAGGGACAGAAGGAGGATCGATCTCGGGAACTACAAGCCTGTCAGTCTGACCTCAGTGCCGGGAAAGGTTATGGAGCAGATTATCCTGAGTGCTGTCATGTGACACACACAGGACAACAAGGTGATCAGGCCCAGTCAGAGTATGGGTTTACGAAAGGCAGGTCCTGCTTGACTAACCCGATCTCCTTCTATGACAAGGTGGCACGCGTAGTGAATGCGGGAAGGACTGTGGATATTGTCTACCTATACGTTAGCAAAGCTTTAACACTTGCCCACAGCACCCTCCTGGAGAAACTGGCTGCTAATGGCTTCAATGGATGTGCACTTTGCTGGGTAAAAAACTGGCTGGATGGCCAAGCCCAGAGAGTCGTGGTGCATGGAGTTAAATCCATCTGGTGGCCGCTCACAACCGGTGTTCCCCAGAGCTGAGTTTTGGGGCCAGTTCTGTTTAACATCTTTATCAATGATCTGGATGAGAGGATCGAGTTCACTCTCAGTAAATTTGCAGATGACACCAAGCTGGGTGGGAGTGTTGATCTGCTTGAGGGCAGGAAGGATCTGCAGAGGGATCTGGACAGGCTGGATTGATGGGCTGAGGTCAGTCATATGAGGTTCAACAAGGCCAAATGCCGGGTCCTGCACTTGGGTCACAACAACCCCATGCAATGCTACGGGCTTGGGGAAGAGTGGCTGGAAAGCTGCCTGGCAGAAAAGGACCTGGGGGTGCTGGTCGACAGCCGGCTGAACATGAACCAGCAGTGGGCCCAGGTGGCCAAGAAGGCCAATGGCATCCTGGCTTCTATCAGGAATAGCGTGGCCTGCGGGAGCAGGGAGGTGATCATGCCCCTGTACTCGGCACTGGTGAGGCTGCACCTCAAATACTGTGTTCAGTTCTGGGCCCCTGGGACAAGAGGGACATTGAGTTGCTGGAGTGTGTCCAGAGAAGGGCAATAAGGCTGGTGAAGTGCCTAGAACACAAATCTTATGAGGAGCAGCTGAGGGAACTGGGTTTGTTCAGTCTGGCAAAAAGGAGGCTGAGAGGAGACCTTATCACTCTCTACAACTACCTGAAAGGAGGTTGTAGTGAGGTGGGTGTCAATCTCTTCTCCCAAGTAACAGGCAATAGGACAAGGCGAAATGGCCTCAAGTTGCATCAGGGAAGGTTTAGGTTGAATATTAGGAAAACTTTATTTACTGAAACATTTGTAAAGCATTGGAACAGGCTGTCCAGGGAAGTGATTGAGTTGCCATCCCTGGAGGTATTTAAAAGATGTATAGATGCGGAGCTTAGGGACATGATTTAGTGGTGGAATTGACAGGTTAATGATTGGACTCTATGATCTTGAAGGTCTCCTCCAAGTGAAACTATTTTATGACTGTCATATAAATGTAGATATTTTGATCAGCTGATCGGCTGTTTACTTCCACTAGTAAATATTCAGATCCCTTTGATAATAATTTTTTGTTTGGTTTTTTTTGTACTCCTGGACCTTAGCATGCTACAGAACAATTTCAACATGAGCTACCCCAGATCTACCCCAGAGCCTGTACTGCTGGTGTGTATCTTGTATACCAAGCTGCATGTTGCTGAGCCAAACTCAGTTGTCCTTTGTCCTTTCTGTCCCTTCAAAGATATGGATTAGGGCCCAGGTCAGCTAGAAGAAGGCAGAAGCACGCTTACAAGGCTCTTCACAGTGCCTTTGTGGTTAGTGGAAGAAGCTGTTCGGGTTGGGTACAGTTCCCAAGTCTGCAGAGCAGACCTTCCAGGCCAAGGGAGAGACACCTTCAGTGCTAAAATCAGGGACCACAAGATGGTGCTGCAGGAAAACATTTTTCCCCTCGGTGGTTTTGGTTTCTGGAGAACTTATATTGATTTCTGCCTTTTACAATATGGTTCTTCAAGTCACAAAAAGGCAGATAGTGTACAATAGAGCAATGGTCACTCAGTAAAAAAGACAACATAATACAGCATATGATGACAAGGCTTTAGCAGACTTACAAGATACACAAACCATTGCTTGTGGCTTTAGATCTGCTCTCTCTCCTATTGAACTGATACAGAGTGAAACAAAAGAGCTCTCAGTGGAGCATCCTCTTTATCTTCACAAAGCTTAAATAAATACAAGGCTAAACAACCTGCCCCAATGCGCAATAGCTGTGTCCGAGAGTGGATGCTGCTACCCTAGAGACAGGGGCTTCGACAAGCGTACAGCTCTTCCATCACATCACCTGGAGCCTGCACCATGTCTAATGGCAAAGGGATTGTCTCACTTTCTGCTCTCTCTGAAACCTAATCCCCACACCTTTAACCACATTCTGTAAGATGAAGAGAAACAGTTGAGGTGATTTTTGGAAAGCTTTAGAGCAGTATGGAATGACTGCACTATGCTGCAGGTAATTGTGGCAATATCTGGTACTTCTCTCCATCTGACCTTTAGAAAGCTTTCAAAGTCATGAGAATTGAACTTAAAAAATAAATACAATGGAGTGAAACCCAAGCTTCTCAGATTTATAGTGAGAGAACAGATTTGAACCATAAAACTCAAAAATCCAAAGCCAAATGCAAATCTCTAAGCAAAATCCCTGTGGTTGGGGAACTGGTCTCATATTTTTGAAGGCTTGAGGTTCAGTTCTGAGGCCATTTTACCCAGCTGAGATTCATGCAATGCCAGCTAGTGCAGATATAGCAGAAGAATGTACTTCATTGCTCAACAAATATTTTCCCAGCTTGTCTCCATGTAAAGGATGCAATTTTGAAATGTTACAGTTCTTCTGATCCTTTGCCGACCTAGGCTTGGATGCACAGCTAAAATGAAGTGCAAAGGTCTCCTGGAAAAAGTGTTTCATGTTCTCCTGCAAGGTCCCAGTGGAGCGACTGGCTCTGTCCAACTCAGTTTTGCTTCTGATGTTGCTGCTCCAAAACTTTTTTGTTCTCACAAAACACTGGAAAAAATAAAAAAATGTTTTCTGCCAGATGAAAGTGAAAAACTGTCCACAGCTGTGCTATTCTAGCCTTCTAAGTTTCATTGTAGTGCTTCCAAGTCCCTTCACAAAAGGCATGTTTCTTACTGCACAGCTTCCTTGCAGAATCCACTATCCTACATGTATCTCCCGTCCAAGTGGATAAATCTTTGAGTGTGTGTGTGTGTTCTATTCTGTGTACAGGTAAGTGGAACAGAGCTTCACTCTGCAACAGCTGTTTCTCTGTAGTATCGACCCGCATCACTATCCTGGCAGCTTTGCAGGTTTGGTAGTGTCAGCTGACATTGAGGCAACGTGGGAAAGATGATGGCACTTCTACAAAGAGCTGCTCTCTAAAAGGAAGCATGGTTATGGATGTTACAGACCTGCTGCATCCTATCTCCCTGATTTTCAAGTATGTGATTTTTCAGCCTCTAAGGCTAGAGCTGTTCAATATTCCACCTAGTGCAGATCATCGGCAGAGTGGAAATGAAATTATTAAAGCAACTTGCCTTTAGAAAAGGAATTTTCTGATGCATCTGCTTGGCTTACCATTTAGCACTGCACTCTCACCCAGGCTCTTGTTAAGATTTTTATTGACTCTTCAAGCTTCTACCTTTTTCCTATTCAAGGTACTTGATCCAGCGCTAACATGCACAATCTAAATGTGGGATGAAGGAACTAAGCCAACTAAAAGGACAGATAACATCCTGTGCTTAGGACTCACTGCACAGGCAGGAGAACTAGGGAGATAATATAGATGTGTAAAATGCTCTTGCATACATTTACTAATAGGAGAGCTTGGTTCAGTTAAATGCACCAGGTAGGCAGCAGCATTACTGAAAATCAGTTTCTTCAATTAAGCATAGAAGAATTGTAGTTGGCTATGTGATGCGTCCCTTCCCATCATCTTCAAGGAAGGGCAGGAAAAAGCGCGTTCCCATTCCTAACACTGAATGTGTTGTTGGCTGATATTTCAAGTCATTTCAAATTATATTTCTCAGATACCAAACTGATAACTTTAAAGAGTGATGGAGCTCAGTTTGAAGGAGAGGGAACTCTTATGGTCTGTACTAACAACTATCAGAAGCAAGGAAACCTGAGAGCCTGGGGAAAAACCGTTATTGGGATGGTGTTGACCAGTTATTTTGATGACATAGTAGGTCACTGAGATCTAGGTTTTGAACAGTGGATAAGCATGGCAAATTACTGTTCTGGTCCTCCTCATTCATAGCAGTCCTAGAATGCTATAAAATGACTATGGTTAAACCGTGAAACATCTGGGCTTGGGGCACATCGACTAAAGACCAGGTTGTGCAAGCTGGAAAGGAGAAGGAAGACCATGGGAAAAATGACCTTGTGAAAAATGACATGGAACATTTTATCAGAATGCAACAGAATCTTATTCCCATTTAGCTTTTGCAATTTTTTTTTGTCACTATGGTCACATATAAAAGTCTGTCACAGGAACTGCTACAAGCATTTATCTTATTTTTTTTATCAATAATCTTGTTTTTTTTTAAGAAAAAGCATAACTGCAATTAAGCATAATTCATCAGTGCAGCTAGCTAGGAAGCAAAAGATTAACAGCAAATTCTCGTTTACTGGTTAAAGATGCTACTATAGCAGCACTTGCTCAAATGGTTGTTTTACACATGCAGTGGCGTCATCCAGTTTAAATCCTGCTGTGTTTCTTTGCCAACAACTGCTAGTGAACATTTGCCCACCTTCCCTGCTGCTGAGTAGTATCAGGATTAGATGCAGGGAGGCGAGCAGGCTTACAACTTCATCTGTTGGCACCACAGGAATGCAGGAGCAGAACAGCATGGCAATAGGGAAAACTTTCAAAATCATCAGTTTTAAGGTCTTACCTCAAAATGGCTATTTCCTGGCCGGGGGGAAGGGTATCTTTCCCTGAATGTGCAAGAAAAAAGAAAAAGAAAAAAGCAGCAAGAAGAAAATCTTTCTCAAATATAGACATGATGGGCATTTATTTATTATCTAACCTAGCAGGCAGGTGGATGTTTGCAAAACTGTACTGGGAAGTAGATTTCTGACGTGGGAGGGGAATGCCTGTCAAGAAAACATTGGTCTTATCTGGCTCTGTTGGGAATAAAAATTTAGGGAGCTGTAGTACATCTTGGACTTTTTTAAGATGATGGATAGCTTGCAGCAACAGGCATTTTCCTCCCCTCACCAAAGGAAGCCACTTTTCCCTCAGTACTTAGCAAAAGTCTCTTTGAATGACATGATTACAGAGAATCACATCCTGAGCAGAGAGACTGGTAGAGACAGACAGCTGGGGTTTCGGAGCATTTATATTAGCTTTTGCCTGCACTTAACAGCTGAAATCTACTTCCTGAACTCCACACATTTCTTACCTGCAAAGTTATGCACCTGTATCTGACCTTCTCAACCACTTGTGTGTACTGACGGGGCAGAGCAGAGGGGAAGTAATGCGCGAAAGGGCCAAAAGACGGGAAAGGTGGCATCACCCTTTCCATTGAGTCCCCGTGCTGGAAGCTCTCCATCTGCTGGTTAGATCCAAACTTCTTGCTACAATGGATGAGCTGGGCTGCACCCCCTTCCCAGCAGAGCTTTCTCAGCTGGCTGGCAGCAGACAGTTCAGCTGGGAAGTGAGAGTAGCAAGCAGATACTGGTTTTGAACTATAAACATAGCATTAATGGTTCCTCATAGGTTTTTAAAGTAGCCAAGTACAGAGTTAAACAGAGAAATAATGTCTCCCATCCTATCTTTTCTTATTGTTTGTTCTCTGTAAACACAGGGCAAGCATCTCCGTTATTAACTTTGAATTTGAGTCCCCTGTGATTTGTCTGATGATAGAGATGTCTGTTCTTCATAGTTGCTTTAGTATTTCGTCTCTTATGCTCAAACAATGCTCAGCTATGGCACCAAACAATCAGCTTCAATTGCGCTTTGGCAACTGCAAAGTAATTGAGATTCTTTTTAGATTAAAATAGATTGTGACAAACTAGGCTGACAGCTCCAAAGCAGTTGTTATGGTCTACAGTAACAGTGGTGTGCATTAAAGAGCTCTTGGCTACATATTTGTGCAATAGACCTAATAGCTCTAAAAGAACTGTGATGATCTATCAATTAAGTCATATATGTTGTTAAGAATGCGAGGATAAACCCAAAGGAATTATTATCTGGTGCAGCAATTTTCATATTCTCATACTTCAACAAACTTTTTTTCTTAGAAGAATTGCTTTTCTATTAGCTTAATGCCGTTAATAAGAAGCATACAGCCAGTCCTGAATGACATGCTTAGAATTTGCGAAGTCTGCACAAAATACTATTGTAAGTTTAAAACATCATCTGTAGCTCATCTTGACAGCTTAGAGTTGTTACAGCATGAATCTCACATTTGTGCAATTATTTGGAACAGCAGCGAGAGGCATAACAAGTAACCGAATTTTCCTTGTTTTATGGGTCTGTCCCTACCATCCAGAGGATCATTTGCTTTACTGAGATCTCCACACGGGCTGGTGTTCAGGGCATGATGTTCAGGTCCTAGCACTTGTTTTGTGAGTGGAATAGCTACTCTAACACTTACCTGCTCCAGCTCTTTTGCTGTTTCATCACTACTTCTAGTTTTAAAGCTGACCTGGTGCTACCTGCAAGATCAGATGTTTAGGTTTCTGAACTTTTTGATCACCCCAACTTTATGATACCACTATCAGTAAAATATTATTGAGCATGTACACCTACTACTGTACTAATATTTTATGTACTTTATAAAACATACATGAAAATAAAAATTAAGAAAGGATGAGATAAAGATGGAATAAACATGGTTTTTAATTATTTTTCATTTTATTAATGGTAAGAAAAACACTTTCTTCCTTCCAATAAATTGTCTTGTGTACCCCCTTGAGTACACTCACCCCACTTAGGAGATCACTGCTTTAGTATAGTGCAAGGAGAGACCTGATTCCCCCCTTCTCTGAATATAATCTTCTGTGCTTAAATTCTCTCTCCATTATTCTGTTCTCCCCACACAGACATCCTAGGCATACAGGAAACAATGACCAACGAGACAGGTATATGACTTTTTCTTTCCTGTTCACTCTTCACATTGTTATTAAGCCTGTTACAGATATAGCAACTTAATGACTACTATGAATAAGGTGGGTAGATCATAATTATTCTTAGTACATCATGTGGTCAGACTGCTTTAGTAAGCTCCTATAACCTATTTTATTCGTGATTACAGGATAGGGAAGGTGTTCGCTAGTCCTGGCCTGAAGTTACGTATGCAGTCAGCTGCAGAGTCGCACTGTTTGTTCCTCCACTTCTTTATTTTAGGGAGAATTTGCTCATGATTCCCAGTCAATGCCAACAGCTCTTGCCTGAACCAGGTAGCATGCTGGCAGGCACCATACATCCCTCCAACCATTGCCTTTCACATCCACACCTGGCTGTTAATTGTGGTGCATGAACTAGATCATCTACACAGATGATCACTGAATGTTAGCCTCCTCCTAGCTGTTGTCTTCCTGAGTTCAGTGACTCCAGCTAAAGGAAAATATTCAGGCACTGAAGACGCCAGTGGTTTATGTTGCAAGTTAAAGTGAGAGAGGTAGAGCTTCCTCTACAGCCACGGCTCCTGAAGTGGCAAAGCTGCTTAGACCTGTTTTACTCATATTTACTTCTGCTGAGCAAGGGAAGAATTTTGCCAACCTGTCTGAGTTTAGCCTCAGAGGAAAGAGTAATTATTTCTTGATTCATTCAGGCAACTAGCTGAAAAGGGTTTTGTCTCCTTTCAGATTTGTTTGTCTCCTTACAAATGCTGTGGACCTCTTGACAGCAGTGCAGGCAAACCTACTATTAATAAATTTCTCTGGGTCTATGATAGCCTCCTCCTGTCCCAGTCACAGTTTGATAGATTGGAAGAGTACGGTTTGAAACTGAGTGATGCTTTGGAGGAAAAGAAAGCACATGCCAGCTCCAGAAAAGGCCAGTATTGAATTAAGGCTTTATGCAATTTTGTGCAATTTCTGGATACTATGTACAGTCTTAGGTTACTCAGTATATTCTCCCTTTTTGCATTCTGTTTGAATACAACAGGCTTTGGGTTTTCTGTATTAATCCTTGGTACCTTGTCTTTGAAGATAAGTTGATTATGTAAAAGTGTTCTTGAAAGAAGAACTTTTAAGAAATAGCTTGGAGGAAGAGATTGAGATTGCTACATGGAAAACATTTGCCAGCAGCCATTTACCACTTCGTGGCTGATCCAGGTGAAGATGATGAACCTGATGATTAGGCCACAGCACCTGAGTGAAAAGAAGGTAAAGAACAAGGTAGGAGAGGGGAAAAAGGATGGATTGTGTAGAGCTGAGAAGGAAGACAAGGGATAGAATGTGATGGTCAAGGTAAGGAGAAAAAAAGAAATTGGTCTAGAGACTTGATAGCAATATGTTCTTCTGTATCTCCTAAAGTTTGATATGTATGTTTAGAGTCTGTAGGAGTCGATGTAGTATAGTTGATGAAGAGGGGAGAGAATAGGGCTGTTTCTTCTGCTTGGTGGTTAGACTGTGAGGAGGAGGAGAGTAAACTGAATGAGTTTATATTGCCCAGTTTAGCCATATGCTTCCCTAGTGTCTCTCTGTGCTTTGTTGTGGTGTAGTTTGTTACTTGCTTCACCCTTTCACAGAGAGGAAAGGGCAGTGTGGTTAGTATTAGCTAGTTTGTGTGGCTGGCCTCCCCGAGAGTAACAGTGTGAAGAAAACTAACCCTTGGTAAGAAGAGCGAGAGAACCCCCCTTGGTGGAGGATGTGGCCAGGGAAGGGGTGTGCCAGGAAATGCAGAGGACAGACTGTCGTGGTGTTGGCCCTGTGTGGGGCAGATCTCCAGGAGAAGAGATCTCTTGGCTTGCTTGTGTGTGGAAAAGTGGAGTGTTAGGTCTATGTCAGAGAGCACTCTTTCTCATGGGTAAACAGGGAATGCTGATTGTGTATCCAGAGAGCAGTGAGCAGATCTGAGGGTGCTTAGAGTCATGTTCTTGGTTCCCTTGTGTCAGTTTGTGAGCTCTGTGGGGTAACACAAAGCAGTTTGTGACTACAGCAAACAGGGATTGGGAGAGTCAGCTGTTCTTATCTGTGATTCAATATTTCTTACCTTTTCTGTAAGTGGCCTTCCAAGATACTGGAACTTTCTGGATTGTGACATGTAACTCTGAGACTAAAATCAATTAAGGGGAAATCTGAGAAGGTATGATATGAGGAAGGGAAGAAGTGTTTGCATTTTTGTCATAATCCAAGCAAAAATAGGTTTGTAAATACCTATTTCTGCTGTTAGTCATTACCATTGGTCCCTTTGTTTAAAAAGATGGGGCCTGGACTCTGAAACTGCAAGGGTCTGTGTTCAAACCATGCAAACATCGTGACCAGTATCATCCCGAAATATTACATTCTACAACAACATATGTGATTCATCGAACTGGGAGAGGGTTTCGTAAAGACTATTTTTACATAAGATTCCACAGGGGGAAAAGAAAAAAAGTAGACCATCAAAGCTGTTGCAATTAGGGTTTGGCTCTAGATCCAAAATATTTATAAATTGATACTGATGTTGTAAGTCTTTTATGAAACATTCATTCACAAGTTTGATTACTAAAAAAAAAAAATATCATTTACAGAAGAAATAAGTTATGAAGGAATCAAATTTCGTACAAGAAACCCTGGAAAACAAGACCACAAATGACAAAACATGCTATTTAGAGCCCAGATGGCTGCATAAAATAAATAGCCGTTTCCTCGGTGGAAGCATAGGCAATTTGGCTGTGTGAAGCTACACTTCCAGCAGAGATCCTTGAAACAGATGTTAATATTGCTTGTGCATGGAAACTTTAGTAAAAAGCAAGATGTTCAGGTAACATGAATGTAATGACTGACAACCTCAGATTTCTTTTTGAGTAGGAGATATGCACTTAAAACCATAATGTGACTGTTGTAGAGTCTGGAACATAAATATCCTTATGCATGTTATAATCAGCTAACGCGTGTGGCTGCCTAGGATGTTTGAGACATTTTGGTAATTTTCCTTTTGCTGTGAGTGGTAGCCCAGTGAAATTTTTTTTAAACTGAGAAAAAAATTCCAGCTGAACCTAAATATAGATAGATAAGGATTTGTTGATGTGGGCATAGATAGATATAAAGGTAGAATGTCTTTATCTGTATAGAGCAGAAACAAGAAATTAATCACTTATTTTCTTCAAATCAGATTAACTTAAAAACTGTCCTGTATTAATGTGTCTTTTTTTTAACAAGTCTGTATTATAATTTCTGATGTATCTGGTCAGGCTAAATAACCCCATAATTTTAGTAGGAGTGAGCCCTACTTATCTTTTCCTTAGATGGTTATATTCTTGATTCAACCTTATCCTAAGAAATGTGAATGAGAGAAGTACATTTTTCTGGAGGCAATTCTAAGAGTTTCTCAGTGGGATGTGTTTTCTCCATAGAGTAAGAAACAAGAGTGGCAATTTTTCAAAAACTGTTCTTTCAGTTCTTTTTCAAAAGTTCTTCTGATTTCTGTTTAGTAAGTGTGGTACAACAGTCTCCTGGTTGACAGTAGCAAGGCACATCTCTTACGGCTTGCACTTGTGTAACGTTTTGTGGGTTATTCCAGCTGAATCGTATTCCATAGAGATCCTAAATACAGGACTTGCACAATAACTGAGTGTGTCCTTGAGTGGCTAATGGGAGTGCTGTCATTAGCTCCAGTGCATACAAGATCAGGTGACAAGGTCCATGTTTTGAAGAGGTAATGAGCTGCAGAGCTTACGACACCTACTGAACAAGCAAAAACTTAATGTCGCTAAATTAATACTACTGGCACTAGGGGAAAGACTGCCATTTACTCCATAAATTTTGAGTGAGCTGTATGGAGACCAGTGGGTAGTGGTGAAGTTTGACATCAAGTTGTTTTCCCCCTTCTCCTGTTTGAAAATCCATCCAGAAGATGTTCTGAGGAGAGAGCTGTACACAACAGCCAGTGGTCGGAGCACATACCTAGACTATGAGAGGTTTGTATTCAGTTTCTTGCTCAGTCTGCGGTAATTCAGCCCCCAGTAGGCTATTCTGAAACATGGGTGTTCTGGGGAAATCCGTCATCTGCACAGCTGTATTAACAATTTGATGAGGAAATGCTGGAGTTCCTTGCAGTAGGGTCAGTGTTCATGCTAGTGTTGTTAAAATGTAGCCTTCTCCAAAGTTTAGTCAGTAAGAATTTAGTGTTCTTGGATGTGAAGAAAATGGTATCTATGTAGGAAGCCGTGGTATTTGTGTCAGTAGCTCAGTATGCTCATTGTCATGGATGTCTGAGGCTTTCTGTTAACCTCCCAAGCTTTGGGCTGATCTCAAGAGGTCCCTGAGGCAAAGCAAATGCAAAGAATTTAGCAGTTCTCTGGGTAAAACAGGAGATTCCACTCATCCTGTCACCTCAAAAAGAAGAATATGAAATTCTAGAGCCAAATTTTGATTTGCCTATGCTGGAGCAATTTCAATAGAAGAAAATTTTCTCTTCACTACATGGTTCAGAACAGCAGATTTGTTATTAAAGTGTGTTTACTGACTTCAGGATACCCTCGTAATCTCCCACATCAGACTAATTTATAAAAAGCAAAAAAGAGAAAATATTCTGTTAATCTCTCTTGAAGTATCAAGGTCCTTTCATCCTTGATCTTTATAGAGTATGTAAGCTACTGCAAGGGATTTGGTAACACATATGGCAGAGAGCTACTGTTATTTCTGCTGGATGGTGTTGGGACTGCTCAGCCTGAGTCCATATCCTCGACTGTTTGTGCTGAGCAGCTTCTCCCCTGAGCAAGCAGTAGACATACGCTCTCTTGATAAAGTAGGTTCCCCCGCCTTACAGCCTGGTTCTGAGTCATCTTGTTGTTCAGCTCCGCGACAACGACTGAGCTCTGAAAGGATACCACTTATTGTGACAGTGAAAAGCCTTTGTCTTTGAAGGCGTGGTGCCTCTTGGTTAGAGAGGGGGATGGGAGTAGAGCATCGTAATTCAGAATCCTTAATCATTCACTTGGCCGCTCTCCTTCAGAGTAGCTCCATCTCTGCTACATTTTCCCCATCTGTAATAACAGACATATGCCTGTGCAGGAAACTGATATCTTCAGCTAGAAGTCTAGTATAAAATATACATTTTCTAAGAAAGCATCAGAAATCTTTCCAAAAAGAAATAGCTTCACTTTATGCTAAATTGCAGTGCCTCTACTATTATATGATACTGCTTCTCTAACACACCTAAGTCAGCTGAGTCAACAAGCTAAATGCCACACATCCCAATATTAATTTCAGCAATCTTGACACCTCTGTATCATAGTGTTACACTTCTTAACTCAGCTGTCAGCATGCAGTAAATGTGGTGGTACTGTCAGCCCACACAGACTAGGGCTTAGTATCACAAGAAGAGTGTTTTGTGCGCTTATGCTGAGAAATTCGATTTTATACTCTTTCTACATTTACAATAACAAAAGGCTGGGTTTGCTAGTCTTACAAATTAATGTCTGGTGCTAATACTGTAATAAGCACACATTCATTTGCTGATTCTTCTTCTCTAAAGAATTCCTTTGTTTAATGTAGAACCAAAGGTCTGAAGCTGTGCCTTCAGTTTCAGAGGAAATGTGCATCTGCTGGTGACTCTTGCAACTGGGACACCTGTTAGTCTGACCGATGAGACAATAGAATCAGACTCAAATTGCTTTATTCAGTAAAGATAAGTAGATAAAATCACAGAAAATAAAGTCACAGTAAATTCTTGCTCCGTTCGCAGCTGTTAGTTTAATGGAATTGCCTTTCTCATGAAAGCACAGCTGCTCCAGCCCTGCCTGCAGCACGCGCGGCTGCGTGGGCCGCGAGGGGGGCTGGGGCTGCAGCGAGCCCTCTCCTAAGCAGCCAGCGCTGCCATCAGAAATGACCTGAATTAGAGCATCTACAACTAGAGCAAGCTTCTGAGCATTTTGACCAAACCACGCTGGTGCCCGTTTGGTTGGAAGCTCAGCTGTTTGTCAGGCTGTCATAGATCTGGTACAACTTGCTGTATGGTGCCCCGTAGTAACATCAATACATGTCCTTGCTACAAGTGAGCATGTGTCCTCACTAGCTGGTAGAGCTTTGCAAAACCAGACTGTTACCCTTGGTGCACAAGTGTTATTGGCATCTTGTGTTTGCAGGTAGTGGAGCCCGTGCAGGTTCAGTTAGTTGTGCGTAGAAATGGAGTGTTAGACACGGATCCAGTTCTCCAATTTGTGAGTGTGATCAATAGTTAAACACATAGGGCTTTTTTTCTCCCCTGTACTATCTTGGCATTTACTTCAAAACTTCTCCTTCAGCTTATGCTACACACACAATAGGACTCAATGCCTTAGTCTGTAATTTCTAACTGAGAATAATAAACCCCCTTAGCTCAGACGGAAATTGTGAAAAGAAGTCAATTAGCGTATTGGAAATGGTCTGATACTACACTGGCAAACACAGAAACGATGCTGGTTTTGGAACTTATGAGAAAAATAAGGCTCTAGACCAGTGACAGAAGGAGAAATTATTGAATCATTGCTCATTTAGTGAACGTGATTCCCACTGTGCGCTGGATGAAATTGGCCCAGTAGAGAAAATAGAAAGAGTAGGATAATTCTTACAAAAAGAGGAATGACTTATGGTTGCAGAGACAAGCTTAAATTTAGCATTTCCTCAATTTGGAGTGGTAAGTGTGGCCATCCAAAGACATTTCAGAAAATAGTGTGTGGGTATTTGATTTTGGTGGTTTTCTAGCTTTTGAAAAGAGAACTGAATATGTAGTAATTCTGTCCTGAGGCATTGTCCTAATAAGTAATGGAGGTATCAGTTGATTGAAAGTACTGAAGTGCCTAAATCCACAATCATCTGCCTCGCTTCAGCTGAGAGAAGATGCCCAGATGGTATTCTATCACCCTCTGCGTGGGGAAACGTCGTGGGGAAATATGAGCTTTGTCACAAGCACACGGCGCTGCTAACCTGGTGGAAGAGGGAGCCTATAGTAGACGTTGTTGTGCCTGGAGGGACAGTCAACAGTATCCCCATCCTGGTTCCTTCTCACTTTTAGCTTGGTGAAATCAAGGAATGAAGCTGAAAGACTTTGTACGCCTTTGATGAATAAATTGATTGGTGAAAAATGGAATGGATTCTAACTTCTTAAATGCCAATGGATTTTCGTAGGGACAGCATGAAGTATCCTTCTCTTAGGTTTCAAACCTTTTCCAAATGTGTTTTCTGGAATGGATTAATTTGGTTTTTTAATGTTCAAGAAGCAATTGCTAGAATTCCTTCACACAGATAAATACTTTATTTTCCCTTATCTCATCCTTGGAAAAGGCAGTAATGCTTTGGCTGAAATCCTCTAAAATACCTACTGTGAAAACATCAGCCCAAATATTTATAATTGAGATAAATTGTAAACAATTGAATGCAGGATCTTCTAATGAGAGGTGTCAAGGAATATTAATAATAGGTGTTCTTTCAAGCCATGCCTGTAATAATACATGATAGGATATTTAAGGTAAAGAGATGCAAGTGTAAAGCGAGGCAAATGTATGTGCTCATCTTTTACATTTTAATGGAACTAATTAATGAGGCTGGCATGCTTTTAAAAAAGCTTTAATTTATTCTTTGATTAAAAAGTAGAAGTCTCTCATTAGTACAAAAATATCTTTTCTGAGTTATACTTCTGATGTGTATAAAACAGATCAGTGCTGATATAAACTGGGAATTTCAAAATTATTGTTTACATTGCATACTATTTCTGCATCATTCATTGTGGATTTACATCATAATTAGTTTGCTCCGTTTTCCCTGCAGTGAGCTTGACTTGAAATGGGAAACTCCTCTGGATTTAACTGTTGCACCTGATTGCTTTTTCACTTTCAGATATTGGATGTAAAGCATTTTTTTTCTTTTATTTCCATAAGAAGGAGAAAAAAAAAATCTGCTTCTGTATTTGGTTTATCAAATGACTTCTTTTTTGTTTTGCTCAGTTTTATACAAGGTGACCTTTGCATTTGTGGAATGGTATTTTGGTTACAAAACGCTGCTTTGGCTGACTCAGAATTTTGTGTGTATACCTTAATTTACATTATTCCCCCGCAGACCTCATTTGGGGAAAAAGGATCTAGTATAGCTGTTCCTCTTTAATGCCAAGTTCTGTAATTAGTATCCTCCTTCTACTTACAATTGTGTTAAAATATTAATTGGTATTAAATAGCATGAGTGTATGTGTATGTAGGGTGTGGAGGGCATTCCCTAGCTGAAGCTGCATTCATGGAAATAGCAGGGGATGGCTCCAGAGGTGGGACGTAGTTGCACCTTTGGATAAATGCATGATTCTGATACTTCTCTGCCTCACTTTAATCAATGAAATTCTCCCCAGGCCAAAGGGTTTATGAGGTCTTTACATTACTAAAACATCCTTGAGCTAAAGCTAAAATCCTGCCAGCTTCCGAGAATTTCGTCTAGGTAGTAAAGAGTATGAATGTGTTACATTGGCGTGGAGCAGTCCTGTAGCACCTACATTAGCCCCCCTGCCCTTCTGCGGGTTGTCTTTCGCCTGCAGCCAGAGCATGGCTCGCTGTTCCAGTCCTGCTGCTCGCCACCCTCACCTTTACCCTGTGCCTGATGTTTGCAAAGCAGTAGGGGAGGGAAACTGGGCGGTAGGCTGAAGGGTTCCTGCCTTCTGCCAGCCTGCTCAGGTTCTGCATGTTGTCCTTTCTTGTACCCCTTGAAACTGGCAAAGAAGTGAGGAGGGTAACGGTGTGGTTACCCGCTATAGAGTGCTGAGCTGCAAACCAAACAGTGGCTTATTGCTTTAAAGCAGTCCTTTTTCAAGCTTTCTTCTACAAAAGGTTCAGGCTCTGAAGTGAAGTTGCAGCCTTTCCAGCCCTTGCTTGCCCCTGTTGTGTGGCTGGGAAGACGGTTGTGATAAGGGAGGAAGATTTTCCTTCTAGAAAGGCAGGATAAGATCCAGAGCATCTTGCTGGGTAAGTAGAACAGATGGGAAGCACACAGCTTTGCCCTCCTCAGCAGGTTAGAATCTGGCGGCTTGGGAGATTTAATGTGGATGTGAATAAATAATAGAGAGAAGGGAAAGAAATATTTGCTCAAAACAGAGTTTACAGAATTATATGCTCTACTGATAAATCAGTCCAAAAATACTTCCTTGTCGAGACTCATTTTTCAGCTCCTTTGACAGCAGCTAGTGTCCCAATTTGAAGGGCTCTTTGTGGATTTCACTCCCACTGTTCCTCCCTTTCCCAGCAATGTTACATCCCCCAGTTTTACTAATACAGAGCTCTTCCTCATGTAAGGAAAAGAAATTAGCAGTTTAGAAAGGCTGACCGAGACAACTCATCAAAGAAGAGTCCAGAGGTGTGTCAGTGGCAGCACTATCTTACAAGTTCTATAAATACTTGGTGCCACCCCATGCACATCTTCCCTGGATTTTGCATTTATTTCTCCCAGCATGATACACCAACATGGGTAGCGAAATATGAAAAAGAGAAGACAGCAGAGATTAGGGGCTGGAAACATTTTCACAGCAGTATCTTGTCAGCTTTCCAGCACACTCTGACTTATCAAGATCCAAACACTCACAGCTGGTGCATATTTTAATGCCAAATGACTGGCATGGCTGAAATTGGAATTCACAGTCTCTCAATGCACCGTACTAGCGCATTTAGTCAGCACATTGCTTTTGTGTGACTCTTTTAAAGTTAAGTTACATTTCAATGAGGGTATTTTTATGGAGGCACTGTGAACTTGCACACAAGAGTGTGCGGCTTGGTGTGCCAAGTGGCTGTATGTCTGATTAAAATTAGAAGTAAAACAACATGAAAAACCCTGCTAATTTACTGTCCTAAAATTGTCAATTAGAGCAGTGCCAAGCAGTCTGGCAAAAGCTCCAGTTCTTCCAAAAGGCAGAAGAGCAGTGCCAACTCTGAAGCAAAGGAAAGCAGAGGAAATATTTGTCAACTCTATCCAATAACTGGTCACATAATAACTGGGCAGTAAATTCTCCAGTCTGAGTTGTTTGGCTGATGGTTGGAACAATGCCTGGTTTTGTGGGGGTTTTTTGGGTTGAAGGGGTTTTTTTTTCTATATATATTTTAAATTTTCCATCAGTGTGTTCTTTTTCATTGGTATTGTGATGGGCTGCTGTGTAACTCAATGCTGAGCTGCGTGGTCTACATTGCCATGTTTCCCGAACAGCTCAGTATATAGTGTTGCATTGTCTATGAAATTTGAAATAATCATAAATTTCTCACATTGACACTAGAGGAAAGAAGTGTTTTGGGACAAGCTGCTTCAACAGGGTGATAGCTGGTGTATATCAGTCCTCTGAAATTCAGTGGCCAGAAAGATGCAGGCCATTTCCCTTTTAAGGAGGGCAGTTCAATTCTGTAATAAGATCTTGCCTTAATTTTGATTCTCTGAGCACAGCTAAGAGTACCACTGTGGGGTAAGAGTCTGCCTGAGAAGGGGTCCTCTAGCACAGCTATTGAGACTGTCAGCAATAGGGGGGCACCTTCGGGATCATGCTTCTAACAATATTGCTGGAAAGGGTTGTGTCATGCAATGCTATAGTGTTTGGGAGCAGGCTCTCACAGCTTAAGAAGGTCCCAAACACTGTCTAATTATTCTACAACCATGGAGCAACTCAGATTTAGTTCATTAAAATTCTTACTAGACTATGAAATTAATTGAATCCAATTCAATTCAATGGAAGCAAGATCCCATGACGAGAGATTCTTTTGAACTCTCCAGACCTACAAGAGTTTTCAGTTTTTTTCATGTGATCCATATGTTTGCAAACAATCATCACACTGGATTAATTTGACACAGGAGGAGGCAACAAACCAGCCAGTACTTCTACTGTAACCCAGATTTTGTGGGACTTTTTGTGACCTGCTTTCTCTGCTTTTTCTTTTTGTTTTTTTTTTCTTCAATCCTACATTTCAGTTTATTTTAATGACTGCAATAGATTCAGACTTTAAGGATGAACAATACAATATATAGTATATGCACCAGCATTAAAAATCAGTTAAACATCTTAACAAAAAAAGTGTGTGAGTGGGGAGAAGCAATACAGAAGATGAGTTATGACTCTATCAAGAAGTAGAGCTAAGTCTGGGCAGTTATCGAAGAACATGTGGAAAATAAAATGAGCAACAGGTGGCATAAGACACTAAGAGGAACAACAGAGGTATCCAGGCCAACACTCTCACATGCTGCACTGGACAGAGTGAATAATCCCTGCCACTAACTTCTTTCCCTCCCTGTGCAAATCTGTGCCAGGACAGAAATAGATGTTTCAAAGAGTGATGGGAAGATGTGGTCGAACACTAAAGTAAGTAGGAAGGGGAGACAAAGGGAAGGGACTTCAACTTGTCTCAGAAAATTAGTTGGATTTTGTTTTGGTTGGGTTTTTTGGGTTTTTTTTGTTCTTGAAGGCTAGCCTGAGATAAATGAGAACCAGATTGGCTGGCATTTGTGCCTGGACTATGTCAAGGCACAAATGGCCTCAAGTTGCACCAGGGGAGGTTTAGATTGGATATTAGGAAAAATTTCTTTACTGAAAGAGTTGTGAAGCATTGGAACAGGCTGCCCAGGGAAGTGGTGGAGTCGCCATCCCTGGAGGGCTTCAAAAAACATGTAGATATGGCACTTCAGGACATGGTTTAGCAGGCATGGTGGTGATGGGTTGATGATTGGACTTGATGATCTTAGAGGTCTTTTCCAATCTTAATGATTCTATTATTCTAAGAGATCTTCCCTCAGGAACTACTGAGGTTCCAAGCTAGGACCTCAGCAAGGCCTGAAGTTTGACTACTCTGTCACCTGAAAGAGAAAAACAAAACCCAGTGTCTAATTTTTTTTCCCTGAGGTTCAGAGCATGCACACGTCCTGGTGGTCCTAAAAGGAGCTTCACTACTACCTTCAGTGGAAGCAAGATCAGATCATGAACAGTCTCTCTTACTGTTATTATCAAATGTACTACATATTTATGTAGAGAAAAGAAACACGCCAATGCTACGGGGTGTGGTACTTAGCCTACATTACAGGCTTAAACTGGTGCTTTTCAGTATTATGGAACACTTTGTTAAGGTATGAAATGGTGAGAAGAACCTGATGAATTATGTTGTACCCAATAGTTGTAATTAAAAAAAAAAAAAAATCATAAATAAGAACAAGTTTGAGTTCTTTCACAAAGACATCTCTGATTGTCAAGAAAAGCTGAAGTAGCACAAGGACCAAACTGTCCATGTTCTCCACCTGTAACCAGCATGTTTAGTTCTTGCAAGTCTCATCCTGGCTGAGTGCAGGAAGAATTATTTATGTTCAAAAGACAAGGCCCCTACCAAGTAATCTGGGACAGCTGCACTTTTTGGTATTCAATTTGGTGCGAGCAGGAATAGGGCCATGGTGAGTCAATATAAAGTGAAATGATTTTTTGGCTTAAGCATTTCCATTTTACTCTTCATTTCAAATTCATATTGCCTTCTTCAGGCTCTCATTCCTGCACTGATTCGAAGATAGATGTATGCCAGTTGCAGTCCTTTACATGTCTCTGATATTGCAGATATTTAATGAGTTTTAACATAATTTATTACCAGTAGAGAGCAGTCTGAGATTAGAATTAATATTGGGCATTGCATGAGGAAAATACCATGGTTGAGCCATACGTGCAATACATAGTGCAGAATTAAACTGATTAACTTTTAAGCATACATCATATGTACTTGTAAAAATAGCTTAGTTTTTGCCAGTTGGGTCTTTAAAAAGTAAACATTTGAAACTTTTGAATATAGCCTAAAATGAAAGAAAACATGGTAGTGTTCTTTACAGTTTAAATTTTAAATGTGTGACTGCTGGAGGTCATATATCTGTCTTTCCCTTACCTTGTTTAAAAGCAGATCTGTTGTAAATAGTATTTATGGGTCATGGTTTTCCTTCATTTCTAAGCTTGAAACTTGCTTTGATGAACAGTGAGTAAAGCATTACATTGTTGCCTTCATTTCAGTTCGCTTAAATTATTTTTATTAATTTTCAAATTACAAACATAAAGCCTGTTTTTCATCAGTAACTTCATACAGTGTTTCATTCATACTGTTGAAAGATGTAAGAAATACAAAGCATCGCCAAAATCGATAAACTGAAGTATTGACTTTCAATCCTGTCCTGTTTAGAAAGCATTAATCTACATACTAAATCATGTCATCATTACAATTCTGTCCATCTTGCAGTTTTCATTATTTTTTGTACAGTGTCTTCTAATTACACTACTCTTTTTGTACTTGAAGGGCTTGTTTTCAAATGCTATTTTGTTTTTGTTTCACCCTATAACATAGTCAAGGCTCTAATTTTACTGCATGATCCAGCAGACAGATGGGGCTGTTAAAGATACTGGAGATTTACCGTTAACTCCTGAGTTTGGTTTTTCTGGAGGTAAGAGCAGCATCTTACCTGGACATACCCGAAGAAAGATATGTTTATGCTGTACAGTAAGCCTCAGTGCCTGGAGCTGGATATAAACAGATTTTTTAAATTTTATTTTTCTTTGGCTCCTGCTGTCTTATGACTGCCTCTCACCTCTTTTGCACTTTTCTTATGATTGTGTGGCTGGACGTCCATGCAGTTCCCTTTGCCAGGATGCTGTCATTCTGTCCCAGCTGGGCAAGAACTCTCCTGCTCTCTGCAATGAAATGGTGGGCTGGGGACTGCAGGGCTCTGCTTAACTCACCTCCTCCTTGCACAGGGCAGAGATCAAATGAAGCTATAGCACAGCTGAGCCTTACTCCCCTATGCCTGACAAAGGTTAAAAACAGAAATAAGTGCATGGCTGAGAGGTTTACATATGGATGGTCAGGTGGTTCAGGCAAAAAAAAGCATGTAGGAACAGAGCTGATTCGAGTGCAAACACCTGTCTCTGGAGAGATGAAACAGTAGGTGTGTACTGTATATACTCATTAGTGTAGGAACAAATAAGTGTGTGACCCGTCGCTCCGAACGCCTAGTCCAAGTCAATTCCTTTATCACTGAAGAGCCTTTTAAGACCTCTCCAACAAAGTTTAGCTCACTTTCAACTTCACTAGACATCAACAGACTGATGTGAGTCTACAGGAATCTTTCTAAGCATAAAAACTTACTGATAATGACAACTTCATTAAAATGGAATCATACAGCCCTTAAAGCCATGGAAGGTGTGCGTGGCCCACCGAGCACTAGTGCACAGTTGTCTTTACAGGACTCAGGTGGGGTAAAGGGAGATTGGGGTGTTTAATTCGTGTACTTGGTGATGTTCAAATGGTAAAGGAAATCAATCCGAAATGAGAATTTGGTTCATGCAGTGGTTGTCTGTAGAACCCCAGTGCACCAGTTAGAGGAATAGTCTAGATCAGAGACAAGTTGAATTGTATTCTTTGATTTTAATTTTTGTGTATGCTTTTAGGAAAAACAGTTGGGAAATGGCTTAATTTTAAGGGGGCAATGAAGTGAAGTTCTGAAGGAGCACAGCTATAATGAAAAGAAAACCCAAATGTTAAGGCAACTAACAAGGCTTTGGTTTCAGGCTGGATCAAAATTCGTCATTTGACCCCACCATCATATTGTACTTTGTTGCCACACACCAAGGATGTACTGTGCTTTATTTTTTTGGCCTGTGTTAAACTGATAGTGTACAAACATAAGCTTGAGATGGCAAGATGTTTTTGCCTTACCACCAAAAGTACTCATGGGGCAGAGATACCAAGACTGAAAATTTTACGCACTCTTCACTGTGTCCATTGTCTTGCACGAATAGGCTTATTAGCCTTTAGTCAGAAACTGGTTTTATCACAGTTTAAACTTTCCTTACAGAATGAGCTTGGCATGCTATTTTTAAAATCTATACAGAGGATTAAATAGGTAATCGCCAACCACTTTCATTCCAGATTTCTTGTTTATATATTAGTAGGTTTTCCTATTTGAATGATATAAATAACCAAGGCAGAAACCCAGCTTGCGGGAGCCTATCTGGGTCTTTATCACTGAACAGAAGCTGTCACTTCATGGGTGCGGTTCACTTGTTTCTTTCATGTATTTCTTGCTCTATCGTCAGCCAAGCCTCATCCCATGAGAACTTGTGGTCGCTGTTTTTCTCAGTGCTTCCTTATCTCAGGTTCCAGGGTTGTCTTTTTTTAGCTCTCTTGTTGTGTTGCAATCTCTCCATAGACTCCCTGAAATACAGTGCAATAGGGCAGCTGGGGGGCATTGTTTGACTCTGTATCTTGGCTCGGATGCGTTTTGCCTCTCTGTTTTTGTGGGGGAATTGATAACTAAAGATGAGAGGCTTGTTGCTGTAGCATAATGTAGGAATGCTTTATAATCAGAAAGCAAACATCACAGTACTCAAGAGGAAATGAAAGTTCAAGAATGTCCGCATTATTAATCGCTCACATTGTTTCTCTCTGTGACAAAATTAATCTGTATTTTCTATGGCTCTGCATGAACATTTTTTTTTTTAATAAATCAGTGTATTCTTTTAACAGTTTCCTCTTAATGGCACTGGTGTGCTCTAGATGCCTGTAGGAATATCACTTGAGGAACAAAGATTTATATCTAAATTCTCCAGCAATAAAATAAGTATATCTGTTTGAAAAGATTCACCTCAGTTTTATGTGTAATCTGTAGATTATAAACTCTTGAAGACAGAGATTGCCTTTTATTCTGTGCTAGTAGGGTACCTAGAACAATAGTGTCATTGTAAGTGACTGTAGGTGAATAGGTATTGAAACCTAATATTTCAACAACAACAGTACTCAAAATGTGTTTTGAAAAATGATATATATAAAGGCTGTATTGCAAGTCTGTAGTTTGTAAACAATATAAAAATAAAAAATGTAACACTTCCCTTGCCTCTCCTGTGCCCACATAGTCAAAGAAAACATAAAACGCTAAACCTAGGAGAACCGGTGTTACCAAATACTCTGCTAACAAGAAATAGTATGTGGTAACTTAGCTTTACACTTGTGCATGTACATCTTCATCCAGCCTTCAGTTAAGGCTGAAGAAGATAGTTCCTCACTTGTAAAACAGCATTGAACTGTGTTTAGCATAGTTTTATTTTAAATATGGAATATAAATAGCACGTATAAAAACAAGGTTAATGGCAGGAATTGCTGGTCAGTGGGCTGGGTAACAGGAACCATTTTGGAGGTGGGGTAGTGGACTTGGTTCTTAAGCCTTCACTAGGAGGCAAATATTGCACCTAGTGACTGAATGCAGCCAGCTCTTCTGCTGCCTTTGCTCCTTTGGTGTCAGCATCTCAGTTGCAGATCCCTAACATACAAGCCTGGAGGAAAGCAGAGGAGGAATGGGAAGCAGGTTACAAAGTTGCTTCCATGGCAATGGCTCCTTAACCCCTGTGTACCCCCATGAATAGTCTGAGCACTGGCTAGCTCAAGACATCATGTCAGGGCTGAGCTGAAGAGCAGCTGCGGCATACAGCCTGCTCCGCCAGCATCATGGAGAAAATCCAGGAAGAAACACATGCCAGATTTATTGTAGCAGTTCCTCCACTTCCCTGCCGTGGTATCCATCCTTGTCAAAGATGCCCAGCCCCTTTCATGGTCGATTGGCCTCAATGGAACTAGAACTACTTGTCTCTGGGGAATCGTGTCAGTCTCCTTCATCTCTCTGCAACTCATGCTCATCTGTTAGCATGCCATTAAGTTTTTTCTCTTTGTGGGATATTATCTTTATGGACTGCTTTTTTGCGTATGGCCCTTCCTCCGGCCATACAGCCTTCCCCCCATGCATGCTTTCTCCTTCCTTCCTAAGGAGTTTCCCTAAACAATAAATAGAAACAGGAAGCCACTTACGGCCTCTTTTCCCTTCCCTTTCACTGAAAAGCATAGGGCTTTTTACACAATGACCTTGAAGTAGCCTTCCTTTCCCAGCTCAGACTGGTAGTGGTGATTGATGAACCTTTGAAAGGGGGCCAAAGGCAAAAAGGAGGTGAAATAATAAAAATGAAATAAAATAAAGAGAAGAAAAAATCTGGCCCACATGGAGGAATTCAGAGATAAAAAGAGAAGAAAACAACAAAAAACCCAACACCAAAAAGCAAGGAACCCAGTTCACCTGTATAGGCTCGAATGTCTCTGAATAGCTACCCCATGGATATGTGATTGCTCTGTATTATGCTCTGTAGGTCAGAGTCACTGGGTGACTGAGAGCTTGCAGTCGGATGCCTGGGGCTTCCTCTTCCCACAAAAGCAGTAGGGAAAGAAACAAGTTTTTTTTAAAACCAGAAAATTACAGTTTTTTTCTACAGGCTTATCTTAAAATGTTATTCCTATCAGTATCAATGGAAGAGGCTTGAGTAAATTATGGCCATTTTCAGGAGTGCACACTTATCCAAAGGTGTTCAGCTTCACTTTTTCGTTGAGTTCCTGCTGACAAAACTGCACTGTGTAATGGCTGAGTGTCAATCACCAGTGGACACTGTTGTGTTCAGCAGAAAGTACTGAGCAGCTCTAAGAGGAGGTGTTTAAAACATGAGCAGCCTGAAGGAATAACCAATGTGTTGTGCTCATTGTGATTTTGACTTTGATTTTCTGCTTTATTTACTTGTTAATTCCACTCTCTAGACTGCACTATTCAAAACATGTTTAATAAAATACCTGTTTAAAAGTTATGGTAATGAGCACATTATACAGTTTCAGAGCATGTCAAGTATCAACACAGAAGTCAGGTAGTTTGCTGTGTCTTTGAGACACTAAAAGATATTTCCCTTTGACAGGTGAGGACAATGCTGATTAAATGACTTGCCAAAGTCCTCAGGTGTGTCCGGCAGAACTGTCTTGTGAGCTTGCCTCATAATCTGCGTCACCCTAGCATGAATATCAATCAAATATAGTCTGTTTGATTTCCTACGAACAATGTCATTTGAACTTTCCTGATGCTATGTGGTGGGGCTCATTTCTTTTTTTCCAGTTCTACAGTAATGTGCTTTGCTAGGTCTGTGATGGCTCCCATTTCCTTTCGTGCAAACAGCTGCATTCTGGAAGCAAGCAAGGAAGGAATGGTCCTTTTTGCCCCCAGAACCACAGAGATACAAAATCAACTGCCCCAAAAAGTTTGCAAGTAAGGTGAAATACTTTTAATTCTTCCTTCTTGCCTTTGCTGTTCTTGACCTGACTCCATAATGGTTTTATTAGTTTACTCTGAATTCTTGATTCACTTGTCCTAGCTCTTCTATAAAGGAGCGATGGCTGACCTTGCGAAGCTCTTGCTGAGAATGGTTGTCTGCAAGTCTCAGACCAGCACCCTGGGTTTAAAAGCATGCAGAACAAGAGCTCAGATTATCTTCCTGACCTTAAATGCAATCTGGGCTGTTCACATGCGTGTTACCAGTGTGAAGAATTTATTTGAATCACTGAAACTGGCTCCTTTTGAAATGCAAGGAACATTCATGTTTGCCATGAGGCACTCTCTTCTCTTCCCATTAAAGCTTACATTTTTGAAACCAGCTTCATTATGCGTGCTCTATGGAGAACCCATTGGAGAACAATTATGTGTTATCTAAGGTATCATGACAAATGCTGGATACAATAACTCCTAACTCATAAAAGGCATGAATGCCTCCTTTCTTGATGCCTTGTATTTCTTGCAGCTTTACATGCAGATGGATTTCCTCATTGTCACTGCACATTAAGTTCAAACCCATAGGGATTTTCCCATTAGACTCTTAACTCTTTCTGGGTCAGTTCAGCAGGTGTTTCCCTCCTGCAGCTTTCCCAGTTCCACCAGAGATGTTTATCCTTCATCAGTCCTGTGAATTCGGATTCCTTATGTGGGATCCAAACAAAACGGTTTTTGCTCTTTCCATTCTAGCCAATCCACTCTCATGGTGATGCTTTTCTGAAACCAGTGGTGAGCCGACCTCTCGGCATTTTACAGAGATTAGTGAATTCATCTTCTCAATGTCCCCCAGAGACAAGAAAGCTTTGCGCAAAAAAGGAAACTGGGAATCTAGAGACATTAATGGATTTGGTAAAGATTACAAGGGAGGTAGTGGCACAGAGGTGACAAGCTCTGACTTAGCTCACAGTCCCGTCTTCAGGAGTCATTTTGCCAGGAAAAGCTGCTGTTTCTATTCTTAGTAGTAAGTTTGTTATTTCACATGGAATGTAGCCCATGTGGATTCTTATAGAGGAAAATAAGAAACTATCTATTCAATCTCAAAGAAATTGATAATTTAAGGCAATAGCAAATACAGAACACAAGAAGAGATGTCTTTATGTTTACGGGTGTCCAGGGAGAGAAGATCGGGCAAAAAAGCTGCAATCCGTGAGTTCACCTTGCAAGCTGACTGGACAAATACTCAGGTGCCCTGACAGTATGGAGAGCTGCCTACATGGAAACTACAGATTTACTAGTTCCTTGTTCAGTATTGTATACGCTGAACCAAATGTTACATGTAAGTGTATTACCCCCATCATGATTTTTTTTTGATGTTGAGGATACAGCCCAATCTGCTGTGCACTTGCATGCCCTTGAGCTACTAGAAAATGAGAGATTTCTCTCCCTCCCAGTGCACCAGTTTTGTCCCATGTAGAAGTTCAAGTAAATCAAAAAAGATTCTTGTAGGAATACAGAGAAGCCGATTGGTTATTATTCAGACATTACTGAGCCTGTTTTACTCTCGCTGATTTGGAAGTATTTTTTCACAGAAAGGGACTCTGTTTTATCAGTTCTCAGCTACCACTGTGTCGAACACAATTTAGTACCCCATACAGAAACGGAATGTGGGGTTGAAACTTATCTCTGGTTACAATCTGCTCTGACCTGTCAGTACATATTGTGATGCTTCTTATTTACAAACATTTTTTTCTTTTTGAGACCTGAGGCAACTCAAAAAAAAACCAGGAACACCATTGCTTTCCATGAAAGCAGGATTAGGCCCAGGTGATGCAGTCTACTTTGTGGTGATTTTTAAATGACCTCTTCAAATACATCCAGTTAATGTAATTTATTTCAGCTTATCCTATATCACTGACTGAAGTGAAGAACTTTATTTTTGCCTTGAAGGTGGAATATGTGCTGAATAGTCTTTGCTGACAGCTTAATCAACTTTGGGCGGGATCATCTTCCTTCTGTCTTGGCACTTTTTTTTTTTTGCTTTTTAACCTTCTGAATGTCCTTAGCTCCTCACTTTTTGTGACTGTTCTTTTCTGGGGCATCCTGGAAATTCTTGATGTAGAGTGGTAGGTTTCCATAACATACGCTCGGCCATCTTTGCAAAGACAGAAGTCTGTCAAACAAATTAAAGACCTCGCTGAATTAAAATACAGAATTTAGAAATTAGTTATGTAATGTTCAATTCCTCCTTGGCAAATGAACAATCACAGAGAAGTAAAATTTCTCTATGCTTAGAAAATAAGCAACATTTGCTCTCTAGACTCTACAAATGACTACGCTAGTAGTAGTAGTGTTTTCTTGTCAGATGCAGCATAGAATCATAGAAAGTTTTGGGTCCGAAGGGACCCCTAGAGGTCATCTAGTCCAACCCCCCCGCAGCGAGCAGGGACACCGCTAACTAGATCAGGTTGCTCAGAGCCCTGTCCAACCTGATCTTGAATGTTTCCAGGGATGGGGCCTCCACTACCTCTCTGGGCAACCCGTT
>Ga0065711_1029731_pt1 | contig 35044 bp, 16 predicted proteins | sample Hoacrofraction12_FD_59098 | JGI IMG/M metagenome (GOLD analysis project Ga0065711, IMG submission 59098) | Hoatzin crop microbial communities from Cojedes, Venezuela - Epithelial fraction 12 v2 (version 2) | ecosystem: Host-associated > Birds > Digestive system > Esophagus > Crop | place... | reverse complement strand
ATAGCCCTCCGCTGGACTCTCTCCAGTAGCTCCTCATCTTTCTTGAACTGGGGAGCCCAGAACTGGACACAGTACTGCAGATGGGGCCTCACCAGGGCAGAGTAGAGGGGGAAGAAAACGTCCCTCGACCTTCATTTCTATTTAAAATTACCTCACCCGTAAGGTTTATGATGAGATGCAAGAAGCAGTTACAGTTTTTTACTAATTAAATTAGTTAACAGTTTTTCAGTTTGTGTGGTACAGTCAGACTACGACTTACTACCTCTGGCTAGCTAACTAGGCTTGAACTAGACAACACATTTGGAAAAAGCTCTAGCAAAGATGCTTGATAATTTTGTAGTTCATGAAAATACATAGATATGTTAATACGCACAGATAGTTTTAAGTAGGAGCAATGCAACATTCAATGTATCATATATAACATGGAAATGAAATATGTCACCTCTATCTCACAAGCATTAGAGAGACTTAGTTCCTTAAAATCATATTGCCCTTACATAGAGAGTAATACATAGAGAGTGGGATACTGATGTGACCTGTTCCTGTGGCAGACAACATCAAAATACCTTTCTTGGAAAGGCTTCCTCCAGACCTTCCATTTTGACCACTCATATGACATTGACTCAAGGACAGAAGAGATACCCAAAGACAGCAAAACCAGGGACAAGAGTATCAGTCTCTGAGTATGGATTTCAATATTTTCTGAAACAGAGGTTGCACCCGAGTTTTCTCCAGGAGTGTACTAGGAGAGTTGCCCTGGAGACTAGCAATCAACAACAGGTAAATAATCTGAACAGCGGGTTGAACATGGCCTTGAGCACAGGCTCAAACTAGGTCCTGTATCACTCTGAAAAATGTAGCTCCTGAACTCGCTCCTATAGAAATATTTTGCACGTCATCCATGTGCAGACTTATTACCGATGCGCTTGGGACTCATAAGCAGAACAAACATGGACTGTGTCCCTTAGATTTGACAATCGGTGTAAGAAAAATAAAGTTTAACTAGGAATGTATCTGTTTCTGACAAGAGAATGATGGATAGAGCCACTTTATTTACCCTAACAGAAATATCTTTATTGATGAGCTCTGTGTTTTGCAAAAGAAAAGCAACAGTGAGTATCTAGATTTATACACGTGAGGTGAAATATTGCCTTTTAGACTCGAATGTGTAATTTCATAGATTATGAGTTTTGTTTAATGACTGACTGCAAAACTGATATTTCAGTGTTTAGCATTTCAATGATTTATGGTCTTGTCAGTGAATTTTTAATATGCCTTTTGTGCACAGATGCTTCTGCAGTTGTGACACACCATAAAAATTCACAGTGGTCAATTGCCCTCCAGTGCTTTTCATGTCAGGTCTGTGGCAGAAAAGGCAGAGAACTGTGTAATGGAGCTGCAAAGAACAGCAGGTAGGGATAGTTTAGTCATTAACTTGTGAAGCTGCTTGTTGTTAACCACTGCTTGCAGTCACTTGTGCTTCCAAAGGTGTTGAGAACAGAAAGATTATTTGAAATAAAAGAAGAAAGGAAATTCAACTGAAAACACTGCAACAATAACACCTTCTCAAATAAATAGATAAATAAATAAATAAATCATATGTACAGACCTGACCTCCTTATACCTAATTTTGGGCTAAACTGCTCCAGCAAAATAGAAGCAACCTTAGTTACAAACAGATTCCCCGAGTGTCTATTCAAAGTTATTTTCTCGGTAGAAAAATCTGACTCCTCAAAACAAACAAGCAGGATTGGTCATAGTAAGCGGATTTTATGAGATTCATGCAGGTTTCATAGTGTGGTGCTGGCAGTAAGGTGTTGCTCTCCAGCTGGTTTGGGGTCCACCAGGATGTGGAAGAACCAGCATCCACAGCAGTGCTGCTTAATACAGAAAAATCTGTACAATCTCTTGACACACATTTCTGTAAGAACTGAATAAATTTAAACTTCAAAGCACCCTCTGTTCTCAAAAGCAGCATTCACTAGATCCCAAGACTCCTATTCTGAAAGCAAAAGATCTGGTCCATAGTTTTTTGTTTGTTTTAAGGTTTATTTTTAGCCTTCTATTCCATTCGTATCATTTTCAAAGTTGTGTTCACTGCCTATAATTCTGATTTTGTTGGAATACTTTTCTCTCGTCCTAGGCCTATGAAAGCAGCAAAGAACTGTGATATTACATTGTTATGTGGCAGGCCAGGGATAATACAGTCAGCTTGGTAGTTTACTGGGAATTTATATCTTTTTTCCTGTCTTCCTTCACACTGTTTCTCAGTCAGTCATTGGTTTCATGTTTTGTTTGACAGACTATTTTCAGTCTAACTGAGCTCATTGAATTGCAAAGGAAACTAATGAGTATGAGCATTACAGCACTCCCACACAGACAGGCTCTTCCAACGATGCCGAACTGTCACACAAAACCCTTGCACAACTCTACCAGATTTACTGAGCAAGCGATGTATCAGAACAACAATAGATTGCTTAAAAAAAGCTCCTCTTTCATACATATAGGTGAGAATACGAGTAAACAAAGCTCCATTTTAAAAGTTGAGAATTATTCGTACAGAATGTTTGGGAAACAAAGTCGTCATAGATCCAAAATTGGTATGTCTGCTATAATCTGTTGTTAGTGTAGCTGCAAGGAAGCAAACAAAATAGGAATTATGCCTTTTTTCCCCCTACTGAATTGACTGATTTATCCAATACAGCACTATTAAAAGGACGTTCACACACTCACAAAAAAAGAGAAGAAGAAAAGAAAAAAGAGTTTCATCATGATCCTCGTATGTACCTCTCCTTCTGCAGCATGGAATGGAACCATCAGCAGGTCTGACTGTTGCATTGCTGTGAATTCCCTGTACCTTAAAGACTTCCACATTTCTCCGTGGAGCCCTGCATGCCTCTCTATAAAGCTCAGCCAGGTCGAAGAACGCGTGAGATATCAGCTGTTTGTCTCAAGAGTATGAAAGTCAATGGCCCTGGGATATTTCAAGTATGTCCACATCTGGCCGTGCCTGCTTTATAATTAGCTGCATGCATAAACAATGGCTTTCAGTAAGAATAATTATTCCTGCTTCAAAAATAGTTTTTGGAACTTGTTATTTAAGAACTCCATTAGAGAAAAGCAATACTGCAAAGTAACAAACTTCTCTGTTCTTTACTGTCCTATCATTACATCTGACCACTATTTATCTTTTATAAAAGAAAACCAATAAATTTAGCTGTGAAAAACAGACAAACCTTAAAAAAAATACTATGAGTAGTCAAACACATGGCAACAGATTTTAGCTCAACTAGAATATGAACAAACTCCCATATGGTAGCATGAGCAATCATGACCAAAACAAGACCATATATCTTGTACGAGGAATAACAAACAACTATGTTTTAACAAAAAAAAACCTTCACTGTTTTATACGCATTGAAAAAATAACTATGTTTTTCTGAAAATTTAACTACAGGAATTACTGGATTACTAAACATAAAATGTCCTTAATGTCTTTTACCAAGCTGATTCCAGAAGTAACAGATGATCATAAACAGCTTATATTCTTATTTTCTGTAGAAAATTGTTCATTAAAACTGCATAACAGAAAATATATTTATGTATTTCATTCAGTGCAGATACAAAAATATTCCTTAATCAGGATTCAGAGAAAATAAGCTGGCCTGTAGGTGACAAAGGGTATAAATCAACATATATCTGGACGTTCTCCCTAAATAAGTATATTAAATATTCCTGTAGAAGTCCAGACAGTGAATGGTATATGCTACTTCTACTTACAGTTGAACTCTCTGGGTCCTCTGCTGTAGCTCTCCAACCACCGCAGGGCTGTGAAGAGCTACACTGCAGTAAACTCTGAGTACCTGCATCCTTGCCAAAGGTTTCATTGCAGGACAGCCCTAGATAAGACATCTTCATTTCTCGCGTGCCGGAGATGGACAGGATGGCTCTCTGACCATTGCAGCAAGGCTCTTTTACCTAGGAGGTCTTTACAGATTTCAATACAACTGCATCTATGCTCTGACAAGCTTATTGCACTGAAAATGAGATGACAATGATTCTTTTTTTTTCATTTTTTATCAATGTTAACTATTCTTATTTAAATATTATAGCAAATAAACACTACTGTTATGTAAAATAAAGGTAAACAAAGCAAGAGCACTTACATTATACCCTGTCCCCATTAGAAGAATTCTCTGCAATTTTGGTATATTTTCCCAACAAACTCCTACATCGCTTGCCAGGTGGCATGTCTGACCTCAGAATCTCTTTCCAAACAGTCTGCTGTTGCTAACGCAGTAGAAATTCAAATCATTTGTACTAGAGAAACAGGTTGAATCAACATTCAGACAAGGTGCAACACCTATATTTATTCAATATTAATTACCCTTCTGCCTCATTCAGTACTGTACATCTGGCTCAAAGCCATCAAGGAGGAAGTCGATCGTAAGGAGTATGGCCACGCTCACTACAGATGTGTGTAGCCCAACAGTCTGAGCCACTGTGTCAATCTCTTTCCTCTCGCAAGAACCACACACAATCCATCTGCCCTTACAGCATAAGGTGAGTTCATGCAATTATCTAGCCAAAAATGTTAAGTTGCTTAAAAATTATCTCACAATATGTTCGTATATTCATCAAGATGTTAAAAATAGCTACCTCCGTACTTTTCTGTGTTCTGCATTATTCTTATTCAGCATGAGACATTGTAGAGAATCTCTAAAGTTCACACAATGAATAGAAAACCATATCCTTTATTTGCACTGGAATTTGCTACGTACTTGTGCATTCAGTATCAGGAACTGCATCCCCTCACCGAATAACGGTAATACCATCTGCTAGCTAATATTTGGAGGCTTGCATTTCCACATTTCAAGAGATGACTATCAGTATCCCCATGTTCCAGTCAAGGCACAGGGAGGTCCCCTGAGTCCCAGTACAGTGTTCTGTCCATTACTTTCCATGGACACTACTGAAAATTAACTGTCTTAACCAGACAACAGAACTTGCCTTCCAAGGAAGTAGATACTGTGCATCGTATTCACTAGAAACAACAGCTTTATCAAAAGCCAGAGCTCTCACAGCGCACGCGATGTTCCCACTGTAGAGCTTTGGGTAAGAGCTGCCCGAGATCGAGCAGCCGCTGCGCAGGCAGTTAGCATTTGTAGCCTCACAAGGTATCAGTGCTTTTCCAATGGAGCTCTTATTCTGACACTACACAGTCTGGAGACGGTTATTGTAATGATAATTATGCCAGGAAAGGAATCAAAATACTATCAGACTGCTGACCAAACTCCCTCCTCATCCTACAAACTCCATTTAAACTGTTGGCAATGAATATTAAGATCGAGAAATGACCCACAGTGAGAATTCATGCCAACCGTAAAGGCTATGTTGAAAAAGTGGATTCCTAATAACCGTAGAGCCTCCTCCTTTGATTTGCGTGATCGGTATCTTCTGGAGTTGAAAACAGGAAGCCTGCATGCCGTAGTTTTTCAATTTGTAAATAACTGCCCACCATCAAGTTAATATTTCCTCTCCCACCTTTTTTTAATATTACAAAGGTTGATTGAAGTATCAATTGTAATTATTTAGAGACTCCTATAGCAGATTTACAAAATACATATTTTTTTCTTTACACCTGCCACAAACTGCTGTATATTAAATGAGATTTAGACAAATTGGGCTGTTTGCCAGCAATGAACTGAAAAGAACATCTGGACATGTGCAACACATGCAAATTCACCTCTAGCAAATCAGTCTGGTGGTGGTGAATTTTAGTTCAGTTCTAGCTATTTTTTGATTTGTGGCCAATTAATCTTGACCTCTAAAAAGGACTAAAACATTCCTATACTTGTAACTTTATATTAGATATACACTTCCTGTTTACTCTGTAATATCAGATTTTAATACAGTTTTTCTCTATAGGTAAGGTACATAGATAGTTCCACTAGTTTCATATAGTTCCTCTATAGATACAGATATTCATGACTCACGATGTATTAACACCTACTGGATGTTCACAAACCAGTAGAGAGATCTAATTTTAGAAACTTTGCTAATAAAAGACTGAAGTCTCTGGAGCTCATTGTTCCTTTCAGAAATCACACAGTATATCTGACAACGGGGCCAGATTCATCCACGCTATCACTGCCCGGAGGTCCATGGCGTCAAAACTGCACTGAAGTATGAAGCTGCAGCAGGGAGGCACTGAAGTCCATTAGGATTTCACAGTAATGACTTCATCGCAAAGGGGTTTTGAGGAGCCCCATATGATGAGTCCTAATGAAAGTGCTCAGCATCCAACAGAATTATTTGGCCTATTACAGGACTGAGCCTTATGGGCAGAACAGTGCTGGTTTTACGAGAAGTGGACGCCTTAGCCACAGGATGCTGTTGTCTGACACTACCTTTACGTATGTTTAGATCCTTTCCTAAATCTTGAAACAAAATTACAAGAGAACCAAGTCAACAGAGACGAGTCTGGGGTTTTGTCTGTGTGTCGTCCACATGATTTAGTGTTCACAGGTCAACAGGCACAGATGTGTCATGCTATCCTCTGAAGCTTAAAATATACTCTAATAAATATGAATATTTCTCAAGCAGAACTATAAAATACCCTTGTATTTTATATCTACATGTAGCTAAAAGAATAACTCCATGGACAGGGGCTCACTCAGCTTTATTTTTCTTATGGAATGTTTTGTTTGAACAACAGCAATAAAATTATAAACCAGAAAAATACAAACATCTAATCTATAAAATTAGCACCACTAAGACTATGGATTTTTTCTAAATCTGCAATATTACACAAAAGTGACAATTTTGTAAAATATATTAGGAAACAACAAAGACTTTGATCAAGCTTAAGACTTCTTATTTTTGCCTTTAAGAGATAGCATTTGTGGCATCCGCCACACAGAGCACTGTGCTTACAAGTATTGGGCAACTGTTCTCCAGGCTGTTTCCATTCTTTGAAGAAACAAAAAAAGTTCCTAGCTGTCAGAGGCCCGACACACCCGAAATCTGTTCTAACTGACACAGTGATGCCCTCCTGATTAGCCTTCATTTCAATAACTCCGAAAGCAGATGCTAAAGATAATTTGAATATCACCACGGGCATGCATTTGCTGCACTTACACAATCCTTCAGGCTAAAGAGTGAATGTAAGATTTTATTTCTTGAAATGGGCTGTGTATTTACAGGTTTGGGAAATTCTACAGCCTAGTAAGAACATGTAAAGCAACGTGAAATATCTTCAACGTGTCCATGATTCTCCACTATAGATTCAATTCTGTGGGAAACACAAGATTTTTCTGCTGTCCCAGATAAGCCTAATATTACCCCACAATTCCGATCACTCACCAGAGACAGTGGTATCAGTCAGTGTTCACTAACCCCATTTCTCTAAAAACACTTTCTAATTAATAAGAAAGTAATGCAGGCACGTGCCTTCAATGTGTCAGTACACCCAACACCAGACCAGGCAGAGCTGAGATTATTTCCCAGGTGATCATCTCCTAGTTTGTTTTTCAGCACAACTGCAATTTTTCTGTATCAAAAGTGGAAAAGCTGCTTCTCTGTTGCACCAGAGTAAAAATAAGTTTACCCTTCTGGTTCTTGTTATATGTAAGCAGCAGGGCAAATCACCAGATTTGTAACACGTTAAAAATCAAGAGCAATTGTTACACCAGTAACATTTTCCTCATGATAGAGAAAGGTAATGCTGCTAGCGGAAAATTTACACTGGAAGTCACAGTAATAGTTACTGGCTGATGCTGGAGAAGTTCAGATCTGTTCTTATGTTCTTCACGTTAGGTCTAAACACTCAGCTGAAACTGGATTTTTTGTAAAAAAAGCATGACAGTGGAGGAAATGCAAAAATAGTTTGGCTCGTCTATAGAAGTGACTTTGAAAATGCACATTTTTTCTGCCTTACACAGTGTAAGTGACGAGATAGATGAAATAAGAGGTTAGGAAAAAAAAAAGCTTTGAAGAGCTTCTCACAGTATGCGATAGGCTGCAAAATTGTATTCTTGATATCAGCAAAGTGTATCAGTTTGAGCTCATTTTTTTCCTGTTCATTATCTGTCTATTTCCCAAGAGAATATTTCATAGATTAGTGTATAATTATAATCAACAGTTATTTTATGAGGCCTACAAGACCTCCCTGAACTAAATGACTTTTCACTTTTAGTCACAAGCCTTTCTATAGCACTAGTAATTTCTTTAAGTGGTCAATCATACAAATTCAAATAATGAATAGCAATCTTTATTAATACTGGGTTCAGCTGCTTTATCAATTGATGAATGCATCTTATGTAAAACATCTTTCCACGTGCAGTTACTTCTATTTTTGTTATTTCTCTCTGAAGTAGAAGTTTGCCTCTGAGCATAAGAGAGATTTTGACCAGTACTGTAGCTGTATCTAGAAAAAACCCCAAACCGCTGATCTCTTTTGTTACTTCTATGAGCACTGTATTGTCCTTTTCATTATTTCCCTTGTAATTTGAAGGCTGCCACGCAATTCACTACTGTGTAATGGCCAAGTGCAAGGCATATTTTTGAAGGAATTTTCAGTCATTTACCGCAAATCAGAGTACTGTTCAAAGAAATACTAACAAGGGAGGAGTCCACTCGCAGCTTCAGTTTCCTTTTACAATAGCTCACATTTTTCTGCCCTAAACCTCTGCTAGAATATAATAAAGAATACTAAAATAAAATGAAGCAGTGATACTTCAAGTGCTGCAAGGAAAGATGTCATTTATATAGGTAATCACAAGTGTACATTATATGCTATTGTACGTACCTGCTTTTCATTGTGAAAATGTGATTTACAAGTTTCATTGATAGCGATTACACTTCATAAACCAGACATGAAGTTAGTAATTCCCAGTGGGAAACATGTAACAACTGGGTTTTTTTTTTTTATTTCCACCTGGGGGAAGACTCTAAGGGCCAGCATTCTGAATATTAGTCAAAATACAGCAGATGATCATAGGAAAAATGAGGTCAGAATAGTAGGCGATGGGTTTGGAATACCAGCAGCCGAAGCACTAACAAGATTTTTGGGACTGCACAGAAGAGAGCACTGTGGATCTGAGGCACAATAACAAGGTGGCCAGACAGATGTTGGCAAAGAAACCTCCGCCCCAAGTTCAGCCACAAGCGTGAAAGAAAGCACAGGGCTGAGCACCCCTCGCCAGTCGGAAGCACGGGGCTGAGCACCCCTCACCAGTCGGAGGTGGAAGCTGACACCCTAGCAGCTGGTGAAAGATTATAAACAGAGGGGATAAACAGTGCAGGATCTTAAAAATGAAGATAATAGTTTACGCTTGATGAGGAAGATCCAAGAAAAGGACACGGAGAGAGAAGCAACAGTCAGAACCAGGGGCTGGGAGGATGAGCTCTGCAGCAGTCTTGCGGATACGCCATGACTCTGTCATGGTTAAACAAAAGGATGGTGCAGCTGCAAGAAGGGAAACCAGCTGCCACTCCTGAAGGTGTTATTGGGAACAGAAGCGGCTGTTAAGTAGGTGAGTGGAGAAACAAAAAGTTCTCCAAGCATTTCTTGAGCTGAGTTTCATCAGAGCAAGTGAAGACGTGCAAAGCTGTACCTCCTTGTCTCACAGCAACCCATGAATAGACCCAGTTCTTCCACATTGCAGCCCCTGTCTTTGCGGTAACCCTGAGGCAATGCTGACTTCCCAGCAGCACAGCACTTGCTGCCTTTTTTTTCCCATTTTCTTTAAATAAGTATGTACAGGTATACTGTACAATTGCAGTCCCTTCAGGAGAGGACAATTTCTTTAATTTGGTGTATCTAAACTTACCACACTTAAATACCACCATATCACAAACACAAATATTAATGAAGTTGTGTGAACACAGATATTTAAAAAAAAAATGAGAAGCAGATTGTTTGGAAAAGGTAGTTAGAAGTCACTAGAAAAGGTCCAGGAGCTAAGAAAGAGCCACGTGTTATGTAGAATACCTTCCCTACGTAAGCACAACGCAGCTGGTGAGGTGTGCTCATACAGCGAGCATTCTTGCCAAGCGTCTACGATTATCTCTAATTAAGAAACATTTCTTTTTAAATTAGAAGATTCCCAAGGTCACATTATTCACCTTCTTCAGTTTGCTCTGTACACAAGAAAAGCTGTTGGACTGGAAGTATCCAACATTTACTTCAACAAAAAACCCCACAAGGTGTGTGTTAAAATGAGATAACGCATGCCCCGCTGGCCTCAAATGACCCAATAAAAGGACTGTCTTACAATACCACACTCTTAGAAACGTCATATTGTGATAACGAAATGGCACCAAAGTTCATTTTGTTACAGAAAAGCTGTGTTCATGCACATACTGTGAGTATTTTGACGCGATTTCAAGCAAAAATATCCAACTTCGCTGCTATTCTGAGGCACAGCAAAGAAACACCAGTTGAATTATTTAGTGTATTAACTGCGTAATCTAATAATATGTGATAGTTATAAAATGTATTTTTTATTTATATGTTGATCAACATCACAACTTTTTAGTGGCCTAGAAAGAGGTTCATTGCTCTGCGAGTTTCCAGTAAAATTCTGGACAGGAGACTACCACTGTTTCTATATGAACACTGGTAATACCGTGGAATGAAGAAAATAAATCAGTATTTATTTATAGATCCATAATTTCTTTTTTTTCCCCAGACCTTATCTTTCTACTGTTATTACTGAATTCTTTCTACTGGACAATTATCAACATCAGCAATACTAAATTTTCTTATCATGTGTAGTGCTCTGTAATTCATACTTATGGACAACCAAAATATATTTGCTGTCTGGACAATTGTAACTCAGAAACTTCGAAAGCGATGAATCCCTGTGAGACAAGAAGTAGCGATGACATTTATGATCCTGCATATTTCCAGCCATGCATCACAGTACATATCAAGGGCACTCGTCTGTACAGCGACGGCAGAACCAGCCGTTAAAGGCTCACTCCTTCCATTGCTCCTAGCAGACGGGGACTACTCAAAGGCAGCCACAGAAAGCCTGCCGCATGATTCCCTCCCCTTCTTCTCTGGCAGGTGGCTAAAACTGAGACTCTAACGTTCTAGTCCAACTCTGTCACCACTGCCACAGATGACTTCTTAAATCTTTGCTTCAGCTTCACAATGAAGTGGGAAAAAATGACTTTTCAGTTTTGTAAAATGTTTTTCTCCCAATGAAATCCTGGAAACAAAAATGCTTGAACTGCCTACACCGCTGCCTAGGGAGTAGAATATTTTTCAGTACTTTGGAGACTCAAAGCCCATCTTCAGCTTTCACCCTTCAGAAAGGAAAAAGGCCGAGAAGAAAATCAGAAAAATAGGTCAGGAGAAAAAAAATATTTCTGAACCCATTCTGGTGTTATATTTGAAATTGAAGTAAGAAACAGTGAACGATGGCCAGGAATTCAAGTTTTCCCCCCCCCTTCACTGTCTTCTTATCTGACACAGATAGTCATTAGGGATAATGTTAGTTCTTTATTTTAACTGTGAATAGTAAGATAATGGAAGAAATTGACTCGTCAGTTGTGAAATATTATAGCAATAAAAGTCTTTGGTGGGAGATGAATCTTCTTCAAAATAGTACAAGGGTGTCAATAAATGAAGAGTAATGTGAAGATCACTTATATTTATTGAGACTGCAACATTTATCAAAGTCATCAACATTTAATTGGAGTTAATATACTTCCTTGCTTTTTATTTCTACCATACAAGTTTATTCACGTTTAGGTATAAAGTGCTAAAGTTACTAGTTTTTATTTTAACTCTTTTTGGCTTTTATCCTTCATCTTTAAATAAACGTGTATTTGGGTTACACCTCTAGCACTCCTTTTGTGGGACAGCTGGGCTACTCTGTAAATGCACTGGCACTTCCTGTAATGGACCTGTCTGTTAAAAAGCCTCTTAGAAGTAGTACAGGTAAAAACCTAGGAATTTTGCAATTTGAAGTCAGTAAAAATACTTTATCTACATATGTTTATGGACCATTGCTTTATGTTTATGAAAGAATTATGTGATTACAACATTAGCTTGAGATGTGATTCCATTCATGGAGTCTTTCATCCAGGCATGAATCTGAGGGTTGTTTGAATTTGGGAATAAATCTAAATATCTCAGCTATCCCTAGCATGGCATCACTGATGTCTCAGGACCCAAGACAGAAAGGAGAAGACAGTGGAGATGTCAGGATCTGACACCATCTCACAGGTCAGGCCCTGTCTCTCTTAGGGGATTGTCATAGTTCAACCCGGGATGAAGGAGCTACTGGAAAAACAGGAATTCACACACCCTGCCTTTGCTGGCACTTCTCTTTTAACATCACACTCAGCTGATGCTGTAGGTCACAGGTATATCCAGTGGGCAGCAGACACCTGGAGGCTCCCTGGAGCTAGACACCTCATAGCAGCTGTAGCAGCCCACAGCCGTCTTTCCCCATTCCCTGCAGCTGACATTATGTCGGGTGACAGGGACACAGCCAGCTGTGGGGGGACGAGGGACCGAGGCAGCCAGGCCCACCCAGGAAATTCGGGATGAGTGCTCCACCACCCTTCTGGCTGCGGCAGCGGTCCTTGTTCTTAGAGATCCTCCACAGCTGGCAGGGCACAGTTGCCAGTGCACACCAAATAGATGAACAAATTATTTGTGAAAAGAAATTACAAAAGGATGACTTAGTGATTGTATTTTATGGGAATCCGCAGACCTCAGGGGACACTTACATTATTGATTTTTTCCATTGATAGATTCCTTTTCAGAATGTCAAAAGAGCAATCAGGCATTAATGTATGCATGCAGATTTCATGAGGCTCCCTAACCAGCTACTCATGAAATAGTAATGTCATCTTTGAGTAAGGGAAATGGTGAACCTAGTGGTCATTTTAACTGCTGTCAAATTGCTCGATGAAAGGTACCTACAACCCAAGATGATTTTTTACTGCAGTTCACATTTCAAGCCTGAATTTGTAGTAGCTGGAGCGGGATTCCTAAAAAATCCTCAGATGCACTGTAAGCTGTAAATTCCTCCTACACTGCAAACAGGACGCGTTGTTTACAGCTGTTCAGATCCACTCCATATTTGTGGATTTGCTTCCTCAGCTGTAGCAGGAACTTACTGGTCATAACTCCCTGCCTTGTTCAATAACTTCCAGTAATTATCAGGAAGAAAACGCAATAAATTCATGTAACAGACTGCCCCTTTGCTATAATATACAATGAGAAGCAATCAATGCTCCTTACGATAAGGAGAAGAAATACAACCGTGTTTTGTTTTACAGCTTTGGAAACCACGAGAGGGAGTCGGGCGAAGCTCCCGTGGCCAAACTCCTGCCCCATAACACCTAGCCCAGGGCTGACGTTTTGCAAAGCAGCAACACAGCACCGGCTTGCGTACTTCTCAGTGGACTGGTTTATTCACTCACCCACCCGGCAAACACAATGTCTCCGTGAATTGCTGCTCTTATTTCATATGCTTAGGAACAGGGAAGCTACACGAATCGCATAAATAACCCTCAAACTTAACCTCTGGCAAAATAATTACGAAAAAGACGATGTAGGAAGACGATAGCAAAGTATCTACTTTTGCAGTTACCAACAGTAATCTTGGAAAACAAGACAGCTATGTCTAATCACTGTTTTAATATATAGTTTTACTGCAACTTAAATCAAAGGGCATTTCTGAGACCATCCTAGCTATGCTTAAAGTATAATTACACGCTACATATCTTGGAAAGTAAATGAAAGCCTTTTCCTGGTGATTTGTTATACATTTCTTTTTTGCCTCTGGCTAAGTGAAGGCCAGGCCTCTGAAGAGTTTCAAGTATAATGCACAGTGAATATAAAACAGTCCATTAATTGGGATAATAGGTCCTGGCATGTAATTGCATTGCTAAGGTACTATGGATAGCTGCTGAGTGAAATGGTATTTATTCAAGGTTGTTAGTCACCTGTGGATAACTTTATTTGTCCACTGATGCTTAAATAAATGCATCATCCATCAGTAAGAATACTTATGAAAAAATTTATAGCAAAAATCATTATCATGTCTCAAATTATAAAAGGAAACAGTATATAAAAATTGCTGAACAGTGGTACAATAAAGCCATGCCATGCTGTGGTTTGCTTGTTTTTCTGCCAGTGGACAGTAAAATATGGTTGAAAAATTGAGACTGAGTGGCACGTTTACATGCTTACAATATTCACCCTAGCCACTGAATATACTAGCTATCTTTAAAGAAGTATTTTTTTCCTAATAATTCATTCTGAAAGTGTTGCAGAAATTAACATGGTTAAACAGGAGAAATAGGTTCAATAATGAATGCAGCACCAACTGTAAAAAAAACCCAACAGCACAATTAAGCCACATGTACGAGTAAGGCAACACGTTTTGTTCGTGTCATCCTTTTGTCATTATTTTGCAATGATCACTAATCCCCAAGAAAAATACCAAAAAACAAATCCTACTTACACAATAGTAAGACACAAGTATTGCTTGATTACGGACAATCTTAAATAAAGCCTAAAGAAGACATAAAAGACCTACAAAGAATTCCTAGTGATACTGCCAACAGCTCAGCTCAAAACACCTTCATATCTCCTGTAGATAAAGAAATAGTTATTAAGGATCTGATTTGCAGATAGAGTGCAGCCACATCCTCTTTTATCTTCAGCTACATATGCAAACACTCATTATTTTGACAATCCTACCCTCAAGATCTTGATCTCATCATACATTCCTTCTGAACAGAACCGAGTAATATCTAATATACAAAGGATACAGGCTTCCAAACAAGGTTTAAAAGAAAATACATACATTAATTGAAATAATGGTGCCTACAGCTGCAGCAAATGTCTTATTATTTATATTTACAATTTCTAGGTAATTGTCAGCATAGTTTGACTGGGATCATGATGCTTTGTTAGTCCATGAGCATATCCCTTTTGAAAGGGTCACTGCCAGCTTTTCACATGGACACAAGGAGCAAATAACCTCTTCTGAGTTCAAATCAGACTTCTGTGCCGAGGCCACACCTCAAACACTGCGTGCAGTTTTGGGCCCCTCACAACAAGAAGGACATTGGAGCTGGAGTGTGTTCAAACAAGGGCAGTGAGGCTGGTGAAGGGTCTGGAGAACAAATCTTACAAGGAGCAGCTGAGGGAGCTGGAGCTGTTCAGTCTGGAGAAGAGGAGGCTGAGGGGGGACCTTATCGCTCTCTACAGCTACCCGACAGGAGGGTGTAGTAAGGCAAGTGTTGGTCTCTTCTCCCAGGTAACTAGTGATAGGAGGAGAGGCAATGGCCTCAAGTTGCATCAGGGGAGGTTTAGATCAGATATTAGGAAAAATTTCTTCGCTGAAAGAGTGATCAGGCACTGGAACAGGCTGCCCAGGGAGGTGGTGGAGTCACCATCCCTGGAGGTATTTAAAAGACATGTAGATGTGGAGCTTAGGGACATCATTTAGTGGTGGAATTGACAGGGTTAGGTTAATGGCTGGACTTGATGATCTTGAAGATCTCCAACCTAAGCAATTCTATAATTCTAAATCCCAAGTCAGCTGTGGCCATGTTTGATCTCCACACCTCCCACCAACTGCAGGGCCAGCGGCCACCTCCCCACCTGCCCAGGAAGCTGGACCAGCACCTCGGTCAAAGCCATCCTGTTTGTCAGGTGGCTGAACCTGCCAGATTCATCCGTCTCCTTGGGTATAAAGGCCAGCAAATGCAACAGTTTGATGAGAAAGAAGCCCATTCTGAAATCAGTTTACATTTTTAACAGTGCAAAAAAGAGTGGTCACAGAACAGTCACTGCTGCCCTCCTAACAGACACAGCAAATTTCACAAGAGGCAGGGAACGTTCCGCCCAGCTCACAGAAGGGGTTGTTAGTTACATCTAAATGTAAAGCTGATCAGTGAAGCCCGATCCTGCAAACGCGTATGCATGCTGCTAACATTCGATATACAAGGTGTTGCATCAATCTTTGCTAGGTAACTCATGCGTTAAATTCACCACATATACATCACGGGGATTAGACCACAGCAGCAATGTCTTTTCTTTGAGATTCACTTTTGAGGACTTCTGGAAGGTGTCAAGTTTTGAATATCAAATAACGTAATATGACTGAACAGTGTGTAGAAAAAAAACAACCACCAGTCCTCTCTCAAAGACCCTCTGTTTTCAAAGCAGGATTTACAGTGTCTCCTCCAAGTTCTACCCTCTGAACAGGGGCCCTCGACCTCTCTGCGTATCACTTTATTGCCACCTCTCCAGACCATATATTCCCAGATTTATCATCTTCACTGAATGTGCTGCTTTGTTCTATTTTATTCCCTGATATTTCCATGTTTACATGTTCTATGACCAAAATAGGGAAATTTGGCCTAACGATTATTCTGTATGAACTAGTTTAAAAGTTCAATTTCTTATTAAAAGTCCATTTGGACATGTTAGCCTTCTTGCTGCTACACAATGAAGTAAGCATTTAACGCTGACTCTGCCAATAATCATGTATTGAACATGTCTTCCTGACTATTACCCAATTCAATATCTAGTTCAACTACACTGAACTTGTGTAATATTCCAACCCAGGAGCATCACTTAACACTTCTATCTGTTGCATTTAATTTTCCACCCCTTGGTCCCTTTATTCAATTTATCAGAAATTATACTGTAAAGCAAGTACAACCAGCTGCCGTTTAAACAATCTCTTTACTTTAGTACCACCTGAAATAGTTATTGCCTTACATGTTTTAAACTAAAGCAGTAATTAAAGACAAAGATCCCAGCAAAGAAAGCAAACGGATTCTACTCTTCAACAATCCCCCAAAACGCACTTCCCATGCCCTGCGATTCTGGTTACTTCTGAGCATTAAAAACCTTCAGCATCCACTCCATGTTCAGACAGGTTAGACAAAAATCTATTGCATGAAACTTTGCTAAGAAGAAAAAGCTTTATTGAAATGGACAAATACTAAATCTTGCATTTTCTCTTCTTCCATTCACTTGTACAAAAGTAATCTTATTTGCTTAACATGATTCACCCCTCAGAAATCCTCGCCTACTCATGCCCTTTTAGCTGTAATTTTCTAAGTGTATCTATTTGGCAACCGTGAATTAGTATTTTCTGCTAACACACTGGAAATCTGACACTTAACAGGACTCTAATTTTCAGCCTTTCATGTACACTCTCATTTTAAGAACTGCAACTAAATTCACAGTTTTCAGTCTCCTGGAGACTTCTGTATCAAATATGCATTAGAAAAATAGTAATGGCATCAACAGTTTATTTTCAGTGTCCTATATGAAGCATATGCGTAGTCTGTTTCTATACTTCACCTAATTTTCGTTTGCCTGAATATTTGCTTACTAGCACTTCTTCAAATATTTCACTTAATCTTTTTCTACATTAGCAATGTTTCACAAAACATTAAAAAACAAAACCTAAAAAAACTCCCAGCAACCCTCCCCATGACCCGAGAAAACACGATAAAGAGAACATTTATTAACATAAAGATCATGATTAAAATTTTTGATAGTCTCTTCAATGTGACGCATTTCTCTGGCTTACAGAGCCCTGACCTGACCTGGGCTCCTGCCTAGAAATAAGGGGAAGAACCGAGAGCACCTGTAGCAATTTTTTCCAGGCTTTCAGATATTTTCATCTTGCAGCATCCAAAAAATGCTGCTGAAGGCCCTCTGACACTTCCAGTTTGCATTCATTCATGCCAGTTTCTGAGCACTTATCCGAGTGTCAGCAATATCCTCCTCTCCTTCCTTGCGTTCAACCCTTGGTTTTATTTATAAAGATGGATTGTGTGCTTCTGTCTTCGTTTTACTAGGCTAAACAAGTAGTCCTATTACATAATACACTTTAATTTCTTCTCATATGATAGATTCTATTTTCACTTAATCATCGTAATTGCACTTCTTTCCATCTGTTCTCATTTAAATTCATTTTTCTTGAACAAGAATGACCAGATTGTACCTACTATTCTAAATAAGATTAATGCCTTCAATGGCTCTCATTCTTCATTATTTCTTTTGGAAATACTTTGCATGATCTTAATGGACTGCATTTGCCTTTTTTTTTTCTTTTTTTTTTTTTTAAATGTATTGCGCAGCCACAGAAGTGAATTACCCGAGTAATTCAGCACCATTTACAACTAAAATTACACCACCATTTTAATATCAAGTTCTATTTGTAAAAATTGTTACTTATGGATTTGCAACTTAATATGAGATGTCCTTTGATATAATCACATATCAGTGTTACTTAACTTGGCATCAACCTACAGCCGAATTTCAAATCTTAAGTGATACGTGCTTTACAATGTTTGGCAAAACTTACCTCCTTTCAGAATTTATTCTACTTTTAAAATTATGAAGTTTGAAATCCACCATGCAAGCAAGGGGAAAAAGTAGCTTCATAGCAGAATTTGCGATCACTTGCCCCCCCCAATTTCCATTAATTTTCCTCACTTTGGCCCCAATGCCCTGCAGCAAGACCGTCAGAAAACTGAAGACAAAGCAATAGGGCTGTGTTACTGCACTATGCGCTCAGAGAAATTTCATCAAGTCAGAGACCAAGTCAAAGGTAGTTTTCTACTTTTTTCTCCTTTATTATTATTTTTTCCAAACTAATAAGTAAGACAACCAGTACCATCAAATAAATAGTGAGAGGAACAAATGAAGAGCTGTCATCATAAAACCATTGATATTTAATATGTGATATATACAGAGGAGAAAGGAAAACTACAGATTAAAAGCTTATTTGCTTAATTCAATGAGCTACTGATTTATTAGAAATTTTGGGCAAAAATATTTATTGAAGACCCAAGCCCAGATGTAAGGCCTTAATAAAGTGAAATTCTGAAAGAAAAATACACGCACATTCTTTATGAGAGCAACTAGATTTTAGCAATGAAGTAAAACATTTGTTCTAAGCACCACTGAATAAATTAGGTTTTTAAAGGAATCTTCAGAAGTGAATCAACGTCATAAAAGAGAATCATTCTCTCTATGGGATATTATACCCATATCTTAAAATATCAGCACTTTTAATTATTTGCCATTTACATTTATACTAAGAAAATATTGGAAGATCACAAACACATTTCAGGTCCTATTATAGCCCATTATGGTCAAGTCCCTCTGAAGAATCTCCTATTTAGCCTAAGATAAAGCAAGAAAAAATGAAAATGGTAGGGCTGTAAAAGAACAGAAGTGTACTGTGGCATAGTACCATTAAGTTACTCAACTTGGCTATTTCTGGAATGGAATAACATAAAGCAGTTAGTAGTATCTTTCCTCTCTATTTTCATTGCAATAAAGAACATGCTGAATACATATCACTAAAACCTACTAGATTGTTTCACATTATAAGAACGCTTTATCATAAGGTAATTAAGAGTATCTAATCAAAAAACCTCACTCAGAAATCACGTAGCTTCTCTCCTAGCAAAGCCCAGCTCCCAGCTCCAGGCCTGCACTCTCTCCTGGCTGTTCTGCAATTTGCATAAAGACAAAACACATTAAATTGTTCTAACTACTTTCCCAAATACACGTCTGAACAACTGACATCAGTAATCACAAAAGTAGAAAAGGCTGAAGTAAAAGCCAGCGATATGTTCAATCAGGAAGAGAATTTTCATTCATTTGCATATAATTTTCACACTTAATGTGCTACAGCAGAGTTCACCTTTTGATAGTGTAAAATCACTTCAAATTATCTTGAAACCTGACATGGAAATATCTCCAAGAAAACCTTTTTCTGCAGCATTTCATTAAGAAATGCAGTTCTAGAATTCAAATACACAACATTGCCCCCCATGCCTCAGTTCTCACGTTTACCAATTTTGGCAGAGTTTTCCATATCTGCACAGGAAAAAGAAATAGCCCAGAATTTCTAGGTTCCCTACGAGACATTAAAATTCAGCTAAAGACTGCAAAAACCCCTGATCTTACACCTTAGACTAAACATCTTAAAGATATTGCCTTTCCTTACCTCTGGCCTGCTCCAACTTTCATACGAAAGGGCTTCAAGTATAAAGAGAATTATTCAACGTAGAATTCCCTAGCATCCGGTTAAAGTCCAGTTGCTGGCAAAAGAAAGCACCCGCATAACACACTTAGCCAGATTTAAAAGTACTTATTTCTGAATGTAGAAACCACAACTTTCTGAGGCTTCTCAAGCTCAAATCTGTTTCACTCACAGGAAATCAGGACCAGCTCCTGCTCCCTTTGTTGCCAACTGGAGTCAGCAAGATAGTTCTGGTATGCAGAATATGGAGTTTCTCCTCCTAGAACACCTATAGGTAAATGTAAAGGAACCTCAGCTGACTTTGCTCAGGCCCTTCCCATCACTTAACGATGATTTGCAGTCTTTCAGCACAGCTGATCTCTTCTGGAACTCTTCCACAGAGCACAATAACGTTGGTGAGCTTGGGATTTACTTATACCATGTAGCAGCATTTCTTCTGTGAGTTTGTTGGGTGGACAAGCAATAACGGACTTCTATTGTCCGGGCAGACGTGAAATACTACGAGGCAGGGTCTCTCATCTCAGACAAAATTTCCTCTATTTGTCAAGACAGCAAAATAATTTCACTGAAAAAAAACCCCAGTGTATGGAGCCCTCTTAGTTTAACAAAGCCATCACGCCCCAACAGAATTAGCATACACACATCACCCTGTATAGAACTCACTACCGAGTGACACATGACAGACTTCGAAACACCTTTGTTGAGTGGAACACGAGTGCAGCTGAATGCCGTTTTACAGTTCGCACATGAAGTACAAAACCAGAACCCTGCACACAACGCAGCCCCTCCCTATTGCAGCCTGTACACGGTGGGTACAAACTGCCTTTGGGGATTAATCTTCTCTCTGACTTTTTCTTGGCTGATGAGCAGAACGTCAGAGGGCAGAACTCAAGTGCCTCTGGCCAAGCCTATGTCCACTGGGAGCCAACAGCTCCGAGAGGGAGGTTTCAGCCAGAAAGTAAAATCTACGCCCCACCTACCCCACCCCAAGGCTGTCCTAAACCCCGAGGAATAAAACCTTGCCTGACATTTCCCTCTATATTCCCTCTATATTCAATAACAAGACAGAGACTTGATCCAACAACATGACCTAAGCAGAAATTCCTCAAAAGGCAGGAAAAAGAACTGGTGTGAAAAGAAAGAACTAATGTATCAGGTAATGCAGATAACCTGTCCCTTAAATGTATTATTTGACCATGTAAGGGTTTTTTATTGTTACTGATTTCTAGTCTTTGATGGTGCAAGGATACCTGTTTTCTCAGGATACATAATTATAATAGCATCAAAAAAATAGTAAAGAGTGCATGATGTTCCCCTATCCTGCCTTGAGCACAATGAGAAAGCCTGTTTTAAACAGTGCAGGAGCCCGTAAAGAAATTAGTGGTAAACTTACTTTTAGTAGCAATATTAGCAGTCACTGGAATGCGTAAGCTGTTTTCCTCTGGTTCTACCAGTTAACTAAAATTCATAAACATTCTAAAAATCAAAACCACATCTTATTCAATTAAACTCTACACAGACAAAATATCCATCAGCTGGTGACAGCACGAATTTAGATTGGAAGCAGAATAAATGCAGTATTTCAGATGCTGGCAGGCAGTTCTTCGTACACGAGGGCAAGCAGCACACTCAAAATTATTTCAGTTTTAGCTACTAGGTTTGAGTGAAGCCCCAGTAGCTGAGGGAATCCGTCACACCTGAGCAGGCCCATTGAAGTTCAGGAGAAGTCAGTGACACACGTACTCCAGAGGTACTAGGAGAGTAACTTTGATGAGGACAGGTAAGGGGAAGGCTGGTTTCTGTGTAGGGAACTGAAATAACACATTGCCCTGACCTTCAATACAAGGAGACAGAAGCACATTTGTGTTTTCGGCTTAAGAGAAAAAAATAAAGAAGAAAAATCTTGGTTTGTTGTGAAGAATTTTTGCATCATATTAACAAAAGGACAGGAGAGCATGGCAAGTAAGAGGCTTGAAGTCAAACTCTGGAATGCAGACTAGGAACTCTCACAAACTCCAAGCATATGGGCATGTTTTCGCAAGATCTCACCATGAGGTCTGCGAACCACACATGCCAGGTCCTCCCATCAGGTCACCGTCTCCCCGTCCCCAGGCTCCAGCATTTCGCATGGCGATCTGGAACAGCGCTTGACAAACTCTCTTGACTTTGCAGGTGTGACAGCAGAGCTGAGCACACTTAAAATACACACTAGTAACATCTAGTATCAGACAACTATTAGAAAATCATATATTTCTGCTCTGTTACATATAATGCATGATCACTAGAAGCGAATGCGGGTTTTGTTATGTTTTGTTCTTGTAATGACAGAGAAACTGAGACAGAAACCTGACGTAACAGCACACTGTGTATTTTCCAGTTGTCACAGCAAACGGGACGGGAATGAGATCTCAGCTCATTCGCAGCACTCCCAGCGTCCCTGATGGCAGCACGCTGGCATCCGCCAAGCCCTGCCGGGTTTACCCCAGCGCGCGGAGGCTGGCCGTACCCTCAATCTTCCTGACAGGCTGAGGCACACCTTGCGCTGGCTCCTCGCTACTGCATGCTCCAGCCTTCCGAAGGGGCTGTGGGGTAGCTACTGGTTAGCTAATAAAGTCGCCTGCTGATTAAATTTGGATGTAGATAAATTCGTTAAATATGTTTTAGATGATTAAGGAGCTGCCTGGATGACACAAATGGATTTTGATTAGCACAGCAGTAGTAGCTGGCCCCGTTTTAGAAGCAGTATAAGGAGTATGAAGCATAGGCTATGGCTGAAGAAAGAACTGTTCCTCTCACTTTTTTCCTTTCAAATTGGCTGGAGAAGGAATCAGAGAGGAGGTCTGTGGCACATCGCACGCTTTTAATGCAAGTATTTGAGGATTTATTTTCACAGAAAGCTGATGATAGATTACAAATGTAAGCAAATTAATATGTCTAAATTTAATTATTTAGTTTGTGGGTAATTAAACAAAATTTTTAATTAAAAATATTATTGTTTAATGAAAGGAAAGATAATGTATTTCTCTGTGGCTAGCTTTCCTGCATTGTTGTAGCAGGGGGAGCTGTAGCTCCTTCCCTAGAACACTTGGTATGTTTACACCAACCTCAGTGATAACTCACCAGCAACTTTGTTCTTTCCTTCCATGTCTGCAGAAACTTTTTGAGAAGTCTAAGCAGCAATCTTAACCCAGTAGGATAATCACAGTATTGTTTCTTGCCATGATATATTCTATGTTCTTTTAATAGTAGCACTAGAATATGCACTTAAATAAGTTGATTGTAAAAATGGTGTCAGTTTTACACAGAACATCTTTCACATGATTATGTAAGGGTTGATTATTTCTGTTTTTTATCCAAAGACCTGTCTGGTGCCTTTTATGTGAGAATATAAATATATTTAATGTATTTAATCTCATAGTAGTCCTCAAGGTAACAAAGAATTAATTCTATTTCATGGATGGCAAGCCAAAGTACAGAAGGGATAACCCCAATTTGGTCCAGGCTCCCGCAGAAAACCAATGGCACGGTGGGGACCCGAACTCAGCCTCGCAGAGTCCTTGCCTAATGCACTAACCATATTTCTGCCTTCTGGACACCAGAATAACAAAAAGGCCTTAGAAAGAAAGCAACATGAAATGTTTTATAGAGATCTTTCAGGAAAAGTACATTGTGTTTTGAAGGAGGATGTGTTTTATTTCTTTTCTTACGAAGGTGACACTTTTAAATTTTCTTCAGTTGTGGATATTATTTTGAAATGTGTATTACTGTCAGTTGAAGAGCATGTCACTTCTGGTCACACTGACTTCGCCACAGAAAAATCACTAGAAAGCTCTAAGAAAGCTTCAAGATTACCTTTAATTTTTCTGGCTAAAAGGCCTTCAGCCCGTGTGCCAACAGAGCCCAGTGAAGCACGTGTGCTGCGAGCCGCACGAAGAACCCCCTTCCCGCCCTGCCCCTGCCTGGCCAGCACGTACTCTCCGTGCTTCGGTCTCTCAGCACCACGGATTCACGGGTCTGAGGAGAGGAGAATCACCAAACCAACGTCATGAAACACCTGTAAGAACTGTCTTTGCCTCACTTTTTGAGCAGCTCTTGGGAAGCACGACCAGCTCATGCTCTTGCGGTTGGGAGCAACAGCTCTGAGGCGAGGTCCGGCCAACGGCTCAATGGCAACAGGGGCTGGGCGGTGTCAGGCAGCAGGAGTTGCCCACACCAGTGAAGAAGGAAGCTTCGAGCCCTACGTTTCCTTTTCACGTCTAGCAAATCTCTTCTGAGCATGTGCAGAAACTTTTCAAAGGCTTAGTATTTCACCAAGTATGGATGAGTTTTCATAGAAACAGCAAACCACGTATTTCTGACACAAAGATTTCCCTCCCCCTGCCAAATCTCAAGCCTCTGCTTTGTAAAACGTAAATCAAAGTGGAGTCATACCTTCCATTTTCAGCATCTCTTTGAATTTGTCTTGACAGTTTCCTACTCTTTAATGAAATAAAAATGAATCATCTGAGAACTCCTGACCTACACTGCAGTTTGTTTTGGTTATTAGCTGTTTTTAAGATAACTGGGTTTTGTTTTCTTCATGCAGACAGTCTGTCAAAATTAAAACACCATTTTTCCAGCTGTATTAATGCACATATTTCTTGGAGGAAAAAACATTTAGAAACACGAAAAAAGAAACCTTCCTACAGCTTTTGTGACAAGTTGCTTTCACAATACATTTCTGAGCAAATTAGAAGTCAAAGCTTTAAGGAAAAAAACCTCCATTTACAAAAAGACATATTTAGGAAAGCACAGACACTCTAAAAAGATTAAATCAAAGTGTACATTCATTATGGATAAAGAAAATCTGCCCATATACACACTGAGAAACTAATTCGGAAGGCAAGATAAAGGGACAGGATGCGAATTCTCTTTGCATTTGAAATCAAACATTTGCCATAAATGGGACTGAAAGGGGAAGGGGCTATAGGGGGAAAAACATTCAAGAAATATTAACAAGTGGAAGTATACAAACAGATATAAGATAAGTGAATAGATACAGATACTGAAAAATTTACCAAGATGTTCACTCAAGGGGCAGAATTTTTTATCTGGGATAAAAAGTAGCAAAATAATTTTCTGTGTTTTTCTTTTGTATCAGTATTAACTCACATGAAGTAAAAACACTGCTAAAAGGGAACAGGTATTGAATAAAAACAATGCTGTTTACTTCCACTTCACATTATAGCAGCGTGCTCTCTTTGGCGGTGGGAAAAATATTGAAGTGTCCAACTTTCTTCGAGGTTTGGGAATATGATCAAACAATAAACAAGTATTCCTCTAGCACTCTGTGCTTTTCAAACCACTGAACAACATGAATATTTAATGTATGAAATGGATAAATATTGTTAGGGATCCAAGACAGGGAGAGGTTATTTGCTAAAGACCACATAGTAATTGGGAAGCAATCTAAGCAGCAAATTTGTTATTTTTGTGTCCTTGAGGTTTTTTCTTTGTTTGTTTGTTTGTTTTTTTGTGGGTGTGTGTACTATTTATATATTTTCAATTGTTTTCTATTTTAGCTCTTGGGGTGGTTCCACTAATTTTCCCTTGGCCTTTAATGTAAATCGACTATAGAGGTATTTATAAAGACATTTTCTACTACACATCAACCTGAGACTGCTGAATCTTCTTCCATCATGTATCATCTTTCAGCATGAACCTCAACCTCCCTGCTCTTCTCCTTTCTTTTCTCTCTTCTCCTCACTTCCTTTTCAAGAACAGGAATTATAATTGAAAATACTTTATATTCTTTTCCCCCTTCTTTTCATACCAACATATTTACATTGTCAATATCCTTCTACACTGTATTTTCTTCCATAATAATCATAATTTCTTTCTTTTATCCTGCTATAGTTAAGTACTTTTGAGGCCAATCTAGCTCCTATTAAAGTTAATGGGTGCCCTGCCATTAACTTCGATGGAGGAAAGATTAGCCTCTAACCTCTCTATCCTGTTTAGTTCTTTCAGGAGAGAATTCAACTCTTAAATATTTATTCCTTATTTATATAGCTCTGACATAGGTATTCTACATTCCCTCCATTTCCTTTCCAAGTGTGCTCCTAGTTTCTTTCTCCACGTTATAAATCTTTTTCTTTTTTTAAAAAAGATTTTATATTTCAAAATGAGTATGTGAAAACACATAAACATGTTCATGCCACAGTTGTTCATTTCTCTGTGGTCACATATGGCCATAGAGAAACTTCTCTGCTAATGCAAGACAGCTCTGTCAACTTCTAGGCAATTGCACAGGTACAACCAAGGGCAAAATTTTAGGCTTTAACAGAGCTGGAACCCACAGTAGAGTAGTTTATGGCAAATACAGCGTAGTAACAGCTAACATTACAGTTCAGCTTCCCTATCTCTTACTGTATGTATCCATAGCAATGACTATCACAGCTGTCAGATAAAATCGGCCCAGATAAATCATTTTCCCCAGTCAATGACCACAGTGGCACATTCATGCTGCTTCACTCCATCAGTATATCTTACGTACATAAACTTAGCAGGTACTTTAGGGCCAGTCTCAGCAACCTGCCAAAGGGAGCAGGGCTAATCGTCACTGATGCGCAGCACTGGCTACAGCAGGCTGAATTCACGTAAGTAAAATCACCTGAGTGTGTGTTTGGAAAATCTGGCACTAAAGGTGCTTTCAACACACTACCAGACTAAAACAAAAATAAAACCACTAAACCAAAATAATAGATTACAATAGAATCAGTTGTTTATTATTTCCAAGTGTAGAGCTGAGCACTGGACAGAACTGGACACCATTAAATAGTATCAAAGAATATTTTTAAAATACACCATAGTAAGATGGGATGTTTAAGAGTAAGACTTACTTTCTTAATGCACTACTGGGATTTCAAAGAATTTACACAGAAGTTATTTGCTATACTGAGCATGCCATGTGTGATTCAATATCCAGACTAGTGGAAGCAGCAGGATTTCTAACTCAACACTCAGGTTTCTTACCTACTTTTATCCTTATATAGCATTTAAGTATCCATAGTGATTCAACAAATTAAAATTAATTTTTCTTCACTTTAAGAAAACAATAACAATCAGGAAATTTTTTTCCCACATAACTACAAATATGGTATTTTGTTTATGTGAGTAGGAGTGAAGTTAAAGTACTTACAATTTGCTGTGGCTTCTGTTCCCTTTCCTCTTTTATCTGTTGGCATGTCTACATCATAGAACCCATCACGAAGATGGGCGAGTTAGCTTGGCCTAAACCTGTCCATGTTTCCAGATCAATGTGCAGCAGTGCAATACCACACAGGTACATTTTTTGAGTCTAAAAAGGCCTAGCCACTTAGCTCAGGAGCCCTGCCACAGTAATTCCAGTTCCAGAGCTGCCTGAGGCGTTGACAGGTCAGGCATCGTTGCGTGACGATGGCATGTATGACATGTTTGTGTCGCTTGTAACACAGGAAAATTCTGAAAGTTAAAATTTAAGCTCATATTCACGTTACTTCTCCTCTGGACTCCTCTATTCTTGAATGTAAGAGTCCATATGGAGATTAGCATTTAATAGTTCAAACAGAATGAGCTACTGGGTGAGCTGGCTGGTCAATGACATAAGGGTTGAGGAGGAGGAAGGCAGGCCTGGTGTTACCTCCTTGATAAGCCAGTACTTTTGCAAATGCACCGCTGAAGATACCAAGACACCAAAATTTGACCACTATAACCAACCTGAAGTAATCCACTATGAAAAGCAACTGGACCTCTGTAATACTGTTTAAAGTGATCCACACATGTCCCTCTGCAGTTGGAAGTCTTTGCCTTCGGTCTTCAGCTAGCTACCATTCCCTTGGAAAATTAGGAGCTGTAGAATCATCATCTCCTTCTGTTGAGCAGGTCTATTTATAATTATAAACTCATGGCCTTTTCTAGATGAAATATTCATGTAAACTCAACTGCCAAGCTGCACTTACGGCATAGTAAACTGTGAAACATTATCATATTAAAAGCAATTCAGCAACATGCTTCATGTCAACTTAATGTCATTTTAAATATTGTTTAGGAGCATGTCTATTTTACAATGCAGGATCCCAAAATGTGTTCAGAAGACAGTGTATCTTGGGAAAATGATATCAAAGTAAGAGGCAAAGGGCTGAACCCAGGTAAATAATTTCCAGGCACTGGCAAAGTGGTTTATTTAGTGAAAAGTGTCTTATTTGTTCGAGTGATTTCCTAAAACCTGCTATAGCTATTCTACACTTTTCTATGTTAGGTAAACTTATCATAGTCATTAGACATAGGAAGTGAATAAAGATAACTGAAAATTATTTAGATGGAACGTGAAATGAAACGCTTATAATAACATTTACAAATTTGTATGTATGTATGTATACTGACTTCACAGATTTGTAAAGACTGTAGAAATCTTTTAGATCTGACGATTACCCAAACTGAAAAGCACTGAGTATTTTCAATAGAAGAAGTAATATGTAAAATTAAGGAAGTATATATGTAACAATAAAGATTATTTGGACAGTGCAAAGGGATTCAAAGACTTCTGTGGTCACATATTAAGCTTCATTAATCAATATTCAGAAGTAGCATCTTCTATTTATTCCTGTTCTGAGCAGGAGCACTGATTGTTAATGGCAGTATCCTGCAATCAGAAATTCTGAAGATGAAGATTAAACTGTCAGATTGGATAGCTGGAAAAAAACTCTCTAACTCAGAAATTACTTTTCAAGTAACAAAGGGTTATGCTATTGTTATGAAAAATAGGGCAAATTTGAACCAAATCAAAATTATTTTTCCTCACACCAAAATAAAAAAAAATAATCCAGAATAAATTAAATATTTCTGACTCCGTTAACAAAAGCAAAAGCAGTTCAAATGAACATAGATCACAATTTACAACATGAAAGTAAAAATGGTGGCTCTGGGACTTACTTTATTTAGTAGCTAATGGATATGGCCCAGTCTCTGTTTTATTAAATATTTAAATATTTTGTACAACATAGAGCAGTACAGACAGCAGAGACTGAAAGCAACTTGACGTGAAACACTCTGTGTATTCTCAGGGAAAAGTCTATATTCAGATTCCCCTATGAGGTTGTTGATGACAACTTCTGTACTCTTTGGCAGAAAAGGGAACTGAACCTGACTTTCACCCCCGGCGACGTAAACCTGGAGCTGTTCTGCAAACGACCCAGGGTTCTGCAGAAACCCGCTGGTTTTGTCAGCCCTCGCCCTGCTCACACCACACAGCCCACCTCAATAATCTGTTCAACCATAGACACTGTGCTGTTTGTTTTGCCTTTCTTTGTCACCCTTGCTCGATGTGTGTCCTCAAGACCCAATTTTGCTTTCTTTTTATCACCGTAACACAAGCAATATCCTTAGAGCTTGCACAGATTTATGCAGATATTAACAAAACTGAAGATAATCTTTGTCTATCTTGATAAATTGTTGTCTCCTATAAAAAGAAAGATCTACAGGATAGTTGAAGAAGGAGGAAAAGAAGAAAAAAAAAATCCTCTTTCCCCATATTTTTCCAATGGGAATGTGAATGAAGTGGTGTCTAGGGGGAAATAAAGCCAAGAAAGTAAAGGAAACAAAGAAATTACTGACTAGGTCCCTGAAGCTTACAGTAAGAAGATGTTCTGCTCACAGGCTCCAGCAGTTCTGTGCTTATTGTTTAAATAATTTTCTTTGAAAGCCAGTGAGAGCTCTGCGCCCTGCTTATTTGTTAGCAGGGCAATTATTTGTCCACAGGGAAGCCTTTTCTGCTCAAGGTGGTGCGGATGGCACACAATGCGTGCTGACATGTATTTGCCAATATTCTAATATTATTTTTATAATTACTATGTTCCAACTGGTTTTATCTGTAGGAATTTTATGTTAAAATGTTTTAAGTCATTCAGCTCTAGTGGATAGTTTCTGGATGGGAAGAACTTCAGATGGATGACAGAAACAATTTTTAATAGTTAGGACACCTTCCTAATTTATGACAAACAAACCAGTAACTCCATCTTTTATTTTCTGTCTTCCTAAGAAAAATATACTAATTGCTAAAGTGAGGCTTTACCACTGAAATTTTACTGTATAACAAAACAGTATTTTCTACACTAATATTCTGTAAATAAAACCCTCTCTAGTTTAATTAATTTAAATTATTTACTGCCATTGCAGCATTCAGTAACGCACAACAGCTTTCTCTGCAGCAGTCACTGAAATTGCTGTATAGAGGTTCTGCGCAGCAGACAGGCTTTACTATAATTATAAAGAAACTCCAGGTATTTCAGCGTATTGGAGAGTGCTGTAGAATTTCCTTGAGACAAATGCAAAGCAAAATATCTACAGTTCTGTGGTGCTGACTGAATGCCTTTTCAGACACTCCAACATTACAGTACTTACTCAATAGAGAGAGATTATATTGGCCATAAAACCCAAAGAGCACGGTCTTCTAACCAGAGCCACATGATACTTTTACAACCAAAAAGGAAAAATATATTTATTCTTGGTACTCCACATTATGCAGAGGAAGAATGATTCGCAATTACTGTTAGACGTTTGAACCATTTCATTTTAACTCTGGAATATACTAACTAGGTAACAGTATCAGTGTATATAGGAAGGAGGGGGGCATAAGCACACTAGGTTAATGCATACCATAAAGTATCTATATACATATGTGTGTGTGTGTGCAGGTGTGTGCTTGGCAGTATTAATCTACAAAATTTGTTTACAATTATGATTCCACGTAGATTCATTTTTTTCAAAAGAATTTTCACACTAAACTCACAACAGCATTCTGTTAAATGCCTACAAAAATCTCAATCCAGAAAACAGGGATTACACTATGAATTAGATTACAAGCTAAGTAACAAACAAGTGAGATACCTAATTGAAATTTACCAATAATATTTTTTTACACATTGTCCAACATATTCACTGCATACAGTCGACTGCAGAAATGCAATGGCAATAACATTTTTTAGGCTAAGATCAGTGTGCAACACTGAACTCAGATTACTGCCCATCCTCATTATAATATATGTCATGTATGCCACTCTCATGCTACACCATTATCCTCTTTGCACCCTTTACTCTGGCTGCTCACTAGAGGAGCTGGTTCTGCTGTGAATAACTGCTTACAACACTAATAGTCAGCATCAGCAGGTGTTCCATCAAGCTGCTCTGATTCAATCCAGTTTTATAAAAAATTTATGTGATTTTCACAGTCATCAAAAAATCAGCTTAAATTCTCATTAGCTTGTTAAGGATACAAATCTGCATTGGCTTTACTTGGGCCATAATGATTGAAGCTGTTCACACTTTGAGCTCTGGAAAGATAACTTCAGAGATTACAAACTTTCACGTGGAAGGGTTCAAAAGGATTGAAGAGGAAATTACGGCTGAATGCTTTCCTGAATTTAACAGAATTTTCAAGAATACTCAAAGACTAAAGCCTAGTGAGTTCAACATAAAAACTGTTGTTCATTTCTCTGGGTTTTGAATCAGGTCGTATCACACTGAATGTCGTATCACACTGAATGTGTAAATCAGTAAAAAGACAACAGGGAAAACTCCATCATCAAAAGTATAATGTCGTATCACACTGAATGTGTAAATAAGTAAAAAGACAATAGGGAAAACTCCATCATCAAAAGTATAATCTTTCAAATAAAGTGATGAAAATATTCCTTTTTGCTAATCTTTACTGTTCATTTAAGAAGGACTGGCAATAGCTTCTTTGAGTTTATCGACATTATTCTGACTCCAAGGAGCTGAGTGTGCTTTTGAACACCAATTGTCCTGTGTACAGTCCCTACAGGTTCTGGATTATTGAGTTGGTAAGAAACGTTAGCGAACACCGTTTGAAAATAAATTTACATGGTTGCTGTAGACATGACCCAGATGAAAAGTCTACAACTTTGTAGAAACTTCTAGCTGGTGAATACATAATTTCTATCCTGTTTTCTAAACATATCTGTGTTACTGTGAAAAAACCCCACATCCCTTCTCACTGAATTTGGCTTCAAAACGGTAGAAAGGCATAGAAACCCCAGGCGTGCCAACCCTGCAGGGTTCCACGGGGGAGTGCAAATGGAGGTAAAGCCAGCAGCTAGTACCTTCCGGGGACTTCAACGTCAATTTTCTTTCTTTTCCTGTTTTCTTGGGTCTCTGGTTGTGGTTTATTTTGACATCAGAAAAATAAATACTGGAGCCCTAGATGCCTGTTCACCAGAGTATTTTGGCAAATAAGCTCCTGAAACTCCTCAGCCTCCCGACTTTCCCACAGAACACTCACGTTTTACCTGGGGCCCGACTGCACGATGCCGACCAAGTCTAACATAATGATAAGAATGAATTTAAATAGAGCCTTCCAAATCACTAGGCCTGTGGGAAATTCACACTTCTCCTTGTTGAAAAAAGCAACAGACCCACTCAGTAAAATGCTGCTTTACTGACAACACCAGTAAGTTGTGAACTTCTCTTTCCAGGCATGACTCACAAGAGAAAGTCACTCGTCTGCATGCAGACAGAATACCGAGCTCTCCTCTGTTGTTACTGCTTGACTGTAACAAAGTCATAACAGAGAAGAGTTTGCATCTTCCTGCTCATATTTGATCTGCTTCTAATTTTATTTGGGTTTTTTTTCTATGACTGAGAAGAAAATCTGGTGTTGGTGATGATGCCAAAGCTGCTATACTGCTGGTAAGGTCTTACAGGGCTTGCACCTCCATACCATCACCCAGCAAAATTGCTTTCTAAAGTCTTGAAAAATTGGCTTCTACAGGTGATAAAAGTAACAGCTCAAATAATAAGACGTATTTCAAAGTATATAAAATTATTACATGCTGCACAACATCAGATGAACCAAAGGTATTCCTCTTCTAGAAATAAACTGCACAAATTACTGAAGTTTCAGAGTTCGGCACCTGAAATTAAGAAGCATCATGATTCAGATGGGCTACTTTCATATACCAAATTCACTTCATAGTCTCCATGTGGTAAAACGCCAAATTAATATTTCTGCAGAAATAAATGCCCTCGATCAGTGCACAAGATGGGAATAAATCACTTGATGACGCTTACTCAATATGATGTTTTTATCCCCATTGTTTACTGTATGGCGTCATGCCTTGCTTATTGTGCGCTATTCAAAGCCCGTAGTCTAAATGATTAATTTCTTCAGAGCCTTTCTGTGCCACTCATCAACGCAGCGCTTGGGTCCTTCACAGCACATTCATAACAACTATCTGAAATAAGTGCATATTGTTATGCCTATTCTAAAGATAGCAGATGCGATCCCAGAAACCTAAAATCTGATTTAGTGTTCTATTGTCCTTTATATATCCAAGGCAGAGCAATTTCCTTGCGTTGCAGCTGTGAGGCCTCAGCACTGGTATATATTACAATCCCAAGTCAGATGTCCAGAACATACACAGCTAAGGTAAACCCCTTATCAGGTGTGGGTTTAGTCACCAGCACAGCGTTACTGTGCGTCAGGAGCATGAAGAAAACCAATTCTCCAGGTCACTAACCAAGAGGACATCTTTTTCTCTTCCTGCAACACCCTGCCTCATTCACTGAATCCTATTCAGCTGCTGAAATAAATGAGACAGGGGATCGAAACAGTTTTGTTTCCACAGAAGTCACTGGGCCGCAAACTGCTGGAGAACTGGAGAGTTTTCTAGATGAGCATCACTACATTCTGTTCTGCTCTTGCCTAAGCATCCCCTCTAGACAACTACCTGTCACAGGATACTGGGATAGATGAGCCTTCTGGTTTGACCCAGAATGTACTTTCTTATCTTTCTTTTTCTTCAACAAACCCCCCTTAAACTCTCTTATTACATACCATCTTCTTTAAAACTGTATACTGCCTTTTACAGGTGTTGGAACCCATCACGTGGGTCCAAGTGCTGTAAACTGGACCAGTTCTGGAAAAGGATCCACAACTTCCACACTGGGTTTCAGATACTTACTGACAGCTGCAGAATAGGAAAATTCATCTATTTCATCCACTCTGCTCGGGGGCTCTGGAGGACACAGGAGAGAGAGTTTTCCTGCTCGTGTGCTCCGACTCTCTCCTGGCAAAACCCACACAGTCAAAAGCTGCAGTTGCAGGAAAAGTCTTGTTTAGCTCCAGGGCTGCATCATACCTACTGCGAATAAAACTACTACCAAGTTTGCTGCAAAAATGGTATCTGAGAACATGGAATTTACCAGAAGGTTTTAAAGTGGATTTAATTTTCAGAGTTTCATATTAAATATTCAAGAATAATATCCTGGATATAACAGCTACTCTTCCTCCTGCCTACTTCTAGGAATACTTGAGGATGGCATTATGAGGTGTCAGATTATCTTTTACTTCAGCAAACCAATATATGTTCTCCTTGTCTCATTCTGTACGTGTAGAATTTTTGCTGACATTTTTTAAAGTACATTCAAACTGAGGAGACAGTTCTCACGTACAAATTCAATGTGAATAGTTAAAGAGCGATGGGGACGTGAAAACTAGGTCTTAGGATGAAGCTCTTTAATGTTGATTTTGGTGGTGCTTCCTGCTCCACTTACAGGATAAGGATGTCCATACATTTATCCACGCATTTGGCATCTCAGATTGTCACTAAATTATATTAAAGTGGATATTTAAATTCACATTTATCAATATCAAAATGGCTTCATGAAGATTGGAAGAAAAGATCACATATAACAAGTCCCAGTTGAAAATTCACCTTAAGAAAAAAACTGGAATACCAAGAAATCTGAAAAGTAATACAATTTTACTTAAAACAAAATGCTGACTATTTCAGAATAATTGGTGTACTGAAATAAAGTTGGAAGATATCAGAACATCACAGGCCAACATATATACAAAAGCACAACATGTGAAATTTGGCTTCCAAAATTGCAGGGGAAAGAAGAGAGGGAGAAAAGAGGAAAGGACAATTTTCAGGTTAGTTTGT
>Ga0065711_1029730_pt1 | contig 35045 bp, 15 predicted proteins | sample Hoacrofraction12_FD_59098 | JGI IMG/M metagenome (GOLD analysis project Ga0065711, IMG submission 59098) | Hoatzin crop microbial communities from Cojedes, Venezuela - Epithelial fraction 12 v2 (version 2) | ecosystem: Host-associated > Birds > Digestive system > Esophagus > Crop | place... | reverse complement strand
GGGGGGGGGGGGTGTGGCCGGCGGCTGCCTCCGGCCCTGCCGCCGAGGCGCGGGGTGCGGCAGGGCGGCGCGCCTTCGCCTTCCTCCTCCTGCGGCGAGGAGCGGGCAAGGGGAAGTTTCAGACACCTTCCGGCCGGGTCGCCGGCGGGCGCGGCGGCGGCGGGGCCGGGGTAGCGCCGTGGCCAAGTGGGGAGAGGGGGACCCGCGCTGGATCGTGGAGGAGCGTGCGGACGCCACTAATGTCAACAACTGGGACTGGTGAGGGGCGGCGCACGTTGCGGCCGTTGTTGGGGAGCGCGCGCGGGTTCCCCTGAGGCGGGGGGAAGAGAAGGGGCGGCCGCCTATGTGTGCGTGTGCCCGTCTGTCTGTGTGTCTGTGCCTACGTCGAGGGAGGACGGCTGGACGCCGTGGCGGCCGGCGCTTAACGGCCCCGCTTCCCGGCCCAGGACGGAGCGGGACACGACGAGCTGGTCGAGGAGCAAGCTGAAGGAGGTGCTGGTGGTAGAGGGCGAGGCCGGGCGCTGTGAGATCAGCGACCTGAAGCATGTGGAAGGCGAAGCGTCCTGCAACAGCCGCAAAGGGAAACTCAATCTTCTTCTACGAGTGGAACCTGCACCTGGGCTGGAAAGGTACGGGGCGGGGGGCGCCTGCCTGCGGGGGCGGTCGGCGAGGCGCTGCCGGCGCTGCCGTGCCCCTGCTCACCGCAGCCGTTTGCCGCGGGCCTGGCGGTGCCGCCTCGGGTCGGGGACGCCGCCGGCAGCGAGGAGGCACCCGGCCTGCTGCGGGGGGAGGGACTGAGTCCCTCAGGGCGTGCTTAGCTTTTCCCGGGCGAGAGGAGCGCAGAGGCTGCAGGCCCTGCCGGTTTCCACCCGTCGCCCCAGCTTTCACAGGAAGGTGTGCGTTGATGCGGGTCGCCTTCGAGCTTAGCTTAAGCTGGCTCTGCCGATTTGCTCTGCGGGATCAAGAGTGATCGCTGTGGAAAGTAAAGTGTCTCGTTTGGGTTGGAAAAACAGGAATATGTTGGTGAACTGCAGTGACTCAAAATCGTAGGGAGATTGCAGGAGACACATCGGCCTGAAGTGTTATAAATGCTTATCTTTAACTCTTGAAACCCTAGCTTGTCTTCCCCACCTCCCACCCCCCCATTTTTTTTGTATCACACGCGTTTCTTAGATTTTTATAACAGCATATCAGTGCAGTATTACTCATCTTGCCTTGCAAGAAGTAAATACCTCTATTGTGCTGAGATGTGTATCGCTTACAACAGTCTGCTTGCATTGTTGCAGTTTCCCAGAGTGCACGAATTACAGCTGTGTGCTTAATCCATGTGGATAGCAGGAAACAGGAGAAGCTAAAAAGCGTGAAAAGTAGCTGGTTCCAAAAATTTAGTGTAGTTTACATTGAGGATAACGAATTACATGAGGAAAAAAATGTTTAGTGGGAATAAGGAAACTAGAAATAATTATGGATTATTTGGATAACAGGCCCACTCATTTTCGTTGTGTTGCATCTGCTCGCAACCCCAGCTCCTGGAGCTTCATCGCCTGCTGTGCTTGTCCCGTGGCAGCTCCGTATTTGTAGAGCGACCTGATACCATATCTTTTGGTAGCATCAAGGAATTCTTTACTAGATGCCTAAAAACTTGATGGCAAATTGTGGATCATCTCTTGCACTGGAGTAAGAAGCAGGAAGAGCTGATACAAAATGCCTGCATGGGCAATTGTACATGGCTATTGTAATGCCAAATGACAGGTTGGTCCTCTCCAAAACACTGTACTTGTTTCTCAGGCCTGAGTTGTTACTACAGGATATAGGAATACCAAGGTCCATACTTAATTTTCTCCTTTTAATCCCTTTGCCCCAAAACAAGACTGTAGTCTCTGGATCAGCGTTCCAGGTAGTGCTGTGGGCTGCTCCAGCAGGCTGTGTTTTGCACTTGTTTTTGTGATGCCCTGTGCGGTGCAGTTCTTTGTGACTGTTTTTCCTGGTTTGGCGGACTGCAACTTTAACGTTTATTTCAATGCTGAGACCGGTGCTCCTATTTGAACAGATTTGGAGTGGAGGTGTGCTCCCACAATAATAATAGGGCACTTACTTATTTTGGTTCACATTGATAGTTAACTATGTTTTAAATGTTAAAGGTGTGTTATAAACTAAGAACATACTTATAACTGTGATCTAAATGTTAACAGAGAGGAAGGCAAACATACTGTGTGGTGCAGTTTAAATAGTTGTTGGGGGCTTTTTAGATAAGCTAAAATAATCTAAGTTTTAAATATTTATTGGGTTTTTTTTTGTTTATTTCAGTGTATAAGGTGTAGAAGTAGGCAGATACAGTATTTTGTTTGTATTGCTATACAGATTCTTTCTAAATTCTTATTCCTTTGCTAGGTCTTGATGCTTTTCAGTGTTTTACTATAGACAACTCTTAATTTGCATAGGTACTTTGCTCAGTTCAGTGTTGCACTGAGTGGATAATGTCTTTGAGAGCTTAAAGGAGTTTGCTACTACACAGTGAAACTCTGAAACAGCTGGGGCTAATGATTTTTTTCCTGATTTGATAGCCATCATGTCATGTTAGCTAAACACGCTAATTGTGGTGATTATTTCCTTCTACAAGTCTTCTGGGATAACTAGTAATTTAAGTGTGATTAAAATCTGGATACATAAGAACAAGATGATATAAATCCTGAAGTTTGCAGGCGTTTTGAAAAGTCCAGTGTGGGAAAAACATTGCCCTTAGCAGCTTTGATTGCAAAGCAATAAGAAAGTGAGGAACTAAGGGTACTTAATGGCACTAAAATTGAGCAAAATGGCTGTTCTCTCTACTGTTTGTTTGAAGATGTAATGAGGATTTTAATGGATTATTCTACCTTGTGATGGAATCTTTATTTTAGGAGTTGTTAATAAAATTAGCTGGATGGATAGAAGTCAAATTTGTGTTTTACTCCAAAAAACTTCTTCCTGCACGCTTGCACTTCCATTTTGGGGAGAGTAGTTGAGAATAAGATTTGCTTTACTGTCTGCAAAGACAGCATTGCATGGTTTTGCTTGTACTAATCCTGGAGCTGGAAGAAAGCACCAAAGAGGAAAATTGAGATGGCTGCATGTGTGGGGCCCCAAAGTGTTCTAACAGTATAATTAAATAGTTCACATGGCTTTGTACCTGAGCTAACAGGTTCTCGCGGAAGACTGAGAAGCCCAGGAGAGGTCTACTTTAGCCTTTTGCTGTGCGGACATGGTTGTCTGCTTCTGGAGTAACAGGCTTTGCAAATTGTGCTAGGCTTCATTGATGTAGCTCCTGGCTAGGAAAGGATCTTTTACATCGTATGGCACTTTGTGTTACTAACCATCATTTGATCTTTTTTTTGCTAAGAAATGTCTGAGCATTTGTTTGTGTACTTTACTGCGATCTTGACTGGTGGCAGGTTAGGTTGTATCTGTGCATAGTGCCCCCCTATAGTGTGGTGGTCATTTCAGGGTAGTAATTAAAAGTAATGAAGGGAGAGGGATGTTAAGTAGTAGCTGGATCTAGCTAGCTATTTTGAAGGTGAGAGAATCCAGAGAAATATTACATCTGCCTTCATGACAATTCCCCTTCTGCAGTCATGTTTAACACTGGGTTGGTTGTGTTTTAGAGTTTTGCTGATAGACTGATAAAGCCTGATGTTGGGCTGCGTATGTTTTGACAACTAGGAGATAACTGGGTTTGGGGCAGAAATGCATGTTTCTTCTATTGCTTGCTAAGATTTTAACATGATCTAAGTAGTGAATAAATTTAATTAACAATGCTTTTTCAAGGCAAGGGGAAAGAGTCTTCAGTGGAAAGAAAAAAAGTGTCAGACCTTAAATTCAATCTTTTTACAGTAAGGACTGAGGCAAAGAAGTACAGTACAGGGTTCATATCCCAGACCATGTTCATAGAGCTGTGTCAGTAAGTGATGGCAGGCCTTTGCCCACAAAGATCACAGAATCGTAAGGGTTCTCTGGGCATCATCTAGTCCAGCCCCCCTGCCAAAGCAGGCTGCACAGGACCTCGTCCAGGCCGGTTTTGAATATCTCCAGAGGAGACTCCACAACCCCTCTGGGCAGCCTGTTCCAGTGCTCCGTCACACTCCCTTGTGTTCAGATGGAACTTCCTATGCTTCAATTTGTGCCTGTTGCCCCTTGTCCTGTCGCTGGGCACCACTTTCTGACATGTACAGTGATTACTGGCAGTTCGTATAAAGCTACTAAGAGTAGGAACAATTGTTCTAAAAAATCTGGAAGTGAAGTTTCATATTTGTAAAAAATTTCAATTGTATGCCAGTTCATTATACATACATTTGTTTTATCGTGACATACTTGTATGTTGGGAGCTTTTTAGACATTCAGGAAGGAATAGCTAGCATTCTAGAGGGCTTCTAAATAAAGGGCCGATGGATTTATGGGAAGAGGAGGGTTTTTTCCCCTTACCCCCTTTTAGATTCGTATTCTGTGTTGGTAGACATAAGTTGTTGTAAGTGGAGAGTGTTAGGCCAGCTGAAAATTTAAGGTGAGAGCGGTGGCAGAACAGTTGGCAAACTGTGCTGAGACAGACAGATGTACCTGTGTGCATGTACATACTTGAATGCATCTATACATGAAAATAAATACAGTTCTGAGAACTGTTTACTATGAAGGTACTGTGATGTGTTTGAGACCTTGGGTTGTTATTTAGTTCCTTTAAATTAGATTCTAGGCAGCTTGCTCCAAGTAACACTTTCATACAACTAATTTCCAAGATAAAACTCTTCCTACAGGGGAAATAGTTACTAATACTGCATTTAAGAATTCATTATGTTAATATAGGTAGAGTGAAAGAGTCTGGGGAGAAACATAAGGGATCTGTTGAAATTCCTAACCTGTCAGAAGAAAATGAGGTCAATGATACAGAAGTAGGTGTGAAATACTGATATGGCTATATAGATTCAGAATTCTTAAAGCATTAATCAATGTATAGGCATCATATTTTGTTTTATCCTGTCATTATGTGGGATAATTACACTTGGATAGTTTATTTCATGATTTCGGTTTTTATGCTTGGAATGATGACTTCTCTCTGTTTTCAAATATACCTACTAGGAATGTATACAATTTTCTTTGCTAATTATTGTTTGTGACAATATATTCACTACAAATTTGAGAACAACTCTGCTTGTCAGAGTCTTAAAAAACCCGAGCAAATGACCCCTCCAAAACCTAAGAACTTCGGGAATCTCCTTGTTGGTTGTGTAGCATTATTTGTACTGTGGCTTCCACAGATTCCTCAACCTCTGCTGTGTAGCAGGCAACTCTGTTTATGCTTGATGAACCTAAGCTACCATGCAGATGCGATACTACATTTACTTAAGTCAAAACCCAAGAGGACTTATTTTTAGGAAAGGTACTTGAAGTTGCAGCTGTCCTCTGAATGTAGTAAACAAAGCCAAAATACTTTACTAGGCTCATGTTTAGGCGTCTCTTAGATCTTGTGATTTTTCTGTTGCTAGATAAACGTTAGCAAAAGGAAAGGGGAAGGCGATGTTCTGAAGGAGCTTATGAGAACTGAAGGAACCATAAAAGTCAGAGCAGCTCTGAGAGATTACCTGAAAGCACTTAAAACAGGTAAATTAAACCAATATATTAGGTGTGTTTTTATGCAGTCTTCTTTCTTGAATAGATTGGTAATATACTGACAAGGCATTGGGTTTGTATTGGTTTTTAATTGTCACCAGCTGAGATGAAATTAGTCCCACCAGCCAGAATCTTTATTGCTATCAAATGTGGCAGCATCCAGCAGTTCCTGTAGTGACACATGCTGCATCGTGTTACACATAGTGGCCACAGAGATTGCTGTCAGACCTACAGTCTGACTGGTTGGCTAGCAAAGTGGCGCCCAGCTCTCAGCTTGTTGTTTCTCTGCTGTACTATTCAGAAGTTCATGGAGATGGTGTGTTCCTTAATGGGCAGATGGTACTAATTTTGGGTCGGGTAACTTTGAAAAAGCCTGTGTTTTTAATTGAAATTGCTGTTAGGCTCTGTTGCTGATAAAAATGTATGGGTAAGCTGGGGAAAGTGGATTGAGTCATATGTCCCATTCTGTGCTCCCATTCTATACAGTTTTACCAGTTCTGCAGTTTTGGGCAGCAGTCGTCATTACACGTGTAAACGTCAGGGTGGTTGTACGGCTCAGTTTCATACTGAAGAGTGCTTTTCTTTATTGCAGAGTTTACCTTGGGAATGCTTCTGCCAACAAAAGCTACTGCTGGTCAGGAGCTGGCTGCTGAGCAAAAACTAAGTGGAAACACCATGCAAGTATGCTGGCTTAAAGTGTTCTATGCATTTAATATTACCACACATGTAGCCCCTGCAGATTTTGCTGTGGTAACAGTTGCATACTCCTGTGATTACCTGCAAAAGTGAGAGCCTTTGGGGTGGAACTGCCTCCTCATTGCTGTGACAAAGGCCTGTAACACAGAAATGATGCATCAGATTTAATTTAGTGATTACATTAATAATAGATTTAGATTAATAATACTGTTAAATAAATATGGAGGTGGTATAATTGATGTATATTCACAGTATGTTTAAGAATGCACAGGTAACAACAATCCTCCGACTCCAGAACTTTTAAATGTTCGACCTTGTGCTCATTCACATGAATATTGTTTGCATTGCAGGATTCTGTTTCACCACAGTCTTTGGATATAGTTGGTGTAAAAATTCCAACAGTGAAGATACTTTTGAGAGAAATATTCAACTCTCCAGCAGACAAATTTTATAGCATCTTCACAACTAAGGAAGTAAGCGATACTTTCAGTAGGCAATATAACTTAATGAAGATGCTGTTATATCTGAATAGTTATGTAAGTAATAAATGTGTCACATTGGTAGCGGTCTTGCAGAAACTGAAGGATTAATGAGCTACCCTTTTCTTGTAACCTCACTGAGTATTTGTAATTGTCATAATTTGCTCTTCAAGTTTTGCTGAATAGCTTCACCTTTTAAGCTACTGAGGCATTTCAGTGATGAAAATGCAAAAGGACTGAGTCAGTTTGTCAGTTTGGTTCCGAGCAAGGAACAAAGGCTGGGTAGCTGACCTCAAGAACTTGACAACTTGGCAGTAAGATAGCAATCAACAAGCACTGGAAGATGGCAGTAGGAGCATTCCACTTTCAACTTTTTTAACGAGAGCTTATTAGGGTGACTTAGACCTTTATTTGCCAGTTGTTACCTTAATAGGTAGAAGAGCCAACTAAACAAAGTGAAGTTGCATCTTTATGTAGTTTGTGTGCAGCTCAGTCATGCTCTCTGCTAGTTAGAAAAAGTTTTGCTTTTTTTTATGCAAGAACCTGACATTCAGGAGCCTGAAGTGCTCAGTAATAGTACTGTTGTTATCCACAGCTTACATTAACGGTTGGATGTGATGATATTGTTGCTTACAGGGTATGAAATATAAAATCACTTAATTTTTGGTTTGTGTCCTTCAAAAGAGCCTGGGCTGGTATCGGAGAAATTGAAATTACAATCCCAATGCTACCCATGGAAAAAATAATGGCACTGAGCAGCAATTCTGCACCTTCCTAGAGCTGCTGCTCTGTCTCCCTCATTTCCAAATCTACCAACAGTCAGTCACGTGTATGTATGTACGTGCTTTGTCTGTGCCTCTTGCAGGTGGCTACAGTCTTTACTGGTCTTTGCATTTACCACCACAGGTTTGTCAGCATTTACATTCTCTTTCTGTGCCCTCGCTGGCCCCTGCTACTACCACCAATCTCAGTGGAGTGCTGCATAAAATGAAAAGCCTGATTAGTGCTTGAAGAGTTTTACATATACTACAGTTTCGTTAATTTCTTCAGCAAAACTCCATTCTCTCATGTGGTGCATTATGTGTCAGTACAGATTCGTAGTTAGCTGTCTTGTGCTGTATTCTTTTTTGCTAGTTGGTGCAGAAGTTTTCTAAATATCCCGCTGTGATTGAAGCAGAGAAAGGAGGCAAACTTCAGATGTTTGATGGTTGCGTCAGCGGGGAATACGAAGAACTGGTAAAAAGCTCCCACTTTGCACTTTAAAAATGGGGGGGGCGGGGCGAGGGTAGTGTCAGCTGATTCTCCAAGCTAAAAAGTAGGGTAAGTTTCTGACATTTCAGCTTTGCTAATGCATATTCAGTTCGCTATTACAAAGCCCCAAAATTGCTATTATGTTGTGTGATTTTTCTTCCCCATCAAAAGAGCAGGCACTGACTACACCTGATGACCTGCACTGGGGGAAAACACTCTCGGCACCATCCTTTTTTACTAGGAGGAGTGAGAAAGCAGGTTTCAGGTTTATCTCCCAAATCCATATCACGTCTTGTAAACAGAGAAATGATCTCTCTTGTATTCAGGGCAAATGTGACACTCTCCTTGACCAAATGCTTTTGCAAATAAAGGGGAAAAATTGATAATTAGAGCTCAGCTGCATTTTTGAAAGCTCTGAAAAGTCATTTTCACAGTTGCTAAGCTTAGATGTCCATCCAGATGATGGGCAGTAAGTATTACTGACAATTGGACAAGTCTTAAAAAAGCAAAGCCTTGGAAAATTGCATTCTCAGTTCAAGCTAGCAAAATTGATTGTTGACTCCGGAAAGGGTTCAGTCTGGAAACATACGTGCTGCAGAACTGTTACACCAGAGATTGCCTTTAGTGGTTACATCCCATTATGGAAGCTGAGGGAAGTCAGTTACAATCATCAACCTTTGCAGTTAGATACGGAACTATTTAGATGAAACAGTCAAAATATTAACTTAATGGCTTAGTGAAAGCAATAAGCCTGATGTAGACTAAAGTCTTCAGCTGACAATGCATACGCTTATGCTGAAGCAGTACCTCTCCTTCTTACATGCACTGAGGGCAGGCTGTGAATCATTTCTATGTAGTACTGCCGAACTTATGCATTCAAGCAGGCTGGATTGCTTAAGAAAAATTCATGGGCATATTCCGTGACATGCTTAAAAATTTCAGAGGTGAAAACATGACTCTTACACCCCTTTCAAGGTCTGCAAGAAAACTAATGTTTTATGTTTAGTAACTTAATCAGCCTGACCTTTTCCCATAGAGAAAACAAAACAGTGGAATGTAGCAAGCTGAGAGCTTGATGAAAACAGGTTATTAAAAGAACCCCAATCTTTGTATTGTTTACACGCATGTCTCTACTATTGCATAAGATAATGTTCCTCTCCTTATTTTTCAGGGGAGAATTACCATCGAGTAGTCATAATGTGAACTATCCCCATGCTAATGGGGAGAACCTTCTTATCTTCTTACAGGTCCCAAGCCAAAGAATTGTCCTGAAGTGGAGGTGTAGAAACTGGCCTTATGGTGAGTCTTTTCGAGGACCCGTAATAAAGGCTACACTTTACAGGGAGAAGGAGCAAATGTGACAGCTGACAGCCTTGCTAACTGGAAGCTCACTTAGTCTGCATTCTTTGGAGAATAGCCTGATGTCCATAGCAGTTGTTAGCTGTGAGAAGAGGCTTTACTCAGACACAGACAAAAGCAGAAATTAGCAACAACAGATGTAACCCTTTAAAAAGGACTTTACTGAAATGTCATATTTGCTTCCTTCAGAACATTATGCAACAGTTGCCTTGAATTTCAAGGACATGGCTCCTCAAACAGAACTGCAGTTAGAGTGCAACGGAGTTCCTGTCTCCAGTGAAGACAGTACAAGACAATGTTGGAAGAAGCAGTATTTTGAAGGAATACATATTTTACTGCAGCAGTCCAAAGACAACGTGGAATGATAACAGTACTGTAGTTTTGTTAGGGCATTACTTTTTATACTCTGTTAACATTTGGTTTTATAGAAAAAACTAATTTATTTGTGGGAAGAATAAAGACCCACTTCTGTGATACTGTATATAATTTAAGCATTATTTATGGATTTTTAGTGAATGAGGTGGTAAGTCAGACTACGTATATAAACAGCTTTATGTGGGGAGACTGATCTCTGTTCTGCTTGCCTGCAACTTCAGAGAGTAATTATCATTCAGCTGCAGTAAAGTACTATCATCATAGGCAGGTAAGCTACATGAATCAATAGGAAGCATTTGCAGTTCTTCAGTATTCACTGTATCGATTGGCAAAACTAAATGCCTCTAGGAGATGGGATTCCTGTCAGAGCTGAACTGAAAGAGAACTGCCAATACATTAGATCTTTCAAGAAATGTGGGGGATATAGTTTACAGCCTCTTTAAATACTTCTTGAGACTGTTTTAAACTGCAGACTGAATTTTTTTTTAACTATGTAGGTGGTTTTAGGGAAAGGTAGTTAACAATGTCAGGTAATGCTGGCTAGTGTGATGGTTACCACTATTAAGTCTGCATGCACTGCACTCCCTTACTTGACCTCAGTGTGAAATTTATTTTGGAAGAAACAAACAGTAATAATGCTTTCCTTTTGCAGTTCTGTAGACGTTTCACTTTAATTTGAGCTACAGAATTGCAGAGGGCCATAAATCATTTAAGACAGCAACTTAGAGAAATTTGACAGGAGCGTAGTTGGGCTATTGAAAGTAAAGAATTGTAACTCTTAATTAAATCACATTGAGGTTAGCAAGTATAACTTAATTCTCAGAAGCTTTATAAAAAGTGTATGAATTAAGTAGGCAATTTGAAACAAATTGACCAAAAAAGGGCACACTGCCTTTGGAAAATGTAGTTGGCTCAATAAAATAAGTGATTTTATATGCAGTTTATTTTCTCCATTAACTGATAACTGCCAGACTAAATGAGTCTGTATAGAAGCTAAGTTCTACATATTTTATTTTTACAGGATGCCAACACATGACAGCCTTACCACACGTAAACTTATATCATGCAGAGGACAAAGATGTACTGCTCTCTTCTACAGGAGAGGTTTTGCCTGAAAAGTTGGCAGTCAGTTACCACTTTGAACTTAGGTGAGGTTTGTCATAGTAACAAGAACCTCACTGTGAGACACACACAGACTGGTTACCAAGCATTGTATTGCCTGTGTTTTAGGTGTCCAGGTAGAGGGTGGAGAGCAGCCCCTTGAGAAATGTCATGTTTTAGCACCTTCTTCGGAATGCTCAAAATATAGTTACCTTTTTCAATGAGTATTCAAGGACAAAGAGCCTAACGTTTTGAATACAAACATGATTTTCGGGTAGAGTACTGGTTGACAAAGGGGCAACCTTCATATAAAAATAGAAAATCTAGGTTTAAGACAGAGATCAGGCTAAGCAGTTTTGTGTGTAGACAATCCAAGAAACTTTTGTGACAATTCAGTATCTGAGAGTAGGCTGTTCCATCTAATTACAAGTTTCTTCAAACAGTGTATCCTGCAGCCCTAGTACTTCTCTGGGAAGTGTGCCACATCAGTTTTCCTTACTGACTAAAAATGCCTTCCACCTTAGGGTCCCAAGTGCCCACAATTTCTGTAGTTTGCTAGTCTGAATTTTTTTGTTTTCTTCCACTAGCAGAAGTAATCAGCTGGATCAATTGCCAATCATCAGTATTAAGAGTATTAAAAAATAAGTGACTTACTTGTGTTTCCAGTGTTGCACCACTCACTTCCAGGCATGGGACAGCCAAAAGCCCCAGAAAACTCTCTGCAACCACTGCTGTGAGGTCCAGCACTGTGTGAGGAGGAACAGCCCCAGCCAGCCCGCATTTCCCCTTTAGGGAAAGAGTAGTGAACTGATAGTGACCTGTCTTCTTTAGTGTGCTGCTTGTTCTCTCATGCCTGCATAGCTGTAAATTTGGTAATATGTACAAGATTTCTTAAGTTAAAAACATGAAGTACCTACCTTTTCATCCTGCTTGTAGGCCAGGCTAGCGCAAGAAATGGGCAGTCAGCTTTCACACCCACAAACCGCCTGCCTGACTGTCCTTACAGGCAAAAAAACAAACAGCACATTTTTTCTTTTTGCTTCACCAGGATTCCTGCACTCTTCCCATCTTCACTGTATGTACTGGAACTTAGCTGACATTAGTATCGTGTTGCCGACCTGAAAGTTCATTTTCTCCACACTTTGGAATTGAGAAAAATGAAAGAGAATTTCATTTTACTTGTAGCAGGTAGGCTTCAGGAGAATTTCTAGCACTATCAGCCAGCCATAGCATAAAGGGGGCAATTATCATCTTGGAGAGGCAAAACAGTTTATTCTCGAGCGCTGAAATTCCTCATAAGACTGTCCAACAGTTTAATAAAACCAAAGAACATTAAACCACTTGTTATCCTCAGCCCTTGAGCTAGATGGAGCAGAGTTCAGAACTACGTATCATTTAGTAACAGTATGATGATAATGATGCCGTATCATACATAAATCATACAGTATCACATATAATGAAAAGATAGTATCACAAATGTAGTTTGTTTTCTAAATAAGTCCCCGTGAAGAGCTCCCTATCCTAAAATTTTCCCAGTATAACAAAATAGCAGGAGTGGAGACACATGTAGAAAGTTTGTGGGAAATACGTTCAGATGTATTGGAATTTGTGTGTTTTAAGGAGACTAATGAGCACAGACAACATTCCAGGGAGAGCAAGCAGTATGAAAGAAGCGCCACAGCAGAAACAGAAAGTGCAGTTTTGTTTGTGATGCAGCACTTTCACTACAGCAGATGGTCTTAACAGCTTGAGTCCAAGAGGTGGAGGCTGACTGTTAGGGACTATGCACAGTGAGGACAGTGGAAGGAGTAAGTATTTTAAAAGCTTAATTTTGAAGGGGTTAAATGGGAGGTGAGACTTCCAGGAGGAAATACATAACAAATGAGAGGTGGGATGAGCCACTGAAGAGAATAAAAGCTTTAAGAGACTGAGGAAGCCAGTTAAAGGTTGGGTTTTCAAAGACAGGGATAAAAAATGCATTCTTGAAGGCAAAGAAATACAAAGCAGAAAACTGATTTAAACTAAAAGAAGGGCAATGCTGTGGAAGAAATCATGACTTGCAGAACATGTAAAATGAAGGACACAGAGGAAGATAAAGAGGGGCAAACAAAGATATGGAAGAGGAGACAAGTTTGTGCAGGTACTGCTTGATTTTGTTTAAAAAAACATACTGGGAAAAAACGCCCACTAAAAATTGCAAGAAAACTTATGGGGGAAATTGGAAGGTAATGGAAGAGCAGTAGGAATAATTATACTTCTGGTAATTTTGACACTTTTTGAGCAAAATAATAAAAAAAGCTAGTATTGTCACTTTAAAACTACAGGATAATAATTTATTAAAGCTAACCATCATGTTTTTTAATATCTTGTCAAACTTCATCTAGCTTTTTGAAGAGGTTGCAAAAGGAACTGCTGGCCTAACATAGCTTATATGTACAATGCGTGTCTTACTATGTTAAGGTACTTTGCTTAGAGAGGCACCAAAACCCAACATATCGCATCACTGAAATGTCATCTGAAACTAACTTCTTTGTTAATGGAAAACTGTTATCAAATAAATGGACTGCTCGTGGGATTCTGAATGGCCAGTTACATATTTGTGAGAAAATAATTGACAGTAAAATACAAAATTACAACTAATAGCATTTGCAAATCACGTATACAGGTCTGTAGGGGAAAACATCCTAAAAGTAACTTAAAGGGCGTGGTCAATAGTCAGTGACCAGCTGAACACAGAAGAGGAAGAAAAGTGTATTACTTGTGTATCATTTATGAAATAATTATTAAATACTGTTTATACTTGGTATACACTTCAAAAAAGGGGGTTTGAAATAATGAGAGAAAAACATTACAACAGACAGATTCCCACTCTTCAGTAACAGAATTACTGTTTGATCTCATCCTGTATGGGAAGCTGAAGCAAACAAAGTGCAATAGCTGAAAGGTGAAGTCAGACAACATACCAAAAATCAGATGCACACTTTTAGTACGAGTCATTAATTGAGACTACTCACCAAAGGGTTATAATGGCTGCTTCATCACTTGATTTTTAGATCAATAGGCGAGTATCTTCCTAAAGACGTCTTAACCCAACCATTAACAGGCGTGCTAGAAGACTTGATAGATGAATTTTGATACTCATTATGTAGAAGCTGTTGATGATTTTTCTGAAGTTACTATCTATGGAGAATTTGATCAGAAAGGGTAATGAAATTATTCCTAAAGAGAGTGAAAAAAATAATTACTTCATGTCTGAATAACAGGGAGACCAACTTGAGCACTGACCAGTATCAATACAGTATCTGTAAATGCAGCAATAAAAGTACTCATAAAGGGGAACGTAAAGTCTAAAGACACAAATGATTAATTACAGAAAGTTAAAAAAAATGAGCAGATTCAGAGCAAGAGGAGTCACAAAAGCATCACATAATAGAATCATGGAGAAGCAAATGATGCTGAATTACATTAAATGGTAGACAGAATGAAGGAATTTGGAAGAAGAAGGACCGAGTAGATGTGTTACAAAGACAGCAGAAAAACAACTGAGCTAAGCAACTAGAAAATGAAGCTGAAAATGTAGTTTAATCAGATATTAAAACCAGTATCATTGACAGTCTGAAAGATCACATAGGAAATGTAAATTGCTCAGAAATAACAGGAGGAAATGTGACGGGGAAAGATGATAAAGTCATTCCATGCATTTTGGGGGGATGAAGTTGTCAAGAAAGCAAGGGAGTGCAGCCAGATGGAGTGGGCCCCAGGGGCAGCAGGGGTAGAGCAAGAAAAGGAAGTCTGCAAATGGTGAAGGAGAAAAATATGACCAGCACAGATTAAAATTAGGGAAATAAAAAGTTCTGGCTTCTGACACCACTAAGTTGTACCATAGTGGGGAAAAAAGTAAACAACCACCAATCCCTCTTAACTGTGAGACTGAACATTGATGCCAAGTAAACAAGAAAAAGACTAAGATTTACGTCAGTTACATATCATTTCTCTCTGCAGTTGTTTCATTTTTGAAGTTGCCTTTGATGAGGAATCTAAAGACTGAAGCAACATAGCATAAACAAATGAAAAGTCATCGCAGTCAGTTTAATGAAGTGCACAGAATAGCAATCGTCAATAAAAATAAAACAACTAATTTTACATCAAGTGTGCTTTATTTCCTCCACAGGTATTCTGTTAAATAAAGCACCATATATATACTGCCAGGCCACAGCTAAAGAGGATTCTTTACAGAATCAAATTTCTTGTGGTTGTTTAGTATACAAGTAAACTTAATTTTGATAATAAGAACCACAGCGATCTGAGGCACTCTGCCTCTATTATAAGGTACAAAACTGGCACAGAGGACACCATATTATACACAGTAAAAATGCCGTAAGTTTAAATTACATCATACAGGGCAAGGAAGCCCTGTTCTCCCAGACAGCCATATTAAATGAAAGCCACTACAGTGAACTCTTAATTACATAAAACGTATCCATTATCTGATTGCCCTTTAGGAAAGTGTATGGTAGATGCAAAAAACAAAACAAAACAAACAAAAGAACCCACCACCCCTGGAGTTCTGCCTGACCAAGAATTAAGCATATAAATCTATCTCGCCATTCAAGCAGAAAGCACTGGACAAACTGAAGCACAAAATAGAAATTAGCAAAACTTATACAAACAGCATTTTTGGGGACGAAAAATAAAAAAGGCTTAAAAGCAACATGCTCCATCTAATGTCAAGAAGCAGCTTGGTTTCCTTTTCCTGATATCCTTGTGACCACATGAATCGTAGACTCAATGGTCCTACACAGGATGTCTAAAACGTCATTCTGCTGCATATGACTAAGAAGTCCTCTGGAATGGCCACAACTGATTGATAAACTAGTTTCAGGATCTTGGGATGGTAAGGCTTGACCATCACAGCTCCTCAAATCTGTGAGGTCAGATAAAACTGCTGAAACTGACGTGGAAGGAAACTCTGAGTCCTCCTCAGCTCCAGTGGAATCCTTGGAAGTCTGAAGGTCTTTGAATTCTTTGCATTCTTCAAATTTACTGTTTCCTGACTGCTCTTCCATGTGCTGTGACCGTGTCACTATCATTAGGTCTTCCGAAAATGAAGAAGGAACTTCCATTCTGTACTCTTTGATAGAACTGTTCTCGGGGGAAGGAAGATCTTGCTCAGTGCCTGGATCAATGATCGAAGAGTCCCGTGTCTCGTTATCTGAAGTGCTTGTTGGGGTCAACGCCTCCTGGGGTTCAGTTTTTATATCACTGATACAGCTGTCCACAGTGTGCTCCTCATCACTGCTGACCCGTCTTCTCTTCACAGGAGTGGCTCCTTCGTCATCTGTAAGGAAAAGGAAAACTTGCTTAGGGAAAACTCATTGTTTTCATGCCATACATCCAAGTGACAGGCCTTTCACATTTTTATATTTTTCCATATTAAACACAGTACTTTAATAAATGTTTATTTCCTTACAGAAAATTCATGTAATTGCCTAGACTTTTAGCTCCATAATAAAATGTAGTGTTGGGGATTGGAGCCAAGAAATGGCCCACCCTGCAGTGGTAAGAAAACAATGCATTACATTAATTTTGTAAAAGTTTATAAAACTTTAGAAGTTTAGAATTGTTAGAGTGACGTGATTATAGAAGGCAAACCTTTAGTTTTTCTTTCTTTGGCTTCTTGCTCTTGCAATGAGTTCCTCTGTTGTTGACAAGCTCTACATTTGTTTAAAAGCTCTTGTAAAGTTGGAATCAGGGCTGAATTGAGCTGTTTGGGAGTGTGCACTGAAAGCAGCAAGGCAAGTGCTCGGAGGTCCTGAAAAAACAGAAGTAAGCAAACTCAAGTGGCCTTATTTCAAACTCATATTTGATTAATCCTACACACTGACAGGTCTGTGCAATAAGGCAGAGACTTCAACACATTCTGAACATCCAAAAGATCAAATTCTAAGTATACTTACACTACTGAAATTTCCCACTCACTACTAATATGCTGATCTTAACATAGTTCTGTCCTAAGCAGATGACAGTACTGTGCTGCTCAGTGTAAAACGAAATCTTCTGCTGGGTTAGAACATTTCTACAATGAACTCTACTGCAGTTTGCATTACTTCTTTTCCACGATCAGCTACCCTCCTCCCAGTCTTGTGGCCCCCACCATCAGCTTGGGAGACCCACGTATGTGCATGCTGAGATGAAATGGAGAATTCTAGATAGCTCAGATTGCTGCTCCATAAATTTATGACTGTCTTGTTGGTTAACATTTCCAGCCAGGCAACTAAGGTAGCCTCCCAAGCTCTCACCAGGAGTGCAGCTTACAAAGTTGAGCTAACAATGCCCACCACTTTAATCAGAACCTGGCACATAGCGCTGAGGAGTTTCCACAGAAAATAAGCTGCCTCCTAAATGATGTTGATATTTGAATGGCTTCAAGCAGACTCACCCCATTTAAAGTAGAGCTTGCTTTGGAAATTTCAACTCTCTGGTTGCTGAAGTCAGATTCTAGGCTTTGATATTGATTTATTAGATTTGTAATTAGAGTATTGATTAAGTTGGCACAGTTTGCTTCAGAAAACACCTGCCCTTGGACCTGTGAAAAGAATGTGGTTTTTTTTTAAACCACAAAAAAATAGAACTGTTAAAACAGTATCCTAAACTGAAAGAACATATGACTGCATTTCTTGAAATAGAAATTGCCAAAGACCATCTACCTTTAGAAGAAAATGGGTCAAAAAGTTGTACACAATGTTGTTGTTCAGAAAAGTCCTTTCATCCATCAAAATACATTTTATATATTCTGCAAAAACTGGATCTTCGCAGAGAAGCTTTACACAGTTCTTTGATGTTGCAGACTGGTGAAGAGAGAGAGAAGACTGCAAAGTCATCACTGGAAGTGTGGCACTGCAGTAGCACTGTCTGCAATGCTTGTCTCAGCTGGAGACCTCTAACCAGGCCCACTGATGTTCGTAATTCATACTGGACCATTCTTACTGATAAAAAGATTTCAAGTTTATCAGCTATCAGTAAATTGTACAAATTAATTATTGTCAATTATCATTGCACATTTTATGAATTTATTCCGTAGGAATGCCAGTTTATCACAATCAGTATGTATGTGAAGGGCTGGTGCCTCCTAACCTGTGAGCCAACTACAGGGTCCTCCTGCAGAGATGCCAAGGTTACTGCTTGCAGTGGACACATGACGATAGCCTGACTTAGAGACCTACCAATTTTTAATTCATCATATCAGTGTTTATGATACATAAAAAGCTGGGAATTCACAGGGCAGGATGAAGTAATTTTTGGACACCACACAGACTACCATCCTGCCAATACTATGTACTGTGTGAAGTTGCTGCCTAAGTTTTTGCAGGACCTGGGGCAGACTGGGATCAAATACAATTTGCTAGACTTTTATACTTAATTTAGCAGGTTTTATCAGATGACAGGCAACATAAGAAGAGGTATTTTCTATTCAAAATGCTAGTATTTTGAATGATTAAACCATACCCACTAGTTAAAATTTGTGGGTTAATCTCTGTTTCACATTCATTGTATTTTGCCTGTATTTCTGTTCCGTTAGTTCTCAAACCCACAGACTCTTACCTGAGTCTGACAAAGCTCAGTCCAAAGTTTGGGGAATAACGCAAGATGAAGTGGTAAACCTTCATATGCAACTAGGACACCTGAAATTTTATCAGAAAATAAGTTACTGTGTGAGAATTTTGTTGGAGATTCTCTCTTCCTGATAAAAGTAGTACCAAGGTGCGGTGCCATATTGTTTTTTAAGACCACATTCTAAGCATTTTTTATAATCAGAAAGACCTATCATCTGTGAAGTTTTAACAGCACATTTAATAAATACATGTATCCCTTCAGCATTTCTGTGAAACATAAAAGCTAAAGAGCTGACTTTAGTTCTGCGTTTGTAAGTAGGTTATTTTATTACCGTCTTACATTTTCAACTGATCAGCTACAGCACTTAAAGGTTTTAAATATCTTTTTTTAAAAACGGCATATAATTTTTAAAGGGTAATCTTCATTATTAACCCAAGCACCATTGTTACTTAGACCATGAAGGAGTTAAGGGATACAGTGAACAATAGCAAACCATGCACATTCCCAGTACACTTTATAACTAACACAATCTATAGTAAATATTAGTAATGCTAGAGTTACAATCAGAAGAGTGTGACAAACAAGCAGATGGGTGATTCAGGGGATCAAAAGAACATTTTGATCTCATCAGTCCTTGGATAACATTAATTTTGTATAGTTTTATTTGTCTAGAAGTAGTATTTAATCATAGCTACTAGCTAGCCAGTTTCTACAGGCAGAGAAAACAAGAAAACAAGCAGGTATTTTCAGAAGGTGGGTCATTCTGCTTAAGATATTTAAGAATCAGAAGATGAATTTCTCTTGGAAGGAACCTATGTCTCTCCACTGACTACAGAGAAAAATCTGGCAACACATCTTAATTTTTAGACAACTGAAGTGAGATGGCTCCCAGTGTGTGTCTCCACCTAATAGCTATTTGTGCGACACTGAGGTTTGTGCATCTGCACCTACCACACTGGGTAACTCAGCTTATCCTAAGATCTGTGGTGGAAGACAAAAAAACCCCCACAATGCGCCTCAGGGGTAGCACATGGACTTAACATGGCAATTCAAAGCAGGATGCTCTCCTGCAGAGCCATCTGAGTGGCCGGAGTTGTCAGACAGATAAAGCCATGAGCGCCTTGCTCACACACCAACAAAATAGGTTGCATTGTGACAGGAAGAAATCCAAATACCGGTGGTATCTACCAGCAGGGCTGAAACAAACATCAGGTACAAACGACATGACTGTATGGTTATGAACTTCATTAAATGTTGTGATGGTTCCCAAAACTATGGAGTAAAATAAACCTGGGTTGGTGACAACAGAACCAGTGCCAGTTGCAGCTGTCTAGGTAGTCACATATGCACCTGGACAGACTGCCAACTAATGCTATTGGCAGAGATGCTGAGGATTCAGGATCTGATCCAAAGCTATTTAAACTGCCAAACTGGGGCGGGGGGGGGGAAGTTTCAGTGAATCCTGTATTAAACTCTAAATGTGCAAGGAGACTGAATTCTCACTGGTTGCCTCAGCCTTTCTGGACAGGCCTGAAGTGTGACAGTCATGCAGGTAAGACTGCACTACATTATATACCCCATACAGTTTTGTGGATAAAAATAATGTCCAGAACGATTAATGCAGCAAGTTTCACAAGCTCTGCTTTTTCTTCAAAATTCTCAATATAAAACTGTGTGAAGAAGCACTCTCAGTTATCACAGAAAAAAAATCCTTAGGCTGTTTAACTTTCATACTTACTCATTTTAACTAAAGTTTCAGTAAACTTTTCACAGTTGATTGCAACTCGACATAGCAGGTGGATGAACTGATGATATGAAAAGAAGTAGTCTAGCAGCATACGATCGTAAACATCATCTTTGCCCTGAAGATTTAAGAGAGCTTCATTTAAACTACATAAGCAACTGGATGTCCTAGGCATCTAGTTTAATGTTACTGCATTTCTTGCCCTAAAATGTTTAATTAAATACTACCGGAAAACATGATGAGAGTTTCCAGGTCTAACCCAGGCCAGCTGCGTCTCCTCACTGAGCACTTGGCAAGCATAATAGTGAGGTCAGAGGAGGGGATGGCAAATGCAATTCCCCCACCAGTAAAAACTTTTATTGTAGGATTCTGAATCAACAGACTGAGAAGATGCAAAGCTGCACAAATACCACATCTTGAAGATGACAAGAAAAGAACGCAGTAATTTTAAATCATACACAGATACCTAAACATATGTACACTACTGCTTTTAAAATCATAATCTGTCAGTTACTGTCTACAGAACTCAGATTTTTTTAAAGACTGAGCTTCACAAGCTTTCAAAGCAGTATTTTCAGGAATGTCTCAAACCAAATGATAAATACATGCCAAGGGTTTGTGTGCCAATATTTTAATATATTTCGGATGTACATGCTTAAAATGGCATCAGGTTCCATAGACCAGATAGCCAAAAGGAAATCTCAAAGACTCAAGCAAACAAATGCAATCTTGCACAAAACAAATGAACGAAAAATAAGCATGCAAAACCACAGGGAAATGTAATTGTGGATGTGGTTTTAGAGGCTTAAAAAAATCTTCTGGTCCCTAATGTATATGACTTAATTAGAAAGTGTAAAATACTGTGTCATATAACAACTTTTGAAGTTAAAATATTTACGTTATTTAGTGTCACATCCCTTAACTCTGGATATATGATGGGAAAAACCACTACAGATCATTTCTGGCTCTATGTATTTTTAAAAAAAAACTTTGGTTATACAGTAAATTTGATGGTGCACAAATATACAAAGCATCATTTTGAAAGCTTTAAAAAAGAAGGGTTACTTACCCTACAGTAACTGTGCTTCTTTGAAATGTGTTGCCCACACAGATTCCCATCTACGTGCACATAGGCCCCATGTGCAGGAGATTGGATTCTTTCTGAATAGCAGTGTCCACTGGGGCTGTGCCTGCACCCAGTGTGTCCTTGCGACCACTGTACCTGAGGGCATAAGGGGTATGGCGGCTTCAACCACCACTCAATTCCTTCACCGATAAGAAGCCCCTATGACAGGACTCGGAGTTAGCACAGGAGGAGAACCACAGAATCTGTGTGGACAAAGCATCTTGAAGAACCACAGTTACTGTACAGCAAGTAACCAGTTTTTCTTCTTCAAATGATTGTCCATACATATTCCTTTTAGAGTGGGATTCACCTTACCTGACTTTAGCTATCTAAAATCTAGGCATTTCAGTATTCCCTGCAGTCAATGGAGAGAGAGATGGACTCCTCCAGAGGAAGAGTCACCTCATCTGGACTTGGGTGTCTAGGACAGGAAGGAGGGTAACTGTTTATCCCCTTCCCAGGGTAACTACTTATCGCCATTAACCATATAAAGAGCTGGACAATGACCTTTTAGATAGGCAAAGTTACGTGAGCTGAATCCCACCATTGCTGCAACTGTAAGAATGGGACGTGGCAAGTAACTACAAAGTAGCGCCACTGAAGCTGGCATCCCATCAGGAAGCCCACAGAGGGGAAAATGGAAAGTGAAAGACTTAAAGCCCTATACGGTATGTGAGGTACTGGTATTTTACCCAAACAATTAGTAGATTATACCTCAGTCCCGGTTGAATGGACTCTAATGAAACCTGTAGGACCTATCTGGTTGCCTGGTAATAAATCTTAACATACTTTGAAACCCATCTGGACAATCCCTGGACAGTTTCTGAATTTTCTTTATAAATGCCACAAACAGATTCGATGATTATCAAAATCTGTGTTTTGTTTTTATCTGAATACAAGGTTCAAACCCCTATCATGTCTGGAATATGAAGCTGTGTATCACCAAGGGCAGGGAAATGGTGCTTCTGGAGTGCACATCTAGAATGGAGGAGTATATGAGGACAACACATCTTGAAGAAGAATTACCACATAGATGCATTATGCTACTGGATTCCTACAATATTTTAATAAAAAGGAAGACAACTGAGAAACAGCTATTTATAAGACCTTATATTTACATACCTTGCTGGCTTCCACCATTGTAGGCAAGAGGCACATATTAAGTTCAGGACGTGGAGGACGAATATTGCTTTTTCCCCCTATTAATTTCAAATTTTCACGACATGGAAAATAAGGCCCAAGAGACACTGTAGTACAAGTTAGGATAAAATAAGGATATATAAAAAAAGTCAATATTTGACATCAGCAAGGAACATGCTAGAGTAATAATAGTGTAAGAGAACTTCAAAATACAATCACTGAAATACCTACTTGGGATATTACTGTGGTGGTATGTACAATGATTGTGCTGTAGAAATGGAACCAGAGTATGTAGGAAATCATGAGGACTTAAAAGTACAAGCTCCTTGAGGACATCTACAAACAAAAAGTTGTTTTTGCTATTACATATTGTTATTTCTTAACAGCAAACAGTTTAACTTAAGGCTCATGCATTTGCAAACTCTCATACCACTTTTGCGGCACTTGGTGTGCACTGTGCAGGTAGGCTTTACTGTGAATAGCGCATAAAGTGAATCAGTCAAGACCCCCTTCACCTCTGCCACTGGGAGAAAACCCGCTCAGTGGTAGATCAACCACCAGTGAGAGGGGTGCCAGCTTGCAGAAAGGGGAAGCTCAGTAAAATTACCCTCTTTCCACCTTTTTAAACATACCAGGTTTGATGCCTGGAAAACAATCAACTAGCAGCAGTCAGAAGGATGATGAGAAAGGCACTCAAAATAAGGGGAAAATGCATACAAATCACACAAAAAAAGGTAATTCAGACAGAGTTTTAGGCCTTCATCAGCATGCATAGAAATACAGATTATATCCATTAAATAACATTAAAAAAACCCTAAACTAGAAAAACTTTTTAAAATAGGTCTTCTAATGCAAGAGAGAGACATCTATATAATGTCTATGCCCACAATTTTAAAAAGCAAATCCATTCAATTGTACAAGCTATTTAAGCTTTACTTTGATTACTATACCTTCCAGTAATGGATCATAAAAACAAACACTAAAAGCTGTTATTCAGACTAACTTGGTCACCACGCATCCTTCTGAGTGCAGTGTTAGCTAGTATTTTAATGTAAGATTTGGGATTTGATTCTAAACTCACTGACACCTGAATTCAGGAGTTATTTCCTTAATCATGCCCCTTATCAGGTAGCAAACTGGTCTCTCAAAATGAAGGCTGACTTTTTGTGCAGTCTGCATGCCTGGGGAAGCAGGAATATTAATTGTAACCTGATGAAAACAGAATTATTTAGAATAGGAACAATGGCAATACTGAGGTATTGATGATATTAATAGAAACAATCCCGATCTACCAAGTATCTAGTAAGCATCTGCACTTGCAAAAATGGAATTTAAATTTCAAAGCGGGTAACTGTTACACTATTACAACTTACCAATACAAGTGTTTCTAAGTTCTGGAGGACTATAGGAATTTAGCAGAGTTAAGAGCTTATGGGCAAATTCAATTCGCTCCTGCCACTGAATGAGAGCTTGCTTCACATCTGCAAATACAAAAAACACAGAAATCAGTTTAGTTGATATCTCAAAAGCTCATTAAATAAAGCACAGAATTCTACTGCTGAAGAATCTCTTTTTCCCCTAGCATGATTTTAATCAATCTAGAAAGCTGCTGAATCTTACTGATCTACTGCTGTTAAATTTATTTAACCTAGTTTCATATTATGTCAATAAATAATTTAATAAGTACCAATTTAATAACTGTTAGTAATCATATCTCCTACTGTATGGGAAGTTTTCAAACACAGATAATAAGCAAGATAAAATACTAGCTTTTGGGTCATGAAAATTAATTAACAGTCAACAGACATAATCCTTTGAAAAGTTCTAATCAAACCTTTTCTTTGAAGATATGGACGTGTTGACTTAAGAACCGAAAGGAAAATAGACAGAAGTTCTACCAGGTCTCCAGTCACATGGCAAGCCGTGGCCTCGTGGTACATCATATGCAATGTGTTAAAGGACTATAAGAAAAAAAAGCCAAAACTTTGTGTCGCCAAATTAACAGACTTGTTATCATTTCTATTTCTCTCCTCAGACACCACATTTACATTTAGTTTATGCTCAAAAAAGATGTATCAAAATACCTGGTGCTAGATGTAATCACAAAATTACTCAAAGATAAGCACATTTAAAAAGAGAATAAATCTGTATAGAAAATAAGGATTTTTTGTTCACAGTAAATATACTAAAAAAAAAAAAGAGAGAAAGAAAAAAGGAAAAAGGGGCAGGGGATGAGGAAGGGAAAGGGACAGACAGAGAGAAGGAAAGAGAGCAAACAAATGAACAACCAGGTATCTTCCAGAAAAACCAAATATAATTGTTGACCTGGATATCCAGATCTGGTAACAATGAACAACAGGCAGCCTTGTATGGGGGGTTAAAATGAAAGTTGCTTTAGGCCAAAAAAGTAAGATTTTTAGATTTTTGTTCTCACCGAACCCAAAAACTAGAGTCATATTAAATTTTTCTCATGTGCATGCCAGAGGGAAACTGAATTTGTAAAATTTATTATAACAATAACCCCACTATAAGTAGCTACCACCCATCTCAACTCTAGAAATGAGCATTGTGAGCACATCCAAATACAGCTTATAGAGAAAGACATTTAAAACCAGCCTTAATTTGTTTTTGAGATAAAACCTTTCTATTAGTGGCTCAATACAATTACAAAGTTTTCACACATACTAACATTTCTCTAAAACCCAACAAGCAAAGCATCATTAGAGACATGGTATTTTTATGTATCTGTAATTCCAATCTTTCTGTGCCAACAAACAAAGTGATATTAGAGGTGCATAAAGACAGATACAGGTAGGTGAACTTGGGGAAAAAACCCCTAAGATTAATATAGATGCTAGTCATTTTTCAAAATGCTGCTTAAGGACACATGCTGTATGATCATACATCAGATGAATTATTTCTCCCTTTGTAACTAAAATATCTTGTTGGCATCTGTGATTTATAGAAATATTGGGAAGGAAAACCAATGCATTTCCGAACTGCAAAAATTCTAGCACAAGATGTAAGAAAATATATTTAATCTGTGGGGATATTTTAAAGAAACAGTCATCTCATTCCCTATAATGCAAAATCTTGATATGCCGTTTTTATATTATAGTGAAGATAAAAGATACATGGCCATCGCTGCTAAATTGAAAACTTTTCTAGATATGACAACTCCTTGATGCAATACTTCTCATCACGCAAAACACTTCCAGTGAACAAGTAAAAATACAAGGCCTAGTAGTTTCAAGCTGTAAAGCAACTCAGCTAAAAGCTGGACATTAGTTTCAGCTAATTTCTAGCAATGTTTTACATAGGATAAATTGCATCTTATATTACACATTCTTTAAAAACTTAATTATCCATTGTTATTATGGATCAGGCTTAACTAAGCTGTTAAACAAGTTCTTTTTATACATATGTTTGCATGTATCTTAGTCTACTTACAAATTTCATGTATGAATAAAGTTACAGCTCAGTTCCTAACTATTTAGCTCAAGTTTACTGCATGTAAGCTAGCTAACTAACTATAGTTAATCAAAAGGCTTACACTTGTAACAAGCTCGTGAAAACTCAATTTTCAAACAGTACTGCAGTGTCTTAATTTATATTTTTCTAACTGATTTTGTAATTTCAGTGTTTTCTATCACACTTTGTTCCAGAAAATACAAACTAATGACATAAAAGAGAGATTTTTAAAATATAAACCATATAAAAATGGTGTTGGAATCAACCTCAAAGCATCCTCTAGCCCATCCATATGCCTTAAGGCATATATCCTTGACAGATGTTTGCTTAAAGTGCTCCTGATGAATTCCAGTTGTGCTGGCTGATACCTTCTGAAGAAATCTATTCCAATATCCCATTTATTGCACAGTTACAACTACCCCTTAACCACTTGTCTTGCACCATGGATTTTTACCAGTTTATTATCCCTCTTTGAATACACCATTCTATATACGCCAAGAATGAACTGCATTTTATTTTTACACTTTCTCCAACATATCCAGACATCCTTGATTTTAACTTTTGTGCTCAAAAGGATCTAGCATCCTTCCCCATTTTGCATTGCCAATACATTTAATAAACACACGTTCTCATCCATCAACTCAGTAATGGAAGTGTTGAATAGAATCCAAGATCTTACACCCATCTTTAAGAAGAACAAAATAAAACAAAAGAGAAAATTAAAAGATAAGCACCGTGTGTGCCCTTTTTCAGTCTTCTTGGTACGTCACTCATCTTGAAAAAGTAGCTACTAACAGGTCAGTGCTTTTTCAGCAACGTCTTTTAGGTTTTTCCTAACATTACTGCAGGACAGCACGAGTGGATCTGTAGAGCAAAAGCACTGGTGGGCAGGGGCTTGACATCCAAACCGCACCCATTTCAGGGCTGTGTTATTTGTTCTTTTTTTCCTCTCTATTTTGAACTAACTCCAGTCTGGTCTCAAGGACTAAATGTCTATTTACAACTGGAATACACTATAGGTGCTCCAGAAATGCATTTTAGGTTTAGTTTCATCGGAAAGAAATCTAGTTTGTGTGTTCTTAGACCACTTCTTGCAAACAAAACATAATAGGTAGGAAACAGGGACAATTGCCTCAGAAGTGCCTCAAAGAAGTGTTCAGAAACATTAGTAACAATTGCATGTGAGTATCCTTTCAGTTATCTGTGTATTTTGATCTGTTGCCTTAACACTTCTTAACCAGTAATAATTGTGTCACTGCTCAGCCATTCACTCACAGCTGATCTGTAATAGAGAATGACACAATAAAACCATAAACTCGCTTCTCTCAACATAATTTGTTGGTACCTTTCCCCTCCATCTTGACAAGCAGGCAAACATTTTCCAGATCTTCTTTTTACCACTAAAGAAATCTTTTTAAAGATGATGGGGAAGTATTTATGTGAAGAAAGCCAAGACTGATTTCTTACCAATCTTGACATGTCTTACTAGTTGCAACTTTTTCAGTAGACTTAATTTACTATCCACTATGAACCTTACAGCAATTGTATCTGTCCTCGATATACAAGATGACACATGACCCTTTTATTTCTTGCTCATCTTTCCCATTTAAGCTGCATTGTTTTATCGTTATCCTACCAAATCACTGTATATTTGTATTCCCTCAAATTTACTGACTTAAACTTCTACATTAGTGTTTAGACATACAAAATGTCTGGTAAATCTTTTTTTGCCCTTCCTATGATCCTTAAGATTTTAAGGTTTTACATGTATGCCAGTACTTAATCAACATATTTCATTTATTTCATATGATACCACATTAAAACAATTTAAAACAAACACATTGTCAGGAAGGAAGGGGTGACCTGATGAAAAAGCAAGATGTTTATTATAATTAAATAACAAAGCATTTACCTCAGTCATCAGAATCAATCCTCTGTTAAACACAACAAGAAGTCTGTCTTCATCAGATTCTAATAATATTCTGAAGGCACTAGGAAAAAAAATCCAAACACTGAGAACCCTGAAAATTACGTATCATCTTTTCAGAATTCATACAAATGCTTAAAATTCTTCTGCTCGTGCTGTATTTTGGAAAACAATCAAAGAAGAACAAAGAAACTCCAAAAGAACATAATTATTCTCTTCATTTTTCTTTCCCACTTTTTCATTTAAAAATGCCTCTGATGTCAACTTCCTTTATGTCAACTTTATGTGATCGAAAGTAATTTATAAACAACCTTTACAGAAATATTTCCCAAATAATGCCTGCAAAAATGTTAAAACTGAGGAAAATAATATACTTGAAAAGACAGAAGTTTATGCTTGTCAAATGATACATTTAAATAGGTTCAGTTAAGCATACGTTTGGACTTTTAAATGTGTAAAAACATTTCTATCAGAGTATTTTATGCTTACAACAGAACAGAAAATAAAGGATTATGCTAATGAACGTTCCTCTCAACATAACAATTCTTCTAGACCTTTCGGGAAAATCTGGTTGTGCTCTCTGACAGATGACTGTATGTAATCCCTTCAGGTAACCCACGCCACTTTCCCTTTTCACAAGAGTGTTTCAATGCTTCAACGGTTGCATTTAAAACCCCAATATGTGACCTAGATAGACAGGTAATTTATAGTTATACTGAAAATACCCATGAAACAGTTTCAGATATACTACTACAACAGACTAGAAATGAAAAAGTATTTGAAGATATGACACAATAAAACTCTGTCCCACAGGCAATACTTCTAAAAAACATTTCTGCCCAAGAATAACATATGTCAGCAACAGCAGCTGAAATTACTCCTTTGCCAATCTAGACTGATCATGGTAGGCTGAGAATTGAATTTAATCTTAAATACTGAACTGGAACGTTGATTAATTTTTTTTAATGTTTTTTTTCAAGGGCTCTACTAGTTCAGTTTTGTCATGGTGTTTCTTTTTGAACCCTGACAACATGTATCTTCGTTTACACCTGTTTATTGTAAAATATTTGCTTAGTTTCAGAATTTTTAGATGATGAAATATTCTAAAATACATTACATTCACAAACAATGGATAAAAAAAGAAGTTATAATTGTAACTTTCTGTTTGTTTACTTCTGAATAAAAGTATTCACAAAACTTTTTCACGAAGAGTATCAAAACAACAACATTAATTTTTATTCTACTTCATATTTGGTAAAACATAGCTCTTATTCAAACAGGATTAGATTATTACACTACAGCTTCACTACTAACATACCTTATTAAAGTAGTCCAACAAGACCGCCCATCCAAGCAGCGCAGGTAACAGCTTATGGTTGTTTTCTTAAATTGCTTTATGTCTTCTATCTCTTCCTCTCTCATGTCTGGTCTCTGAGCTACAAACAGTTGCATGAGATTAAACAGCTCTTCTACTGCCTAAAACGCACAAAAATATTAGGTTAGAGTAATCTCTCTCAGTATGTTATGGTTTATTTCTTATTTGTATTACTTCTTGTGTATTACTTCTACTAAGTAACACACAGAACAAACATATGTAAGCAAACTTAGATGGGAATACATTTTTAAGCATTACAACAAAGTTATAAGATTAGCAAACAACATTTTAACCTTAAATAAAACTAAATTGCTCTTAAAAACTAAAATTCTGACATAGAAATTGTGGCTATTTCTTACCTATTTTGAATGCAGTTTGCTTTTAGCTTTTACTATTTACTGTGTGGATTAGGACACAGACAACTGAGATAACCCTTCTGAACCTTAAACGGATGTTTTAATGCTTCCTAACAGCACAGTTCATTGCCACACACACATACACACATATATACATAAAAGAATCTGAAATTCTGATCCATGTGACAAAAATTCCTGGCTTTCCTTAAGGAATGTAGAGGGTCATCTACGTGGTACATGGGTATACACATTCTCTGATGATAATATTACATTCTAAGCAACAGAACTCAGAAAGCTGCTTCTGCCAAAACTCACTGAAGTCCCATATGCATGGGAAACACTAAGCACAGTGGAACAACTGAAGTCCCCAGCAAGACAAACTGAGACTTCCAAGCAGAGATGCAAACAATGAAAACAGGACTACTCCCAGGACTGTCAAGAGTATAAAGTTACGCTGTGAGCTGAACTAGACAGAAGTTCAACACAGAAAATTTCATGCATTCTCCTCCTCTACATACTGAAGAAAATCTTTGTATTCTTTCGTCCTCGTACACCTATAAAGAACCCCAAAGCAATATTCTCTGAGTAATCATACAAAAATGCGTATTTTGCCACTTAAAAACTACGTAAGCCTACTTTTTCACTCTTATACATGGACTATTTTAACTACTATCTACTCTCTACTGCAAGTTTCATAAAGTTGTAGAGATAGTGCAACTCCCAGTGTACCAACATTTTGCAAAAGGTACACAAACATTCCCAAGGTGAACACCAGGAAATCTTCCTTCTGAATACAACAGGCTAAATCTTAGCCCTATTCCAGAAACTGAAAGCAAAGAAGAAACTCACTAGGAATTCCTCCAACTTAGTGTGTTAGAATGCAACACGCTTTCCTGAGACTACAGACTTTAAAGGCTATTCCCTGTTTCGTATGACTAGACTGGCGTACAGAATATTATAAAACAGTGAAAACACCACAGTGTCTGCTTCCAGAAAAAAACATCTGCTTTCCAACTGCTACACAAAAAAAAAATAAGAAAATCCAAACCAATCCCCCCACAAAGTACAGTAATATGATCTAAATGCATTATTAATACTTTACACTAGGAAATCAAAACATAATACTTTCACTACTGGATATATTAAGCAGCTGTCTTCATCTCCTCCATTAAAAGAGGCATTCAGCAAGACAGCAAATACTAAGAAGGAAATGGTATTTTTTGGTATCAATCTACTTACTCCTGGGTACTGACTGGCATGTGGTGTGAGATTCTTAAAGGCCCACTGGATATTCTGGTGAGAAGCCAACTGCCTGGTGAATGCAGGGGACTGCTCACAGCAGAGGCGCAGGATGCCATAGTAGGCAGGCAGCATCCCGCGGTTAAAGAGCACCACATCCTGATCATCATGGTCTGCGAGGATGTAATTGAAGGCAATGTTCTTCGTCACCACAGGATTCTGTACAATAAGGCGTACGTTCTCTGGACAGTCAACACACACATTATACCAAAAAGACAGCAAAGCCTGTTTGTTGTGGTTGGTTGCTATAGCTGGCTCAGAAAGTTTAGGCTGGAAAAGGTTCCATAAGTCCATGAAGTAAGAAGAAAACATGAGTTTCTCAGTTTTTGAGATCAAACAGTATGTCATGAAACTGAAGTAGGGGACAAGTTTTGTAGTGCCATGGACAGCGGCATCAACATATAGCTTAGCTCTTGAAAGAAGGCCAAGAAGCACATTGTAGACTTGATGGAGAACTACTGTAGTATCTGGACTGAGAGGCAGATCGCGTGTAGGGATGTGCAAAGAGCGAGTTGATCGGAACATCTGACGGAAGGAATTGCTTGGAATAAGCGACACCAAGAGATAGGCTGCGGCTTCAAATAGAAATAAATCTGTTACACCTTTGAAAAATGACACAAGTGCTTAACAGTCATTTAAATGAGAAGTTAATCTACATTGTCTGTTCAATTTACAGATTTCAAAGCATTTTACAGAATCTGGCATTGCTATATTCACAATGGAGATAAGAAAAAAAATCAGAGTGGGTAAGACTAGCATGTTATAAGTGCTGTTGAAATTTGCTTTCAGGCCTCCTGACCCTATATTCCTGTCTGCTGCTTGGTTCTAACTATTGTAACACAATGCATCCCATCACAGAAATACAAAGCCATATGTTTCTATGACTAAACTGCATACTGCTTGATTACCTCTTCAGAGATAGTTACAACCACAATCTGTTGCAAAGCTGTACCTCCAGTTTCCACATCTCCCTTAACCACAGAAAATGTACCAAAGTTCAGAGTGTCCAGTTACTGTGGAATCTCCTTTATACAAAAATTTTGACACAGGAAAGGCTGAAAGTGTGATTTTGGTCTGGTAGTGTGACTCCTGGCAGAACAAACTAGAGAGCCAGGACACCCTGAAGTTGGGCAGAAGCAGAGGCTGCTTCTCCTCGATCCGCAAGTTCAAAGGACTCAACTGAAGATTACCCTGTGGTGAGTGAAAGACAAACATGTACTACTCCTACCTACAGTACAACTATGTGATGGAAACTATTGAGAACCTCTTGGATTATTTCTTTTTCTTCTTTGGGTATTTCTGGATCTTGTAGATTAACCACATAAGATAAAGAACCTAGTAATCTATCATTCAAGTTACAAAATCAAAGCATGGTTTTCATCAAAACCAGGTAGCATGTCTTGATGAGGCACAACAGTTGCACTAGTATTTTAAAATACAGCAATCCCAAAACAAATGGAGAAGGAAGAAAGACAAATACAAAAGCACGTATTTAATTTGTGACAGGAATACCACATGCATAGTAACTTGCTACAACACAATAATAATTTTCTTCAATTTAAATTAACTTACAAGTTCTCACTCTAGGGTAGTTGTGTGCCAGAAGAAAACGTTCAACCCAGTTTTCCATATTTTGCAGCACCCAGCTGTGAGCTAGTTTGTTTCGAGGTGTTTGGACAGCCAGCCAATCCAGGCACTGAGATGGGTTGTATTCAATGACCTGAAAGAAGAGTGGAAAAATCAAAAAGAATACATTAACCTTGATACTATGTACTGATTGTATTAAAAAAAAACCTAAAAATAACTACTAAGACTTTAAAAATATTTTTGCAAAATCACATAGGGCTATCAAAGCACCTACAAGACAGAGCTGCTCTGGCAGACAGAGAACACCCTTATTAAAATTTCACTGGTTTGAGCTTCTGAATCTTGTTCAGAGCTTTTGAAAGTTCAAGGTAAGCCCAGGAAGTTACTCTACATATCCTTTCTGCATATTTTAAGATACTTTAGAGCTGAAATGTTAAGGACTTAGGAAACTGAACAATCTTGTCTTTATAAAGAAATAAATCTCTCTTTTCAAAAAATCTAACACAAAACCTTAACACTGAATCAGTATTTTTATACAAGTTATATCAAAAGAACATAAATAGTATACAAATATGTTCATACAGCCTCACACTGAGGGTAGCTATCACGATTTTTATGCATATGCAATTTCAAGGAATAAATTCATCTAGTACTTTTCAAAGGTAATGAAAAGCCTGTGGAATGCTGTTGTACAGTTATCAAAGCCTTACAGATAATAAGAAGAAAACATAGCTTCCTGTGCCTTTCTGGTTCTGTGGAGTTAAAAATTTGTTGAGATATTACTAGGCCAATAAATATAGTTCGCTCATTTGGTACTTTTTAAAAACTGTTTTCTTTTTACCTTGAAGTCCAGATGCCCAGACAAGGAAAAAGGAACTCTTATCTACCTAAGGAACCACACGCCATAAGTGAATTGCTGAAGCTGTTCCCAACTACTCTAAAGCACCTGCAGAATATGAGCAGCTGACATGACCAAAACTCTGCTTATGAAATTTTAATCTCCATTTAAAAATAAACACATTAAGAATAACCTCCTCTCTTTTTTTAGAAATGACAAATCGATCTGTGAAGTTTCCTTTGTAATAGCTGGAGGCTTTCTCCAAGAAAAAGACTATCATTTTTCACTGTCTTCATCGCTCAATTACTTTTTAAGGACTTCTAGAAACTGAAGTGGCTGCAAAAGTAGATTCTACGCCCTAATCTGTCTGTCTATCCATTAACTACTGGGCCTCTCATCCCCACCTATAAAATTTATAACTCTAAACCTTCAAACACGTCAACAAGGTAAGGGTAATCATGCTGGCAATACCAGAGACTGAACCGATGACTTCTACTGCTAAAAGCTTGACTTGCCAACAGAAACCTGTCACCTACTTGCTTCCTCTGTAGGTTCAGTTTGTGTAGTGAGAATAAGGAGGGAAATAAAAAAAGATGATTGCTTAACAAAATACAGACATTTCTCTGCGGCTACTGACTGAAGCACATATACTTTATGCCACAACCTGTATACTGTCAAAAACTCTACTGGAAAGGTTTCCTTATTGCTGAGAAAAATTCACAACCTTCTGCTTCGCTGGACACAGAACGCAGCCAGATCTAATTCTTGACCTTAAGATCCACTGTTTGAAATCTCTACCTGAGGCACAGCAGTTACAGCTAATTCATATTCAGATCAGACACCTAGCAAACACTTGGTATATGCTTTCCCAGATGACCTAATGGTTCCTATCCTATAACTGCTCCTAACCAGGAGTAAAATACTTTTGAACAGCAATTCACATTCTATCCCACAGTGCTTCAATGGGTAAGACAGTTTGTGTTTAACCAGAGATCTTAATTCTGCGAGATAATAATCTTTTACAAACCCCAGCCTCAATTTTTAAAGAGTATTAAAGCGAATGAATGTTCAACAGTTTGTTCTCAGTTCAACAAGGGCAAGTGCTGGGTCCTGCACCTGGGGAGGAACAACCCCATGCACTACTACAGGCTCGGGGCTGACCTGCTGGAGAGCAGCTCTGCAGAGAGGGACCTGGGAGTGCTGGCGGATGACAAGTTGACCATGAGCCAGCAGTGTGCCCTGGCTGCCAAGAAGGCCAATGGCATTCTGGGGTGCATTAAGAAGAGTGTGGCCAGCAGGTCGAGGGAGGTTCTCCTTCCCCCTCTACTCTATCCTAGTGAGGCCCCATCTGGAGTACTGTGTCCAGTTCTGGGCTCCCCAGTCCAAGAAAGATGAGGAGTTACGGGAGAGAGTCCATCGGAGGGCTAAGAGGATGATGAGGGGACTGGAGCATCTCTCCTACAAGGAAAGGCTGAGGAAGCTGGGGTTGTTTAGCCTGAAGAAGAGAAGGCTGAGAGGGGACCTTAGAAATGCTTATGAATACCTTAAGGGTGGGTGTCAGGAGGATGGGGCCAAGCTCTTTTCAGTGGTGCCCAGCGACAGGACAAGGGGCAATGGGCACAAACTGAAGCACAGGAAGTTCCGTCTGAACATGAGGAACAATTTCTTCCCTC
>Ga0065711_1029729_pt1 | contig 35050 bp, 20 predicted proteins | sample Hoacrofraction12_FD_59098 | JGI IMG/M metagenome (GOLD analysis project Ga0065711, IMG submission 59098) | Hoatzin crop microbial communities from Cojedes, Venezuela - Epithelial fraction 12 v2 (version 2) | ecosystem: Host-associated > Birds > Digestive system > Esophagus > Crop | place... | reverse complement strand
GACCGCCCGGCGCCGCGTCCCGTCGCCACGACGACCGGACCCGGCGCATGCGCGCTGGAAGACGGCCAGGTGTCCCCAACGGCGCGCTCGGCTCCGCGCAGGCTGCGCATGCGCTGCAGGGTGAAGGGGGGCGGGGGCGGGGAGACGAGGAGGCAGGTGCGCGCGCTGCGAGAAGGAGCGCGTGCTTACCTCCGCGGCCGCCGGTGGGGCGGGGCGGGGCGGCTGACCGGCAGTTGTGCGGCCCAACCGCCGCTCCGAGCGGGGCCGGTAGGCGTTGAGCCGGGAAAGCGCGGGGCTGCCGCCGGGCTGAGGAGGGGGACCGGGGCGGGGGCGGAGGAGGGGTTCAGCCTTCTGTTCGAGCGTTCACCGCCGTGTTCTGTGAGGTCCTGGCTGCGCGGCCGCGTGTCTGGCTGCTTGTTCGAGACGTGTTTAAGTCACTGACTTCCCCGTTCCGCCCCGGCCTTGGCGCGGCCCGTTGCTGGGTTTGCTCATGTGCCGGCGCAGGTGGTGTGGAGCTGGGGCTTAGGCTGCTTGGGCTGAAGAACAGTCTGTCAGAAAAATGGAAAAACCGGGAAAAATCCAGGATAATTTTCCCAAATCGGTTCACGTAGCGGCACATATGACGGTGCTGGCACCGCATGAGAGGGAGAGCAAAACCTGCTGAGAAAAGCTCTGCCAGTCTGTACGTGCGCTGCACATTTACAAGGGTGTTTTTCAACAGTCGTGTTTGTGTAAAAAGTCTCAGCAGCGTTTGTGTGCCGATACAGCTGCTGGTGCGGCTCTGTGGTAAGCCCGGTTAGGGCTCCGAGCTTGGCTTGAAACAAGCCTCACCGGCGCTGTGCTTGCTCTGCATTTGTTTGTATTGGTCATTTTTCTTTTAGAATCATGCTGAAATAATCATCCATAGTTTAGATGACCCGATTTGGAAGAGTGTTACAAAAATGTAGACCGTAGAGTACTACATCTGGAAAATACAGTGTACACCATGGGAATTTAAATTGGCTAGTTTCCTTTTCTGGAAAATACCTATAGTTGATAATTTTAATTAGGTTTTCAAGTACCTTTCAGAGCAATACAGAAGCCTGAAGGGTTATTTAATGTAGAAAAGACAGGAACAAGAGGATGTAGTGGTTAATGACGGGCAGACAACAAACTAACCGTAATTTTCAAAAGTCACAATGATTAACAGTTGACATGAACAACTTGGAACATTGCGGATTCTTTTGCTCTGGAAGTCTTTAGATCAAATTTCTGTGCTTTTACAGAAGGTGTGCTTAAAATCAAAGTAAATGACTGAGTTTTGCAAAAGTAAAAGTATAATTGGCCAGTCATTTATATCTTGAGAAGGCCATTGCAGATTTAGTGGCACATGAATGAGTCAAGTAACAGGAAGCTTCAAGAGAGAAGTACTTTCAGGATGGATGTTTAAATTAATATTTATATTATTTTAAATTTTTGAAGTTTTGTGTAAAGTAATAAAAATACACGTCAGGGGAAGAAAAAAAACTTCATTTTTTTATTATAATGTTTGCAGTGGAAGTATCTACCATCAGAGTGTGTTTCTGGTATGTCAGAGTGCAAAGAGCAAGCTTTTTTAGCTTCTTCATGGAGTTTTTTGCTCAGCTCCAGAAATCAATGTATATGTATTTATGTTTATATATAGTTAAATGTTGCTGTAGTCATTAACAGAAGTTTATGTTGATTTAAAAAATGCAAACTAGAACGGATTTCTATTAAGTTTAGAACTTCTTTCCATATCACCTCTGACTTAGAAAACCTGTTACTTCCTGTATCTTTGGAATTTTTATGGAATGTATTCCTTCAAGTTCATTATCATATTCAATAGTTTTCTAAACAGCTAGTTTTTTTTAAAAAATAACATTGGTTGTTCCGTTTGCTGAGTTGGACATCATAAAATCTTACTCAGATAGGCTAGAATTGTGAGAAAGATGTGGAATTTCTCATTTAAATTCAGTGGGGGTTTGCGGTTTCATCCAAGTCTGTCTTAGCTCTGAAGAAATTAATGTAGCTTTCTTGCAGAATTCTTAATAGTGGTGGAATAATGTAGTAATCAATTTCGATTTCGTTCTTTCACTGAATTTAAGACTTGGAAAGATGTCTGTGTTCTGCACTGTGAAAGCTCAGTCAAGAAAAGGAAAATACTTGCAGACAACAAGCAAGGTAGATGTTTCCCTGTTTCTACCCTTGCTGAAAACATCAATATTTAAAAATAATAATTATATTAATACTGTATTATATTAAATTACTGTATTAATAATTATTTAGTGTCCTGTTAATTTCTTACTTCTCTACTAGGAATGCCAGTGGGAATGTCTTCGAAATTCCGAATTGATTTTCAACAGGACACTATACTTTGGATAATGTAGCTTTTAGACACTAATACTGGGCTGTGGAATGCATCTCAACTTTTCACCTACAACTCTGTGTTTATTTTAAACTTCATGCGTCTTCGTGTGGACTTGCTTTGAAAGAAGAGAGAATTATCTATGGATTGTATTTATGATGGTCAAAGGAATATAAGACATCAAACAGCAATCTGTTGAGCACAGAAACTAAAGTACCAGGGATTATCTGTTACATTTCATTTCTTTTGCCGTCCTGAAAGAAACTGTATGTATGAAGAACAAAAAAAGAGCTTACGACATAATCAAGCCTACAGCTTTTGTGGATATTAATTTGCAATAACATGGACATAATAGTAGTATGCATAAAGAATAAAAGGGCAAAATACAATTTTTAAAGTTGTTATCAATAAACTTAAGCTTTTATCACAGAAGAACAATCAAATACTTTCTAATGTTCAAGATACTAAACTGAAGGGGGAGTTAGGAAGAATGATTTCATCTTGATACCACCAGGATTAAGTCAAATGGAGAAGTACCTGACTTCTTAGACTACATTTAGATTGAAGCCATGCAGACAGTAGTAGTAATAAACTGATACAAAGTAACTAAAAAATGTTTCTAAACATAGATAAGTAAGATTTTTTTTTAATTTTATGTCCTTATTGTTTGTTTGCCTTGTTTCTTTCCTGGGAACTTACAAAGAGCCTAATAGCCTCCATTTCTCATAGGCCTTCTTTTCCACTTTTCCATCTCTAGTTTCATTAATCATTTTACTTAATATTATGTATTCCCTCTGACACGATCAAATGATCATGTCCTCTTTGAAACTTCGTTTCAACTATATTCATCCCACACAGATACTCTTCTTCTGTCATCTCTGGATCCTCATGTCTGTACTGAAGATCAGTTTTGGGGCCTGTCTTCTTTAACGTCTTTATCAATGATCTGGATGAGGGGATTGAGTGCTCCCTCAGTAAGTTTGTAAATGACACAAAGTTGAGCAGGAGTGTCGATCTGCTTAAGTATAGGAAGGCTCTGCAGAGGGATCTGGACAGTCTGGACCGATGGGCCCAGGCCAGTTCTATGGTGTTCAACAAGGCCAAGTGCCGGGTCCTGCACTTGGGTCACAACAATGCCATGCAACGCTACAGGCTTGGGAAAGAGTGCCTGGAGAGCTGCCTGGCAGAAAAGGACCTGGGGGTGTTGGTCGACAGGTGGCTGAACAGGAGCCAGTAGTGTGCCAAGGTGGCCAAGAAGGCCAACAGCATCCTGGCTTGGATCAGGAGTAGTGTGGCCAGCAGGAGTAGGGAGGTGATTGTGCCCCTGTACTCAGCACTGGTGAGGCTGCACCTCGAGTACTGAGTACCAGCTTTGGGCCCCTCACTACGAGAAGGACATTGAGATGCTGGAGCATGTCCAGAGAAGGGCAACGAGGCTGGTGAAAGGTCTAGAGAACAAGTCTTACAAGAAGCCACTGGGGGAACTGGGATTGTTTATTTTGGAGAAGAGAAGGCTGAGGAGACCTTATCGCTCTCTACAACTACCTGAAAGGAGGTTGTAGTGAGGTGGGTGTTGGTCTCTTCTCCCAAGTAACTAGCGATAGGACAAGAGGCAATGGCCTCAAGTTGCATCGTGGGGGGGTTAGATTGGATATTAGGAAAAACTGCTTTACTGAAGGAGTGGTCAGATGTTGGAACAGGCTGCCCAGGGTGGTGGTGGAGTCACCATCCCTGGAGGTGTTCAGAAAACGTGTAGATATGGCACTTCAGAACATGGTTTATAAGACATGGTGGTCATGGTGATGCTTGGACTTGAGCATCTTAGAGGTCTTTTCCAACCTCAACGATTCTATGATTGTAGGATCAAGTCAACAAAAAATTGTGATCTTGATGTTTGTGCTCACAGCACATTTCCACAGCTGTTTGCTAGCTACATCTCCCAGTTCCGTTGCCCATACTGGTGTTTAGAACACCATGACTCTGGGACCCTGTCCTGACTCCTGCCTTGGTTTTCTTTGTTGCCACAAGAGAACAGCTGTATTAATGCAGACCACGTTTTTGTCTAGTCTAGTCTGCTGTCTCTGACGATGATGAATAACAAATTCTGGGGAAGAAAATAGGGGAAGGTATAAGACTTGTTAGCATATACTAAGATGCTCTACAGTACATTCTCACAGCCAAGGACCTTCTGTATCCACATAAGCTAGTACAATTAACTCTTCCTTCCATGAACACATGCAGACAGTTTTGAATCTGTGTAAATGTTAGACATTGACAGTGGTCTGTGGTAGGGAGTTGTATAGCTTAACAAGACTTTATATGAACAAATAGTATCACCCTTCATTATGTTAGTACATTATTTTGTGTATTTTGAAGCTGCATTCTCTGCTCATTTCTTTTAGCACTCTACTAGTTCTGTTATTTTTAAACAACAACATTATACATCTGACTTGCAGGTTGAACTGATGTTTTGAGTGCTATCTTGCTTCCGATAGCTGTATAATGGATGTATTTTGTATGTACATTTAATGTCCAGCTTTATTCTCTCTCCTTCCCTGCTTTGGGCTTGGGGAGTTGTGTCTCTGGAGAGGAACTGTGGTTGCTGTGGCATATTCTTTTTATTATCTGCATTGAGAATGCTAAGGTGTGAGTGTGCTGTAGAAATACTGTGAAAAAAGTCTGCTGCTTTAAGTATTTGTAGAACAAACACTTGGCAGTGCTAATGTGGCTACATACAATATGTATCAAAGAGCTGCAGTTACTGCTGAAGTAGCCTCTTTATATTTTAAACAAGTGTGTCACCTGTCTTCAAATACTGATGAGAATGTATGATGCAGTCTGGAAAATTCCAGGAACGCCATGTACAGGAAAATGCTGTAACTGAGTGGATTGTTTCCTGTACTGCAAAGGCTTGTTAATAAGTAGATTCAATGTGAATAAAACTTAGTATTACTGGTCAAGACTAAGTAAGAGAACTGCAGGGAAGTTCTGACACTATGAAGAAGAAAGAGGACGAAATGCTTCCAGTGTGAAGAAGTGTAGTGTTACTCCTGATTGATGTTTTGTTTATTTTCCATACTGGTAAACAAGTAAGGAAGAAGGTAATGTAGCCTGTTGCACAGAACTGTGACTCACTAGATGTACTAAGACAATATGTGGTTCTCTTTAGTTCAGTTACATCAATTCCACATTTAAGCCAATGTCTGAAGAATTTTTCAGCTTCACACAAGAATTCAGTGTTTCCAGTGTGATGTGTTTGTCAGGAATCACTATCCAGTACAGTGGATAGTGGCATATATTATTGAATAACATTGGAAATATTTATGATGTTTGGTTTCATTCATAATACTTAGAGACTTACTAAAGGAGTTTTTTTTATCATTTTTTTTTTTTAAGTGTATAGAATTACTGACTTTCCTTGAAAGTTCTTGGAGAGATTCTGTGGCTTTAAGGTAGTCAGTGTTTCTCAGACGTTTCATGAGCAAAGAAACACCTTATACAGAAAGCATCGAAACAGTGAAAGGTAGGTGTAAATATTGGAAATAAAGAGCCAAACTGCCTGACAGAATGAAAATTCACGTAAGCAAAAGCAAACAAAGTAGAAAACCCATTAGAACCTGTCTGAATAACGAGTATGTACACGTCTTAAGGACACAGTAAATTACAGGGAAATTAGAGACTGACATGTAGATACAGCTTTAAGCAAGTGTGTGAAATAAAGGGGGGGAAGTTAAGGATGTTTTTATTTTAAAGGGGTCACTGTGATGCCACTGAATTGATTACCCATTTTTGAGCATCTTATTCTTCTTAATAGTTTATTTTCCTTTTTATTACAGATTTCTTTCCATTAGTACCTGTATGGTAGGTTTTTTCCATCTGAAAGGTGGAGATTCCAGGATGCAGACTGTGATCTCTTAGTGGAATGCTAGGAGTAGTTGGGAAAGACAGTAGGCAAGGAGTAAAAAAAATTGAAGATTAGAGACTGGAATTGGATAGAGATTTATAAAAGAATGCAACTGGTACAGGTAAGTAGCCAAGACGAGGATTGCATTAGGGATGGAACAGAGGAGATCGAGGCAATGCAAATTGCCGAAATTCTGTGGCTTGAGCAGAGCCTTGAAATTCTGACTCACTATTTCTCTTTTTACCATAGGAAACTGAATGTGAAACATACTGGCAAAGGATGTTTTTAGTCAATCCAAATAATTACCCACATCCACAAACACATCTGTGTCATAATACAGTTAGAACTTGAATTACGTGAACATTTTTCTTGTAGTCATTTTTTCGTGCATGGGATAGTTATGCGCTTGGTGTGGGTGAATGAAAGTTCTCTCTCTCACATATGAATTCAGTCGGGTATAGTGTTTCTGCAAGATACAAATCAGGTTAATGAAACCAGACTTTTCCAGAGAGTTACAAAATGTGAGTTGATCATTTTATGGATGCATTACTTTATATACAATGGCCTGATATGTTCTGAATAGTGTTTGGAATACTCAGAAGGCCTCAGCATTTAGTATTTTATCTTTATTGCTCAATAAATGCTCATTAACTGTGTACCATGTTATGTTCTTTCACTGTATCTTTTGTCTAGCATTATTAAAGAATGTATGCAATGTAACTAGAATTCTTTTGGCTATTTTTGAAATGCAGCTGCTTTTTCTTTTAGTAACAGGACAGCTATTGTGCACTAATAATTCTATTTAATTATATTTTTAAGGTATAAAATGAACAGCAGTGTGTCTTCTAGAGTGGAGAGGAAATGCAAGCAAGCACAATGTAACTAAGTGATTTGCAATGTGGCTAGCATCCTTGCACCTAATGCCAGCACTTAAAAGCCTTTGATACTTGTTCTTTCTCATTATGTTGAACGAGCACATTGGTCAAGCATACTGTACATTGGAAAAGTTCTTGGTAGAACATCAGGCTTTCACAATTGTTTTTTAATCCACAGAAGTTGTTAGCTAATTAGGGTAAAACTGATGATGTAAATAGTTTAAAAAAATAATATTAAAATGATGTTGATGTAGCTAGACAAAGGGGACACCATGAGCTAACATGCCCAGTTGCTCCTTTTAAAAATAAATTAATATTAAATCATGGCATGATAATGCTAGTACACAGAATTTAATTTTATAAAGAGAAGATACGTGTAGACTTTCTTTTCTACAATAATGATTTAGCTTTTAAGTTGCACATTTTTCTCATGCCAGAAAAAATTTGTTCTCAGGCTGATTGCAGTTGATTTTTTTTTTTTCTTCCTGGACATCAGAGTTGCTGATAATGACAGGGATAATGTTGTGCTTATGCTTAATGGCTACTGAAATACAATTTTGTATAACAATATCTTTGTGTTATTCATAAACAGTTTCTTTTTTGACTGCATCCGGTCTGAATAGAAGATTTTAATGAGAGTAAACAGTCTGCCTTAAAATAAGTGAAATTCTGTTTAAAAGATTCATTTAATATAGAATGACTGAATACAGGAGTTAGTAAAAGATGCAAAAAAGCCATCCAACTGTTCATGCTTGAAGTTGTGGCACAAATATGTGTTTTAAAGAAGTGACAGAAGTTGTAACTGTTAGAGACTTGTGTGGTGGAGCAAGGACTGCCTTACTTTTGCTGATGGATCACTTGAAAGCATATGACAATGTAGAATGCTCTATGTTCAAACCAGTAGTAAGATTCTAAAATGATGTGCTAGTCTGCCTCTGATTTTCTTCAGCAGTCCTATCACTTATTTCCATTTCCAACTCCTGCTCCATTGATTCTTGTTCTGTCCCGCATTCAGAGTTACTCTTACCCATACATTTCCATTTATTTCCTTCTTCATATTCCTCAGGTCTTCACACTTGATAATGGGTCTTTTTGTTTTCATGTACTGCTCTAGTCCTTCTTTCCTACCAAGGCTCACATGCTCATTTTGTTTTCGAAGTAGTTTATACACGTTGTGAATCATTTGTTATGTCAGATTTTTACTGTAACAACTCTGATCATTCTCTTTTTCTCCTCATTTCTCCAGAGTGATGGTAGAAACTGTTAGAATTGTTTTTTAGGTTCAATGGCAAGAGTTTGTCTGTTTTGGCCATTTGAGTCATATGCATATTGGTACGTCAAAAAACCCTTCAGCTGTTCCTTTTGTACAAGTACTTTATAAGCTGTTTGGCATACGGATGTTTGGCACGTGCCTATCTAGACTGCTTAGTGTTTTTGCAAATTATAGATTTGAAATTCCTTCCCCAGAGCGATTGTAGATGTCCTGTTCAATCCCACAGAAATGTTGTATGAATGAGATTTAAAATTAAAACCAAGCAAAATCATGGTTGAACTGTCAGGTATGCACAAAACCAGCTGATGAATATGTCCGCTTTAAAAAAAAAAAACATTGATCATGTTTCCCCAAATTTGCATAATTATGCCTGTGTTCATATATATATTGTGCCTTATTCTGAACCTGTGATATAAGTTCTGATTTATCTTACACAATTTGTGTTCCAAGTCTGGCACATCTTTTTCTGCCCTTGGGCTTCAAAAGCTGCTTCCTCCATCTAGGATCATCTAGTTGTCAGTGTGTTCAGCTTTTTATGAAGAATGAATGCTCCCAAAGAAACTATTATCAATGACAAGTTCCATTTTAGCAGCACAGTAGCAGCATTTGTCAGACTGAGTCATTAACAATGTCCAGGATGAACCATTTTCTTCCTGCTTCTTCTGAAAGCCTCACTGAGTTTGAAGTCTTGCTATACTCAGGTAGACCTGTCTTCAGTGTCAGTAAAGAAGTGATATGCCACATTGCCGTTTCTCTTCCTTTTTCTCACTGATGACTTCTGACAGTGAAGCTCATTCTGCCTTTTCTCTTGTTTTACCTCTCACCACACTGTTACTTCTCTTTTACAATACCAAATACAGGTGCTCAGGCTGCACCATTCGAAACAGCTGTTTCAAATGCAGTTATAAAAGTGGATACTCAGTGAAATTAAATGTTTTCTGATACAATACAAGTACTAGTAAGTCATTGGAAGAATTTCTTCTTTTTTGAAATTATATTCAGTAGAGGATTTGAAGGTGTAGTGTAACTGTGAATAGAATTTTTGCTGCTCAGAGCAAAATAAATTTTTCTTTCACTTCCATTTTAAAAATTAAAATGGTCCCATTTTCTGTGGCGAGAATTCTCCTGCATGGTAGATAATAAAATACATAAATGAAGCAGACTTATTTCATCTTTTGGCCAGTTTGCCATTGGATGGCAGCAGAAAATTCTTTCACTGAAGCTCATACCTGCTGCAAATGCATAATCCATATATTCTGCACACATCAGAAGAATCTTGCAGAGACGGAGTAGTCCTTATCCTCCATTTAGAGAAGGGTCCATTTCTAAGATTTAGTTATACATATATGGTTTCTTCTTCATCATATTTGGAATAACAAAAGGCCCAAGCCTATGAAAGGCAAGTGCAGCATACTATTAAGTTATTTTTAAATCAAATAAATTCTATCCTTTGGCTTGAATTTTTTTTTTAACTGATTAATTCATGATATTACTTGAATGGGCCAGGTGAAGACAGAAAAATAGTTCTAATTTTGCAACAAGAAACAAATGTACCTGACAGACCCTACATCATATATAACATCAAATTAATCTCATCTGTATGTATAGGCCATGCAAATAAAATTTAACAATATACTGCATAATATGATACATGGAACCTAAGATTCATATAATTCTGTTTCTGGAACTATGCAACTGCTTCCTGTGATCGGCTGCCTTGGAAAACTCTGTTCAACAATCCCTTTTAAGGAATGTTTTTAAGAGTTTATGTTCCATTGTGAGGGGGAGAATCAGATATGGAAAGCCCATGAATGGCAAACATAACGAAAAAGCAGATAAATGAAATGGCAACATTGTGGTTGCTTTCTTACAGACCCAGACATTCACGCAAATGAAAATGGGACAGCATAGCAGTTAAATTCATATGAATTTGTCTCAGATGTTTCAAGATTTTGTCATCTTACCATTTGCGTCTGAAGCTAAGGAATGAAGTTTGCTTTGCTTTGGTATGTTAACATGGAAAACCCTTTACTGGTGGGAATGGATCTTGGTGATCGCACCACCCCAAAGCAACTCAGGGAGAAAATTAAAGGACGTTTTGGGAAGTCAAACTCTATCTCCTCTGTCTCATGACAGCTAGCTGTACAGAAACCTGTAAGATTAATAAGAATAAATTTGTATAGATTATGTGTGGTTGTGCAAGCACATGTGTATATGCTTTTAAATATTTTTTTAAAATAAATTGATTTTGGAAAATTTCAAAATCTGGTGACTTTGAAGGCTCTTTTGCAAACAGAGTTCAGTGTTTCAAATCACTAATCAACAAAAAAATAAAGATTTCTTTCTTGTGCTGCAATGTAGTTTCTTTGCCATAAAGTTACTTATTTAAATGAAAATAAAATAATTTATTTTTTTTTCCGTGATGACATAGTTTTGAAATTTGAATAATTATGTAAATACAACTTCAGCAATCATTTTTCTGTTTGAATTTAGCATCCATCAACCAGTTTGTGCAAAGAGAAGAGAATGAGTATAGCAGTTTTTTATAGATATCTCTGGCTCACTTTTTGTGAAATAGAGTAAATAATATTGCTTATGATAGTTTTTGTTATTTAGATTTTTTTTTCTATCGTCCCTATCACTTCTGTATTTGTGAGGTACTGTTTACAATTTTTTTTGTAAGATTGAAAGTAGATATTTCCATCCTGTGTCTAACATGTCACTATATAGAACAGAAGCTGCTACAGAGGTGTACTCTTTCAATAATTGTAATGCTTTGTTCAGCTATGTGTTTTATTATACTCTATGTCTGTATTACACAACAGAGACTTTTAAACATAGTTAGTCTTTTCCCTTCATCTTTGAGCTAAATATGATGATCCAGATTCATTTTACAGCTTGTGTTTTGTTTATAATGAATATATCCTCACTAGTGAAGAGGACAATTGTTGATCATTCATTTTCAGGGTGGATGCCTTACAATATTCAGAATATGCAGGTGTAATTCAGCCATAGTTTATGAGACAAGACTGTTATGTGGAAATTTAACAAACAGAAAAAAATGCATGTTCTGCAAGGTGATACACCACAAGAAAGTCAGGACAAATAATGGAAGTATAAATAAAGTAATTATTAAATAATGGAGATTTTAAAACTGCATAGAGTTTGTAATTACAGTTTGCCTTAGCAAGAGCTATTTGGTGGTATGAGTGATTTAAAGGCAAAAACACTTGGGAGATTAAGAGCATTTTGGTTTTAATCCAAATGTGTCTTCAGTCATAATCAGTAAAATACACGTGGTAGAAAAGTAAGAGACAATGATAACATTTAGCAGAAATTCACATAGAATTGTGTAAATCTGTTGAGAGTTCACCTACCTGCGCTACATAACAGCCTGGGTTAACTGGGGAGGCAGTTTAGGTGTACTGGCCATAACTTTTAAGCATACCATTTAGAAAGTCATGCTGACCTCTAATGGTGATCCATCTTTGACTTCTTCAGAAATTAATCCTATCACAAATGGCTGCTTACCAGTTGCCATCATGAGAAACTTACAGTTACCCTCTTTATTGCAATGTTATGCTGAACCTGTCTTACTGGTGTCATGTCACAGAATTGTCTCTGCACTGGTTTCATGCAGTTGAAAGACCTGTCTCAGTTTCCAAGGTCATATTCAGAGTTAAAGCATAAAAAGGGAGAATTTAGACATGGCAAAATTCTAAATTATTTAATTTCTTTTTTTTGCATGTGTTGTCCTTGTATGAATCAAGAACTTCTTACGAGAACTATAAATACTATATCATCATATTCCTATTGCAAACTTTATTTATCCTAATATTCTAGATATTCAAGTGTAGTATATATTCCATATATATATTCTGTTTACATTCGTAATGCTGTAATTGTAATTCTCCAGAATAGTGTGTGGAAAAAAAATGTAGTAACAGTTCAAACCTTGTTGTGTGAAATGACAAAATTCTTAAAAATAATTTGAAAAAACACTTCTCACTTCAGACCCTATGTGAATATTATTAAGCTTCCTCCAACCTCTGCTTTCTGATATCTTCCTTAATTTCTCCTCCTTGTTCAGCTGAAATTACTGATACAATTTTTATCGATGGCTGTTTATGCAAGTTTGTGAGTACTCAGGAAGCATACTATCTTTAATTCTGTCAGCTTTTGTTCGCTCTTATGCAAGACCTGCTCATTTCCTTCACACTTCTTTCTGCTACCCCTCGTCTTTGTGTGTTGTCATATTTTTTCACTGAAGAGATGATTTTTTTCTGCTCCACTCAGTTCAGATTCCTTTTCATATTTATTTCATATTTCAGAAACACTAGAAAACCTAGAATTCTTTTACGTTTTACCCAGTCTGTAAAATTCATTCTCATTCCACAAAGTTTTCATATTATAATGAGTTTTACATCAGGTTTTGACAATGTAAATAAAACTCCAAACCTAAATGTATAGGATACCTCCACAAAAGAGAGAAGAACTTGTGTGAGTTTAAGGAAAATAATTTTGCCCTAGTGTTGTGAAGTCTAGCAAGTTCTGTCAGGAGCTCTTTAACAATCTTCTCATTTACAGAAGATGGAAGAAAATAACATATTTATGTAAAAAAAAATATGTGTAGATTTAGCTTTGTGATCAAAGAAGTTAAGCTTAAGGCCCTAAAATATCATCCTTATCATCAGTGATTTTGTGAAGTATTGTCATTACTGAGCAAGATACAATTTAAAACTTAAAAAGGCATGTATATCACAGTAAATAAGTTGAGCACATTCTTTGCTAACATATAATTTTCTTAAAATAAAGAGAAATTTGCTAGCAAATGGTTTACTGAACCTGAATTTGTCGTACTGTTCTCATAAGCTACTGATGCATGATAAACACTTTCTCTTTCATTATGTGGTATGATACATGTGCATGCTCTATTGCTAGCACATTGAAAGCCTGGAAATATTTCAACACCTTCAAGCTAGCAAGTATGTAAGGCAATAAGATAAAATCATTAATAATCAGGTTCTGGATAGAGATTACACAACTGTTATTGAAGCAATTCTCATTCAAGCAGTTTTTCTGGATAGGACATGTTGTATAGAACAAAAATGACACTTTCCCAAAGAAATAAGCAATGACTAGTAGAATGTGCAAAGAATTAGAGGAATTGGTTCTGGTTAATTTTTTTGGGGGGGGGGAAGTAAGTCACTGTTTTGTCTACAGTTTTAAGTGTGAAGCTGTAGAATCAACAAATCAGTAGAATAATAAAATAGATGGAGAAAAGTACTTTTATTTAGGAGTCCATAAGACACAAGAAAAGAGTTTTTAGGAGAGAAAAGAGAAGCAAAGAAAATGGGGCAAATGTTGGTGTGTTTCGTTTGGTATTTTGACTGGAGAACTGCACTACTGATTTTTTGATTTGAAGATTTACTTTCAATCAAGTTGTAAACTTGGAAATTCTTTCTCATGCATGTGAACAGTTTCGTTTCTGTTCTTACACACTTTAGTGTTTTTTATTTACAATTTCAAATCAGATATAGTATGAAATTCCATTTTTTTTCTAATCTGAGGAGCTGTTAGTCCACTTAGGGTAGATCCATTTTATCCTTTTTTTTTAAAGAAAATAAAATCAAATTATGGGACGCAAAATACCAGTCCTCGCAACAAAATGCCAGCGTGCTAAATCAGTAGGAACCAATCTGACTTGATATTATGATGAATATACTGGATCTCACTTGTGACAGGTGTGGTCCTTTTATGGCTTGTATAGGCAGACTATATGTTTAAATGGAGTAGAAAATTATACGTTGTAATTTAAAGTTATTGCCAGTATCATCATGACTCAGAAATTCATTTATGATAGTATTTAAAGACAAGAGATGATGATGACTGAGAAATTGTATGAGCTGAAGGTTAAAAACATACTTTCTAGTTTGGAGGGGGTTTTTTTGCTGTGTTTCTTAGTTTAGCATTGGACTTTAAACGTGTTTAATTTGTGGCAGCTCAGTCATCAGTTGATGTAACTTGGGACTAATTCTCAGTGTGCTATTCACAAGCTGGATATTGAGCTACCCACTTACTTTATTGTCCCTACAAAAATATGATGTGATCTATCATTTAATTGAGGGACAGTCTCTGGAAGTCACCATAGTTTAAACTAGCAGATGTAGACCGTATTTGTTGCTACCTAAATTGTGCTATTTTGCTGGTCTTAAGGTGGCCCAGCAACCTTTTCTTTAGTATTTAATATGGTTTTTATGGTTTCATCAAAATTCTTTGTCCTTTGTGCTAGATACAGTGAATGCCAGGTTTTTCTTAATTCAGGCGTGACTTCTGAATATTTGATGTTAAATTGGCGTTACAGCATTGAAAGTGGATCTGGTGTTACACTCTTTTAAAGCGATATTCTATAGTTCTACATTAGTGTGGAAAATGTTTTCTTACAAGAAATTAAACTATAAGAGAAGTTATCAGTCTAGTGTTCTCCTGTTCTGTCCCTTCTTGTGTACTACCTATTTCTCACTTTGATACCAGAGCAGTCAGTCTGAAAGAGATTTTTTCGTAATTTAACATACTACCTGTACTTTTTCTGTTAAATTAATTATTGTATATACCTAAAGTTTCTGAATTTCCTTTGATTGTTGTTAAATGTTATTAAATATTAAAAGTTACTATGAATGGACTTTTTTTTACATATTCGTTGTATGGTTTTTTGGTTGTTTTTTTTTATTTTTTTATCATGTAAAGTACATGAACTATCTGGTTTCTTCAAGAATATGGTCTTTTTGGCACACATAACTAAATTTTGGAAGCAGGTGATAAGATTATAAAGGCAGAAGTGTATTGGCATTGTGGTGAGGTTTATTTAAATATTGATAGAACACTAGAATTTTGTTCTTATATTTCAGAATAAATTTTAGTGACTATATATAGTTTAAAGTGTATATGTATATAAATGTATGTGAACATACATAACTCGTATATATACATATGTAGTATTACCCCTTCTATGTGAATCTATCTGTTTATAAATCTGTACCCAAGAGTTGTTAGAAAATATTCATCATTAGTAACTTACTTAATGGCTTTTGCTGAGCGCACTAGAAAGACTCACTTCAAAAAATACATTTAAAAAAATGAAAATGGGGTGGACATGATGCAACTTGTAATTACTTTTCTTAACCCTGGGAGAAAATCTTTATCTTCACTTTAACAGCAGTCTAAGTTAGTAAGCTGGTATGATAAATTGTACTGTGTATGATAATTGGTACTGTGTAATCGAAGTGTGTACGAGGAGCAGTCACCTGCTCAAAGAGATGCTGTAAACTTTGTAATAATTCATACTGTCTGTTGATGTGGTTTTTTTCTGAAGACAGATATATGATGGTGAAATCAAGGGAAACCCTGTTGCAGACGCAGGGATAAAAAATGAGCCTTTTCTAAATTAATGAGAAGTCGTATACCTGTAAGATTGTTGGGTTACCCTCTTACGAGCCTGAAAGGCAGAGTTAGTACTACACTAAGCAAAGTCTGTACTTCCTGCTCTGCATGCCCACCCTCACCCAATCATGGCAAGTAGTATTCCTGTTAGACATACAAAGCCATGCAGTCCCAGAATGTAAAGATAATTGAATACAGAAATGTAAGTCAATACAAGAAATTTATATTTGCTCCCCTCACTTCTTACCCATATGAACAAAGTAGATGGTGATGTTGATACCCTGTGTCAGGTCTAAATAGCTTTGAGTGTTGTTTTGTTTATAGAGCACTTGATGGCCTGTGATATGAGCTAAAGTGCAAATTCTGGTCAGGATTAAGACTCTGTTTTTGTGACTGATAACAGAGAGAGCATCAATAGCTAGGTCTGAGTGTATGAATATAGACTTGTAAGAGGAGTTTTGCTGCTGCACTTCAACCGGTTCACCGTATGTGATGAGTCAGAATTTGTTCTTGGAATCAGCTGAGATTCAGTGAGCTGAAGAAGTTATCTTTGCAATTGTGGAGTCAAAACCAAACATGAAAATAGGAAAGCATCACGATGACGATCTCAGTCCCCGAAGTGTTTGGTCTGGATTTTAAAGAGACTTATCAAAATATGGGCACACTATCTCTTGAGCAGCTGCCTCTGGAGATTTTACAAAGCACTCTGGAGTAGCATCTAAATGATGAACTGAATGTACCAACAAAGAGTTATTTTATAAACAATGAAAACCTGAACAGTTGTGTGTAAAGTCAACAATGATTTTGGCATATATGATGCATGTTCTATGTTACACAGAGTTTACTTTGGGTAACCAAAGTTTTTTCCTAAATTAACTCCTTCCTTTTGCCTTCTGTAAGCCACTTTTTTTTTGTCTTTTTTTAAGTCTACTTAGAGTAACAATAGAACCAAAAAGGGTACATGGAGCAATTGTACATTTAAGTGATCCTCTCCAGAAATTTTAGTACAAATTACTGACATGCTAACCATATCAGTAGTGATCTGTAGATAATGCCAATTGCTCTTCAGATATTAATTGAGCTAAAGCTTTGTGGCTGTTAGTATTAGAACTGATACATATTAGTTTAAAAACTTAATTGCCTTTAGTTAGAGAATTGCTTATGAAACAGCTGCCCCTTTTCCATCAGCTCTCTTAGTCTGCCATTTGAAAGGATTAAGCTTCTGTGCATCTCTGCAAAGTATTTTTCAGCTTAGCTTGTCTTGACTGTATTTTATATCTTACCTTGCAGCTGGCCTATGTTTTTCAGATCTCTTTGTTGATCTAGTGCAGCTTTTCATCTGACCACATTAATGACATTACTCTTTTCACTACTTTTTGGAGTAATCCATTTGGCTTGCCTGTCTTGGCTCAAAAGGGTGGAAATTAATTGTAACATCTCAAATAAAAGAACACTGATAATTTGCAAGCAGCAATCTCAAAAATGTTGCAACAAATGAGTTAAATGAAGTTGAGTACAATTGAAACTTCTCTAACCTGTTGCTGATAGAGACAATCTGGACAATATTTTGCAAGAATATTTACTGAGACAATTCGACATCAGCTTTTGAGAGCTTATGAAATTGACTATAAATATGAGCACAAACATAGGGAGCTATAAAGGAAGACTGAGTGACAAAACAAGATTTTCATAGAAATGTACATTTATGTCCTCTTTTTGTTGTGGAGAAGTTACTGAGGACCGAACTACGAAGCTGAAGAATTGCTTAAACTTTTGCTTAAACTTTTGCTGTTGTTTGGCCATGAACACAGACAAGTTCTTCACCTACCAAATTAGCGAACAAGGTCATTTGGAAGCAATTATCATAAATATGGAAAGCACAATTACCATGAAGTATGGTGTACTGGGTTTGTATGGCAAGGTTTTGGTAGCAGGGGGGCCACAGGGGTAGCTTTTGTGAGAAGGTGCCAGAAGGTTCCCCTATGTCTGATAGAGCCAATGCCAGCCAACTTGAAGGTGGACCCGCTGCTGGCTAAGGCTGAGCCCGTCAGTGATGGTGGTAGCACCTCTGGGATAACATAGTTAAGAAGGGGAAAAAACTGCAGCAGACGAGAGAGGTGAGAATATGTGAGAGAAGCAACTCTGCAGACACCAAGGCCAGTACAGAAGGAGAGGGAGGAGGTGCTGCAGATGCCAGAGCAGAGATTCCACTGCAGTCCGTGGAGAGCATGGTGAGGCAGGCTGTGCCCCTGCAGTCTGTGGAGGCCCGCAGTGGAACAGATCTCCACCTGCGGCCTGTGGAGAACCCCACACCAGAGCAGGTGGATGCCTGAAGGAGGCCATGGCCCCATGGAGAGAGGAGCCCACGCTGGAGCAGTCTGTGCCTGAAGGACTATGCCCCATGGAAGGGACCCACCTGGAGCAGTTTGTGAAGAGCTGCAGCCCTGTGGGAAGGACTCACATTGGAGCAGTTCATGGAGAACTGTCTCCTGTGGGGGGGACCCCATGATGGAGCAGGGGAAGAAAGTGAGGAGGAAGCAGCAGCAGAGACAATGTGTGATGAGCTGACCACAACCCCCATTCCCTGTCCCCCTGTGCTGCTCAGGGGGAGGAGATGGAGAAAATTGGGAGTGAAGTTGAGCCTGGGAAGAACGGAGGGGTGGGGAGAAGGTGTTTTTAAGATTTGGTTTGATTTCTCATTACCCTACTTCGATTTTGATTGGTGATATATTAAACTAATTTCCCCAAGTCAAGTCTGTTTTGCCCATGATGGTAATTGGTGAGGGATCTCTCCATGTCCTTATCTCGACCCAGGAGCCTTTCGTCATATTTTTTCTCCCCTGTCCAGCTGAGGAGGTGGAGTGATGGAGCAGCTTTTGTGGGCACCTGGTGTCCAACCAGACTAAACCACGACACTATAAAATTAAAAAAATATTGCCATGTCAGAAAAGTATAAACAAGGAATGCAGAGACAAGGTAATTAAACATGAATTACTACTGTAAGACAATTAAGATTAGTGGAAATTAGTTTCATGTCTTAACGTTGTTGCTGTAATGAAGGATAATTATGATACAGAAACTGGAATTGGAGCTGCAGTGATGGAAAACTTGCATGACAGGTACGTGGAGATGTTGGCAATTTGGGTTGTTTCATTTTGCTATTAGACTTCTGGTAATTACCGGAACACGTTTGACAAGGCATCATTAAGTATGACGGAAAGAAAAAACTATCACCATTACGTTAAAAAATACGTTGTGTAATGCTGAAAGCTACATAATTTTTTAGAAAATGGAAAATTTTATGTCTGATTTTAGTGCCTCTATTACTCCTCCGTTTTTGACCTGTTCTTAACTCTCCTTTCAGATACTGGTGTCTGAAAGAATCCACAGAGTTTCTGAAACAAGAAGTGTGAAGTCCTTCTCCTGCCCGAGCTGCTGACTGTGTGACATGATGTAAGTCATTTAACCATTTTATCTCTATTTTTTCCTTTGTAAATGATGAGAATTTACTGTTTTCTGTATTGTTAGGAATGCTTTTTTTTTATTAAATTCCCTACCAATCATGATGAAAATTTTAATTTTACAGTAAAATTGAAGTTAGTGTAGAAAATCTGTTTTGAAAAAATTATAAAATGATAAAATGAAACCTTATTTCGTTACTTTTCCAGCTAGAACTATTAATTAGGTTTGTAATACTTTCACAAGTAATGTCAACTGACCTAAGCTTGACGTATGTGAGACTGCTTATTGTTACTTTATTTTACACTGTTATTTAGTGGTTTTTGCAATGTTTTGAGCATTTAATATATACATGTGTTTAACAAGTAAATATTATCAGCTTCAGTTTTATAATCTTGTTATGTGCTTGATTGTGTTTTAAATCATTTAATTCTTTTGGAGCTGTTGAATTATGATTTCAGTTTTTAAGTCCCAATTATCTGGAAGGTGTTCTACTTGCTAGTGGATCCAGCAAAAGAAGCGATCTCCAGAAAAGAAATCAACAAGTTCCAAAATAAAATATATAGGTGGTATAGGGAAATACCAAAGGAGAGTTCTTAGGAGAAAAGAAGCATTTAATTCTCTGTGTGAACTGGAAAAGGCTGTGAAGTTTCAGTTCAGTGTCCCTGTTAACACAGTATTAGCAGAAAATCTGCCTTGCAAGTAGAATATCAGCATCTTTCAGCTTATCTGTGTTACAATCTGATGAATATAGATTCATGATAACTCGAGTTAGTTAATAGAATTTTCAGAGGAATTTCTTGGCAAGCAAGATGCTAGAGTTCAGTCTGCAGTAGAGAGGATGTAAGTAAATTGTTTAAATATAAGACGAGGGGCATGGATTTGGAATCCTGAGTTGCTCATATTTAAAAGGGTATTCGTAGCTCTAATTACTCCTTCAGTTAGCTGGCAAGATGCATGTTATCACCATGTGTGCTAGGAAAGCCATTCGCTTAAGGTCCTGACTGTAATAAGATAGCAATTGTCATCAACATGTTATTTTATTTGTAAGTTGGTTCTTAGCATTGTTATCTATACAACCCTCAGTATGCTTGTATTCTCTTCTGCTAATTAGTGTCTTTTCCTCTTTGTTACTCCATGTCCTGATGCAGAAAGCCTTATATCCACGTAATTTTGATTTTGCTTTTATCTTGACCAATACGTGCTAGCCTCCAAAAAGAGTGAACTTGAAATCTTTGTGGTTTATTCTCTAGTGATCCTTTTTAAAGAATTTAGAAATTAGGTTTGTCACATTAGTCATTTTTTTTAACCATTTATAGTTCCTATTTTCTGTGGTTTTCAGCTAATGTTCTTTGAGGTGGTTATGAAAATTAAGATCCATTCCTAACTATAGATTTTTTTTTTTATCTAGTGTGGATGTAAAATACATAATGCAAGTACAACTGTGTTTGCAGTTATCATCTATGTCAGAATTTTTAATAATTAACTCTGGGGCTTTCCTATACGTAATTTTTTTCTATTTTTGTCTAATAACATTAGCTGCCTGTCTAACTGTAGTTGTATTTCTTCTAAAAGTCTCACTCCTACATGCAACTTCTGCTTCTGCCTCATTAGGGTTTGAAATGGCTAATTAATCATTTGGTTGTGTATTAACATTGTTTTTTAGGTTTGTAAAATATTTTATAACAATGATTTCACAGAGCATTGATAACGCAAGGCGCTCATAGTCTTTACAGACTGAACATTCCTTTTAGCTTTAAACAGCCTGTCACTTTCCAAAAGCTTCTTAGTCTCTCTTCACTGTTTTTTATCTGCAATAGGCAAATTTTATATGATTCAATCACATGTGTAAATAATAGCTTTCTCAAAATTGAAACGAGCAAATAATTAATTATTAATAGTTTTGCATAAGCAGTAGTTTATTCAAAATAAATTTTCACAAGTTTACAGAAAATTTGAGGGCTTAGAATTTTTCTAACTTACAAAACATGAGGAGTCTGATTACGGCTACGAGGATGATGAGGGGACTGGAGCATCTCTCCTATGAGGAAAGGCTGAGGGAGCTGGGCTTGTTCAGCCTCAAGAAGAGAAGACTGAGAGGGGACCTTGTAAAGGCTTATAACTGTCTTAAGGGTGGGTGTCAGGAGGATGGGGCCAAACTCTTTTCCATGGTGCCCAGCCACAGGACAAGGGGCAACGGGCACAAACTGAAGCACAGGAAGTTCCGTCTGACCATGAGGAAGAACTTCTTCCCTCTGAGGGTGACGGGGCCCTGGAACAGGTTGTCCAGGGAGGTTGTCGATTCTCCTTCTCTGGAGATATTCAAGACCCGACTGTGCAGCCTGCTGTAGGTGACTCTGCTTTGGTAGGGGGGTTGGACTAGATGACCCACAGAGGTTCCTTCCAACCCCTAACTTTCTGGGATTCTGTGATTCAAGCAGAAACATTATTCACCAAATGCTCGTAGTTTGGTTAAGTGTGGATATTTTACTAGACGTACTATAACTTGCTTATCACTGTAGTATCTTAATATCTTAGAAAACTGATGCTGTCTTTCTTACTGCATTCTTTCAAAGGGTCCAATTTTCTTATTATTTATTTAACGTGTAGTCTGTATGAAAAAAAATCAGATGCATTCTACATTTTCTTCTAAAAGCAATGAAGTTCATAGTTTTTCTGACTTCTCAGAGACTGACAAATATGGGCCAGACAGATGGAGAACATTTTCTATGGTATGTCCAGTGTTTAAAAACAAAAGAAAAGAAAACCAAATCAAACAAAAAAGCGCCCCCCTAAAATCCCCAAACCCCACAATAATTTTTTTTACATTTTCAGCTCCACTGTTCTTGAAGGTAGAAGGTCATTGTCATGGGAGCTTGTGTTCGTAGTTGTGCTAACCTGATCTTTTCTGTCATGTAAGCTTGCACACTTGAGATATTTGAAAGGAACTTCTTCACTCTAAGGGTGACAGAGCCCTGGAACAGGCTGCCCAGAGAGGTCATGGAGTCTCGTTCTCTGGAGATATTCAAAACCTGCCTGAACGAGGTCCTGTGCAGCCTGCTGTAGGTGACCCTGCTTTGGCAGAGGGGTTGGAATAGATGATCCACAGAGATCCCTTCCAACCCCTAACATTCTGTGATTCTGTGAAAAATTGAAAACTTAAATTTAACCATATTCAGCAGGAAAAAAATTATATGACTGGAGTGATGTATTCTTGGTGACCTGTGTTGCTAAGAAACAAACCACTGTGTTCTCAGTTGATTAAATCGTTCTCTTTTAAGTGTTTTTACCACAAGGTACACAACAATGCCTTATTCAGGCTTGGACATCTCAGATCCATTAACTATGAGGTCAAGCTATTATCTGCCTCTTTACTTACTTCAGTCTTGCTCTGTCTAAACTAAAATCACTCAGACACCTCTCCATGATCGTCTAGCATGAAGTTCCAGTTCAAGAGGGGACAAAACAAAACTCTTCCTATTCCTCCAGACTTATCTCCCTCTCCGGTTTCTTGCCTTGATCCTGGTAATCCGTCATGCGGTAATGCAGCCTGGGTGCCATCTTCAGCTCATTCTCATTCCACCATCATTAGGACTGGATTTCCCAGTGCAAGTTGAGGTAAAACACATGTGGGCACATAGTGCATTTCTGTCAAGTTGGCACACAAGAAAATATTTTTAGCAGCTTTTTTGTTTTTATATTAAATGTGGAATGATAGTTGATAAGTCATCAGAGATAAAGTCTGCCAATACAAAGTTACTGTCGGCATTGCTTGAACAAATTTATTTTATAACAAAGTTATTTTATATAGTATCTATTCTATGCATTGTAGTACTGCATAACTTTGATGTAGTACTAGGAATTATCTGGCTAGATATACTGTATAATTTTTTTTGCCTATACTTACTGAAGAATATTTGTAAAATAGCACCTTCTTTATTCAGCTACAGAACTGGCATTTATTTTCTCTTATTTCAGTGTTTATCTTAATTATTGTAAAATCCTTTTTCTGAAGTTTGAAAAATGTAGCCTTGTTCCATGTGTATTTATCTAAAATATTGCTGCAGTGTGTAGTTTATCACCATCTCATTTCTATATCCACCTTTACCTAAACCTTTGACTTTGGACCCCCAATGCTCTCTCCCTCCCTGCCTCCCTCTCTCCCTTTCTATGCCAGACATTATTGCCCACTTGTTATATTTTCAAATGATTTTTTTTTTTTTACTTTCTCTCATGTTATCTTCCCCACTTCATAGGAATTTATGTAAACATTCAGTAATCCCAGTATATCCCATGGCTTCTTCCTATCACTTTTGCTCTGCTAGCTGCACAAAGTTCAAGACGGTTAGGTCAAGCTTTTGCTGAGATTACAGTCTGCAATACTGATCATTATGTTCATTGCTTCCTTCTTCCCCACCTGTCTGTATCCATTTCTAGTCTTTCACGATAGTTTTGCTCTTGATTTGTGTGAAACTGGATTTTTAATCCAAATACTTAAACCTAACCATTCAGAACAAATCATGTACCCAGAGAAGATGCAAAATTTATTAAGTCAACCGAAACTAGTAGAACATTATAAATTACAGCCTGCAACATCTTGGGCTTAGCAGTTAGTGCTGTGTGGCTGTGACTAGTCAGGCATTAATCCTTATCTTTCTACCTCTCCATGTTGTTCTTAATTTTATGTATTTCATTTATTATTCCCAGATGTATATTTTGAGGCAGTTCAGATACCTTTGGAGACCAGCTGTAACACAATCTCAGCTACTTTATAAAGTCAGGGTCAGCAAACTCACTCTGAAATATTTTTAGGACAAGTATCAGAGGCTCAGTAGCTCTACTGATTTACAGTAGCAGTAATGCTCTTCCTCCTCAGACAAAAAAACAAAAACTGTTCCTGTGAAATGTTCGTATTCCAGGCTAGCTTGGAATTCTCAGCTTGTTTTATTAGAGATGATTCAATTATGACTTAAAGCACTAATTTGGACATATGGCTTATGAATTAATGGAGGATTTCTGGTTTCTGCTTGCACAAATCATATGTTTCTGGGTTTAACTTTTTGGTTTGTTTCTGCCTTTTAAATTCCATCAGACTCATTTTGTTCCAGGGTTTCTGGATGGAGCTAAAGACCATAGTCTGCTATTATTGTTATTTACAATGCTTGAAAGAGGCTAGATTTCATATTAGTTATAAATTCAGTAGGAGTTCATTGGTCCTGCCATTCGCAATGATAAGAGGTTGCTTCACTGACAGTTAAATGCAGGATGACAACAACCTCCCAAGCTCTGAAGTCAGAAGATTTTTGCTACATGAGGTCTAACCTCCTTGGTTATGTGAATGTTAGAAATTACATAGTGCCAGAGAATTTCCCCTCTCACTGGAAGTCAATTATCAATACTGTTTTATTATTTGTACAAGGGAGTAGAGTTTTGTCCAGAACAATGCTAAAAATTTCCAAAGTTCGGAAGTTTACCGAGACTGTGGGTCACTCCCTGTTGGCAGTTTGCTTGCAGAAAACCTGTTTTGGGAGATAATACAGTTTAATAACATTCTGTTCTAGGGCAGTAAGTCTGAGTGCCAGAGAGTGGTACTGGGCACAGTTAAGCTACGAGTACTGCTGTAACCTCTGAATACCAAGTTTTATGTCTTTCTAAGCTCAACCTCAGTGGAAGACAGATTTTAGGTATTCTTGCATTTCACAGAAACAAAGTACATATATATTTAACTGATCAATGGAACCTTGCATAGTAGTTCTTGAGTGAGTCTGCTCTGTTTCTATGAAACTCAAGAATATGTGTGTCTTTAAAAATGGTAGTGTAACCGATTACTGTGTATTGATTTATGCTGAACACTTTGCTGGTGATGAGTTACAGATTATAATGCTATCATAATCTAATCATCTTTTCTGTGTAGTATGGGGCCGTCAAATTTACATGCATTTATTGTTCTTTAAAGTAGAATAATAGATAATAGAAAATAATATCTGTATAGATTCTATATATGGGATAATAATAGAAAATAATCCAGAATTCATGGAATACTCCACACAGCCCTCCAGCAGTTATTTGAATGCCTAATTGTCAATAATGTTGAAATTCTGCACCTTCTGTCCTCAGTGTGTCTGCCTTCAACTTCTAACCAGAGGTTCTAATCATACTTCTACTTTTGAAATTTTTGTGTATTGCCCGGTATCCACTTCCCATGGGATAGACAAGATGGTTTTCAACAGTTACATATATGTACACCTAGCGGTTTCAACTCATCCCTGAAATTTACAGGAAATACGTAAATCCAGATAAATTACTGTCATGTGTAAGAGCTCTAGGAATATATGGAATTGTTTCAGCAAAAACAGAAGTTAGGCAAGGTTACTGTGTCATGTAACTGAAATACACCGTGAGTATTTATAAATCAGATAAACTCTCTGTAATTCAGTGATAATAAAACAGCAGAAAGGAACTTCTCGGGGTCACTTTGCCTAATGCATTAGCCATTTCAGCAGAGAAAGCCCATAAGTGATTTTAATACCGTCTCATTATAGTGATACTGTTAGATGACAAATCTGACAAATCTCTTATTAGCATCAATAGGACAGACAGTTGACTACCTTGCTTAAGATGTGAGGCGAGGCTTAAAAAATAGCATAGGCTTTGCATGGTCTTGCATGATTCTCAACTTCAAAACTAATTCATCGGGTGTAAAGTATGTCAGTCACTTTTCGAAAAAAATTTCAAAAGGTAAAAAAAAGTAAAATCATGTCCCTGTTTGTAATGTCATCAGTTATATTTCTACTTTCCACATGATTACTGCATTTTTATATATATTTCCTAATTCTGTCTGCCTTCTTATATCAGAAGCTGATGATTAATTCTTAACTTGCATATCAGATGCAAATGACATGCCTTGAATGAGGAGTACCCTTAGACTGTGTGCGCACCAAGGCGAGGTTATTCACAGCTCCTGAGTTTCAGAAGTGTCTATCCCACATAGGAAATGTTTTCGTAAGTAAGAAATAGCAAAGGGCTTAATATTAACAGAAAAAATAGAATGTAAGGAAGATTTTCACAGATTTTATTTTTAGCATAAAATGACTTGTAGAAAATAGCGTTGAATAATAGTTTTTCAGCTGGGCTATACCCTAAACCTGGACATCACATGTGGCTCTGGATGCTGTGGCAACTGCAGCTGTGTTGTCAAGGAAACAGCCTTGTGCTCAGTAGGCAAAACCAATGAGGATTAAGGAAGGCTATATTATGGCTAAGCCTCGGTGACCTTATCAGGGAGCAACAAGATCTGTCCTTCGCTGTGCAGGTGTCCCTCGGGAGTGAGGGAGATATGCACAGGCAAAAACATATGTGCAATATATGTGATTTAAATGTCAGACCTGGATTATTCAAACAAGTGAATGCATTTCCCAGTTAGATGGACTGAAAGACTCCATTTGTGTAAGTAAAACATTTATATAAAATAAAATTAATTAATAGTGAAGAAAGTAATGTGACATGTTTTTCTGTAAGCTATGAAATGAGGAAGACGTAACTGAAGTATGATGAACTCTGGAAGTCTTTTTGATTTTTATTGTAGCTTTATAATCAGGCTAAAATTCACACACAAGTGTGCCACTGTAAAAATGTGTTAATTTTCCAATGAGAAGAAACAAAGTTTATAGAACACTGAGATGCAGAACAGTTGTCAACAGTTTCTAGCACAGTGTTCTTCTTTAGTAATAAGAATTAGTGCATGTATCAATGAAGTAAACTCACACTCCAACATACATGTGTTATTTCATCCCAGTTTTTTGTACCTAAAAGAATCAAAATCCAAATGGAACTGAGATAAATAAGTGCAAGAGAAAAATGCCTAATGGTTTTTTGCTGGGTGGGGAAAGAAGTTGAAAAAGTAGTTTAAATTGCTGTCAGAAGTTAATTGTTTTCTGCTTAAACTTTAAAATATTATTCCTTTTTGTTTCTAAAGCAAAAGAGAATGTTACCCTTTAGTTGAAGCTTCATAATAAATAAGAATGAGTGAACAAGCAACTGAATTTTACATGCTTTAGCAGAATCTCTGACGTTTATTGTGCTTTTTTACATTGTCATGCAATATCAAAGGTGATTAAATTTCTTTCTTAATTAACCTTATGCTTTAATTTTTAATCTGCATTTATTTGTAGTAACCATTGCATGTATTCTTATTTCACTATCTCTTGCAGTGTTACATGTCCATTAAAAAAAAAAATCAATGTTAGTTTATCTGCAGATAATGCCAGGTGAACCCTTCTCAGTAGTGATACTGTGCAGTGTCTTATACAGAGAAAGGAGGAACTGAAGCAAACTGTGAAATGAGACACATCTGATTATCATAGTGATTTTACTTCTAACATTATCTTGTGATTTATTTTCTATCTCGGTGGTGGCTTTTTTTTCCCTAGAGTGGTCAGTCTAAACTTGCCAAAGCCAATGCATTTTGTCAGATCTTGTATTCTTTATTTGCATCCCACTCCTTTTTTTCAGTGCTTCTGCATTTCTTCCTTTTTTTGTAACTGATTATTTAAAACATCTGATTTTTTTCCAGCAGCATTGTTTTTACCATTTCAACTATGATACAGAAAAATTCTGTGTATAAGAAGTTTCCTGTTAAGGGGAGAAGTTCAGACATTCTGCAGCACGTTTAAGGCCATTATAGAAAACTTGTAATTGACCTGATTTCATTGCTTCATTTCTGAGAGTTACCACTCTCCTGGTAAGATTTTCTATCACAGCATCAGGGGAAGAAATGAAGCGAAGAGGACAGGGAAGACTTGAACACTTCTGTGAGCTGAATATGATGTCAGTCTTCTCAACTATGTAAAATCTGCAAAAGAGAAGTTAGAGATGAGAGCATTTTTAATGCTTAAATATTTAAGAGCATTACAACATCAAAGTTGTTAGGATACATGCAACAGTTAGCTTAAAAAACAGTGACAACTCCTTGGAGAAATGTCCACCGTGATCCAAATATGCTTAGTGACACAGAATATTAATATTCAGAATAAAAGGATTAGGAAATGTCTTGTGCCTCCCCAAAAGTTTCTCGTTCACATGTCTTCTTTCCTTACGAATTTTTTACTTTCAGTTTTCAGGTGGTTTTGTACTACTTTCGTATTTAGTCCCTTAGTATCACAAGTGATTTCATCTTCCAGTGCTTCTCTAATAGTTATTTTGAAGGACAGGTACAGATCTGAATACTTTTCCTAATTTATTGTCTGCTTCTTGACCTTTTCCTCTTCCTTACATTTTTCCTAATTTTGTACAAATAAATCTGCTTTATTTTCGCTTGGCCCATCTTCTGTCTGTAGCTTCATGCTCATTTCTCCTTGCTTTTCAATCACTAAAATTGATGGTTTGGTTAAATAGTCTGGATTCTGTAAGGAATTTGATATGAATTAAATTTAATTTTTAATCTAGGGCTCACAAATATGAGTTACCTTGACCAGGTACCACTAATTTAGGGAGCAACAAGTAGAATCAAACTTTTTTTCTTTAAACAAACTAACTGCTTTAGCAGCGTGCCAGTAAATTACTGCAGGTTATCTACTACACTGCCACTTTCTGGGATAATCTGCAATCCTGAACAACAGGCAGAGCAGCAACAGTCTCTCCAGTTAGGTTATTTGTGGACAAATAGGCAGATCAGCCTTTCCCTGCTTACGAAGTGAGTTAGGTGCATCCAGGACACGTCATGCTTGCTGTGCATGTGCTGTGCAACTGATCCCTGTGTGCATAACGAGTCTAAAATACATCTGATGCTGTAGATTTACAGCAGGCCATCTGTGTTTGTACCAAAACCATGTGTCCAGGTGTTCCAACTTGTGTAGTAGATATAGTTTTTTTCCATGTGAAATGCTGGAAAATGTGATTTTCTCATTCCATTTTGAATTATTGGAGTAATTTTGGTCCACCTATTCTAAGTACTTTGTACCAAGGAGATTTGATTTAATTTATTTGATCAAATTCAGATGTGAATACAGGAGTAGTCTTAGAAAACCTGTTACTGTGAAATCCCATTAATTCTCTAATATCAGTATGGAGGAAATCAGAACTAGACCTATGTACTCATGTCTAATTCTTCTTCATCTTTCATCTTATGTAGCTATTTACAGTGCTATAAAATGGAAGAACAGTTTTATCAATTCAAAATGTTCACATTTGGCATATATTTAACATTGACATCAAAACCCCAGAAGAAATGAGGCTGTGGAAGACCTCCAGTGTTTAGGCTACTATTGCCTAAAGGCTGAACAGAGAACTGTAGTTTTAACTAAAATAAATAGGAGTGTAATATGTGCAAGTCAATTTATTCATGTGTTCTTTTCAAATCTTTTGCATGTGAATTACATTCCCTTAGATTATGGTGCATTAATTCCATTGTTATTAAGAAATTATGTGTTTGTAGGTATAAACTGTATTGTATTATTTTTGCACTGTATTGTAATATTTTGAGTATTTTTAATTTGGTTCATAAAACATATATACAAGTGTGTGCCTCAGATACTTGTCTTTTTTCCTAACTTACCTTTAGACTTCTGATCTGATTTACACATTGAAAAGTAAATTTCTCATGAGGGCAACTGAGTAGCCATATATCACCTTCCGGACAGGCTTTGATGAGTGAATCATTCAAAGTTGAGCACACTTTTTCAGGTTATGAAATCCGGTTTTTGGGGTCAGTGTATTAATCAAAAAATGTGCAGTTTCTGTAAATAAGAAAGATACAGCAATATGCTGTCACCCATCAGTTTTAAGTCAAAGACTGTCAACCACAGTAGCTATCTGTGTACAGGACAACTAAAGACATTAGTAGTATGTATCTTTATATCACTGCAATAATAGGTAGCAATAGATAATTGTAACAGAAATTGAGGGTGCTACTCTAACAACTAGCCAGAAAGTACCTTATGCTTTTGCAAACTGCTTGCCCTGTTTTTCTGAAAGTAATTGACATTTGTTATATAGAAAATTATGCAAAATGTTTACATCAATATTTCTGTATTCCTTTGCATACTTGACTACACATTTTTTTATTTTTGTTTGGTCCTTTAGTATTTATATTATGTGTCTTTTCTATACAAAAATAATCAAACAAATAGAAAAATAGCCAGCAGTAGGCTTCAAGATCTATGGATATTTTAAAAAATCAATTCACTGTGAGTGTATTTTTTGCATAAGTGTGTATGGTGCACATACTGATTTTCAATTTACAGCCCAGTTTAAACTTAGATGGAGAACCAACCAAAAACTTCAGTTATAAGACTGTTAATCACTGTGTTCAAATCCATATCCTTCCTAAATTCAAATACTTTGGCAGCATCAATAGTTAACCGTATTTAAGAGGATTTTACTGAGGCTTACTGTGATCCAACAAGCAGCCTACAAGCTGGACCATGCTTAAGGATGCTCCCCTACGGCTCACTGCCTCTGTCAGGAGACAGCCAATTGCTTTCAAGTAGTGAGTAGCAGCCGAGTGCATTCTCCCATGTTCACATCTTAGCTCAGAGAGCAAGGAGGCTGCTGCAGAGGTACAGAACTGCAAAGCTGTAACTCTGCACTGGAGGAAGGGGAAGAGTGGCTTTCACAGCTCCATGTAAATAAGGAAGGTATATAATTTCAAAATCAAGGTAGTTTGGCCTAGTGACTTGGGGCACCTGTGTAATACTTGCCAGCAATGCACAACTTACTAGCTCATTATTTCATTGTCAAACACCTTGAGAAAGAGGGTCTTTAGGGAAGCTTCAATGCCTGTTGTGTTTTTTGATCTCTTGATAAGTGTTGTGCACTTTCCCAGACTATTTACTGAAACAATGCACAATGTGCATATTTTCTATTACTAATTTTATTTAAAGTGTCAGGTTTTCAGTTTAATGTTTTAGAAGTGACAGAACCAAATCTGGAAAATTATTAATAGGAAAACTGAGAAAACCTGTTCAACTGATTTGCTGACATTCTCTGATGTCTCCATTTCCAGTGTGCAATCTTAACAAAACCCAGGTAAATATTGGTGATGCTTCCACTGAGAGATATAACATTCTTTTGGAAGTAATAATGTTCGTCTTCTTAACAGACATTCAGGCTGGCTGGGAAAAACACACAGAGGATCATTTTAATTACCAGTTCTGTTTTTTTAAAGTTATTAACAGGCCTACGTCCAAGATTATTATTTTAGTGCCTGTTCTGTTTTTTTAAAGTTATTAACAGGCCTACGTCCAAGATTATTATTTTAGTGCCTGTTGCTTAGGATTTATACTGAGGCACACAGTTGTCAGCACAAAACTGTTGTGCTTCCTTATGGGAGGTATTTAAGTCCTTTCATACACAAGAAAATAGAAATTGCTGTACTGGATCAAAGCTGTTGTACATTTTTCTGATATTCAGCATACGATTTCAGTTGATAACCCGTTCTTCAGAGAAAACAGCAAGAATCTGTTGCATTTACAGAATAATCAGCTTAATAAAGAAAATTTCATGCTTCACACTGCTTGTGAGGCTTGATTTATATGCAAAAACTCTGCTAAGTTGGATAGAGAAAATGAAGGAAAGGTAAAAGTTACTTAGAGCTGCTGGGTGAAGGAGAGCAGTGAGGAAGAGTGATAGAAGGAAGAGGAAAGACAGAGGCCCAGAGACTGATAATGCCACATGTAGCTGACAATGTCTTCTGAATAGTCAGTACTTGATGGGTACTGTCTGAACAAGAATGGAGAAATTGGATAAAAATCAGGATATGTTTTCAGGGAGAGGATATGATTGTGTCTGTCATGATTGTGGTGAGACCCTTGGCTATATTGTAAGGGGAAGGAGAAGGCTTTTGTGATATCAATTTATGCTAATTAAATATCCTGATATACAGCTTATTAGGTAACAGTGATAACAGACCTATTTGCTGTCTGAAGAGTTCTGTGTTCAGCCCCTCATGGTAAACAAGACAAGAACTTTTCCATTGAGAAAAAGGGAGTTTTAAGCATTTCTTTTTGTCAGTTTTGAATTGAACATTTTTCAGTTTCAGAGTAGTAGCAGCCCAGTTAATTTTCATTGTATTATTAGTTGTTTCAGAAGCCCACATAGTCATCTCCTTTCTAAATTACTGAGTTCGGCATATTTTTTTCCATTTTGTATGGTAGTTTTTTCTACACCTTTTGTTATATTTTTGACATATTTAGAATTTCTGTGTGCACTTCCTTCTGCTAATTTCTTCTTTTTTGATACATAATTCTTAGAACTGAAATCAGTATTACTAGAATAGGTATGTATTTCATTTGTGTAGTCCATATGAACACTCACAATACTCTCTTCCATTCTAATTCTTATGCCTTGTTTTTGCTTAAGCTTTTGAGCAACTTTGAGTATTGAGAAGAAGGGTTTCTTTCTTAGTAGATGCATTTAATTGCATCTCCAATATATGTACAAGTAGGTTTTTTTTCGCTTTCAATGTTCACTGGGTTTGTATTTATCAAGGAAATTGTATTTGCTAATGTGATTTTCAAAGTCAAAATTAAGTCTATTCGTGTTCTCTTGGTGTGGAGCAGAGCTCAGATACGGAGCACAGACAACTTGCATATCTTATACACTGGAGATTGGGAGGTGGGACTAGAGGTTCTTGCTGTTCGCTCACTTAGTCATTTGTTTCTCCCAGTATAGACCTGTCTGCTTGAGATAATAAGATAGAAATATTATCTCAACAGATAATCTCAAGAGAGAATAAGATAGAATAAGATAGAAAGTGTTATTCTCTGACACACCCCCCCCCCCCCTTTCTTTATTCTCTTAGAATGTGTCATTCTACATTTAAGAGGCTCGGTTACAAACTCCCTGTCTGTCAAAGCAGATACAGTATTCAACAGAGCAATGTGGTGTCTGGACAACCAGAATCACAGTTAGCCAAACAGATATTATTTTATCCAGTTGTCTATTTAGTCAAGTGGCTAGTCTGTTCCTCAGGATTGTGAATTTGCTGGGCTGCAGCTCTCTTCTTAAGCGATGTTGAATTCCTTAGCCTGTGGTATTGATTCTTTTTTTATAGGTCCCACACTGTTTAGTGGGGCACATTCTATTAACAGCACGTTAAATGTTCACTTTTTCCAGGAATTCTCAACTTGCTTACCTTTTAAATCTTCTAAAAATATAGTTATATGCAAGCTCCAGAACCCAAAAGAAGAAAATAATTACTTGCATATTTTACATGGTACTAGATACAAGCTATCATAGAATCATAGAATATTTTGGGTTGGAAGGGACCGTTAAAGGTCATCTAGTCCAATCACCACTGCAATGAGCAGGGACATCTTCAACTCGATCAGGTTGCTTAAAGCCCCATCCAACCTGACCTTGAATGTTTCCAGGGATGGGGCATCTACAACCTCCACAGGCAACCTGCTCCAGTGTTTCACCACCCTTGTTATAAAAAATTTCTTCACAATATCTAGTCTAAATCTACCCTCTTTTAGTTTAAAACCATTACCCCTTGTCCTATCGCAACAGAGCCTGCTAAAATGTTTGTGCTCATCTTTCTTGGAAGCCCACTGTAAGCACTGAAAGGCTGCAATAAGGTCTCCATGAAGCCTTCTCTTCTCCAGGCTGAACAGCCCCAACACTCTCAGCCTTTCCTCATAGGAGAGGAGTTCCATCTCTCTGATCATTTTTGTGGCCTCCTCTGGCCCCGCTCCCACAGCTCCCTGTCTGTCCTGTGTTGAGGGCTCCAGAGCTGGACGCAGGACTCCAGGTGGGCTCTCACCAGAGCAGAGCAGGGGGCAGAATCCCCTCCCTCAACGTGCTGGCCTGGATGCAGCCCAGGATATGGTTGGTTTTCCGGGCCACGAGCGCACATTGCCAACTCATGTCCGGCTTTTCGTCCACCAGTACCGCCAAGCCCTTCTCCTCAGGGCTGCTCTCAATCCCTTCATCCCCCAGCCTGTATTGATACCGGGGCTTGCCCAGACCCACGTGCAGGACTTTGTACTTGGCCTTGTTGAACCTCATGAGGTTCACATCAGCCCACTTCTCAATCTTGCTCAGCTCCCTCTGGATGGCATCCCTCAGGCGTGTCGACCGCACCACTCAGCTTGGTGTCATCTGCAAACTTGCTGAGGGTGCACTCGATCCTACTGTCTATGCCATTGATGAAGACTTTAAACAGTACTGGTCCCAGTACCGACCCTGGGGGGACACCGTTCATCACTGATCTCAATCTGGACATTGAGCTGTTTACTGCAACTCCTTGGATGTGACCATCCAGCCAATTCCTCATCCACTGAACAGTCCACACATCAAATTAATCTCTCTCCAGTTTAGAGAAGGGATGGGGGGACTGTTTCAAAGGCCTTACAGAAGTCTAGATAGATGACATTTGTAGCTCTTGTCCACTGATGTAGTCACTCCATCAGAGAAGGCCACCAGGTTGGTCAGGCAGGACTTGCCCTTGGTGAAGCCATGCTGGCTGTCTTGAATTACCTCCCTGTCCTCCATGTGCCTTAGCAGAGCTTCTAGGAGGATCTACTCTAGATGAGGAACTACTGGAGAGAGTCCAGCGGTGGGCCACGAGGATGATTCGGGGACTGGAGCATCTCTCCTATGAGGAGAGGCTGAGGGAGCTGGGCTTGTTTAGCCTGAAGAAGAGAAGGCTGAGAGGGGACCTTATAAATGCTTACAAATATCTGAAGGGTGGGTGTCAGGAGGATGGGGCCAAACTCTTTTCAGTAGTGCCCAGC
>Ga0065711_1029728_pt1 | contig 35050 bp, 19 predicted proteins | sample Hoacrofraction12_FD_59098 | JGI IMG/M metagenome (GOLD analysis project Ga0065711, IMG submission 59098) | Hoatzin crop microbial communities from Cojedes, Venezuela - Epithelial fraction 12 v2 (version 2) | ecosystem: Host-associated > Birds > Digestive system > Esophagus > Crop | place... | reverse complement strand
CCCCCCCCCCCAAGTATTTTTGGAATTTCAGAATACCGTGTGTACTTTTCCAGTGTCTCCTGAGGAAAACCTAGGGTTTGTTCATGTATCAGTTTTTATTATATCAACACATCCATAAGGCTGTGATCAGAACAAACATCTAAAACTTTTCATATTGATATAATCTTCACACACAGCGCACATTCATTTCTACAAAATGCTCCCTTCCCATCATGTAGGGCAACAACAATAAACCTAGTGTATTGTGATGCAGCTAAATAATCTGTGTTTGTGGTGCTGAACTATGCAGCAATGTCAATTTATTCTATGTCCATTCACTATCCTCTGCCTTTGGCCAAACAAACACACAACAACTGCTCACGTCTGATACCGTCTTCAACGTTGTAATGAATTAATTCTACTTATTTTCAGCAATGTTTCCTTTCATTTCATCCTTCAGGCAAGTCACTGTCACAGGCCTCATCTACAATGATGCTTAGGTTCCCCAATTTAATTCTCCTGTTGCTTATTCACAGTAGATAAAGAAGAGAAAGCAGCCATCTTGGTGACTCACAACCTGCTGTTCTCCATCTGCAAATGAGGTTCCAGCTGTGATTCCAGGGATGATACAGTATGTTCTATGAACTGTTTAGCCACACTGGATATAGCCATATACAGAAAAAGCAAAGAGTAAAAACAGAGAGGGGAAAAAAAAAAATCTGAAGCACCTATCTCTATCAAAATTCTAGTTCCAGTGCTAAAAGCACTGATACTTGCAGTATCCTGGAGAATGCCACAAATACCACTGGGTATATGTTTCAAGGTCCTCTCTGCAACCAGAAATGGTTGTAAAACTTTAAATTTGAGATTCTGGACCACTGTTCTGATGCAATGAGTGTCGCACCCTATTTTTTCTAAAATGGTAAGAAATAAATCTTTTTAAAAAGACGTACCTCTTGTTCCTCAAAAATAGGCTGGTATTTCTCAAGTGACAATTTTTTAAGGATGCCAGTCAGCTCATCTGTAATAATACAAAACGAAAAAAAAAAACCCCCATGGATCAGGAAAGATTTTAGTGATGTCTGAACTGTTAACTGCTGAAAATATATATTAAAACATATATTCTATAGAGTGATATAGGATAACAAAAACCCAATCACATTTACTCTGCATCAGAAATTAAAATATTGGCTTATCGTGTTCTCACCTACTTCTGTATATGTAATTCAATCTAGTCTTACCTTGCTAGGATAAAATCTTTCTGTTGTATTGCCCTTTCTTCCTCATTAAAAGGATCTTAAAAAACCAAACCACTTTAAGGCCTAAAACGTAAATGTGCTTGGCCCCAGATAGCTGACCCAGATCATGCAGGTTAGACAGCAAAACTCCTCAAGCAGGCAATGATCTGAATGGCCTATTTCCATGTCGTGGTCCAGGAAGGCAAAGGGTAGAGCAAGCAACCACCCAGATGCTCATTGAAAATACTGATACAACAAGGGTATATCTGAACCTCTCCTCCTTAAGTGCCTGACATCCCGGCATCCTGAACACAGACAGCTGAAGTCCAGCTAAGATGAAACCTGGGCAGATTTTAAGTTTCATAAGTTTACCTTCCAAGGCTAACACCACTGGGTATTGGGTTTCCTCTCAAAGTCCTAGGAAATTAAAAGTTCTAGGACCTGATACTGACTCTTCCCACTAATTTAAAATGTGGTTAGCCAGTTAAAAAGTGTAAGTGCAGTTTCAGAATAACCCGCTATTACGTCACTTAATTACACACTACCTCTCTTAACTCGGGATTCTGTTCATTTTTATTGCTTTGCTGTTACAAGTGGCTAATTCTTTTTTCCTCCGAAGTACCAAAGTGGTCAGTTAAACTAAGGGGTCAAAGTCAAAATGAAGAACATGAATGATTACATTACACAATCAAACTACATCTAATATTCCCCATATAAACTCACGTTCATTGTAAACACACCACTATTCCATTCCCAAATGTACTTTATTTATTTCACTTCTTCTAAGTCTTTTGACTGTCCCTTTTCTTTCATCACCAGTAGAAATGTGAAAGAAAATCTCACTCTCTAAGCTTCTCAAAAGGCATCAAGTATCTTGAGGTGGATACGCTTTTCTATGCACAGCTCCTTCTTTACATAGAAGAGCCCACAGAAAACTGAAAAGAAAAATTCTAGCTGTCTTATTTTCTGCTAGGGTTTTGGTTTTTTTACCTCACGGTCAATTAATTTGGTATGCTTAACATGATTTGTAACGGTTGGCATGGTTTCAGGCTAAAAGCTTTGGTACCCTAACTGAGGTTAATCAATGGGAAAAGGTAACCAGCTTTAAAAACATAGCATGAGAACTTCTCCATGCAGTTTGATGAAAAATATCATCTTACAGAAAGAAAACAAAAGTTTCATTAGAAGCCCTTAAATATGTCATTACCTTTCTTTTTTTTAAGGATGTTAGGTAACCTCATTTTTTATCACACTGGTGAGCTCAGATTATAGGCTGTGATATCAGAAGAAACTTTCAGGGTCTCTGAGCCCAGAGTCCTGCTGTGACAAACAACTGTAACACCTAACACTTCTCACACACAGAGACAATATTTTCAGCTGTAGGCCTTTCATGTTTTCTTTCCTGTTTTCCTCTTCTAGTTCCTGTATCATACATTAACAAAATCTGAAACCTCTGTTTTATAACTCTTGCATAACATATTGTTTCTCCTTTGCTTTTTCACTAAGTCTTTCTTTTACTCTACTCATCTCTCGTCTCGTTACCTCTGTCCCTGGAGAAAGCAAAGATTCTCAGAGCTCTTACTACTTTTGCCGCTTTAGTCCCATTCAGCACCTTTTGTACTACTCTGTAGCAGTAGGGTAAGATTACCTTTCTCCAAGTTTTCAGAGCCTCCTTTTACTCTCACATGGTTCCGTCTTTCATGATTCTCTACATCACTGGTTTTCAGAATAGGGACAAGCTGTTGATGGTCCACCAAGTGGTTGCCTAAAAAGAAACCATGCACACCTCTGAACCCTGCTGCCCACTGTTCCTTCACAGTCATATTCAATGCAAGATAGTTTTCTAATTCATTTAAGTTTACTTGAAATAAAAAGAAAAGTTAACATTGCAGGCCTTCTGTACTTATTCTAATTACTGATTACTGCTGGGCCTACAAGCATTCGACTGTTGCTGCTGAATCAAGTAAAATCAGTAAAAGAAGCCCTTGAATTAAAGGCCCACTTAGCTATGAAAGCTTACAAGCACAAGGAACCCAGAACTACTTGGGCTTCTGATAATCTATCCCTCTTCTACAGAGGAAAGTCACTGTACCATGGCACTAGTGGTGCAGCCACAAAGCCCAGCTACACCAGGTGAGATTAGAACAGCTGATTCCCCTTGCTATATGACAGTGAGTTCTCTTCCCTTCACGTATTTCGAAACCAAAAACTCTTATAAGTTATCAAGCCATCATCACAAAATGGCACTAACTAAAATGTGAAAGGATTTTCTCCAGCAGTCTGCACAATATGTTACAGCTAAGCCATGATAAAAAGACAGAAAGCAGGTCAAACACCACATCTCTTTAGTGTCTAATGGAAGTACAGTGTCAATGGACAAAGTTAGCATAAATGAAAATAAAATCAATACAGACACTTTTGTAAAAAAAACAAAAATAGTAGAGTGCCTCTTGCAGAATCCTGACAAAAGGTAGCCCCATCTCTTATTTAAAAGATTCTAAGTCATGTTATTTTTTTCACTTTTTATAAGATGTTTACCGAAGAAAAAAAGTAATTGATATTCTGTTTCCAATGCAGTAATATTACTTTTTAAAATGAAGTCTTGTTATTTAGACCTGAAAGTTCAACTTAAAAGGCAGTAATGTTATTCAAAAAGTAGTAACATTATTATCCCTTCTTATGACCTAAAGTTAAAAATAAGGCCAAAATAAGGCTATTTTTGCAAATAAAAAAAAATACATGCAATACAGCTCTTAAAAATCAACTGCATGTAGCTACAACTTGCTACGAATCAAAATTGTATTTCTGCAGTCATGTGCTTCGCTGCATTTAAAAAAAAAAATCATTTCAAATGTGGAGAAAGTGCATTTTCTAGCCTCAGGAAAGGACGAAAAACAGGATTTAAACCAGAAAGGAGGTAAGGAAGGAGGCCACGTAAGAGGGCCTATCTACATGCTCTATGCTAGGTTTGAGATGGCACCAGTCTCCTTCCAAATGGAAGGGGATTACAGCTTTTGGGAAAGAGTTACTGCCAGTTACTGCAGGAATGCCAATCTTACAGTAAGAAACGAAAATATTTTTTCTAGAAAGAAAAAATGTTCTCACTCTCATGTCGATACACACTAATCCAGCGCAGTTACAGCTTTAAACACTTTGTGCTCTTGATGAATGAATCTCCTATAATTACAGTGACCAACTCACCATCTTCTGTAATAGTACCACTGCTGGAACCATTGCTCTTGGCCTGTCTGTGAGAGGACGAGAGAGGGGACTCTGCGCTGTGAACCTTAGGAGACGGGGAGGGTGATGGGGAAGGTGTGAGAGTTGGTGATGTGCTTTTAGAAGTAGATGAAGTCCCAGATGCAGGTCTTTTGTTCATCTCCAGTTTCTGCTGTAGTTAATGATACAATCATTTCAGTCAAAAAAAGTGTTTACCTATATATGATACCTCAATTCTACTTAAGTTGCGTATCATTTCTGCAGGGCATGTAATCACACCTAGAAGCTTCTGCTTGATTCATATTGAAATAATTGGAGCAAATATTGATTTATTACAGGTAAGAGTCTGTCCCCAGAAAATACCTTTATTAAGGCTGTCATTTTGGAATAAGAAAATGATTTCTCATAAAGCAATACTATATGCAAGCACTACATTTATTTTTATAAAAGCTGAAAATATTTTGACTCTGAAAACAGGTCTTTTTCATTCAGAGATTTAATTAAATAAACAGAGCCTCAATTTAAGCTTTTCAAAGTATATCAGATGCTAATTTAAAGTAGCACTTCATGCTGGATTAACCAGAAATATGCAGCAAGCATAAACTAAGTTTCGGATGCATTTAAATCACTTGCTACACTGGAATGAAAGTTTCCAGACAATGCTTAAACTCGTTATTACCTAACATAAGTCAAATTATTTCAAATTATTATTATTATTTTGAAAATATTTAATACATTTGAAGGCATAGAAAACAGGAAAATAGACAAATTATAAATGAGAAATAAGCACAAGAATATATATGTATGCGTATCAGTCTTTTCCGAAACAAGTTAATGGACCTCATCTCCAAAATTCCTCGATCTACCTATCACTTCACACATTTCGACGTTTGCATTATATGGCCTAAAAAGAAGCCTAGGTGATTTTCTCCTGGATTCCTCAATTCAGAGTTTAACGTAAAATACCTTTTGTCAGTCAGGCTGATACAAGAAAAACATAAGAAAAAAGGTGTTGAGTAACAAGGCAAGGAGGGATAATCATGGTGGTTCCTGCCTATCTACAATTTTGCTTCTGTGCTATGGCATAAACAGAACTTTTCTAGTTAACAAAAGAGATGGAGATGAAAAAGATAAAACTGACTTGAGTGGTAACATTCTTCCATTACTCTGTCCTATGCTGGGATGTACTACCGCCTCAGCCCTGCACCTGAACTGACTAAAAGTAATGTAGCATGCTACAAATTTGAGCGGTCTTTGAAGAGCATCCTCAACTCATTTCATTTTTTCATCCCTTACTACATTCCCAGATTTCCCTGTATTCTGTTACTGGCCATCTGTGTTTCAGAATGGTCTTCCCTCTCCAGTGCATTGCCTGCATTTATTTAAATTACATCACCCTGAAAATTGTTATTCAGTTTTTCTTTTCTTTTCCTTTCTCTAAGGCTTGTACGTTCCCTCCCCACACACACCCCATATAACTTTTGCAAAACTGATCCGTGTTAACATCACTGCATTTTTAGATCTGCCATTTCCAAGTTTAGACAGCACGATCCTAATGGGAGGGCACAAGGATTTCCACAACAGACGTTAGATTTCCAGCATTTATGTTGTTTACAACAACCAAGTAGGCTGTTCAAGATTTGCAGCCAGTGTGGATCCATATGTGATTCTGTACTCCTAACAGAAACTGATGTCCCAAAAATCACCTCAGACGTGCAATACATGAACATCTGTAGTGAGATCCACACTGATTACATGTTTTGTTATCAGTGGATAGAATGAAATTCATTTAGACATCCAAGCAAAGAGCACTGAAAGAGCTGTTGGCTTTCCAACATACTGGCATCACTTTCATTTAAAAATCTTTTCAACAATATGATGAACTGCCTACCCAGAGGATGATCTGCAGGGTCAGGGCATTGCACCTCACTACTTATTTCTCCCTTAAGGTCTTCCACTGTCAATGGAAATAATATTTAAACTTCTTAGTGGCAGTGCTGTTGTAACAACAGGCCCCAAAATCTGCAGCCTAAAGCTCACAGGCACAGGTATTATCTCTTAATAGGCTAACTAATATAACCAGAGAAAAATAAGATTTTTGCGGGGACACAAGCAGCTTTTCTGAAATTATTTCCAAGATAAAAACAAGCTGAGAGGAACTGCTGAGAGTTTAATTAGCAATATATTGGTCAGACCACCTCTGAAAGAAAAAGCATTTGGTAGCTGTTCAGTAGAGGAGACTTTAATGAGGATAATAAAGTGTCTTTGCCTACAGGAAAGAAACAGACAGATCATTTATAACCCGGGGAGCAGTTACATGGGATAGAAAGGGAGGAAACAGTATCATGTGCCAAAGAATCAGCATGAGTCCACAGCTTTTGGGGGTCCAGCAGAGTTACAAAAAAGCTCCCAATCTCATCTTTGAAAAGTAACCAGTAGTCCCTTCAGAATCAGGACTGATGGATCAGAGACAAAGTGACTATTCATGGAAACTATTTTGACATTGGTAGTTGCACACTTTTCTTCTTCTGATTTTTGTCCTCCAGAAAATTCAATTAAATCACTGAACAACTTTATAACTTCATTTATCATTGATATTTACTGATTAAATATACATATTGCTTCTTGTTGCCATATAAGACATCACAGAATGAGACAGCAAATGTAGTAATTTTATACTCTGGTCATTTTTGTTTCTTCAGGCAAAACTTCCAGAAGCAGCTCATGAAAAGATGCAAATAAAACAAAACAAAGCAAAATGAGCCGTTTGGAGATCACAGAAGCAGAGTTGAGAAATTCTGCTCTTGGTCATGCATTCTAACATTTTCAGAATACCAGTCATTAGAACTAAAACCCCAAATTATGTGCTTTCCTTCTCTTGCTCTCTGAAATGTAATGTTTCCTTGTGTGAATAAACCAACACATTTCACAACAGTGCATCACAACTTCTGTTACGATGCTGCTTTCTAACTTGTGTGTCTGCAGATTTTGAAGATTTAAAATCTTAATCCTTAAAAATTTTGTACAAAGCAGTTGTTAACTTCAAAGCACATGCACAAAAATGGGCCAGTCATGAGGGTAAAGCTATTCCAGGAACTTGATAGGTAAGTCAGCACACATAATATGGCCTGCACTCAGGAGCAAAACCTGACTTTCATGATGACAGCTAAATGTTCGTGTTGTTTAAAAATAACACCTGGTCAAGCAGACTGGATACACGCATATTGTTGTGGTTGACAGATCCTGGTACAAATTATCTCATGTTCTGCACTCAGGTTGTGCCTTTGGAGGGAAACTCGCTGTACCACTTCACAGGAAAGCCCAAGAACAACTAACTTAAAACACTGCACTCAGGGCCATAGAAAGAAATAATGAGAAACCAAAATAACAATGCAGACCTACCCTAGGATCAAGTATTACATTTACTGCTTTTAAAACAGAGTGAAATTGATAATAAAGCAAAATGATGTTTTATTATTAGGCCTGCTCTTTTGTAGACTTGTAATTAAAAGCAAGGTTTGTGGAGCCTGTAAAGTTTCCGCTACTGTAACAGGTGTTCATTCATTTTAGGCTGTGCAATGTCATGCAGTTGTATTTATCAACCATCCATGACTGAGACATGACCTATTAAAATTAACCAGTTTGGAAGTACAACAATTTACATTTCTCTGTACCTTTACAACATGTCCATTGCCAACACTTTGAGGACACTGCAAATCAGACAGAGTGGATGAAGGAGTTGACTGGACTGGACTCTGCTGTTGGCTGGGTTTCTGTTCAGGTAAGCCTGCTGCTTTTCTTCTTTGGGCTGCAATCTGAGACAAAACATTATCTGCACTGCCACCTAAGAAAAAATAGAATAAAAACAGAGTCAAGGAAACCATCCCTTTAAAATGTTAGTTAATTGTTAATTCACCTCTCTCCACCACTCACTCTCTTTTAAAAACTGGATGAAGTGAGAGAGAGAAATGTAAGGTTCAGACCTGTTCAGCAGCTTTCAGGAAAGCGAACAAAAATCAGTCTCAGGAGAAGGGAGAAGTCAGCCTTGTCCATACACACCCAGAGCTGGCTTTCATACTCCTGGATATAGGTTTCATGAGCTGCTTCTCCATAACGTCTTTACAGCTGCCAGATACAATGCTTGCAGCTTTGTTTTTTATTGAAAAATTACTTCTATTTTAAACAAAAATCAAGCAACACGGGTGAGAGACAGCTCTATGAAATGTATGTTGCAATGAACAAGCATCCTCTGATTCACTGTGGGTGGACTCCACAAAAGCAACGTGTTTTTTCTGAGACAGGGGCTAACCTATGAGACTTCTATAACAGATGTTAGGCTTTTGCTCCCTTAGGTAGGTGTCCGAAGTCCAATTCTGTTCCACCAAAATTCACAGAAGTTTTGCTTATATATACAGCACTAGGAGGCCACAGAAAAGGTTTACTATCTTCTACCATCATCACAAACACTAATTTTTTAGCTAAACCAGATACACATTACTTTCTTATTAAAAATAAAAGCAGCATGGTACCTGATCTGTTATGCAGTTCTCCTCCATGCCTGTTAATTCCTGCAATGTTATTGGATCCACCAGAAGAATGGGGAGAATGGTTGAAGTTGTTGGAATTTGAAGGAGATGCAGGTCTTCTTGCAAATGTTGGTAATTTGACTGGTCTAGTACCTTTGCTAACAGATGTCTGGAAAGCAAGCAGAAAAATAATTGGCGTCTTTCTTGTTTGAGCAAAATGAAGATCAAAATGCAACTGCCATTTTATTTATCCTAAGTTCTGAAACTCCAGCAGAAGAACAAAAAGGTTATCAGAAATAACCTTATTTTACATACACAAATATATAAAATATATATTTACATAAATATATATACTTTGAATATATATAATTCAACGAAAGAAACGACACCATAATAAAGGCATAAATTCTTCTTAACCTTTGGCCAATGTAAAATGAGTATATACAATGCACCTGAGTTATGACAGACACAGTATTAAGAAGGCGGGGGCGTGGCAGGAAATTACCACATGAAACTTCTTTCCTGCAGAATCCTGGTCTTGTCACTCTCATCATACAAAACAGCTACCACCTACTTCTCATCCATCTTATCCCTGTTTCTTACTAAATAAGTTGCAACATGTGACATGAACTTTCTCTCCTCCAGTTCCATTTTCATATCCCTCTCAATCTAAACATCTACCTGCACCATTTTATTGACTACTGTTAACTGAGGCACTAATGATCTAGCTATATGCTAGTCAAATCCTCAGCCACATTCAAATCCTCCTCCAATTCTTCTGCTTTTACACCACTGGCCACTGCCAACCATCTGACATGTGACTCTTCCAGCTCAGCTTTTTCATATTTCTTATCCTGCTGCTCAAATCACTTCTTTCCAACTCCGACTGACTCAGTTTCTCTCCTTCTACCTATTACCACAGCAAAACCGTTATTTCCCCACTGACGGATCAATGGCTAGTCCTCTCCTACTTCCTGTGCTCCTCACTTTAAATATGGGTACCAATTACCCACTGATGTTATTACAGTCATCATTTCTAGGAAGATGAACATTTACCTTCCTGTGATCAACCACTTCTAATATTCCACCTTATTCCACCTAAATCACCTCTACTGCATTAAGTTCACTTGAAAAAGGAAGACGGAAAAAAATTCCTCCTAAAATGTATTAATTGTCCCATTTCTAGAACTGACATGATATACAGTTCTGGACTAGTAAAATAAACTCTTCTTTACACTTGGCTATTAGATTTTAAAGTCAGGGGAGTAAGCACTTCTCCTTTTTCTCCTGCTATAAAAGCAAATGTTGTTGAGGTTGTTTTGCTTCCTGTCTCAAGATAAACAAGCTCTTTTCCTTTTGTTTTGCGTTTTCACTAAAATCATTGTAGAACCAGGCAAGCTTCTATAAAAAAAAATGAATTTATTCAGATCTTTTCCCTTTTTACAGTACTTGTACTTTAAGGCCAATATGCCTTCAAGCCCACCTGATCACTAATCGCTAAATTTTGTCTATTACTCATCTTTCAGAATGTTATGTCTCTGTATTTATGTCTCACTGATATTTCTTTCCTCCACCCCCCAGTTCCTAAAAATTGAGAAACTTTCATTCTTTTCTTCTGCCCCTAGTCTTCTTCCAAACCAGAGCAGTTTCTGCCACACTCCAATGACTGTACCTACTTCGGCAACTAAAACACACAGGTGAAACCAGCAGCCACTTTAGTAGTTCGCAGCGAATTCATTATGGCCTGACTTTATTCCAGTTTACAGCAAACAAGTAATTTCATACAAAACTTTTGTTCCATTTATGCTCCTTCCATACAGATGAGTATTCACCCTAACAACAGAGCTTAAAAGGATAAGCCATTACTGACACAATGAGTTTAAAGTAATTTCTAATCAGAAACACAGTGTGGTTCACCAGTCAGCATGGCCTGGACATAACACAGTACTTTCATACACATCTGGTTTGCTTACTATATCAGAGTTCCCACTGCTGTTAAAATCATGTTTGATTGCTCTCTGTGGCCAGGCAGTTCTCATCAGTTCAGCTTTGCCATCTTTGCTGATTCGTGTTCGGTCAGAATTCCAAAGCTCAAAACTCGAGGGCGGCAAGAAAGGCGGTATCACTGCTTTCAGTTTATCATTGGGCAGCCTGGTAAACGGAGCACTGCTTCTCAACTGAGAGAGGGAAACAAAGAAAGGGGTTAAAAAATAAGACCCTCTTCTTAAGAAAGATTACTGGGAGCTGATGATGTAGTCTCAAAATTGTAAGTTAAATAAAAAGATAGAGACAAATGCATTTTTAAACAAAATAAAATGGAAATGAGACACAAAAGTCGTATTTGTGAAGTTGTACAACACATAATAACAGAGAGAATCCAATGGACATTCTGGTACCGACCAGTATGTTCATTCATTTAATACATGAATATAGTCCAGTAAGTGGCAGAAACTGTCTCTTCCTTCATCGGGCTGAATCTTGCTTCAAACTGCTTTTAATAGGAATGTTAACAACTAATTTTCAAAGAAATAACAAGGTAGTCCTCTCTGTATTCCCAGACAGGACACCTGGAAACAGTGAACAACTACCTGTTCCAGCTGTATGCGTTCTTCAGAAAGAGAAAAAAACACCACAAATGATCCGGCTCCCTGGAGTTCTGTCAGTCAGTCACATCAAAAGTTACCCAATCTTCTTGAAAAAGAACATAAAGGATAACCAGACACATTTAATGACATCTCCAGGGAGCAAGCTGTAGGGGAATTTAAAGCTACAGCACAACAAAAGGAGAAACAGAATAATACAAATAAACAACCTGAACTAAATATTTAACAGTTGCATCTTCTAGTAATTTCTCATTTTCACAGTGTACCACGTTCCATCCATGTTTTCCTCAGAGCATACTGCTTGTCAGCAACTAATCAGCTGTTCCATCTACTTTAGTAATTCATTGCTGAATACACAAAGGTATGGGTAACTCTTGAAAAAATTCAGTACTCGTTAACAGCTTCCACACCGTACTACTTGTAGTACTTCCTAGTCTAAGTACTACTGATGTATCATAGCCTGTCAGTTCCTGTCTAGTGACTGTCAACACACGAAAGCTCTCTTTCTAATCACAGAATCATTAAGGTTGGAGAAGACCTCTAAGATCACCAAGTCCAACTGTCAATGGTGACCTCTATAGGAGGTTTAGAAAAAAAAAAGGGGAGCTGCATCATCTTCTGAATTAGGCTGAACATACCAAAACCACTGCGACATACCATAGTTGTCAATAATTCATCATCCTTTCCTCCTTCTGCAGTGTTTGCACCTGAAAAATATATAAATGATGTTTTATTGTTTACATGCTTCTACTTTTGTTCTCAAGGATAGCTTACTGTTTTCAAATATGCAACAGCTTTACCCTCAGTAAGCACACAGAACCACAATTTCCAGTGATGCTATCATGTACCTAAATTCAAGTTAAGCCACTCGTCCTATTTCACATCGCAAACTGTGGGAGTTTTGCAAGGAGAGCTGTACAGTTTCAGTAAATGTGCTTTGGGCTTTTCCAGTCTCTCTTTCTTCTCAGATTTATTTATTTATTTAAATTGGTTTTCATTACATAGATTAGTTCATCAAAGATACTAACAACTTTTGAGTGACCTATCTCTACCATCCAATCTAATGATGCTTGCTACAGAACAGTAACATTGTTATATGAGCGTTTTTCTGCTCCCACAATGCTGCACTCAGTATTTAGTGTGAACAAGAGTCAGGAGCACAAATATCTCTCTTTTTATATACCACAAATAAATTACATGTCTTTTCAGTTATACTAAGCTAAGTAAAAACTATGCCAGTAAATTAGAAATGGTATCATCTTGACTACCCCATGAGAGCTCACAAGACAACTCTGGCTTTACCACTAGCTTTGTTATTTGTGATCCGAGCTGCAGCAGCATCAAGGTTTCCAGAGGTGTCCGTATCACTCTGTGAAACTGCTTTTATGGTGGAATTTAATGATGGTTCAGTCTCATCAGGAAAAGGCACAAACTGATTGGAAGGAAATCCATGGCGCAATGTCTGAGTCAACTTCAGCTTGCGGAATCGATTGGACATCCTGCTCCACCAGGACTAGATTGACAAGAAGACACAACAATTTAGTTCCAACTGAAAGAAAAAAAGAGGAAAAGAAATGTCCATTTAAATAATCCTTACAGCAGGGATAAATCTGTCAAGGAGTTTTTGAGATAAACTACAAAAGCAATGTTAAAGTGGTTTGCAATTACCAATCCTCCACCATAATTTGTATGCATAAGATTAATCTCTTTCCTTATTTTTCATCTGGCTAATGCCTTACAATATTTTTCCACACTATCTGGAAAGACAAGGTAGATGAAAGCATTAGGTCAAATTGAATAGGAAATTTTTACAGCTACATCACAAATACTTAGTCTCCCCATTAACTTCCAATTTCACCATCCATTCTTACACTCCCTGGCATCCATGAACCAGCATGTGTACTTTCGGACTTTTAGAAGTGTACATAGAAGTTTATCCAATCTGCATGAAAGCATCTCCTTAACATTTTCAAAATCAGTGGCAAACTGGAAGAGTTCTGATAGTATTCCTGTCAAACTAAGGATCTACAATCCATACAGTGCTGCTATACAGGTAACTTAAACCCTGCCAGACTGGAAAGACTATAAACTGAAAAAGAGCAAGGCAAGGAAATACCAGCTGCGAAAACAACACAAACCTCAGGACTACTGCACCTACAACCTCCATCCATACAGGTATCACATATGCAGAAACTGTTCCATGAAAGGACCATCTTTGCTCAAAATAAAATTTATGCAAGTATCTACAGACTTACACATTTTTACAGGCAGACAGTGCAAGATGCTTCAAGTATTTACCAGGACATTTCTCTAGACTATACGAGACCTATAAACTATATTAAGAAGACCTATGCAATCTGTATTAAAGATTATGTAGCTTGCATGTAAGTAAATCAGATTATAAATATCGTCTGATTATTTCTTAGTAAAGCTGCTTCTTCCCTTTCTGGAACACTTTCAACAACAAAAAAAAAAAAGTCACGTAAAAGTGATGATACTTCATCAAGGCAGCTTTACATGATATCCGATCCAGATAACACACTTTCCCGGTTTACTCTGAATTCTTAGCCATTCCTTCTCACCATACATACACTCTCCTCTCTCCTTTAGCGTTTTTCAACTGCTTACTGACACGCCTTCCCCACTGTCATACAGTAGAAGTAGGTAATATAAACTGTAAACATATTCCCTGTAAATCAATCCTTCTAGCAGATGATCATTAAAACGATTTTAAGTCTGTACAGAGCATTAGTAATGGATAGAGTTCTCAGACCTTTGTATCTCTTTGGAGCCACAGCTAATGAAGATTTACATTACTTTCAGCAACAAAGAACTGATGGAAAAAGGCAAGAGAGAGAAACAGTTCTGAGAAAGCAATAAAACCCACACAGTTCAGCATTTATTCACCTACCAAAAGGAAGTGAAAGGGCAAAAGAATCCATCTAGTTTTAACACAGAGTACAATGAGTTCACCAAAGAGACTGTTTGCACAATGTGGTTAGTTTGTTACAGGAGCAAGCCAGCTTCAGTGAACAAAAAGATCATTTCTAAGTTCCTAACATCTTTGTTACTCTTCTTCACATTGCTTCTGCTTCATTAACATGTGCTTGCACCACAAACTAACCTGAAATGGAGTAAGTACAGCCACTATGCTACCATATAAAAAAAGCACTGCTCTCCAGCAAGAAAGGAATGATGGAAAGGGTCATCTTTTTCTCTGGTATTCAGAGTACGGTGGTCTGAGCTCTGGAGTTTCCAGTCTGCTGCTGCAGAAGGTTGTGACCTTTCCGTATACCCTACATTACACACATACAGAAGCTGGAACAAAGGGCTTTAAACTAAACTGAAGCAGTCAAGTAACAAAAATGGATTTGTGGTTAAAAACAGTGTCTGTCAAAAGTACTGTGAAATCTAGTAGCAGTGGGAGAAGGCAGTAGTATCGAACAGAAAAATCGTATTGTCACTTGAGAAAAACATTTATAACAATATTACGAAAGAATAAGGGGAAGAACTGGAAATTTCTGCCCTCAAAGAATTTTAATCTAAGAAAGAAACTGAATGTGATAACTCACACTGCTCTATTACTGACATTGAGAGTATAACTTGTTGAAGAAGGACAGGCAGGAAGAAAAGGGAGGAAATAAAATTTTTGCATATGGAAAAGGCTCAACTTTGTTTTCAAGTCCACAAAATGGCGAGAAACAAAGCAGTTAACAGTTCCTGTGTGAAAGGGGTAAAGGAGTAAGATCATTGGTTATCCACTGCATAATCAGCAGGTAAAGGAACAAGGGCCTGCATTATGCATAAATTACAAATAAAAGAAACACACAACAAAATAAAAAGTCTACTAGTTAATGACAAAAGTGATCAAACAGGAGACACTGAAAAGTGTTTGTTTTTTTTAAACTTCAAAAGCAGCCTACTTGTGATCAGGCATTTTTCTATGAATACCATTAACAGGAATAAGGTAGGAATGTATGTGCATTTGCTTAACAGAGTAAGAACATTTAAATGTGCTTACACAAAACCTAGAAAAGACTGATTAAAATTACCCTAGAGTAATTATAGGCAACATGACCTCTGAACAAATATTGGTTACCTTCAAGAGAAGTTAAGAGGATAGAAGAAGTTACAGAAATCAAGCAAAAGGCAAAAAAATAATTACCCTTACCCCAAAGAGGAAAGTCTGAAAAATTTACCGATCAAAAAGCTTAACCTGAAAGGATTCAACTGAAAAAAAAATTTTTAAGTCATCACAGCTCATAAGAGACAGCTAGCATGGGTTTATTGGGAATAAATCCCACCAAATCAATCTATCTCTCTCTGACAGAATAACTGGTCAAGCGGAAAGAAGAAAGGAAAAGCCGTAACATAGCTTGACTTAAACAAAGCTCTTATTGCTATTCCAAGTAACATTCATTGAAAGACTTACGAAAATATGGTTCAAGCAAAATTAATATTGGGAAAGCACCATAGCCCAAAAAACTTAAGAGAAAAATTACCTACAATTTGATGTCAAATTGGGAGGGCATACTTCGTGGAGTGAAATAGGCAATTCGAAATGTTCATTAACAACAGCAACAATGAAACATAACCTATTTTGCACAGTCTATGGAAGACATCTATCCGGAGAGTTTCATAAGCACCTCAGATACTCTAAATTTAAACGCTGACAAATTGATGTTATTCAACAGGGGCCAAGTTGACATGTAGATGAAGAAATCAAGCGCACAAACACAGAAAAGGAAGTAAGCAGCAAAGCAGCTGCAGGTGAATTTCACTGGTAACAGCATGCAACACACAACTGTGCAAGTAGTTTTGTATGCCACTATGTGATACTGAGACCCTAGCTGGAATCTCAATACTCTGTTTGGATCTCTTACCTTCACATACACAGACAAACTACAAATAGTACAAAGTTTAGGACACATAACATGCAAACAAGGAAATGTGAATGAATTATTTTTTGTTTAGTCTAGAAAAATAACTCCAAATAATATAACTCTTTAAATATTTATACAGTTCTTAAAAAAATGAAAGTGGCCACTGAACAAGAATCAATCAACTTAATACACACCAAGAGAGATATAGATCAGATCTGGGAAAAAAATTCTGACTGCAAGAAGTGACAAGCAGTGGAACTGGATGCTGACAGAAACCATGGGACCAAGGGATCTTCAGCACAGTGAAGGAAGAGAGAACAGAAACTTCCATCAAGGGTGTTCTTGGCATGTTCATCCTGTCTCCTTATTTAAAGGCAGGTGAGCCTCTCGAGTTCCCTCTCATTTTTACACTTCCATGATTCTGTAGACCCCACATTCTGTTATTTGCCCTGATCTAGACAGAAAATTTTTGTAGTGGCTGGGCCACCATAAATATCTTCGGTTTACAGTCCTGGCTCAGCACAGAGCAGTTGTCCACTACAAAACACAGGAGAGGTCCCTCACTTCAGCACTCTCTTCACATGCTGGTCCAAAGAGAGGTAATTTTGATGACACCCACACCTCACCCAATCTGAACATGTCATTTTACCCTCTCTCAACATTTGTAAGGAGAGTAAGATACATAACATACTTGTGGTCAGACAGAATGGTTAATAAGGCATTAAGCAGTGATGGAAGAGGGGACTCTATTGACTTTCAAGTTATATATATCAGAGAACTACACAGAATACAATTTCTGCTGAAAAAGCCCTTGATTAAGACTTAACTTCTAAACACTGTAATATGTTGTAGTTTCGAGACCAAATACTTAAACATTCCACACATCAAAATATTAAATTTGTGTCAGTACTCATGTACATATTTATCATTGACAAACCTTGTAATTTTTTTTTAATTTCACTTCATAACCTTTTATGATCCTAATTCAAGACTTTGCATCATAACACTGCATGAGCTCCAATCCGAGCTGTTGTTGATCTGTGTTCCATTAAGCCAAAAACTGTTCTGACAGTCTCCCATCTAAGTAACTGCATTCTTAAATAGGTCCATCTAAATTGACACTGAAGTTGTATCACATCACATAATAGAATAATCATATGAAAATAACCACTTGTTACTTCATAGTTAAAACTGCAAAACAGATTTCAGCTAAAGTAGAACTTTAAATGGTCTTTAAACTCATGTCAACAATAGCCCAGAAATTACCAGGAGTATTTCCAAGACCCTGATAATATTTATACTAAAAATGTGAGATCATGGCCTCAAGGAAATTGAGGTACACCATAATAAAAAATTATTCACCTAAATAAACAACAGCAGCAACAACAACAAAATAAACTAATATTTTTTCCTTCTCTTTCACAAACAGACAATGTAAATCTCAATACCTTTGCTTAAGTGGCATGCACTTGTTCTGACTCTATGTTGTTTCCTAGTGAACTACTGCAAATTTCAAGTTAAGTAAACAGCATGCCAGAGGACATGCAAGCCTGAACTGCACATTCTTCCACTACTTGTTGCAAATCTCTGCTATAATCTTCGTAATTTTCAATGCCAACAGCCTGTTTCCACTACTTGTTGCAAATCTCTGCTATAATCTTCGCAATTTTCAATGCCAACAGCCTGTTTCCATTTATGGTTGAAATGAAGTCTACCCTCTGTCCTAGAGGTAGACAAGAGAAATAGCCTCTCAGTCTCTTGGGCTGTCCCGCACAGAGTCCCAGGAGTATTTTCAAGTACATTACCAGAGCTCCAGTTTCGTTCCTACATCATCCTTCCTTCTTCTAGAATCTACTAAACACCATGAAAGTAAAAGAAAGGAACTACTGCTGCAATTCCTACATACAACAAACATATAAACACGCAGTGTCTCACTGTGTAGGGAGACATTAGCCAAATCTCCATAACACATCCACTCCAACTTCAAAAAAAAAAAAAATATCAATGAGCATAAAAACAGTCTACTAAAAGCGGGTACATACGGATTTTAAAGGCAGATTTAAAATTAAGATCATAATGGAAATTCAGTTCCAAACTTATGAACGTGGTACCTTCCACTACTTAATTATGAAATCTTTTTCTAGGCATTGAAATGCTTTGATGCAAACTCTTCCTTAAATAGTCTTCACTTTGCCTTGCCATCTGACAAAAGGAAAGCTGAACACATGCCACATTTCATAAAGCCAAGCAGCACTGCCAACAAGGAATTCGGAACACATACCCCACAAAAAGAAACAGTTATGTATTAGATCCAAATTACTTTCTCTGCTTCATACATTACAGGAAACAATGCACTGGTTATTTATTAGGAGTGAATCTATTTACCTTTAGACCTCCTTTGTCATCTGGCAACACTGGGACATTTAAGGATTGCCTACTTCTGGAACAAGGCAAAGATGATCTGTTGTTCAGTTTATTCTTGTCTTTGTCTACTTGCATGCATGCCGATGCCAGTAATCGTACAAGCTCTGTGTCTAAAAGGAAACAAATTAAGATAATGTTTAGTCTGTTTTGCCTTCCCAAATTATGACCAGTACACTGACACTTTCCCTTTAAATCCCATATAAGTAGTAATCGATCTACCTTTCAAACATAAAGCAGACGAATCCCCAAAACCTCCTTTCTTGACCTAGGTTTTCCATGCCTTCTTCCCACGCAGTGGGCTGCAGTCTCACCATCACCTCTCTAAAGGTATTTATCAATACAAACAAGCATGCTATTCAGTCGGAATCAGTCATGTGTGACCAAGTGAACGGCCTCCTCTCACATTTTGTAAAAGTTAAGAACAATACCGTGATGTTCCCTTTTCTCACCTGACACAGAAGAGAGTAGAGAAAAACGAATATTCTTTCTTCAAGTGTAGGTTGCAGAAAATAAGCTTGAAATTAAATCCTAAAGAGAAGAGAGGCGTCCAGCCTGGACAATGAAGGGACTGGAAAGACATGGTAAGCAAAAAAGTGGACAAGAAAAGTGAGAAAAAAACAAAGGAAGAGGAAGAAAAGAGAACAAGCATGAGACAAGGACAGGAAAGTAAAAAAAATATTCTGTAAATCTATTTTATACAGAAGTCAGGAAAGACTGTCGGAAGGGCAGACAGAACTGACCTACATATATATATTTATATACACATAGACAGGTAACAAGACAAACTACTTTTTCCTACAGAAGTTAGTCATAAAATAATTCACTGTATTCATTTTCTAAAATAAATAACAAAGGAAAGGTATCTGCTAGTGACTAAAAACACCATAATGAGTAAATATAGAGAAAACAAACATTTATTCCATCAGCAGTACTTTTTTCGCTTTAGATAAAGTAATTCAGGTATCAGGCAGGTTAACAATAACAAATTATATAGGCTAAACAAACTACAACCAAACCTAAATGTGTTTCACTGAAGTCTCCCCAAACTACACTGCCTTTTTCTAAATCACTCCCGTAAAAACAACCTGAACCCTGAAGTGTGATATATTCACAGCTTTTACAGACCTAGTGGGAGGTTCAGCCAGGAGTTCACTAGTTTTGTTCTGACTGCACTCTTCGTCCTGTCCCTTTACTGCTGTTTACTGAGTGGAAATTTCTAGCTCCAGTTCATAGCTCTGTGCTATGGAATACCTGGGCCACCACAGCCAAATGCCACTGAACTGGCTCTGGTGACACAAACACCACATTTTGGAGCATCTTCAAAAACGAAGGCAAGAGGAATGCACAAAATCTGTAATCCCATAAACGTATACACTCCTCTAACCAATTAACTCAAAACCCACCATTTTCAGGCAGCATCCTCTCTTGGTCCAGTCCAGCCCAGACCTCAGAGGATACTTCCTAGTAACTTTATATCATTTGCTGGATTGGAAGGGATGTTCATCTGTTTATGTTGTACATGTCCCCAGCGCTCTTTGAAATAACATACCTGGATCATTCAGCAGCATTATCAGGTCAAAAGCTGTGTATCCATTTTTTGCACGAAGATTAACGTCAGCTCCTTGATTTAACAAATACTTCACAACATCTTTGTTTCTTTAAGGGAAGAAACAAATGCATTGCTCATGTTAAAAAACAAACAAAAGAAACCCCCTCATACTCCTTTTATACCACTGCTCCTCAATTAGAGTTCGGTTTTACCATTTCTATAGCTAACCAAGTCTAAAATTTGTTCACAAGCTATTCAGAAGCTCCCATGATTCCTTTGTCAGTCACTGTTTAGTCACTATGCATGCATAATCACTAATCAACACGTGGAAAGTCAGCCTAAAAAACCTAATTTGCATAGCCAGTTTCTTAAGCTGACCCTTTAGAACGGACTCTGGAATTTGTTGCCAAACACCTTCCCAATGAAAGGCCACTAATGCCTAGGGCAAAAAAGCAGATGGAAAGACAGAGGTCAGTCCAGTAGTCATCATTCACCATCACTAATACTTCAACACAACTTCTTACCTGTTCTGCATATAAATTGCATACAGAAAAGCCAAATTGACTGAAGATAATTTATAAAATCCAAACAGTACTTCACTTTAATTAGAGATATAAATTATGTAATTGAGAAAGCACATTATCACTTCCTTGAAATTTTTAAAATGCAAAACCAACCAGCATTAAATGATAACCAACACAAACACGTTCCAACAAAAGCTCATAAAAGCTAGCTACATAAAAGGAACTCACCATCCCCTTTCCATTAGCCCCTCTCCCCTCGTACACCTGAATAAATAAGCATGACTTGCCTCATGAGTTGAAAACAATACCGTAATTCAGCCTACAAAATAAGCGAACAGACAAGCTAGGGAAAATACATTTAATACAAAGCTCCTCTTGAGTAGAGACTGACCTTGTATAAAAACAAACAAACTCTGACACGCATAAGCAACACAGAGTACAAATGTTCTTGAGCAGCAATAGGTGACTGCAAACTTTAATACTACAGCTGACAAACAGATCTCAACCTCTCCACTTCAGAGCACTACTTCTTGTACAGGCAAAGTTTTCACTTCTGAACTCACTCCAGATAAAATCAACCTAAAATGGAGAAGGAAGGTCCCTCCTCTCTTCTAACAAAAATTCTGCTTATCCCCACCACAGCTCTTCTGTATATTTCTCATTACTTTTCTTCTCTTCCGTAAATTTGCACTATCCCCCCATCCTGCTTTCCAGTCCTGAACCTTGAGGGCATACAGAGACACAATCCCTCAGTGCCCCTGGCTCACACAGATCCTGTGTCTCCCTCCTTCAAACCAGAGACATTCCACACCACCATTGCTCCTGAGCAGGGGTAAGCTGAGGCTCTGTGGAGGCTAAAGACTTCCAGTTGTTAAGAAAATTTGCAACTGGCCCATGCCAAGGTGAAAGGCCAGGACACAAAGTATAAAAATACAAGGGTAAATATCTATTTATGCACATGAGGTGTCCCAGCCAAAATGAGGCACCCCAAATATGTTTTTACACTGGGTTCTTGCACCTTTCAAGCATTCAGGTACAACGCGATTTGACTAATCACTAACCGATTACTAACACTACCAATTACCAATCACAGTAAAACTTTGCAAATCAACTGTATTTCTACAGCATTCTTGCTGCTGGTCTAGTTTTCCAAATGTCCCTGAAGTCAGTCTTGCTATTGTTGCTTACCTATGATGCCAGATCACACTGAGAGGGTTTCAAAGATGTGTTAGAGGGGCTACGATGCTGGTGTCATCTTGGTTGACTTTCATCTTTCATGGACAGCTCTAAGCTTCCTAGAAGCCAAGTCCTTACTTCCTTGGCTGGGATGCCCTTCTGGTCCTTCCACTGAGCTGGTGTCCTTCAGTTTGTTTTACTTAAACACGAACAATACCAACATCTCCAGTAAAATTCCACTACCTCAAACATTCAGTGTATTAAAAAAGGTAATACGCTTTCATACTATAAAGACTGACAGACACAATAGGAAAGGGAATTTTCGTAACACAGTCATCCAGGAAACTGAAAGGGCAGTATCTGAACACACGCAGAGCTCAGCTGGCCTCTGTGCCTCCGCAGACAAGAGGAGTGCCTGAGCACCAGCACGGGGACATGCCAGCAGCCCTGCACATCACTTTCTGCTGGCTGCTTCTACTCCAGCTGCGCGCTGCAGTGGCTGCTGAGAAGCAAAAAGGCCACATCAGAAAAACTGATCTTCAGGCACCTCTGTGAAATACCAATTGCTACTATCAGTCCTGCGCTGGCAACGAAGCAGAGAATTTCATTTTACATAGGTCCCAGGAACAACTTCAGAAAATTTTCACAAAGCAGTGATGAGCTATCTTTCCCTTTGTTGCTCTTTCATAGTCCAATGAGGTCTGCTGACTAAAAGCAGAAGCTAAAGCATAATATGTCCATTTTTACAATTAATGTGAGCATTCCCAGGCAGTGAAGTGAATCTTAACCTTGCTAAGGACCTCATCTACAACAATGGAGAAAAGTTCACCTTCTTAAACCAAATATACTGTATTCAGACAAGTAAAGCATATGACAGTGATGACATGTGAAGTACCAGGTCAATTTCTGGGGTCTGACTCTTCAGTGCCTACCCACATTTATAAAGTAGCTTTAGAGAAAATGACAACCCGTTCCCCAGCGGGCGCATTTCAGAAAACTCCATGAAAACTAAAGGCTGAAGGGGGAACACAAGAATGGTTTTAATACTGGAAAATATGGTACATAGAAGGGTGATTGCCTTGAAGTTTCACAACTTGATGTATTTAGGCCTACAACCCTGACAGAGGGTGGTGCTATCTTATAAAACACTAAAAAACATCGAAGGATGAAAGCTGAAATCTGCATCAAACACTTTTTTTTGAGCACTATGTTCCCAGCACTTATTGTGCAAGATTCAGGTTCCCAAATGTGCCATTCATTCTGAAATCCAAACAGCATTCAGGTCTACTCTGAAAAGCTGAGGGCAGTGCAAGAGCTATGGAAAACTGAGGTCACAAGTCTCTCAATGTCTTGTTAGGAGCCCTCTGCTTCCAGAGTCAGCATCAAAACCATTTTTTCTGTTGATATGTAAGAAGAATGAAACTTCTTTACTGTTAGACCCAAAGAGAGCACGTATCTTACCCGTGGTATGTGGCCTGCATTAGTGCTGTCCAGCCATGAACGTTATCCTGTTTGTCAGTATCAGCATTTTTCTCAACAAGGAGCTGAACAAGGAGCAGCTGTCCAGTTACAGCTGCAATCATTAATGGAGACGCGCCGTCAGCATTGGTGATATTGACCTGACTTGGGTCTTCATCAACGATCTCTTTCACCAGCTGAAAGTTTCCTGCAAAACAGCAATAAAACATAATCTACATGAGCAACAAAGAACTGCTTAGCCACTGAATTTGTATGTATTTTGATTTGCTGACATCAGTTCACATTTAGTGGAATTAAAGCAGAAAAAATAAAGTACTAGAGCAACTGCAGCACTAAAGCAAAATATCTGTGCTGATCTTTCGTCTTTCAGTTAATCAGTACATCTTCCCAGGCTATGTAAAATTGTGGCATAAGCACATGACACTGTTTTCTCTCATTTTCTGTACCTGTACACTTACAGTACTATCTGATTACAAGGATCACTTCTGAAATGAACGACTAAGCTATGAAGGTTATATAAACTGCAGTGCATCTCACATGTGAAGACACAAGTAGGGAATATTTTTTATTAAATTGTCATAAGATGATGTTGTGCATGGAAAACTGATGATGCTGAGACACCATGATTTGTCCTTCAGCACGACAAAGATCCCTGTTCCATTTCCATAGGCTGAAATCACAGAAAGCGACAAATTTAGAATCAAAGAGAGCAGGTACAAAAGCACTCTGAAAGGTGGTGGAGGTCATCCCTTGCCTTCAGCGGGTAGAACAACACCTTATGTCACACTGACCCATAAGTTCCTTTTACAAAGGTGGTTCACTGATTCTGGAAACCTCTACTGATACAATTCCACAACCTCCCAAGGAATTAATCTACTCCAGTGCTCAACTTTTTTATATTCAGATTTTGTTTTTTTTTTTAATTCTGCCTCCAATATTTAAACTAAATCTCCAATGCAAAACTTCCCTTCTCCTTGCTCAAGAGTAATGCGTTATTCCTGTTATCTTTGTAGTTCTTTAGAACATTTGTTTCCACATAAAGAGGCTGGTACTCACTGAGTTCTTGTCTAGATTAAAAAAAGCAGTACAAAATATGCTACTAAACATATAATAACCAAGTTGTGGGGTTTTTTTTCTAAATCTTAATAAAAGTAGGAATAAACACTTTTTACAAATGCATGAGGTAGTCAGGGTTATGTTAAGCAGAGAGCTTAAGCTCACCCATCTTCCCTACTTTTTTGATGACATATGCCAGGCAAAAGCAGGGAAGAAGTTATGAGGAAAACAACATCTCTGTGACCCAGTATGTACCACCACAGGAACAGAGGCAAGGAGAAGCAAATCATCATCTGCCATGCAAATGGAAGAAACTGTCACCTTTAAAAAAACCTTAAAATGGTAAATGCTTCATGACATGGGGCTGCCTTCAACTAAATCACAGGCATGAACATTATCCTTGGAAAGCCAGTCAGAATCCCAGACAAACCCTGCAGGCACTTGAATGCACTCATTGAAACTAACACCCACTTGTGCCACTCAGCTAGTTTCTTGGAATGGGAAAGATACAAAAGCACAGAACCACTTTTTTTATGTCCCAATTAGCAAAAGACAGCAGGTGGCTTTTTTAACACAGACCTGCATCATAGACTTTGTTAAACAGAAACCCTGGAACTTACAGAGACTCCAGAATTGACTTTGAACTCTGGCATGGGCACTGCTTAACTTAGTGAGCTGTTTTTCTAACAGTGCTGCTGACAACCACAGTCAAGTATTTCAGAAGAAAAACAAAAGGAGTATGCTGACCAGTAATCATTTGGCTCCCCCCTTAAGACTCCCTCCAACCCAGCACTAACCTTTAGAGATCTCAAACTAAAAGTCGCAGGGGTACAAGCAGCGCAGCTGAACTCCAACAGACCTGAGGCTTTCCCAGGAAGAGGTCTTTGTAGCTTACATGTGAAGAGTCAACATTTAAGAGAGCTGCTGGTACTGCTACCTATCACCTCTTTCTTCTCCACCATTATGTCTGCCAATTTCCAGTTCTGGTAGCCTGAAAAGCCATGAAGCTCCCGAGATGGTGACTTATGATGGTTAATTGAAAAGCAACTGTTGAACTGTTGTACCAAACCCAGGATGAGATCTGAACACTAAGTCCAGGCTTGACCATTTAAACCACACCCCTAACTTTTCACTAGGAAAGCAGCGACAATAAAACTTGGAAGATAATTGACAGTTTAAAGATGCACGGCTGAAATCCATTTGGACAGATTTTCAGAAAAAAATGGCATTTTCCTTCACAAAAATCACTTATTTACAAATAATAATTAAACAGGATCTAAAAACCCATCAGAAACTGTGAAAGCTGCTAACTCAGAGCTCTCTTCGGGTTGCAGTTCTCTGTTGAAAGCATGAAGGTGAACCATACGAAAGGCTTCATGATTATGTTACAGTCGAGAGCAGGTACATGGACCAAAAAGCTGGAATGAGAGCTAATTGTGCTCAATTCTAAAGCTTACTTACTCTGTGTGCACATATCACGGTCGGGAGGGTACAGCCAGCTTTCAGTAGGCTGTGATCAGATTTTCCATGCCACAGCATCAGTAAGGATTACTAAGTCCACTGCACGTGCAAGGCTGTATTCCCAATGTTTCCTCGTTGTCTGGGGCATTTCAGTCCCAAGTAAGGGCTGACTGGAGAAGAGAGCCCCCCCCTTAGGTCTCATGGGACACCTCTCATGACTTCACTGGACATAAGATTTAATCTCACATGGGAATGACATCTTGCAGTATTTGGAAAAAAAAAAAATATTAAATAGACCCATCAGGAACTTTTCTTTACTACTATTTTTCTTCTGATTGTCTATATAGCTAGGACTGCTGGCAACAGGCTAAACACGCCATCAAATAGCTGAAAACATTTAAATGGCAAAATACCAAATACAAAAGCAGAAATCAGATAAGGTTCAAATACTGAATCTCTCTAACCCGTCAAAGAGATTGCAAACAGCAAAGAGTGTTCTGACCTGCGACATTACCAGGAACCTCAGCAGAAAGTGAATAGTCTTGTTTCCCATGCCAAAGCCATCAGACAGCAAGTGTCAGGCCAAACCCTTCGTTTCAGCACTTTTTTCTATGCTAGAAGATCCAGGAAAATAGGTAACCAGAAGCAGCTTGCCATCCACCAGAGGTGCAACCCATCAGAGCCTAGATAAAATTTAAATCAACAGGATGGCACTGGCTCTTTCTGTTTGCCATAAAACAGTTTTACCAGCTGTGTGCTCATGAAAGTTACTCTTGCTCATGAGAGAGCAGGCAAGGTCCAAGACACTTAATCTTTTCTTGAAGAAAATTTAAAGAGCAATTACAATGCTCATACGAAGTAGAGGCAGCATATTTTTCCCACCAGTTAGCACTTCTGTTTTCATACTTCAAGCTTGTCACGAAGGAAAAAAAGGATCATACTAAAGGTAGCATGGTCTTGGAAAAACTAGAACTATTATATCACACCACTTTGACATGAAGGGCACAACCAGGAACTTGTAAATATTTTCTCATATTTGAACACAAAGAAAAATAAACTACAGAAATAAATGTATTTTTAAATTGAGAATTAAAATAAGAAAAAAACCAAAGTCGCATGTAAAACCAGAACACGTCTGGGGTCCCTTGTTAGCAAACAAGCAATGCTCTAAAATTACAAGAGCCAGACACGGTGGAAGAATCCTGTCAGTACTTACCCAGTTTCAAAGCATGAAAGACGTCAGGTTGCCTTTTTTCTGTATCTGGAGGAAATACAAGTATTGCTGTTAGCAATCCTTAAAAAAGAAAAAATTTCTAGTAATTTTTATAGCAAAAAGTATTAAAAAATTTACATAAAGGTACTATAAAACATATATTTAGACAGAAGAACAAAGAAAGCACTGATAACCTTTTTATTCCCTTTGGGAAGAATGACTCACCTGTATGGTTATCTGTGCAGAGCTAAAGCTACAAACTGTTATACAGCACCAGTACATGCTTTTGCCTTTCAACTTCCATTCTCTATTAGAAAAATGTATTTGGAAACTTCTATGTTTCCTGTCTGAAAGACTAAAATATCAATTAAAGAACCACAGGATGGTTCTGTGGTCTGGTGTAATCCTCTGTACAAAAGCAAACACTTGAGTAGAACAGGATTGTTTTGAAAGGTGACTCAAAAGAAGTTTTACAAGCTGTCCCATTTCTATTTCCTCTTCAGTACTGCCAGATTAATTTGCGAAGGTCACAAAAATAATAGCAATGATTTAACTACGCAGCTTGCTATTTGTGCATTAATAGACATCCTTCAGCTCCATCCCCTTAATAAGAATTGTAATTATCACAAATTTTAATATTTCGAGTGAAGGATCATTCCTTCAACATGCCTGCAAAGTGCTCTGCAACTGCGGACACTATGTAAGATGAGGAAAGAATAGTGACATATTTTGCGCCTTCCACTCAAGCCATGAAAACACATCCTCTTCCATCTTCCAAAGTGTTACTAACACTACAGCATCAATGGGGTAAAAAGGTTTTAAAGAAAACAAGGAGATGAGAGATTTCCTGAGCCCAATTCTGCTGTTCCTATGATAATACAGAAAAGGTCAATGTTCATAGCTCGACTCCAAAGGAAGTAATTGGAAAATGCTGAACAAAAGCAATTGCTGGAAAGCCCCAAAAAACCACGAGAAACTCTTATTTTAAGACTGGGAAAGACAGCAGTGGGCCCTACATTTTCTTCTGGCTCAGAAACCGTTCTTATAGAAGGAACTGTGTATGAGCTCACCCCTGGAAAGCAGATTTCGAAAGACTAGTTTAGGAAAGGACCCGACTCCGTACTTGGCATGTGAAAAGCCTGGAAGCAAGGCAGCCTCAGGGAGCAGGAGACCACAAGGAGACGCCAGAAGGAAGGACTGCCGTCCGGGTAAGCCAATACAAGGACAGGGACAGAACACAGGCAACACCCAGGCCATTCCGGGTAGTTCTGAATTTGCTACTGAAAACAGCCCTGACAAGAGAGTCACTTTCTTTTGGGAGGCAATTTGCCCTATCTACAGCATTGGATCAGAAGACAAGTTCCTTTTCTGCTGCCTTTTGCAGGAGAGAGAGCATCTTTTATCTTCCCAGGATATACAAGACTCCAGTGCTAGGAGGAGACTGAAGCCTTGGTCAAACACCAATGTGGAAATTTGTGTGGAAGCTTAACATTTTCAGTCCCCTCGCTGTCCCATTTAGTTGCTAACCTTCTGCTGATGGAAACCCCCCCTCAACAGAGGTGACAGGAACACTCCTGTGCAGTCCACTCTCCTAGCTTACAGAGATTTCTTCACACTTTTAGTCATAAGACTACATCAGACTTTCAAGACTCACCAGGCCAACCCTGCCTGCACACACGTTCTGTACGAGCAAACACACAGGCAAGGTATAAAGCCGCCGCACCAGTAAATCCCACAGATGTCTGATTCTCTCTGCGTACCGTCTGCTGTCTGTTCCGCAGAGACTGGTTGTGAGCAAATGTCTACAGCCAGCCAGTTCTGTCTGGTAGCCTGGCTGTACGAAAGCCCTAGCTTCAACTTAGCCTATGAGTCAACATCTGACTAAGTTAACACCTTCTCTGAAGCAGAAACTAATGTCAGATTTCTGTCCTTGCTTCTTAAAGTACAAGGGAAGCTTGACTTGCAGGAATGACACCACATGTAAATAAAATTAACAATTTGGGGGATTGCGTACATGTCCAAATGGCAGTGCAATACAGACACAATTAGGTAAGATTTAAACAAACGTATTTGGGTATCACAAGTGTCAGAGAGCTTAGAGTGGACTACCCTATCCTACAGGCTTTCTGCCACCACGGCTGGATGGGTGGTAGCACCTGGAAAAGGTTCTTTCTAGAGCTAATCACATCCTCACATTTCATAGTAAGCACTCCAAAGCTGAAAAATCCAAATGCAGCTCTTCCAAACCCTCTCATTAAGCACCTCCCAGCACTGGTCTGCATCACACAGCACAAACACCTTGAAAAGTGTCCCCGAACAGCCACATACAGAATAAGGCCTCAATCTCTGAAATGACTTACTGACATTCAAATGTCCAACACAATGTCCAAACCAAACTAACTGATTTCAGGAACAGATTTAATGCATTTCTGTTATCATAAACAAACCTCTGGAGAAGGAAAGAGAAGGCAATACACAATGCTTTAACAAAACTAACGTCTGACATTTATAACATTATTTCCTTGAACCATCTATAAAAGAAAGCTAATCTGGGACAGATATTTGGGAGAGATATCCGCAGTAAGCAAAAAATTTTTAAAAACCAAATTCATTTACATTTCATACTGATAGGTGACAGAAAGTAGGTTTAACCTTTTATCTTCAATAAAAATAAAAATCCTAGGAAATTACATACAAAAAACTGTCAACAGAACACAAATTTGCTTACTAATTAAAAAAACTTTGAAAATTACTAGCAAAGACACACAATATGCTATTCTGTCCTTTTGGCTGTGTGTGGTACTGGACATACTGGTTAAGACTGAAGGAAAAATGTTGTGGTCTAAGTTTGTTCACACCATCCTGAGCCTTCAGATCCCCCAGTACAAGATATTACCTCTCTCTACAAAATCCTGCATTTTGTACACCCTTTCACTCTTATGGCTAAAGCTACATGACCACCACGCGTTCTCTAATTACAGAGTCACAAAATGTTTCTTTCTCAGTTCTCTTGTCTCATTCAGTGCACATAACAAACTTACTACACAGCAAAATAAAAAACCACAAAAGTAGCATTTCTTAACTTCATTTTAATTGAGATTTGCATTGAAAGAATGCTATTTTAATCTAGTTTTGTACATACACTAGCAGTGTGTGTGCCCATCTCTGTGTGTGTATACACACACAAACAGGAATATTCGTGTTTGAAGGGAGGAGGTTGGCTATAAATTATATGAAGTCTTGCAGTTAATTAAGTATTCCCCTCTCCTGCAAGGAACAGAAAAGTAGGGGACATGCCTACTTGTTATTCATCCACATTAATAATTGGTTTTCTCAGAATACACAGTCCACTACCAAAGGAGTTTGAGGAGGTGTCACCTATTCACAGAAAGGTAGAAGAAACCGTTAGGTTAATGCCATCTGGTTTCCTGCATGTCACACGCCTTGTATGTGACACTCAGTGAAGACAATCTGATGGTAAATTTTAGAAAGGTATTTAACCTTCATTGCAGCCGTTGGAGATTGCACACCTCTACTAAGTCACTCCAAGTCTAAGCTTCACCGCAAAACACAGTGTCTTATTTCCCATTCAAATTCTTCTAACTTTAAACTCACGGGGTTTTTTTATTTGGCTGGCATATAAAAAGGCCCTCCAGTATTGGACTTCCTGTTCTTAACGTGGATGCTTTATTAATCACACCTTTTAACCACCTCCCCATGAAACTAGGCAGACCGAACTTCTTCAGTCTCTCCTTACAAAGCACATTTTCTAGATTTTGTATCTTTCAGGTTTTCTTTGAGTCTGCCATATCCTTTCTTTGATACCCTATCCTGTCTTCTATGTCCCTTCTTTAGTGCCATTTCAAGTATGCTTTTGTCGTTTTCTTCATAAATAAGCACCTAGATCACGTGTTTTAAAAGCAAAAAAACATTTAAAACACTGAAACATTTTTAATGCTTCATTGTATTTTTATTGCAGGACAGGAATCTCATCATACTAACATGGAGGTAATCTGCTGAAGTTGGGCATTCCTGCCTCACCTGAGGTACGTGTACATACTCCAACATTTTCAAGAGAGTCTAGTTACAAGTTATAAAGAACATTATGTACATACAAAACTCCTTCAATTTCTAAACATGCAATCAAAATTTCAAGAAAGTGAAACAAAAAACTAAACGCTCCATACCTGCCTGGGGCCTGATCGTTGTGAGAGATTCCAGGTAGTCCTTCATGTCTTTGTGTTTGAAGCCAACAGATATTTCAAAGGGTGTTTTATGCAGTACATTCAGGTGATCAGGATTGGCACCTTTCTCCATCAGCTGCTGTGCCAAGCTCACCTTTCCACTAACAGCTGCCAGCATTAAGGGACTCCAGCCCATAGTCTTCACAGTGTAATTACAATCAGCTCCCCAGTCTAACAACAGATGTACCACCGCCTCATGTCCATGCTGAGCAGCTGCCATTAGTGGAGTGATATCGGGAAGGTCATCTCTGCTGCTATTAAGTACACTTGTGCTAAAATGGTCGTAATTGTCTACAAAAGCTCCAGATTCCAGCAACAATTTCACCATGCTGACATGGCCACCTCTGGAGGCCATTGTGAGGACACTAGCTCCTAACTTATTTTGTGCATTGAGATCAGCACCATTCTCCAGTAAGATGTGAGCCACGCTTAGGTATCCAAACCTTGAGAGAAAGAGATAAGGAGGAGAATTAACACCTTGGATGGCAGAGACTTCTCAAAGAAAACCAACACACTCTGAACATGGAAGACTGTTAGCAAACTGGCCTACTGACTAACACACTATGTGGGAACATGCACACATCACTCAGCGTGACATTGGTCACCTTACTGGAGGGGAGCAATCAACAGCTGATGACTGCAAACTAAACCATCCCACATGTACCAGTGACCACGCTTATAAACCAGGCACCGATTATAAACCAGGCATCGATTTAAGAGGATGTCCTGGCCAAAGCAGCAAAGTGCTAGCCTCATTTTCAACTGCATGATGTCAACACGTAACTTCTACAAACCACACAGTCACTTTCATCCTCTTATTTCCAGGCCTGTATCACATTCAAGAATCACAGCCAGTTTTTTTTCAGAGATCTTAATTAAGTACCCTCATTACTATTGAACAAGTAGAGTAAAAACTTCAAAAAGTCAATGCTAAGGGGTAGGAAAAAAAAAATAGCCTTATGAATTGGATAGCCAGTCTTTTGTATTTGCACCGTCCCTTGCTTTCCAGTTGTGAGCCACCAGCGGACCCCCATAATGGAGGAAGGCTCAGAGAAGACAGGCACATGCCCATGAGGCTCAGGGAAGAACACAGCCAGCGGCCAGAGCTGTTGTAAAGTAAGCCGAACTTCTCTCAACACAAAGGGGACCAGAGGGTGGCCTTTGTTTTAGAGAAACAGCTCGGTCAGTAGAGTGGGACAACTGGCTGTGTGAACGGCCTTCCCTAAAATAATCAATCAAAAGAAGGTATTATCTTCCTGAGCCAGCCAGACCAGCATAGGGGGAGTGTCTACGCAGCTCAGACCAACACAGAGCACCGAAACCGAGCAACCAACGAAACAGATCTTGAAGAGTGCAAGGGGCTTCTACTCCCTGGCAACTGGGGATGGCCAGCATCATGATGGTGAACATACAGGGACTGGCAACAGGAGTGCTGTTGGCCTTGCGGTTCAACTGCGTGTTGCAGTTGCTATGTTAGGCTTCTGTTATGATTTCAGGAGGCTGCTGTATCACTAGGCTAAATCAAAATCCTGTGTAACATCAAATATCTTCCAATAAGGAAACTTGGATTAAAGCATTAAACCCTTCTTGTGTGCAATATCTAAAAGAACTTTGTCCAAGTACTGAACTCTGGCACCAGTTTCACCAGTAACCCAGCTTTGATACCACTTGACAATCAGAGGCTCTGGTAGTTTCTCAGTAAGCAAAAGACAATCATGCAAGCCATACACCCAACCAGCTAGTTAATGGAAACCCTTTACTGCTCCTCAGCTCAGGAATCCCACATTTTAATAAACGTAATACATCGACAAGATGTGTATTTTGTGCTCTTGTTGCACACATCATGCATTACTGTATGCTTGTGCAGTGTTTAGCACAATCGAGCTTTGACCCTGAAAGCAGCCTTTGCACACTGTGGCAAAGCAAGTATTAGTTGAGGAAATCCCAAAGAGTGCTACCAACCACTAGCAACAGACATGAGACCAAAAACTCCCTAGTTCCCTTTCAGCAAGTACATAATTGCAAAACAAAGCCTCCAGGGCCTGTTTAGTCCCTAGGTCTACCCTGGTAGCCTCTATTCATTGTGTCACTCAGTAGAGCCTGCAATGACTGTACACATTACACATGATTAATTTTATGCATATATGCTATCTCCTATCCAACTTCAACAGGACTAACCACAGCCAGAAAATTAAACATGCACTAAGTTTGAGACTTGCATTTGTACAAAGACTATGTTACCTTCTTGGTTATCCATTAAAAAGAAGAAAGAAGCATGCTCTTCCACCTTAAGCTTTCTCCACAGGTTTCATTGACACCTACGATACTTTTCAATGGCAGCAAGTCATTTCTTTGAAACAGTGAGAGGGTTATAGTAATTTGAGTTTATTGTTTTTAGAGAATGAGCGTACGGTTTTCATTAAAGGAAAAAAAACCAAGAATGTTTCTGCAACTTTTTTCCTTCTTTTAACCTTCATAAAATAACAAAACTGTTGAACCTTGTCTTCCTTGTTCTTACTGGGAAACCAGCTGTGTGACTCACTCTTTGGGAACTTTCTATGGGCTTTAATGGAAAAGAGAAATGTTGACTTTGAAACAGGCTCTTTTCTTCCAAGTATTTTAATCTGTTACAAAGGAAGAAAAAGAACAAACCCAAAAAACATTTATCCTCTCAATTAAACCTTCAGCTGTTACAGGAAAACACTGCCCTCCAACCCTGCAAAACACGACTGTAAACCCAGAGGGTACTTGTATACGTAAAGCTAAGTGCAAACGCGAGGATTAGAGAACCTCCCACAACCCGCCAGCGGGTTACACGAAGCACAGCATCACTGATGCAGAAAACAATCCAGTTTTGTCATTAAAACCCTCAGCAATGATTAGCCGTATCCTCCAGCGACGCGCTTGGGAAAATACGGAAAACCCACGTGAAATGAAATGTTTCTGTTCCTTCAGCATATTTTACGTAAGGGGCAACTTTTCAACAGGTAGGTAAGCCACATATACAATAAAAAAAAGGTAGAAAATTAAGGGTGTGCCTGTATCTTATTTCCACTGACGAGGGGAGCAGCATTTCCACACTCAGGTTACCTCTGACTGCGATTCTGCACTGGCTTTACCTGAGAAACAGCCCACGGAACTTCAACCACCACATCGTTAGTAAGGAAAAAGAAAACCTAATCCCCTCCGCCAAGCGCAATACTTATCCAAATTTAAACCCGACAGCAAAGGTTAACAGGTGACCACTCGGATTCCCGCCCCCCAACCCCGGGGTAACGGCGCCGAGCGGCCGCCGCCTACAACATGGCGCCTCCCCGCCCGCTCTCGCACACGCTGACCCGCCTGGAGCCCCCCTCAGCGCTCCCGGGCGCCCTCCCCCGGCCTGGGGAGCGGGGTTCTGAGGGGGAAGGAGCCGAGCGCCGGCGGCGGAACCGGGGCGGGGAAGGGAGGGCGGCCCTCCCTTCCCCGCCCCGGTT
>Ga0065711_1029727_pt1 | contig 35050 bp, 22 predicted proteins | sample Hoacrofraction12_FD_59098 | JGI IMG/M metagenome (GOLD analysis project Ga0065711, IMG submission 59098) | Hoatzin crop microbial communities from Cojedes, Venezuela - Epithelial fraction 12 v2 (version 2) | ecosystem: Host-associated > Birds > Digestive system > Esophagus > Crop | place... | reverse complement strand
AGTAGGAATGAGGTAGTTCCTGTCTGCCTCTTAGCTATCTCCTCTGAATAGCTTCCTAACGTGGCTAAATTTAACAATGCCTTTTGAGACTTCCAAAATCAGGCTTGACAGCTTGGGCTTCAAACTATGGCTTCCTCTGCTTTGTGTCATGGTAAATTTGTGACTGGCAATATTTTCGCAAGCTGCAGTTGCTTATGATTCCGCTGTGTAATTGGCTTTGTGTAGGCTGCTGGCTTTTTTTCTTTTTTTCCGTGATGAAGAGGGGAAATATTAAGAGGACGTAACAGATTACATTGTTTTGTATTTTCTGTACCAAGCTCTTATGTTCTTTTATTTTCAAGACTTTAAACATATCATTTATATTAAATTAAGACTTTGTAATGAAGGACGCAAATCTGTGAGTCAGCTTGAAATATTTTGGATCATTTACATAAAATTCCTCATTATAAAATTATTTCTTTACTTGCCTTCAGAATAGAACTAGCTAATCAGCCCAAAGGTTTTTCTCTTTTTTTTTCACAGCATGCTAACCATCTAATGCTAGCTACCTTATCTAAGTTACATCTCTAACTCTGTCAACCATGAAAGACTGGAGAAAACCTAACTGAGATATGCAAGGTAAGAACAGAATTTTCATAAATATAACAAAAGTGGAACTGAAAGTACCCTTGGGTATAAAGTGATTAAACTTACTATGTTTCTTCTTTTTTTTTTTTTTAATAAAAACTTTGACTTGAAAATAACCATTGTATCCATTATCAAAAATTAAATGCTTTTGAAAGAAAGGTTAGATGGAAGATCAACATTTTTATATGAATCTAGTGTAACACTAATTGCAGTGTTTTCTATTCCTGTATGTTAACAAAGTTAGATCAAACCCTCTGTGATAAGAACAGAGGCAGCATTTTTTGCATACTTACCGTGGCATATTTGTGTGTTCGTTCATTTGCTTCCCTATTAGCATACAAAGGGGCCTGATACTGAAATCACCCTGAGGTGAAAATACTTAAACCAACGTGCAGTGTACAAAGGATTTTTGCAGCACAGGGATACTACCAGGTTAAAAAGATATCAGCTAAAATGGCGTCTAATTTCAGCACTAAGTGTTCACAGAATCAGCTTCAAGATTAGGGTGAGATCGTGTTATCTTTAAAGCTGGTTGCTCTGTAACTTTCTGGATGGAGAAAAGACTGTTGGGTTTTCTTAAAGCCTTATGGACTCCCAGTTCTACAAATCCCAGTCCAGATGAACTTGGACTTAATTAGGAGTAAGAGCAGCTGCAAGATCTTCAGATACCACACAATTTCCGTAACGGTCTACATTTGCACTCATCAATGTTTATATTTGCTGTTGTAAGAGCAATGAGTAGTCCAGCAAAGAAGATTTATCCACAAGCTAGAGCCATGTGAGCATTTGCAACTGGAGTGTGGTCACCAAATAAAATATAATTACTTTTTATCTCTTTCCTTCACCAGTGCTGGGAGAAGCTAACCAGCTTGCCTTCCATGAGGGTGAGCTTCTGTGGAAGCTTCCCTATTGCTCGCAAAAGCACAGATTGTCCGAATCTTTCTGGTAGGGTATTTGTTAACTTTGCTTGTTATCTTCTTTTACGAAGTCTACAACTTGCTGTAAAACAGCAAAGCAATAATCAGATTTACCAATCGAAACAAAGTCATGAAATTACTTATTTTTCAGTACTATTTGAGCGCTCACAATCATAAATGAATATTTACGTATACGCATCTGCACACATCAATAAACACACAGAGATAATATACAAACATGTTTCATTTGATACCTGGGACCTAACGCATCAGCCTTTACCCTCACAGAGGCCAGCTGAAATCAACGGGGCCAAAGTGCCAACTGTCCTTCACTGCATCCTAACGGTTCAAGGAGAAAGGCTTTCTTGTTCCAGTTGCATTGCAAGATTTCTGTTGTTTAGTGATATACCAAGACCCTCATTAACGTCCATCCAATTATCACCACATACTCTTTGCTTCGCAGTACTAATGAGAGCTTGAAGCTTGGGATTAATCTGTGTTCAGTCTCCGATCTACCCAAACCCAGGAACAGTGCAACAATCATTGCTTTATACTTTTCCTTCATTTTGAGGGTAGCAAATAAATTTTATCTTGACGTTTCTTTTTTCTCGGAAGACTCTGTAGTGACAGAATTGTAGAGAAGCAATTTCCCCTTTTTATTTCTAACACAAAATAAAAAAACCTTCACATTGTCATCATCTTGCTGTGTTTAAAAAAAACCCACAGTCATCACCTTACTTTTTTTTTTTAAAAAATCCCCAACAACCTTGAAATGTAGCTACACAGTCGAATCTGTATTTTAGCATTGCTGTTCGTACCATTTTGCTGCCAAACCTGGAGAACACCACGGGGGGGGGGGGGGGCGGTGTGCGCAGAGATGCACAGACACATTTGCCTCGGAGAAAGATGTGCTTCCACTAGGATTCTCTCATGGAGGATCAAATAGCAGAACGGACCCTGCAGCTTGGTAGACGTGCCAGAGGGAGTAAGACAGGAGGAGTTTCCCCCAGGCGTGGGTTGCCAGCATGGAAAGCTGTGCCGCCGTGTCGCAGCTGAGCCCCGCTCTGTCAGTCGGCGTGAGGTCCGGTGCAGGGATTTCTGAACAGCAGTTGCAGATGTGATTCATGCAACAATGCAGCATCCATCTCAGGTGAAATGCTGTCCTACGCAGGCTCAAAGGGACGTGGAAGCAGTGACAGACAAGGGGCTTGCCTATACCAGAATGGTTATGGCTTTAGTTTGAAGTGACACTTCCACTGTGCAGAGGCCGTTGCAACAGTGTGCCCTCCCTTCAACAAGCAAGCAAAATAAACTATTTACGTAAGGAACAAGGATTTATGGTGGTTTGAAAAATATACTAAAATATCACATTCCCATGACTGTAAGTAAAGCAATGTTTTTTCTAACGCGGATCAAGCTGAAGTGACTGCTCAGGGGCAGCGAAGAGAACAGATACCCAAATGACGTCCCAGGCCCTCTTCTTGAGCTTCTGGAAAACACCCGCTCCCTTTTCCTCTGCGTCAGAAACGTTCCAGCATGCAAGAGGGTGTCCAGAAGAAGTGCAATGCAGCAGAGCTCCATTAAAGCCGATGGAGTTCTTTCCATTTACAGCAGCCAAGGGGCTCGTCCCTAACTCCTATCTGCAGAAGAATGTGCAAAGCAGATTTTAGTTGTTTATTACGAGGTGGCAGACAGGTTGCAGTCTTGATGTACTGCTTAGAGATGGTCACAGAGTACGAAAGAATGACCAGGAGAGAAAAGGGCAACTTGTAGGTGCCCCTTAATTTGTTTTTTTCTCCCCTAAACTGAATTTTGCACTTCTTTTGCGGTGAATGTAAGCACCTCATTGGCACAATAGTATTATTCCTAAAATGGGTTGCTAATGCTTGAGAAATGCTGTCAACCAAAAATGGAGTCATGTAAAATGCTTGTAATTATCTCTAAAATCAGTACCCCTTTAAAGAGTGTCTTTACATGACCCGTCAACAGATCGGTTAAGTACTTTCAGTACATTTTACTTGTATGTGGCAGAACAGTTTCCTTGCTGAAGTACACCAATGAGTGGGAGAGATTGCAGTTAACAAAGTAAATTCAAAAGAGATGTTCTGGGAATTAATTTTTTTTTCTGCACTTTGTGTAAGATTTGGAAAGAAAAAAAAAATCTTCAAGTTCAAAAAGACCTCACTTCTCTTACTCAGCTAGCTGCCTTTCTGTTTTAAACCACAAGCCTCTACAGCTGTGAAAGAGTGTGAGCTTGAAAAGGGAAACAACACAAAGTACAGTGGGTTCCAAATTCTCCGTATAGACACTCCCCCAGTTTCTGAAAGTTTTAGGGTGGAGTTCTGGTTTTATTAAAATCCATGGTAAAATTACCGTAGGTAAAATTACCATAGGCATAACAATACACTTTTAATCTTACAGGGTTGGGGTTTTTTTTCAGTTAATGAAAGTTGGTGGATTAGGGAATGTATGAAATTTCATTCCACCAAAAAAAGCAATAAACAAAGAAAACAGATTAATAAATGAACTTACCAAAGTAAACCTAGAGGTACATGAGCATATAATGTAAGAAACAAGCATTTTTTTTTTCCCTAAAATGGTGGACAAAGTCTCTATTAAAGTAAAATGTGACATGTGGGCAAACTTTGTCAATGAAATATTTAAAGGTGCTTTAATTTGTATTTACATTTTTGTTTACATTTATATTTTAATATTTTTCCCCTCTCTAGTTAGGCATCTGTAAGCTCAGTAGGGCCAAACCCTATGATTTCCTTTGTGAGAAAGACATACAGTTGCTGAATAATTTATATTGTATTCATAAGATTATTCGTAAGTGCTGGTGCTTCTCACCCTCCCCCCTTCCAAATCTCAATGCTTTCCATATTAATAATGCATTCAATCTCCTGATCCCCTGCAAAATAAGGTGAGGGTATCATCTTACAGAGAAAGTGGCAAACACATAAAGCAGTAGAGTTTTTGACTGTGGTTACAACAATATAGTCTTGGTCAGGACATTTTGATGGCAAAACGTGAAGTTTAAACAGGGTACGTGTGGTGTGAATCTGCAGGCAGTTACTGAGGATGAAGCCGGTGTGAGCGACCATTTGGGAAAAAGTTATAGAAGTATGGGCTCAGCTCACTCGTGTGGATGAGATCTTTTACCCCCCAGCAAAGATAACTTGGATTTTAGTGGCACTTCCTATCTACCTGCATGTGGAACGGGCAAAGAAATTGAGCCGGTGTGGGGTGAAGTGGGTAGGGTGGGGATGATGATGGATATGCCGGTGGGCAGGGCTGAGGCTCGGGGGCACCTGGGCGGGTTGGAGAAACGGGCCAACAGGAACAACGCGACGTTCTGCGGAGGTGAAATCAAAGCCCTGCCCCAGGGCTGGAGTAAGGCCCTGCAGCAGAGAGCACGGGGGCATGCGGAGGCCGACGGCAGGTGGGAGCGGGACTGGTGGGGCGCCCAGGGGCTGGAGCCCACCTTGCTCAAGGAGGGGACAGGGGCACGGCCATCATTCAGCCCGGAGAAGGGGAGACCCCGTGACTGCCTGCAAATGCCTGGGGGGAGAGGAGGGAAAAACCAGTGTCCCAGCATTGATTTGGCCCCGTGCTGGGCAGGGGCTGGGGCAGGCGATGCCCTTTCCACCCAAATTTGTGCGAGTCCGTGATTCCAAGTTCATAGGCTAACTCTGCTGGGGCACGGGGACTGGGGCGAGAGCAGCACCTCGGTTACAACAGGATATCCTCAGGAGCCTCATTTCTGTGGCTCTTACACGACGGCAAAGTGTTTGTTTTACTTTGCCCTAAGAGTCTGCTGAAAGGCAAAACCATCCTACACATGCCATAGGGGAAGGCAGGAGCTCAACCGTTCCAACAACAATAAAAAAGGAAAATGTTTGTTTAGAAATCCGAGCATGATTTTAATCGCCTAATATTAATCAGCCAGGTTTGAAAATGATGGTCAGATTAGAAATATGGCTGAGAGGCACGGCATACAAAAATACAGTTGTATTTGCATTATGAATTTTATATAAATAGAGGGGAAAAAAAGCCCTGAAATTTTTCAGGTTTTAATTCCAGCCGCTCTGTTAACATGAAACCTGTTCTTTCCCTTGTTATTTTCCATTCCTGCGCCTGTGAAACCTGGGTTGGGACCGGCCACCTCTCTCTCTCACTTCTGGCTGCTCCCTCTCCAGCCTTTACAGCCCCATAACTGCTAATTTGCTTTGCGTAAGAGAAACCAAGAACAGGTTCAATGTTTCTAATTGCAGTTTGCTAAAATCCAGTGTGGGATCATTAACAGGTGGGTTCCCTTGGAGGTATTTCGGTCTAGCATGGCCGCAGCTGCCGGGACGAATATGTTATTTTGGTTAAACTTTTAAGCATCCCTTTTAAGCTTGTGCTCGCCTGTGTGCAAACTGCAGACGCTCAGATCCCCCGATAGTTTGGAGGCAGCTACCATGACTGGCAGCAAGACCCTGGTTTCGCTCTGCGGTTGCCATTCTGTGCAACCCTTTACACTAGCTGAATTCATAGTCTGCTCCGTTACTTAACCAGCCCCTGAAGAAACAAGTGGGGAAAATATTTTTTTTCTTCTGGAACTTTTCACTGATTTTTCGGCACTATCTGTTAAAGAAAATCTACCAGGCGTGGTACAAGCTGTGCTGCTTACTTGTCCCTTGCTATCCAGGGAAGGAAGGCTTTCCTTTTCCTTCTTGTCTCTCTCTGCTACTGCTAATATCCTATTTTCTGCTCCTGTGTTCTTCCTAAGGTGCCCTGACATCTGCGTATTTATTCCCTAAATTGTACCAGCACGTGCCCATTACAAATAAAATGCCGTGTCATATCGTTCCTGAAATCACTCGGAGTTTGCTGAGGTGACGCCGCAGCCGTAGGAGTCAGCAGCGCTGCCGGAGGTGCCCCGGGCAGGAGGACTATGCCGGCTGCTGGGCGGCTCTAGGGGCAGCCCTCGGGGTGCTGGGCACCCAGGGGTGCAGCTGTGGCCAGCGGCTGGTGCTGGGCTTCTTGCTTCTGAGCGAGATGTTTCACTGCTGGCAGCAGCGGACGTCATGGCTTTGACTTCGGTAAGAGCCAGTCTGGATTTGCATAGGCTTCAGTGAAAATGTAATTCAGCTCACAGAAATTTTTTCTTACTCCTGGGAGGTTTCTGACTCCACCAGGTTGTGAATCAAATGGCCTGGATTGTAAATTTATTTGTCAGCCCTAAGTAAGGATATTCTGACTTGAAATTCGTGACTTGGGCAAGAGAGAAATGTGTTATACAATGGGTCATAATAAAACACAGCATCTTTTCCAAGTTTCACATCTGTGCAGCCACTCTGAAGGGTACGGCTTTAGACTGGATCCCTCCTCGCCCTTCCCATCACAATCGTCACCCTTTCCTGCCTTAATTTGCTCATGGTGGGGGCATCAGATCCAGTTTTCCTACACACTCAAACATATGGATTCAAGATGTGAGCTGGTCTTGCAAAAGGATATTGTGCTTTTTACTTTCTCTGAAACTGAATAAGCAATTGTCACAATCCAAGCTATTGTGCTGAATTTAAAAAAATAGAAAAAGGTTATAAAATGGGACACTGTGTATGGGTGGCAAAACCAGGCACTAGGTAAATGTGCAGAGCAAGAATATGCTTATTAAGTAGGCAACAGAGAATTTAAGGAAACTATTTAAGTTTACATTCAAATATATTATGGGACTGTTTATAGGACCCAAAAGCACTTCCCAAGCATTAACACATGCAGTATGAGACGCAGAGGTGGTAGAATCTATATAAAGGTGAATAGACACGTAAAACCAGAATAACTTGTTAGCATTCACATTGTTGTTGCCTTGAGGCTATGGCAACTATTTCACCCACCTTTTGGAAACTCATTCAGCAATTTTTTTTGTGGGGTGGATTAAAAGACAGCATTTTTTTATAAATCAGGGAACAATGTCAATGATAAATCAAGCTAATCTTATGCTACTCTTTCAGAATAATGAAGGACACATGTGAGAACCCTAAAGAAAAAGGTACTGTTCCTAATAATGCATTGTGAGTGGATGAGGGGAAGGTCAGGTTTATGTTCTCTTTCCTTCTCTTTAATTATAAAGACCAGATGACGTATGTATCTCTGGACCTTTACATTTGTGTCATGGTAGAAATTCATCCCTTATCACCCTTTCCTAGGTGACTCCTCAGAGTCTCCAGACTTCTGGACAAAGAAGAGGAGAAAATTATGACAGCAAAAAAAATCTATGCAAATAAATCCTGAGTAATGAGAGGGAAGGTGAGTTTTATTCACACTGTTTGGTTTTGACTTTTAACTCAAGTACTGAAAAACACTCAGGAGAAAATTTATCTCTCTGTCTTTCTTCGGGGCAGAAAAAGTTCAAAGCGAACATGTGAGGTCTCTGATGACTCCTCAAGCAAAGTTATGAGAGAATTAGCCTTCCTTTTAGCTTAAAGGGGAAGAAAACAGAAGAAAATCCCTTCCTCTTACACATTTTGTCATGCACTTAACTTTCTTCATAAATTATTGAGAAACGTGCCAATTGATAGTTTACCTTTCAAAACATTCTTATCTAGATTTTTTTAACAGACAGAGAATTGGATGGGCATTCATCCATCTTCTTATTGCTTTTTCCCCCACATTAGAGAGAGCTGTACATTTCCCCAAGCCATAACAAATGGTCCCATTTGCTGTGGGATTTGCTCTCAGCTGGGACACAGAGTGTGGTATGTCTGTACTACCAAAAAGATGTCTGTTTTAAAGCAGGGGAATCAGTACGCATTACTATCCTGCTCTAAAATCCCAGTAGTGCCAAATACAGTTTTTACTACACTGTACCTCAATGACGCCAGTACTGAACTTTACAACAAGAGGTGACTTTACCCGAGTATTTCAGGATAAAACCAAGAAAGATTAGTTTCCTTGAGGGTTTTACTAGGTGGAGGAAAAAGAAAAACAAATATCTCTTTTAGTTATAACAATAACAAAATAACCCTCTTTTGTGGGGAATGGTGGGATCTAAGGTAGATCAGAAACAGAGGGAGGAAGAAAAGATATTTCTGTCGACTCATCCTGTATACTGCCGCACCTTGACTCTCATGATGTACCTGTTGAATGGATTCTGTAATTTTGAAATAATACCAGCTTTTCAACAAGTGCGCATTGCTATGAATCCCCTGCAGTCCACAGAGCTGTGGTACAGATAGTGGTTGAAACCTTGACCTTTACAACTTTCGCTTTTATCTGTCTGTATCACTGTATTCCCTTTTCAGCTGTCTATGGAAACACCATGAAGTGAATCGTTTATAGCATGTAATTACTGCTTATATTGACATCTGTCAAGAAAGCTTCAACCCTTGGGATTTAGTCACATATAGGATTTATTCAACATTTAGGGTTTATTAATTTTATCATTAAACCTTAATGGCTGCTAGAACTTGGTCTATGCCTGAAGGGACACGCCCATGAAATTAAAATGGCAAACCCCGTTGCTAGAGGTGTTCCTTTTGCCACAGAAAGGGTTCTGTTCCCAGTATATTTAAAGCAGCTCTCCAAACGAAGATGTGTTGATAAAAGGCATGCATTTTGCTTGAACGACTGCATCTATACTTGGGTTTTGCTAGCTCTATCAGTCGAAGGTAAACTGACAAAATGCTTTCATAGATCAGTTTCTTGCTTCAATCTTAAAGCAAAGCCTCCACAAAACTTTTAAAGTTAAATGAAAAAGAAGAGAAAGGAGAGATTAGTGATATCTGAATTTGCTTGCTGTCATGTAAGTCAAGCGAAAAGAAATTACACCTACTCTGGGTGGAGCGGTGATTCAGATCATTCACCTGCAAGTTGAAGAGCCTCGAAAAGGAAATGTGGTTCTGTTTCTAAGTGGATGTGCGTGGGAGACTGACATCAACACCTTGCACTGAGGAAACTATTCTTCTGGTCCCTTTTCACAGCTGACTAAACACAAACAGCACTGCTTTAACAAAGAACCTCAGAGGGCAGGACTGATTATAGCCCACGCTGAACGAGGAGCTTGATTCAACAAGGTAAATGAAGGTCACATTAATCACGGCTTGTATTTCCCCTATCCACCTAAGCCCTTGCGTTACACTATACCTGTCGTTGTGCTACATTTCTAGAACACCAGCCCGAAGCCTGGGTTCTCCACCAGCTCATTAGCCCTTGGAGCAGTCTCTGCTGACTTTAAGGGCCGTGCCTGTGCCTCCTCTACTGCGTGAGCAGTCAGTGTAAAAATACATTAAAAGAGCAAGAGTGCAGTGCAATTTTAAAGGTGTTGGCATCTCTTTCTTAGCTACGTTGCCGAATGATATTAACCACATGAAAGATTCCTTTATTTAACAGGTCAAGTGTGTACTTTAAAAGATCACTTGGTAGTTACCTTTGACAGATGTTCCAGTAGCTTAGGTCACCTAATTTGGGCTCCAAGTCAGAAGTAAAGGCTAGCATAAATCTCTAATTTCCATGCTGTGGTACTGCTTTAAGATAACCCTATCTGCTCCACTACATTTTTTCCCAATTACTTTATGAGGTTTGACTGCATTTAAGGAGATAAAGACCTCAGGAAAAGCTCTTGACATTCAAGAATTCAAGCCAAATATTTTTATTAAGATCTTTCTCACACTATGAATATTAAGTATTTATAGCCATACTGGGCCAAGAAGGGGGCAGCACTCAGGTACTCCAGCTGGATTGTTTCTGTACAGTTGGCAGACCTTCTGACTATTTTAATGACAGCATGACTCCGTTCACTTAACATGACTCAGAAAAAATATTATGAGTGGCCATTTAAATTCTATTTCTCTGTTTCCCAAACCTGCCTAAAAACTCTTGGAAATCACAGTAATGTACCTGAAAACAGCTAACTGTCTGTGTGCATCCCACGGCGGGGTGCCCTGCAGAACCTCTCACTGGGCCGGAGACAGCAACTGCTGCAGAGGGGGGACGCTGCCTGCTGCTGCCTCCAGCAGCCAAACTGCCTTTGATAGCTTTGTCTGACTCCACACTGCTCGGGGTAGATGCATCTTTATGTTTTCTCAGCAGGCACTTTGTGTACATTGCCCATTTATGTCAGAAATGGAAATTTAGCTTCAGGCTAGCAAATGTAGGGCGAGTTTGAGGAAAAAGGTTGGAAGCCTCTAAAGTGGCTGTTATAAAGGCTTTTAAAATATTTACTGAAGTTCTGTTGGTTTGGCCTAAAATCATCATGGATTAAGTGTATCAAGAAGAGTCCAAGGATGACCACAATGAAGATTTATTTTTTATGAAAAAAAATAATATAAAACTCAGGATTTCCACTGTGCGTTTTGGAGCTGGTTTTTTAGAAGTACTTGCCTAGGAGTAGAGGAAGGGAAGAGAAAGAGGCCAGAGAGAATGAAGCATAAGCAGAAGGTTGAGCCTGGCTAGCTTTCAAATCAGGGTGGTTTAAGGTGCATGAAGAGACAGGAGTCAGGTTTGTAGCCAGGATATGAATGACTTCAAAAATTAAGATGAAGTGCAGAACATAATAGCTCTCTCTAAAGTGACCTGGCAAAAAAATACAGGGAAGGTTAAGTGGGATGTGTCACAGGTAAAACCAATAATTACGAGAAGGCTGGGAGACTACTAGTTGTCAGAATTTTCTAGGACAATTTTGATTTGCAGTCACCCTTTCAGTGGCTGTAGGCATTTCCTGCTCTGACTGCCGTTTACTCAGATGTGTAATGGAAACAGGAAAAGATACTCTATGAGGTTAAATGCAGTCTTTTGAAAAGTGTGAACGTAAGTATGTATAAACCATGGGCTGCTTTTAAAGTCCAGTGGAAGCTGCATACATTCAGGAAACAGTATAAATTGGCACAGCTATATTTGGTGGTAATACAGCCATTTACTTTAGGTGAGTATTTGGCTCTTTTTTGCTCATGTTGTGCCAAGACTTTCACACTCTCAGGGTGATTTTATTAATATACTGCTAGCTGTTTATTGAACCCCACTTGGCAGGGTTCAAGTACTTCTTCACAGATGCTGAAAGTCCTGAGTTGACACTGGAAACAATGTACCTCGGAGGCTTTCAGAACTGGCCAGAGTATATTTTGCACTGCAGAAGACCAGACTTTTTGTGTGCACCTTAAATAAGGTTGATGTCTTGCATTTTCTTTGATAGTTTCACGTGTAATGACCTTAATGCATTGAAGTGCAAGGTTACTAATGATTACTTGTGAAGAGCTGAGAGTACTAGAAAGCATATGTGGAACAGGACAGATACCTATGCTTTGGGGCTATGTAAGTCCCTTCGGACAAGGACTGCTTCTTCTGTTTGTATGTGATAAACAGCCTAAGCATGCTTAGGCCTAGCTCAGCAGCTGCACTATTTGCCAGTTCTCACCACTCAAATAATATAATAGAACGTGTGTGCACATACGAAACTTCTAGCCACTTCCTAAACTGGTATCTAATTTAGAGCATAAAAGTAAATCCTAGCAAAAGAATGGAACTAGCTATGTGTTCTTAAACACTGCCAGGACAGAACGGTTGAGGCAGGAGGTATTGACAACCCTCTGAGGTCATCATTTCTCAGGCTGGTCCCTACAGACAGGGCACGCACTGGGGCATGAAGGGATGAATATGGCAAACTCTTGACCCGCTGTCGAGCCAGGACACTCCTCCTGGGCCTGCCTGGAACAGAGTGAAGGAGGAAGCTGAATACGGTGACATCGATCGCTGTAAGTCCCCACCTACACAGCGTTGATAGGAAAGGTTATTTCCCAGAAGACAGGGTTTTGTCTGAGATTGCAATACTAACTTAGAACCACATCATGATTTAATTAAAAAGCTTGTACTACATGGAATTAATATGGAAAGGATTGAAACCTGGGTCACGTATAGATACAAAATGGAGTTATTATTAGGAACATATAAAAAAAGCCTGGCCTTTTTAGTGGGCTCAGCAGAGAGTGGCTCCACCTGACGAAAAATCATTCTAGACACTGACATTGCATCTGTGTGAATCGTGTGCAGATGACAGAGAAATTGGCAGGGTAGTAAATACAGAAAAAATGTTACCTGCGCTGTGCAATCCGAATGGCTTAATCAGGTTGTCACCATGGGCATGACATATTTTAATAAAACTAAATAGAAAGCAATACACATGGAGCAAAATTGCAAGTTCTGGTTTGAGGATGACCATATTGGCAAGCAGTCGCACAGGGACGTGTTTAGTAATCTGTGGTAATCACCTCAAGGTGAATGCTCAGAGGAGCTCCACGGACAAGAAAGCAAATGTCCCACAGGCAACTGTGGATATCTTGGATCCTGGAGGCCCGAAACAGGGCAGAGAAGTGGCTATGACCATACATGTAATGCTGAGCATAAAATGTTATGCCCAAGCGGGATAGCTGCATTTCAGGAGGGAACTGGAAATCTGAGAAAAAGATAAAAATACAATAAAATGGAGCAAAAACTACAAGGCAAGTCTCATTATATGCAAGGAATTAAACTTACAAGTTTAGAAGAGAACATTACTATGAATAGACAGTTAAACACTGAACAGCTATTTGGTAGTGTGAGCTTTTTGACCTTTCCATAAAGGTATAATAAAATCTAGTCACTAGGAAGTGGAGTTTGAGAAATGGAACTTCAGAATAAGATGTAATTACAATGATTAACTCCTGGTATCATCTTTCTACTGGATGCTCCATTCTGCCATCATGGTTTTGCACCTCAAGAAATTATGATAAATTTATGTCCAGCCACAATTTCAAATTTGACTTTAATTTAGGAGAGAAAATCTGCATGTTCTGATTAAACAAAGGCAAAGAAGCCAACAAAACTAGCTAAGAACTACCTTTGTATTACTTAAACCTCATTTGTCCATATCTACTTGTTGATTTTATGTTAATGAACATGCCAAGCAGTTAATTCAAAGGATCACACGATTGCAAGAATCAAAGCATTACTCTTTAAATCATAAGAAACCCTAAAAGTAAACATAAATGAAGCCTACAATAATATTCTATTACAAATCCACTACTCTTCCAAACTAAGATCCTCATTTAATGAACAGAAATATCTAACTACATTAACTGTTTGGATGTATTTTGGCTTTCTTTTTGTTAGAGCATATTTCACACCTCAAATGAATCCATCAACTGTTTGCTTCAGAATGCCAGGCTTATTATGTCCACTGTTTTTTTACCAGCCTATAAAATCTGTTTGTCTCCTACATTTTACGGAAATAGAGAGAGTTTCATAAACACCATACGGACTACTGAAGACAAAACTTTCTACATTGTTAGGAGTTTCTGTTTCATGCTGTGGAAATAGATCTTGGGTTTAGGTGGGTCAAAATTCCTAACAAAAAATCCTCCCTAGAAATATATTAAGGATGGATTAACCTTTGTAGTGTAACTTTTGTTGAGGTGTATGAGAATTTCTTTATAAAGTATGACCCAGCCAGTAGGCTATTTACCCTTTTAGCAGAGCAATCATTGCAAAAAATGTTGAGCTGATAGGGTAAATACTAGCTAATAGGTTGTCAACATGTATGTCACAGTATTGAACTTTAGTGTTCTTTACCATCTACATGCACCTAAATAAAAGGTATGAAGCCAATGTGCTATTTCATTCACTGCTGGCAGCTAAGCTGCTGAAGGCAGTCGATTTAGCAAGAATACATTAGCAATAACAGATTTAGCAGTAATAACGTAAAGAATAGGCTGTACTGGTGATGCCAGCAGGTGGTTTACCTCCTCATTCATTTGTCATCCCTACTGTATCTGCTCCTGCTGGGAGATGTAAGATCCACAGAGACCTAGAATTCCTGGTTTTGAAATGAACACCTCCACTGAGCACCTTCAGTGGGACTTGGACAAGTCGGTTGACTCTTCCTCTAGCAAAATACTAATGTAAAGTATTTGGGTATTAACCTGACTTCTGAGATGAAGATTACTTGAGTCAGCACCATGACAACTGTTGTCTCATTGTGCACGGGGACAAAAAAGATAAAAGATAATTTTCAAAGAAAAGTACTCCTACGTGACTGCTCTGTGTACTGTTATTGGTGGTTTGATAGCATGTATTTTTGTGAACGATAAAATATAAAATTTGATATAGTACAATACACAAAAATCTGTCCTAGATTTGTAAATCGTTAGATTCATTTAGCTTGGTAAGGAGGGTTAAAGAGAAATTAAATACCTGCGTGTGTGTGCGTGAGTGTATGCACGTGCATGCGCATGTGTGCATGCGTGACTGTAGGGGACTTATGTGTTAACGTTTCTGATAGAGGGGCATTTATCTAACAGACCACAATCAGACAAATCTCTGCTTTAAATAGGACTGTCATCATAAGATAAGGCATGTAAAAAGTTATCTTGCTATCTGGTAGTATCAGGGCAGAAACATGAAGTTCTTACAGTGAATTGCTCCAGCAAACACCTTCTTAGCAAGACGCAGCGTCGGAGAGCTACAGTCAAAAGAATTCAGACTAAAAATAAGAGGCACAGTTTGTGTAGTGAGGTTAATTAACCACTGAAACTACTTTATAAAGCGTAGTTGAGTCTTCAGAACTTGAAATTTCTAATCAGGATGTACAGCGTTTGCTACAATATACACTAGCTTAGCTCAGAATTATGAACTTATGGTAAGAATCTATGGGGAGAGTCTGATCCTTCTGTGAGATGATCTTTTGGCCTTAAAAATGTCCCAAGTAATTATTTAAAATCATACTGACAGACGTATGGACCGTGGCCAGTGTCTGAGCACTGCAATCAGTGTATTTCCCCAGTCTAGCTTGGTGGAACCTCATCTCATGTCCTGGTTTGTGATGCCTTGCTGAATTCACACAGAGGGGCTGACCTCATCCCGTGATGTGGAGAAGCAACCCAACTAAAACTTCAGATGTTCCAGTTTACGTCTTTTTTGAGAGGAAGTGGTGTATTATCTTTATCAAACACAGGCACCGATAAGGAAGCAACTTGCTGGCTCTGAGTGGGAGGGAGGACTTGATGACCTCCAGAGGTCCCTTCCGACCAACAATTTTATGCATCTGTGAGTTTGCTTGCTCAGTATTACTTAAAATATTTACATTCACAGGCCAGTCACTAAATCTGAGCACAGTTGCTGAAGTGGTTTTTTTGTTGCTTATAACCTCTGCGAGTAGAAGCTAGCCTTACATAATTAGTACTTTACATGACATTCCCAAGTAAGGTAATTTAGACTTTGGTGACAAAAGGCTGGCAGTTTCCTTCACACTATATGTGGAGCTTCCTCATACATTCTTGGAAAATTTCAGTCATACCTGAAATGAATGATGGATACAGGTTTTTATACACCCTGGAAATGGAAATTTTTTAAAAAATTGTGAATGTGTCTAATTCTGGCCATTACAATTACAAAAAAGTTCACTTTGAAGTGCTATACTTGACACCCTTTTTAAGTTTTTCTTATTAAAGTTATTTTTAATGTTTTGTTGAAAACAAGGACTAGCTTTTCCTGCCTGTAAATATGGATATGGAAATGTATAAAATGAAATTTTACAGTCCAAATAGCTGGCACAGCACAGTACTTTCAGCATCTGTATTTCTATTTTTGCTTTGTGTATCCTTATACTCACAGAGCAGAAGAACAACAACAGAATGTGGTCATACTTTGATGGGCAGATCTTCCAAGAAGCACAATTAAATTCATTTTTTTTTTGTATCAAAACCACTGTTTAAAAAAACACTAGTTGTAGAATGGATTAAGTAGAAAATCAAAGGCAAAACAGGACACATTCTTGCATGAGGAAAGACACAGGATATTTTTAACTCTATACTAAAATAAAGATGGTGAATCACATGTAAGAATGAAATACAAATAGTCGGACTTTTCTGTAACTGTCAAAAAATATTTTCTTTTTTATATACATGTGTATTTAAAACTCTTGCTCTTTTAATATACATAAGAGAACTAAAGGTGCCTGGGAAAATAAATCATGTGAGAATTTCAGTACTGGTTGCTGCAGAGCCCACAGGAGGTTTTGGACAACGCTTTGGAAAAGTGAAGTGTTGTGGAAAATATTACAGTGTTGTGGAAGAAGTAATAGTTTATTAAACATAAGGGCTGCAAAAATGAAATGATGTGTGGTCTGGCAAATGTTTTCTTTTTAAAGTTATGCATCCTGCTCATCCAAAAATATGCTAGAAGAACCCAGATCTAGTTGAAGACCAGCAGCTGTACATGCCTGCTGAGTGCAGCAGTCAGAAGGAGTTAATGCAGATCTGCCCTTGGTGCTCCTCTGATGCAGATTACAGCCCTTTTTCTCTGTGACCAGAATAACAGTGATAAAGAAATAATTTTCAGAGAAATACTATACAAATTTTAGGATTTATTTTAGAAAGACTTATCAGTATTTACTGCTCTGTGAAAAAATTGAAATTATGCTTTTAAATTACATGTAGTCACAACACCAGTGCTTTGGGTTATTACCTTGTTTCAGGATAACAGCCCGTGCCCCAAAGCATGCGGTATACGCTGTGGTTGTCCACTGACCTCACGCACATGTCACTGGGGCTAGGGCTAAAGACCCCTGAAAGCAAAACCAGAAACCAGGGCCTCTGTGAGCGCTCGTCCCCTAAATTGCACGTCTGGAGCACGAGCCCACAGGAAGAGCATGCAAAGCAAATCCACAGCTGTGGCACCGCGGAGTCCACACGCAGTTGGTTTGTGCAGTCGGGAGCTGATAGCACTGTGGCAGATGAGCAGGAAACACTCTTGATTCCTGCAGCTCTTAATGAATCAACTGCTGTCACCAGAGTCCCTTGCAAAAGCTACTCTTACTCAAATACTAGCTGCTATGCATGTGCGTTTGTTTGTTAAGTTGAAACACCACGTGTAAAGTAATTTTCAATTTATAACTGGAAGAATTTTCCCCTAAAATTCCTCTAAAAAAAGAGAAGATACGGTCCTTGTTTTGATTGGAACAAACTTTTCAAAAATAGTTTTAGATGACTTCAGAAGTCTCAGTTGCAGGTTTGTGTAGATCTTCACAAGGATGATACAATGGCAAAGCCAGCTGGTGTGCAGGCACAACTGAATTTCGAACACTTCATGAAACAAATAGGAACATGTGATGAAACGAAAGGAATGATGCATTTCCAGAGCCTGAATTCCAGAGCTTGAGCTCCTTGGGGTATCTCACCAGCACAGAAAGCAGTCTGTTCCTTATTTCTTGACCTCTCCAGCACAACCGGCTGCGGTAGGAGTTTGAGATGAGAATCTGATAAAAACTGAATGAGGGCAGAAGGGGATTCTGAAGTGGAAGAACTGCTCTTCAGAGCCTGAAGGGGAACCCTAAATAATTGACATAAATGGCTGGTGTGTCTGAAGACAGCAGGTGCTGAGTGGGCTAGATATATATCATTCCCGAAATAAAATGCATGTCAAGAAATAAAATTAGACTGTCATCCTGAAAGTATATTCTTCTAGTGTTGGTATCGAAAAGCCAGCTATATCTTTTCTGTCATCCAGTGTTAATAAAAAGTGATTACATTCATGAGCAAAATAATAAAAAAATCCCAAACTTTTAGACAAGCATCAGCTTCCTCATCTCTGCTTTGCAAAAGCCAATTATTTCGAAGCTGCAATTGTAAATGCAGCACCTCTGACTTCAGCTAAGTCACTTGGATAAAGTAACATCATAGCTCAATTGCAAATCTTTAATCTTTTTCCAGAAGTGAAGACTTTGTAAAGGAACCACAAGAGGTTTTTGGGATGGCTGTTGTCATCTGCTGTTGATACCAGCTTAGGTCTGGCATTGCAAAGCAGTCTAAGCTGGGACAACAATTCTTTATGTACTGTGTTGGAAAAGGGGTTTCCTCAGCAGGAAGACAGAGAAAGAATCCCACAGTTCCCTTCTAAACTTCTTTGACCTCTGTATCACTGAATAATTGATGAAGATATTTGAACAAAACCATCTCCAGCTGAAGCTTCAAGAGCAAATTAAAAATGGCAAAATTTTCTTTAAGGAACAGCTTCTTTTAGGCTAAGCAAAGCTTAAACAACATCAGTGGGATCCTAGAGGGTGCATTTGTCCTGGTTATGAACTGTGATGCTCTGGGGCCTTTGCGGGCCGTTCCGGCTGCAGGCGCTTTGCTTGTTCGAGAGGGAAAGGAAAAACACAGCCAGCACCATGACGCTACGCCCCCAGGTACAGCCGAAAATGAGCAGGTGTGGCCATGGCCATGCCGTAACCCACCCCTGAGTACAAAATTCTGAGCACCACTTGATCCTAACGCAATCGCAGATGTCTGTGCAGGAACGGCATCACTCCACACGTTTTGGTGCCAGTCCCGTTGACAAAGGCCTCATGCTTTTGTAGCCTGGACGCACACACATGTGGGGCTGCCTCTCTGGCCTGCCCCATCTTCTTCGGCACTGCGCGTGTTCGGTTGTGTAAGAGCTTGGGACTGTCTCGCCACAGATCTAAGGCTCGAGTGTTTAAGAGGACAGAAAACTTTCTTTTGCCCTTTAGTTCAGAGACATTAAAACTAAACGTAACAAAACATTCAAGATGTTGCAATCGACAATTTTGTAATCATCAGTCATTATAGCAACGGACTTCAAAACATGGTGAGAGGCATTTTTTCAACACCAGATTGCCACAGTTTAGGCAAGGAAAAAGACTGACTCTGCCATGTTTCCCTAAATCCCCAGTCACAGTGGTCTGGGTTATGGCCAGACAGTTCATTTCAGCATACTGTGAGAATCTGAACAGAGTTGCAGGCCCATCTGTAGGAGCAATTTTTGATTTCTTTAGGCCTAATTCTGGTTGCAGTGCATTAGAAAGACACATTATTGGGGCAAGTTGTCAATGATGTCCTTCGTTTGTCTGGTTTTCAGATAGTTATAATGCTGCATGCAGCATATTATATCTAGCTATCCTCCCCCTTTAGGATTCCCTATTTCCTGCGCTACTTTCTTGCTACAAACCTACATGTTTTACAGATAGTAATTATCTGGATTTCATATAATTTCTTTGTGTTCATTTCAAGTCTTTCTTTCCGTTTTCTGTACGGTGAAACTGTAAACATATTTCATTTTATACCAATTTTAGATCTAATAAAAACACGGAGAAATAAGGCTATTGTTACAAAATTAATGAAAAGAGATCCCCCTGCAGATAGCAATGAAGTGGAAGAAATTAACATAAAAGTCTCACAAAAAGAATTATTTTACTGTATAAAACATCTATTTTGCAGCACCTACAATTGTAATAGCACTTCAGAGCACAAGCCCAAAGAGTTTACTATTTCATTTCAGAGGCACTGAAATTTAGAGCTTGCTTCCAATAGGAATGAGCTTTTGAGGGACGCAGTTAGGCGACAGGTTGCTCAGTGATGCCAGGGGGTCAGGCTGCACGCTGGAGTTCAGCTGTCTGTCAGCTCACTGCGGATAAGCTCCGTTGGAAAAACTAAATTTGAGGTTGCCAGTCTTTGCATTGCTCTGCCGCAGCAGTAGGGATGAGGCACACCTGGGTAACATTTTGAGAGGTGAAGAACAATGGAGAAGCAGAAATGAAGGGTGAATTTTCCTGAGGTGCGGACAGATCTGATATCAAACAGAAAATTTCCCAGCTCTTTAGGGGAGGTGTGAGATGGTGACATAGCAAGCACTGGCCTATCAAGCGCCTCTGCTCTTTTGGTGGAAACACAGCTTGAAAATTAATAATCTCCAGTGTCTACATCCTCAGTCATTGTTGCCACAGTCTCCAAAAGGAGTTATGAGCTGATACAGGGAGTTGTTAGGAGTGCACAGCTACGCTACGAGAATAAGCAGAGATTAAAGGACAGCCTAGGACTGTTTGCTCAGTCAGAATTTCTGCTGATGACAGCCAGGAGTTTTTGCCTATGTGAGGCCATCAGGACTGGGCCTAGTAATTTACAGAAAGAATTAAGTGGATGAGATCAGAATCCACTCCCAGTTACACAGCAGTAAATTCAGAGTAACTTTATTCACTGACATCATTGGAGCTACTCTGGATTTACACCAGCTTCAGAGAGAGCTTATAATGGTTTACTGAGAGTTTGAACTTCATGCCTGAATGTGCAAGAGTGGGAATTGTCTGAGTTATGCAGAGCTCGGCACAGGCAATTTCATCCAAAGATAACACTGAAGAGCAGCTTTTTGCCGCTGTTCTTATTGTGCTTCTTGCACTATTAAATTCTGCTGCTGTTCCAAATGTATCTGTAAGAACGAAAGACTCGCAACTACAAATGGACTATAAATTATTTATTGTTCCTGAGCTTATTCTCAGGATAATATCCAAGGGCCCATAGTTATTAATTCTGCATATTCCACAGATGGGTTAGATGACCCACTAGGCTCTTCAAATGTCAGTTTGTTCATTCCTAGAATCTGTTATAGCAAAGATGTACAGGATAGTCCTTAATATATTATCATAACACTTTGTGTTGGTGTGTTAAATACTTCTACAGTAAGTGGGCACACTACCTCTGCTTCTCATGCTTGAAGATAAACCCTCCATAAGTTTTTGAAAATGTGCCCCTCCAAAGAAGAGAAGCAATGACCTGTATTCTTCAGCTCAATGCCAGCTGAGGATACGAGGAATTCAAAATCAAGTCCACCCTGGCTGGATGTTCCCACACATGTGTGTCACATAGATGCGAGCCAAGAAAGCGATCTACCATCTAGTGAGGCAGCCTTGTGAAGTAGGATAGCTCTATTCCTGTAATGTGTGTCTCATTTCCATACGTCTATTTATTCCTCCTGTTAGCTCTAATATGTACAGGCAGCTGTAAACTGTCAGACTAGGAATCCAAACAGAGAAGACTTTTTTTAGACAATACTATTTGTACCTTAGAAATGATTATCCTGCATTGAAAACCTGATTTATATGATTTTATGTAAGCTGATGACCATCAGATTATTGCTGCAATCACATGTCAAATTTACACGTGTATTTAGGTATGTATTTTTGGTAGGCAAGGTACCTAGCAAGATAATACAGTCAGAAGGAGGTAGGCACAGCACCCACTGAGATTTCTGTCTGAATTTCACTAAGCACATATGTACCTTAGGCAACACTGTAAATCCTTTCCCTGACCTGTTCTTAACCATTAAGAGAAAGGATGTTTCCCCTAAGGAACTTAAAGTCTGTATTAACAGACATTCCTGAAGGTGTAGAAAACTGTTGAGATTTCTTCCTACAAAGTCACCAAAATGAAGGGTGGGTTGCTGGGGGCAGGGAGGAAACTCAAAGAAGCATCTTCTCCTTTGTTCTCTTGTTCCAGCATGGCTGAGCAGTTGACTTGGTTTCCTTAACCAGCCCTGCTTCAATTTCCAGCTTGCATGATGTGGTGAAAGTTTCCTTTTATTTTTATAAATATTTTCTTTGAGAAAAATGACTCTTGGCTCAAATTCCAGTCCTCTGCATTCTGAAGCAGCAATTAAGCAATTAAATTACAGCCTGTAAATAGCAAATGTTTCCATCATAAAACCACTAGCAGCTCCACCTCTTTAAAAAGTCGTGCGATAAAAATGCCTCAGAAATTCTTTGAAAACAGATCTCTGACAAGTATCTAATCTTCATCTTTAAGATAATGGGAAGAACAGAGGTTATGCAAAATCCACGTATTTCTTCCAAACCAGAAAACACTCTGGTTTCTCAGCTACCTAAATTACCTTTGCAAAGTTTTATTTAGTATTGCCGTACTTAAGGCAGCACTAATATTCAGATGCTTCAGTGCCATCAACCTTGGTTTTGGTCACTTGAAGAAGACACATGTTAGTTCTTCTTTTTTCATCCCATCTACTTTGTGGTCTTTTCCATCTCTTTCATTACACTCCAGATGTAAACAGATTGTAGCTGCACAGCTTCTCTTCTTTTGGTTCTGCTTTTTTAAAACGGCAGCATTTTTGGCTTTGGCATCGACAGGAGGATAATTACCATGTGGTCTCCATTTGCTTGTAGGTTGAAGACCCCCACCCTAGATCAAAACCAATTTCAGTTGACTGAAACAGCATTTCCCAGCAAATGGAAATGATGCGTATCTGGCAACTTGTCAGTGTAAAATGAGTCATCAAAACACACTGAGTGTAAGCATCTTCACCCTTTCTTCCCCCAGCTCTTAATCCAATAATGGCTAAGCACGGAATAAAGCTTCATCTTCAGTATGTATACAAAATACTTAGGGGTACAGAGATAAACACTTGATTGCGAGGCAGTCATATAATGAAAAAGCATATAATTTGAGTCAGACTGGGCTGAAATTAAAATTGCAACAAACTGTTTGCTACAGATTCAAACTGTGGAGAGAAAATTCATTCTGTTCCTAAATTCTTTCCCATCCTCTCTCCCTCTCTCCCCTCCTCCCTCCTCTCAGTGTAGGAGTTCTGCATTGCCGCTTGTTTATTTGTTTATTTACTTTATTTACTTGATAAAAAAATAGATTGAAGAAATCCACTGCCACTCATTCTTCAAATGAAAAGCAAAATTTTAAAAAGAAAATGCTGTCAATGTTTCTTTAAAAACCTGAATGCTTAAATACAATCTGCTCTAGAATGGAAGTCAAAGTCGTTCTGTATCTGCAAAGTAATGGGGCAATACATGGAATCATTATATGGAAGAGGGAAGGGAAGCGAATGGTGCAAAAAGCTTTAAGGTTTAGGAAGAGAAATCAGGAACGTGCATATGCCACTTAAAAAAACTGAAATTTATATAAAAAAAGAATTCTTGGCATGGGTGCCTTAGTCTCTGGGAAAGTAAATGGCTACTGCTACTGTGTTAGACTCACACAGCAGTTCATTAGTTCGTTAGCCAGCAGAGCAGTGCCATCCCTGTAGATGACTCTCAGTTCCTAAGGAAGGACTGGGTGGGTGTCAGCTAGTGGTAGAAAAAGTGACCATTGGAGCCATACACAGCAAACAGGACACAGCAATGGGTGATGTTTCCAGCTCACCCCTGTTTCTAGCTTCCAGCTTTGGATGAGTTCATTATCAAGTTTGTGATAAATCAGTTCTGTAACTCTTCAGATTCCTGAAAGCTCTGATAGCAACTCAGGCAGAGAGGAGTGAGAAACCTGCAGTGGCTGTGGTGCAGGGAGGAGAACCGAGGGTCCTGGCTGATCCTTAGCCCCGTCAGGCACACTTACACCTTTGGTCTATTTGACATGCCTGCTGACTTTAGCCTTTTATAAAGAGGTCTGTGACGCACTCATCCTGCTCTGCATCAGAAGCCCTGTTGCCTTATTCGATGAGGACATCAACCTGCAGCGATGTCCAAAAGGAAGGTAGAGTCCTTGGCATGTGATTTTTTTGGCATTTTGTATTTGCCTTTTTACACTCGATCAACATAGTAATACAACTTACTAAAACTCAGTAATGATTGGGGAAAGCAGAAAAAAGGCTTTGCTGTATAATTTGGTCACTCCTTTAGAGCACATTAGCAAGTGCAGGGAAACTATTTGGCAAGAGATAAATAGACCTCATTATGCCACATACACATACACACGTACTTCGGTATCATCCAGTATCCTCAGCAGCAGCATGCACCCAAAAGCTTGCGGTGGTGGACAAGGAGTATAAGAATGCTGAGGCTGCTGCTTCCCTGCCTCTGACTCGCACCCTCTTCCGCAGACTGAGGTGCGGTTCCTCGGTGCGGGCTCCGAGGTGAAGAGAAGCTGTGTAGCTGCCGTAGCGCGGTGCCAGCCGCGGGCTGGTGGGCTTGCACTCTGCCTCCCAGCTGGATCTTCAGATGGCGTCCCTTGGCCCGCTGCCACCGAAGCCAGCAGAGCACTGCCAGCAAGCAGAGCACGGGATTTGGCCTTGCATTTTTAATGCGTGTAATTGGTTTAGACTATGAGACAGAAGCTGATGATCATCTGAACGCAGAAGCTGAGCATCTTAAAAGACGCCAGAGTGCAGAAAGTGTATCTGTAGAATTTTTAAGAAAGAGAGAGGATTGTTTTATTCTTTAATTCCCTCTTATCTTCCCTCTTTCCCAATCTGTAAACTTCTTTCAATTTAGCTGGCAAATCTGAGTTTACGGGCACTTTCATTTTTTTATTTAAATCTCTGTGCTTAGTTTTTAAATTACATATATATTTTTAAAATGTGTATCTCTTTGCAAGGCATAACTTTGCCTCAGACTACACTGGCATTTCGTGTTTTTTCTTGTTATGCCTCACACTCAGTGTCAGAACTACAAAAGCCACTACTGTTAATTCACTTTTGAGGAAGGAACAAAGGGAGCTTTCTGCAGCCTGTGCACCTGGAATGTGAAGTGAGAATGGTGGCTTCTGCAGCCTGCTTCTGCCAGGTGGCAGTCCCTCACGACATCGCAAAACCAAGAAAAAAATCGTGAAAATGTTAAAGAGTTTGCTACAATCTATTTCAAGGCACTAACCTTGTTTCATGTTGATTGTATGTTTCGTTTTTAGATTTAGAACCCATACTGTTTGGAATTGCTGAGCCATCCATCAACACGAAGCAGCAGAACTGTCAGCTCCTGCAGGATTTCGCAGCAATGCTAAGCTAACACTAATTGTAAAGTTTCTGTAGAATTTGTGTTGTCGTGATGCAAAATGCAGACTGTACTTTTAACAGACAGAAAAGGAAAAGCTCCCTTAATAGGCTTAGATGAAACAAAAAGATATTAAAAATGCATTTGTGTTTCTGCCAAAGCTAAATACAAGAGTTACTTGTTTCCTCGAACAATACTTAACATTCATCTTTTTTCAAGGACTTTACGATAGTACGCAGCTATCACTTAGACAGTACTCAGAGCAGATTAGGTAAAAGGAATATGTAGAGACCCGTTGCCCTTGCTTATCCCCAAGAAGTAGTGCGATAGTAAAACCCAAGGGTACAATGTTTTCAAATGTGTTTACATTTATCCAAGTCTTATCTTCTCTTACAAAAGCATTGTACACTTGAGCTGACGGTTTTACACTACAATATTGGAAATAGCATCTAGCTCACCTTTCTGTTGAATGGGTACTGAAAAGAGCCTGCATGCCCCAAAAAGGCCAGAAAAACCCACTATGTGGTTTTAGAAAGCATGGTTGAGATCTGGCAGAAACAACGATCTAAGAACAGTCCTGGAAGCACTAGCAAAAGATTTTTACTTCAGTTCTGAGGAGACTGATGACTACAGAAAAATTAGAAAATACAGTATTTGGATAAATACAACTTCAGAATTGGTTCCCCAACAGCTTCTTGGAACCAAAGACAGAGAAACCTCTCCTGAATTCCCAAGATTAACATTTCATGTTACATTTAAAAAGTTCTGCCAGTGACTTTTATGCCTTCATGATCTAATTGGGTTTTTTTAATATTCTAAATCCCCTTTCAGGGAATAAGACTCTCCCAGTACTTCAAGTGGAAGCAAAATTTGCCTAAAACTGAATACATCTCATCAGTATCTTAAGCTTTATTTCCCCCAAATCAGCAGATAAATATCATCTTTCTCTGTTTACGTACTGTACTTGAATATCTGGAGTTGCTTAGATCTCCTACCAAGGCTTGATTCTGATTGCTTTTGAAAGACTGATTAAGGCTTTCCTCATTGTCTTCTACTTGACAGAAACACAGATGTGTTATTTTAACAGCCTTTTGTGCCCTTCTGGACAGATAAAGCCCACCTGGTCTTCTGGGACTCTTCTTTTTCAGAGACTTTAATTTGCACCTGGGCTGAAATAGTCCCTGGGGGATAATCAGGTGTCTGGGAGCAGATCAAGTACCATGTGCTTTGGCTGCACCTATTCATGAGCATCTTCATCTCCAACAGCCGAGTGAATATGGGATAACTAGCCTTGTTCAAACACACTGTCCTCGTGCAGATGGGAAATCTGTCCAGGAGACCTGCCTGTCACCTTATCCTTTTATAGAGCTGGGACGATGTAAAGGGTGTGAAACTCCATATGCCACTGGTTAATATATTTCAAAACAGTCTGAGCAACATACAGTTTCTACCACAGCGATTTACAAGATTCCCTTTACAAGCCAGTTTATTTCCCCCCCCTCCCCCTCCATCTACTTGTGTCTCTTTGAAAATGTCAGTCTTCACATTTAGCTGCTAAATTTTGTAGCTCCAGTGTGGTTTGGTCAAATCTGATTAGATGTGATGTGATGTTCAGATTCCCTCTGGATTCATATACTTTTATTTCTCCTATTTTCTTTGTCTCACTGCATGCATTTATAGTACGTAAAAAAAATTTTCCAGTGAACTCATTACTTCAGATTTTTTCAAACATTCTCCCATCTACTTCCCTTTTGACCACACACTGCCTGTTTCACCACTTCAAATTACTTCCCGCTTATCTCCTAATTTTAGCAACTGTTTCTTTTCTGCCTTTTGTTCACTTCTCTGTGACATGCCTCATACTCCACAGTGACCACGTTCACCTTTGTCTCAAATCTAAGTAAAGCTCCATGGCTTAGTCAACCTGTCCAGCTACGGTCAGGCAGTCCTTTAATTCAGCATAGTAATTCCTGTGGGAAAAGACATAGCCCACTGTGGAAACGGTCCTCTGCCACATGGTCCGTCCCAGCACCACTCTTTGATTGCCATTACATTGGTTACATATTTTTCTCTTTGTCAGTTCAGATTTCACCACAATTTCTTGAATATGTTTTCATGTAATTCCAGTTGACTGTCTTCTCATTATCACGATTTTGATTTTCTATGCCCTGGACACTTTTGCTCATCCCCATCCCTTACTTCTACCCCGCTTCTTCGTTTACACACGTTTGTCTCCTCAACATCCGTATTTCATGCACTGCCCCTGAAAAGATTTTGCCTCAAGCAAAAAGCTTGAGCCGTGATCACAAGAAGCCTAAGTATGCTCATGGTCTGGCTGTTATTATTTTTATATCACCATCCCTTCAGTGCAAATCCTATTGGTTATGCAATGTTTATATCTATTTCGTGTATTCTTTCTGGGAAGTGTCTACAGAGTACCCAGCGTACCTTCAGGCACTGTGTAATTTACAGATCAGTACAAATGAGAACAAGCTAAAAAGTAATACCGTGTTGCCTTCTATTCCTCCTTAGTGATTATACCATCTTGCTTTTCTTGTCACCAGTAGCTCATCTATTCTTGCTAATCTTTCCTCTCTGCTATGCACAGCAGAGGCTCTCCCACTGTGAGGCTACTTTTCTAACAAATAATGGTCACAAAACATCTCAGGGATGAGCATTTCACCCTCTACGTTCTGCTCTTGCAATTTACCGTACCACTTTCCAAGCCCTACACAAATTCAGTGTACGCATGCATGTTTTATACATACATATGTGCATATGTATGTAAAGACAGATGCGTGTGTGTACACACACACACATACACACACAAAAGAAGGATGGAAGGTGTGAAATAAAGAGCTTGGAAGCCAGACCTGTCAGGCACCTGACACAAAGAGACACAGACATCTACTCTGTTTCAGTCCGCAGCACAGGAGGCATCTGTGCAGCACCACAAGGCACCTACTGGGTAAAAGGAGGGAACCGTAATAGAAAAAGAACAGGTGACACAACTTTCACCAGCTACTTCTCACCACGTTCCAATCCAGCCATTGTCTAAAAAGTCAGGCAACAAAAGCAGATTACAAAACAATAAACATAATTTACCCATTAATCCAGTCCTTCCCCTACCAAAGGTCCATGCAGCTTTAGCACAGAAACATATTTCTTTGGTTGCCAGACATATTAAATCACACTTTTTCATGCAAGTGACCACATTTACAACCGTCACATAATTAAATCACAAAAGGATAATGATTTATTTTGGTCTTGAAAAAAAAATTTTGGAACCTGTTTATAGAGAAAATGGATTTGATTTTTTGATCTTTGTTTTAAAGCCAACAGAAACCAGTGCCTTTAATTTTAGGTCTAGTCAGAATTGTGGAAACCAGCATCAGACTGGACTACAGCTTTATTACATTTAGTTGGAAAATATTGATATTTGTATTAACATTTTTTTCAGCAAATCATGCATTTTAATTTAAAAATGTTTTACTCTTTGGACTAAAAATGTATTATGTAGAACTACAGAATAGCTCAATCCACCAACACAACAGTCAGCAAGCTAAAATAGACTGGCACAAAATTAGAGTAAGAGACAGAAAGTAATAATTGCTTGACCTGTAGGTTAAAGAATAAAGAGTAAGAGATCAGCTCCAGTTATATGCTGTAAAGCTTCAAAAGCTTCCAATTGAATCTTAAGATTCGTAGGTTATTTTAAAAAATCTAATTTGGTTTATAAGACTTATTAGCTTGGAAACAGAGCAGTAATAAATAAAGACTTGCAGTAGACCAGAGGTGAACCAGGACTGAATACATTTCCCTTAATTTATATCAGTCAAAGCTGGTATTAAGCAGAGCTTTTGTCACCTCTGTGATTATTAAGATACAGGAGGAACTTTCAGGGGAAGCAGAGGAAGCTGTAAGCTTCAGGAGTTTAAAGTGGGAATGCGTGTACATCTGGCTATATACTGGTTTTCTCGGCTCATCTGCTGAGAGGAAGGTCAGCTCTAAGTCCTGCTGAAGGACAGAGGGCAGGTTAATACGCTGCAGGCTTCCTACATCCACCTCCTCAGCCCCTTTAAATGTTGCTCAAAATATTCAGTTGATTTGCCTTCTACTCTTTTGCCTGAAAAATATTCTGCTCCCAAAGGTGAGCACATTCAAACCAAAGACATGCTTTCATTTTTGCTACTGAACATAAATTTACTTCATTTACAAATACCGGTGATAGATGTGAAATTTTAGTCGAGATTTATCCCATGAATAACATGGACAACTTGTGGTGTTATTCTATCTCCTCTGCCTTGGCAACCTGAGAAGGATCATGACTAAACGATGTATTTGTGCAATAAATTCCCCTTAAAAAGCAGAGAGCTCAAACAGCTGAGGAGGAAGAGGGAACAAAGGAAAACCAATACCGAACATTTATGAAATAAAGACATTTTTCCCCCTCTTCAACCCTCCTTCCTAACACTGGCTCTTAAGGGCTGTTTTCTTCGCAGATGCCAGGGCACAAACCTCTTCCTGGGCACCCTCCGTGGGCCGGAGAAGCCAGCTCAGGGCTTTCCAGGAGGCCGGGACACCGCGCTGCCGTGCAGTGCTGGCCCTCTGCACCAGGGCCACCCGCAGCCCCAGCCCCCATTTCGTGTCTCAGCCCCACTTGGGCACGTCCCGAGGCACCCCATCTCTCAGCACCACGAAGAAGCGCACCAAAGGCCATGCCCCATGCCACTGCAATCTGCAGCTCTGCCATCAGCTTACGCGGTGGTAGGGTCATTTCCACAGCAGGCATTTTCAAAAGGAAAGCCACTCATTTAAAGGTATGATAATCTTAATTCTGGAACACGGACACAGTTAACAGTCCTCCTATATCACCCCACAGAAGAACTGGACTGAAGATTGATAGTAACCTAGGTGGAAGAACAGCCTACTAAATTATACTCCTGGCATCTCTCTAGCAGCAAATTTCAAAACACTCTTCAGAGACTGTAGCAGGCTGCCCAGCACCAGCTCTTTAGTTAGGGCATGCAGTTGTGTGGCTACTCTTTAGTCAGGAAAAAACAACCCAGATCCAGACTGCAAAGAGTTTCTCCAGACCTTGCCAAGGTTCCAGATACGTCTCATCTTCTGCTCTTCTGCATGATATACCCTGCACAATTCCAGCCCCTCAGGAGTGCCTGCAGGCTGTACTCGTGACGGTGGTGTGCAAGCCACTGATGACACGCTGTTTTCCTACAAGCAGATTTCTGTAAAAATCCAGTAGTTCTGTAGCAGTTGTTCTAGAGATAGGAAACTCTCCAGACCATGGCTACAGCGGTGCTCGGTTAGGAAAATAGCTTTTTCCTAGGAAGCCTTCAGGTTAGGAAAAAGAGGTTACTGAGCTCATGCATCTGGAGCTCATTTACAGCTCAGCTGCAAGGTATATGAAGGAAGAAGGGAAGAGGGGTGTCTTACAGGGTGGGAGAACGAAATGGAAATACAGGTGTGAAAGTAGGAGGCTAAGCTTTCATCTGGGTAAGAGGAGAGCTTTGTAGTGTTTTTGTTTGAATGCTGAAGAAAGGGAAAAGCGCAGGTTGCCTTTTTTTTTTTTTTCATATTTTATTCCAGTAAATAGAAGAAAGACACTGTACTAAACCAAGAAAACATTCAGGGTAACATTAAACCGCACAAGAGGAAAGCAAATGCTTTTTTCTATTTCTGAGTAAAGAGCTCAACCAGTGCCATTATACGTTTTTTTTTGGATCAAAGATACATGTATTGTCTGGAGTCATGCAATATATTACTAAGAGTTTGGCTCTGTTGGTAGTGTACTTTTATAATGGAAAGATTGAGACAGTTTTCAAAGACACCAGAGCTGGGTGAAGTAAAGTTGAATTTGCTTTCAGTTGAATGAAATGTTCAAGTGAGACTTGTGAAGCGCTGCACTGGACCTTTACAAAAAGAATGAAAGATAAAAATAATGTACCCCCTCTATTTCTTCTTCATATACAAAATAATCTATAGGTTGGAATTTTTAGTGTAATCTTAGTTTCCATCTGCATGTTTCTACACCTCTTTTCCATCTAATGTATGGGAATCTGTTTCACTTCTATGCTTTGATGTGCACAGACAAACCCCGTCTGCTCTTGTTCTCTGCGCTGACGAGGGGTTTAGTTGCTGCATTCTGCTGTATCAAGTAACACGCCAGGAAAAGGAAATCTGAGGGAATAAATTTATGTGCAAAGTGCATATTCAGAAATAACTTGAGATTGAAATGTTACCCTCAGATCACCAAGATAAAATAAACAGTATTTATTGATGTGGTCTAATTACAGATCCGAATCATCCCTTAGAAAAATGTTTGGGTCGTGCTTACGCTTGGTGGCCAGAGACATGCTCAGGTTCTGTGGCTCTAGGCATCTGAGACGCTTCTCTCCCTTCCCCTTAGCCCCTGCCCACCCCCTCACCCCCCCGCTTTCTCTTCTGCCCCCTGCCTCAGGCTATGACATACACCTGCCCTTCATTTTTCCCTTTTTTGCCCATTTTTACCTGGTTTGTGCATCCAGCTACCCATCCTTCAGTTACATCTCCACTTGCTATCCGCCTATTCCTGTTCCTGGTGTCTCCACAGAGTTTTTTTCTTCTTGCCCCACATCCTTCTTTTTCTTTGTTCTTAACTATCTGCGTTTCTCACCCTCTGCATTTAATCAAGTTTCCACCTTCCTCCACCAAGTTAGTTACCGGAAGCACAGAGGTATGATAAGCACAAGAGACAACTCTTACTCTTAGTTTCAACATTAAGCATCACAGCAGTGGTAGTAGGTGTTGACAGCGGAAAAACCCGAGTTGCTGGGAAGGTACTTATGCTACACTCCTCTGTACATGCATATTCTACAGTGAAGGTCTGTGAGTTTTCAAGTAGCCAAGCTGGATCAGCATCTTGTTGGAATAATCAGAGAGGTCTCCTAGGCCCGTCTCCATGACACATTTTTAAGCCACTTCTCCACAGCATGGAATTGCAATGGACTTCAAGGAAACTCAGATAAGAACATATCTAAAATGGAAAAAACGAAGAGATCCCTTCATATTTCACTCTTGGGAAAGAAGAAGTTATGTTAGGTGAAACATCCCAAGAAAATTCCACTGAAATAAAGTTCAGCTAATGTTTTTGGTAAAAATTTTAACAAGTGAAAATAAAATCTTGACATGTGAAATGATGCATTACTTCTGTGCACATTCTGCAATAAAAGGCACACTGGTGCTGCACAGTGCAGTATGACATAGGTAGAAGACAGCTCAGAGCAGGTTTGGGTGGCAGAAGCAGAACAGCCACAGACGCGTTTCTCCCTCCCCTGCCTTACACTCCTTGCTTCCTGATGTTGTGAGTCCCGAAGAACAAACAGATTTTGCTCAAATGAACATTGTTTCTGTGTCAACATTGTGCAGTATAGAAACAGGACACTGTGGGTGAGATTTATTTGACCAAATGCAGGTATTTATGACTGAGCCGCTGTACGGATTTCCTTTATGGTTAGCGAGAAATATTATCATTTCGAGAGTGTGACTCACCTCATCCTAGTGTAGGTATCAACATTATTGTCTAGAACTGCCTCTCTTTTTGCACTGACTTTAAAGGAAGCTTATGGTGACTAGCTCAGACGTAGACACCTGAAGTGAAAAGAGACAGACCCCACCTTCTACCCACAGCATAGCAGTTCATACTGGAAGATGATTTTTACTCTCTGCAAACACACAGGAATCATGAAACGGTGCTGAGCCACCCTTGTGCAATAGAAGCTGGCTACAACCTTTGAGCATTCAAGTATCACAGATACACTTCACAAGAGCCCCCAAAACGCTGAAGAATGAAAAGAGTTGTGTCCTGAAATGAAAGAGCACAACTGCAATGCCAGCGTCCCCTCTTCCTTGTGTGAAATCACCAACACTTCTTAACGAAGAGAAAAAACAAACTATCCTTTACATGATGGCCATAGATGTCCAGACTTCAGGGGGACCAGCTTTCAAGGCCAGTTCACACAGAGCAGCAGCAGAATTTTAGAGTTTGGTTCTGCATAGCTCTCAGCTCCGAGCTGTGACCTCTGGGGAAACACAGCGGGAGGAGCTTCCCGTGGTATCTCTTGGTGTGTCTAATACCTTGGCTTGCTGCATTTTGTATATGCAAGTACTACATAAAAACAAATCACATTCTTACTCTTTATTTTTTTCTCCTTAGTGCAAGAGCATTCTTACTGGCTCTGGTAAAAAGGTTCTCAAGTGCATTGTAGGCAGAAGCAGGAAATCTGCTCTCACAGATCAAACAGAGTTAGCACTAATGATACAGCACAGGGAAAGGAGGAAGAAAGAAAAGAGAAAAAGAAACGTTTAACACTCAGCACTAGAGGAGAGTGAAAACAGAGCACACTTTGAAGCATTTCCTTGCTTCAGCATAGCCCTGCGTACGAGAGGCTCCACAGTCAGACTCGACATGTTTTGAAGTTTCTCTGTTTGCCTAATCTCCGGGTCAGGTTTTGGCACTGTGCTATGATTGACACAATGGAAAAGAATAAAGGCCCAAACAAGGCAAGGGGGAAAAAATCCTTAAGAAAGTGTACTTAGTAAATCAAACCGTCTAAGAAGCAGAGCAAGGTAGGCGCTCTAAGGACTGGTGCAAAGTTGTGTCTTGGACCAGGAGAGCCGCATCTAGAGATAGTTCCTTTTCTAATAACCAAATGTCACGGCCTAGCTGGGAGCTAAGAAATGATCTCCTTAAAATCAATCCTAATTGCAGGGCTTGTGCGATGTGAGAAAACATTATTTTCCATAAAAAACAGAATAGAGCTAGAATGCTAAATGTTGCACAAACAGTCAGTGTAAACTCTCATTCTGAAAGTTTGTTACCACAATAATAATTTAATTAATGTGGTTATGTCACTGCAAATGCCTCTCTCCCAATTATGACTGAGGAGGATGTGAAAAACTGTGAAAATCCAAAATCTTCTCCCTTTCTTGGTAACAGAGACTCCCTTTATTGCCATTTTGGACTGCACATAGCCTGACAACTTGTGAACAAGTTCTAAGGAAAACTTGGACAAAACAAAGAGCGCTTCCCTACAAAAGCACAGATGTGCATTATAAGTGGAGCCCAAGCCCATGGTGTAAGGTGAACAATCCACCCCTTGTGAGCGCAAGGCATGAGCGCCCCAGAAGTGCATGGTCTCCCTGCAGAGACGTCGCAGTGCTCGCTCCAAGGCGGATTGCCAGGTATTCTCTCTTGTTTAAAAGCAGAGGGTGTGAGAGAAGATAAGAATGCGAAGTCCGGATCAGATGGAAACCTCACTGCGTCCAGTGACAGCAGCCTACTGCAGATGCCTAGGGAAGAATATATATGCAGCCAAAATATGCTAATATTTTGGCATAATGCAGACTGGCCCACAGATGTGTCATTTGAACCTGCTTTAGATAGAGGGGCAGGGCAGCTCAGGGAAGCGTAAAGCACAGAAGACAAAATTTTATTCATTAAGCAACAGGCTGAGTCACGATATATCACTAACATCCCATATCCTAAATCGGAAAGCAAATATCCAATACTAGCATTATCAAAGAGAATAGGAAACCTCCCATTGTCTTCAGAGTATACGAAATTTTATTGCAAGCCTAAAGTAAATAATAATAATAAAAAGTAAGCCTGCTTCATCTAGAGCATTTAATATACCTTGTTTCACCAGTGCAAAGAATTCTGGCTTTAGCTAAAGGCCATTCTTTGTCAATAATTATTTTTGACTATTGCATTACTCACTAAATTTAGTTACTGCATTTTTAAACTATATCAAAAAGGCAGTGCAGCAGATAAAATATAAGGAGATGGAACCTGTTAAACAGATATGTAATCAGTTTTTTACAAGGAAACACTTTGAATCAAGTACTATTAGGGTTTTTCACTTCACAAAGAATGTTAAAGTAAATGAAAAGTGAGGGTCAGCTCTGTTCATGGTTTTTT